>ERZ1034719.84-NODE-84-length-74153-cov-33.596791_pt1 | contig 74153 bp, 51 predicted proteins | sample MGYA00520703_ERZ1034719 | MGnify/ENA primary metagenome ERZ1034719 (study PRJEB33766, sample SAMN09781716) | gut metagenome | biome: gut microbiome | host: Homo sapiens | place: Madagascar | study: EMG produced TPA metagenomics assembly of the PRJNA485056 data set...
TCTGAAGAGTGTTGTACCAAAGTACCAAAGCAGATTTCGGAGCTATCGCCGTCTCTCCCGCCACTGATTCAAGCTGACTTGGGACGACAGCATTTCCTTTTACATCCGCCTTGAACTTATAGAATCCCGGAGCAGTTACAAGGTAGCAGTTTGCAGTACCGCCTGCGCTTAAATCAACATATTCATGTCCGGTCGATATTTCTCCGACCTCGAATGAAAGTGCAGCTTTCACTCCCACAGGAATCCCTGACGCGGGAACTTTCTTCGAACCGAGTTTTGTTTCAATTCCGTTGACTTTAGCATAAACAGAGAATGTCTTCCCTGCGTGTCCCGGAGTGATTGTCATATAGGCATTTACCGGAGTCGCAGAAAGCTTTGCCGCTTCGTTCAAGTGCAAGGAAATCTCCGGAGTTCCGGAAGTGAGGGTCAATGAACCATCTGAAAGATTCACACTTCCTTCGGAAACCGAAAAGATTTCATTCTCGTCCTCAAATCGCACCCTGATGTCAGAAACGCTGTAATTGCTTTGTGCGGAAGTAAGAGCAATGTTCAAAACTGAAAGTGCGTGAGAGAATGTCACCAATACAGTTTGTTCTGCTTCGCCATTCGGTCTGTTAGCCATTGTTGTAGCATAAAGAAAGTCAGTCGCAGCTAGATGAGCAATATCATCAGAACCTGCTTGATTTTGCGACGAAGGTACTGTTAATGGAACAGATAATGGGTTCTTCCCTGCATTTACATTATACGGATAATACAAGTAAGTCAAATAATCTATCCCAACCTGATACATGTAATACCAACTCGTCTTAAACGTAGTACTACCGCCTGACGATTCAGCTACAAGCCTATCATTCAAGGCTTTATCCACATCTTCAGCACCAACCCCTTCAATCGAGCCGCCCTTATACCAATAAAATCCCAGCGCATCATCCTTGACCCATTCAGTCTTCAGAACGTCGCCTTCATCGGTAAAAGAAGTTTTGGTTTGAGGCAGAGTTCCTATGATGCTGACTCCAGACTCCTCAAGCGGAGCCTCAACTATTTCATTTTTCTGACATCCGACCATTGCTGCAATGGTAAGGATAAGGAATAATTTTCTCTTCATAGTTACTTGCATTATTCTGTTACTTCTTCCCATTGACTCCACTTCGGCATATCATTGATGCCGTTACTATTTGCAAAGCCAGCTTCGGCCAATATGCTGTGCTCCGTCAACGACGGGCTCTCATAGATTTTGGAGACTACTGCCCCCCCCTGATACTTTTTCATCGCTAAATTAGTTTTATTGTTAATTATTAGTTTGATTATCATTCTTTTACGCAGCGGACCGGACAGCTTGACGCCAAGTACTTACTGTCTTCAATTTTCACTTCCTTGAGCGTATTCGGTTGGCCTTTGTCCGCATAATTTTCCGGAGCAACCATCGCCGCCGCATAGGCATATCCGTAATTGTGGGTCGTGACTGATTCCGATGTCCACATATAAGATATGGTCGGATATCCGCAAGACTTCACAGTCTCAGTTCTGAAATGCATGTTGCTTCGCGAGCTGGTCATCGGCAGGTAATGCCCGTCGAAATCATATCCGACAAGATTGGATGCCAATGTAGCGCTACTGAAAACTGCCTGCATAAACGACTGAGCCTCAGCTTTGTTGCAGACACGCCAACCGACAGGACAAGGGTCGAAGAGAGTTTTCTGCGAGTCCGCGCCTCCCCAAAACGCCCTGTAACTCTGGTCATCGGTTGTCACCCAAGGATAATAGCCGCCGTCCGGATATTTCGAATTCAGAATGTAGACATAAGGATGCTCAACGGCATAGCCGGAGAATACACTATTGGATGAAGAAGGCGCCCCAATGGAATTTCTCTCAATCGTATGCCAAGACGAATCCATATTGAACGAGCCGTCCTCTTTTGTTCTATAGCCCCAGACCTGGTTGTTTACGTTCTTCGCAGCACTCTGGCCGTGAACTCTCAGAGCCACAATAGGAGTGTAGGTCGGAGTTCCAATGAGCTGGTTGGCGTACTGACAAGGCCAATAGTTGCAATAGTCCGCAATGGATGGGAACGGGTCTTTGCGACCCCACTGGTAGTAGTTGCCCACCGCATAGGCAGGTTCATATTCGCCTTTCGAGCCCACGCCGGAAATTGCTGCACCGACATTTCTGTCCATAAATGTTTTCCCGCCGGAAATGACAGCCGTCGCCTCCGGGTCATAACCATCAGCAGCCCAGATGTTCCAGCTCCAAAGCAGAGTGGCGTTGTTGATGCATTTATTTTCGTCGACAGTGATGTTATCGTAGGTTACGCCTTCCTCGGCGAATGCTGCGATGACAACATTTCCAGGGATAAAATCCTTCGGCGTGTCAAAGAAAACATAGTCGCGGTAGAACACCAGAGATGAAAGCAGAATCGGGCAGGCATCCACCCATTTGTTGTCTTTCTGAACGGTGTTGTACCAAAGGACGAGAACAGATTTCGGGGTGATGTCCGCAGAACCCGCCACCGTAGAAAGCGCAGCAGGGACATTTCCGTTGCCCTTGACTGTAGCCTTGAACTTGTAGTATTGGTCAGCCTCCGAAACAAGGTAGCAGTTGGATGTGGAAAGGGAACTCAAGTCTTTGATTTTGATTGCGACATCGGCCGGAACTTCATAGTCCACAGCCACATTCACGACCTTTCCGACAGGCAGTCCCTCAGCCGGGACCGTTTTTTCCACAAGGAGTTTTTCCTTTCCGCCGATGACCGCCAGAATCTGCATTGTCTCGCCTCCGAGGGAAGGATTGACGAGCATATATGCGTGAGTCGCTGAAGGCCAAGATGTTGCGAAATCGCAGTCGAGACGGATTTCTGATGATTTGCTCTCAGCCGTGGACGGGTCGAACTTTCCTGTCGCGAGGTCTATTTCCGCATTCTCGAAAGAAACTGCCGCATCGGGATTTGACTTGCAACGGAAAATCACGGCATCAAGCCTCATTCTCGTGTCTGTAGTGAGTTCCAAATCGAGTACCGAGAAGGCGTGATGGAACGAAAGTGGCACATCGTCTGAGGATTTGCTGAGGTTTTCTGCCGCAGCCCACATAAAATCAAGCTGGGCAAGATGCACTGTCTCGTTGCTGTTTCTCTGCGACTGCATAGCCGGAACAGAAACTTTCACCTTATGAGGGTCGGCCCCTCTGTCCTTTGAATAAGGATAGCAGGCGTAGAAGGACTGGGGCTCAGTCTCGCTCTGCCAACGGATTCTCTCCGAACGGGACTCGTAGGAAAATCCGCTTGCAGTCCCATCGTTATCAGCCAGATATGCACTGTTCGACTGTGCGGGGGCAGCAGCCGCAGTCTCTGTCCAGATGCCGATGCGGTCGCCTTTCACCCACGCGAGCCTGAGGGCATTGCCGTCATCGTTGTGAGTCACTTTCGTCGCCGCGAAACCGGCGTTGAATGATGGAGAGTCGGTCTCGTTCACGGGAGTGAGCTCTTGTGATTCTTTTGTGCAAGAAAGAGCCAGAATGAGCAGTGAGACCATTGATATATGTTTGATATTCATCATATTCTTAGATATTTCGTATTCGAAGACTTCTTATTCTACCATTTCCATTTGTCCATATCGTCAATATTTCCTCCGCCCGGATTAGCCTCCGACGGGTCGAAAAGTGCGGCATCGATGAGAGGTTTGAGTATATCCTCCATAATAAGGAAGGCTGCTGCATTCGGATGGACAGAGTCGAGGTTAAGGCTTCCGTCTGGTTTTTTCCCGAAGACAAAACAATACTCGTCCGCAAGGCCGTCCTGCTCATTTTTCAGAGCACTGTGATAGTCGGCATATCCGTAGCCGTGGGACTGGGCGTAAGCCTTGATTAATTTATTCGCCTCGACTACCATTGATGCGATGTAGTCTCCGTCAAACTCCGCTTTCCAGGCATCCGATTTCCACCACATACCCCTTGTCGGGCAAATTGATCCGAGAATGACGGGTACTTCCATATCTTCGGCAATCCTGGACATCAGGGCGATGTTGGCAAGAAGATTCTCCAGACTCACGTGAACCCGATAGTGATATTCATCATTGGACATATTCTCAGCAAGATCGTTTGTACCGCAGGTAATCACCACAGATTGAGGATTGTCTGCTACGATGTTCGACCAGAAACGGTCAATCATATTGCTTGAAGTCTGGCCGTCGATTCCTCGGTTAAGGTAGTTGTTCTCGGTAAAGAAGGACAAACGTCCGCGGTATAGCCAACTATTTGTGATGGAGTCTCCCATAAGGGCGGCTCTGTGACCGGTCTGCTTGCCATATCCGGGAGCATTTCCGTCCACCGATTCCTTCACGCAGCGAAGTTGCAGTCCGGCACCGGAGTAGCTGTTGCTCTGAGTGATTCTCTCACCGCCGCCATTCGAGCTGACCGATGCGCGAAGAGGGAAAAGAGAGTTGGCGACACTTGCTGAAGCCATCAAAATTTCACCGGAAGCCGAAATGACTGAGCCACCGAAACCGGCTTTTCTCTGTCCCGCAAATGGGAAATAGAGGTCATATTCGGAAACATAGAGTCCGTGTCCTCCTTCGGCAAGACGGGAGGATGCGAAGATTGTCGCATAGGCATCGGCTGTCGGCACTTTCCACCCTGCAGGGCAAGGGTCGTAGATGGTTTTCTCGTTGCTGATGTTGTCCGTGCTGCCCCAGAGATAGCGCCACTGCTCGTTGTCCAAAATGGATTTTGCCTGGAAGTCGCCGTCTCCGGAGAACCAGCTGTATTGAGGAAAGACTGCATCGGAGTCACCGCCGAACATCCATTTGTGCGGGTATTTTACAGACTCATCCACTGCTTTCTGGAGGGGGTAGGCGGAGCCGAGAACTTGTCCGAGCATACGGGCATTGTCTGTGCGGTCTTCTGAGAAGATGCGGTCGCCCGATACTTTGTAGGCTGCCTGGTCGGTGTAGGCCGGATTGCCCCAACCCTCAACGACATTTGTGCCTGAATTGTAGGAAGATGCGGCCGGGAATGGGTCTTTGCGGCCCCACTGGTAGTAGTTTCCTATGGCTCCTGCTGCAAGCACATTGTCACTGAGGCTCTTGGCTTCAACACCGAGAACTGCTCCGAGGTTGCGATCCATCACTGTGTAGCGTCCCGCCTTGTGTGCAGTGGCATCGGCTGACCAGCCTTCAACCGCCCAGATGTTCCAGCTCCAGATAATCTCTCCCGAAGCGTCAAGTGCCGCGATTACGGCATTTCCGTTCACAAATTTTTGTGGAGTCTTGAAATATATCATTCCCTCCACCTCGTCATACACCAGACTCTCGCTCACCAACGGACTTTCCTGTGTAAATCCTGCGGACGTCTGCGGGGTGCTGTACCAGAGAAGAACTGCTGAAGAAGGGTTGAGAGAGGCGTCGAAAGTGCTGCTCTGCGGTTTTCCGTCAAAACTCCAGTCGATGCTCTTCGAGCTGCCGTTGCCCTTGACCCTGGCATTGAAGGCGTAGAGGGTGTTGGCTTTGTTGACAATGTAACTGTTGGCCGTTCCGTTTTCGCTCAAGACAACGGGCTCGAAAGAGAGCGATGCGTCATAGCTGATGCAGGTCCCGGCTTTGAGACCTCCCTCCGGCACATCTATAGAGACAGGGACGAAGTCCGCTCCGTCAAGTTCGCAGTTAATGACAAGCTTCTTTCCACTGTATCCTGGAGCGAGTTTTGCAAGGAAAGTAGCAGGAGTCCGCCTTAGAGAAACAGGTGAAGACGGAACCACCGTCACAGAGGATGATGCTCCCTCGACAGAGGATATACTTGCATCTGAAAGTTTGTAAAGAGCCTTGTCGAACGCCAGGACGCTGCCATCTTCTCCAGTGATTGTCACACTTTTGCAGATGACCGGAAGATTCGACGTCATATTGAACTTCACGAATGACACAACAGGAGAAAGTGCGACATCGAGTTCACCGCTTTCGGTCTTCGAGACATTGGAAAGTGATGTGGCGAAAAGTGTTGAAGATTTCAGAGACTCCCCTGTACCTTCAATCTCAACTGTCTGATTTGCAGGGACAGAAAGCGGAAGTGAGGAAGAAGATGTGTAGGATTTTCTGTAGGGATAGTAGATTTGAACATCCAGTGGCCCGGCCTTCTCCCAGTTGAGCCTGGAATCATCCCTAAGCGGAGCGAAGAGCGAACTGGCGGTTGACGAAAAAGCCGAATAGTAGGCGTTGTCAATGAGGACTTCTCCCGAAGTTGCGGATGATGCAAAGACTCCGATGCGGTCGGACTCTGCCTGCCACTTGATGGGCGTTTCCACAGAAGGAGAAACAGCGGTGACTTTGAAAGTCAGATAATCGGATGCCGTCACCGGTTCTGCCTTAATCTGCTCTTTTTGGCAGGAGGCAAGAGTGAGGGAAACCAGAAGAAATGTATAAAATATTTTTTTCATTCTCTATTAGCATTTGTTTTTGTCAAGAGGAAACTGTTTTCCGGAAGTTACTGAAGGACAATCTGGTAGAAGGAGTCTGTGCCGGAATAGTAGTCCAGCGAGGAGAACACGCCGTGTTCCCATTTGAACTCGCTCACCACCTGGCCGTCAAGGCCTTCGATGATGTTGCCCTGGAAAACGTAAGGTTCGTAGAGTTTCATCACTCCGCCGGGGAGGTTAATGGCGCAGACACGGTCGTTCACAGCCACATTTTCGTAGACCGGAGCCCCCGATTCATCCACCACGGCATTACCGTTTTCGTCGATTTTCTGAACGGGCTTCATATAACTGAGGGTCCATACCTTGCTCTTGTAGAATTTGTTGAAATTGTCGAGCGCAGGAGCGGACTCTCTCGTTGCAGTACCAATCACCTGACCGTTGACGCAGAGGTCGAAAGAAGTCCTTGTCACCGCGAGGTCGGAAGCCTTGACAGAGGCGATGTATTCCTCAGGAGTGACTCCGCCCGGAAGTGGGAACATACGAGACCTGTTGAATGAGCGCAGGCCTTTTAGTATGATTTCGTCATAATTGTCCGACAGGGACATAAGGGTAAATTCGTAGTCTCCGCCCCATCCCTGATAGCCGCCGCCGTTCGCGCCGCCCGGGAAGGAGAAGAAGTGGATGTAGTCGTTGTTCGTGCGGAATTTCAGCATAGGGCCTGTTCCGAGTTCTACGACATATTCCGATTCGGTCACGGGATTGCTCTGCGGGACGAATTTGTCGCCCTCAAACCAGACTTTCACAATGCCGTCCGGACGGAATTCCATCACATACACCCAGCCGCCGTAGCGAAGCTGCTCGTCCGGGAAAAATTCCATCACCCAGGTGCCTCTTCCGACAAGAGCGGAACGATAGTTTTCCAATGCTTCCTCGGTTCTTTGGGAAGCGGAAATGTCGAAGATTCGCGTGCTTTTGTGGCAGGCAGTGCAGCCCAAGGCCACAAGAATTGCGAGCATATAGAGTTTCTTTCTCATATCCATCCGTTTTTAGTCATCAAGTGATTCCCAATCGAGGCTGTCGAGCTGGCTGACCCTCCTGTGGTAGATTTCGCTCCATCTGTCGCTGTCCACGCCATAGGAGTCCTTGAGCCATTTCTTGAGAATGTCGTGTTTCCTGCGGAGTTTTGCCCCGCCGTCCGCTCCGGCACGCGCGTACAACTGTTCCCATTCCGCCTCGGTAAGGTTGATGAGCCGTCCTCCCGTTTCAGCCACATCCTCGGCAAAGGATGAACGGGCATAGTTGCTCACATATCCCTTTTTGAGCGGGTCTTCGGTGAGGGAGGTGTAACGGTCACCGACATAATCGCTCGGTGTCACATCCTTGAATTCCGCAGGCGAAGCATAGATTCCGTCGAGAATGTGAGTAAACTCGTGAAGCATTGTTCCGGCGATACGCTCCGCATCTTTGTGATATTCAAAGAAATTGACTCCGAGTATATTGATTTGCAGACCGTTTTCCGCCGATGCGAGTGCCACTGTTCCGCCGCTGCTGATTTCGAAACTGCCCACCATAAAGACCACTTTAGGGAAGTATTTCTTCACAAAAAGGGTCGGGTCTTCGTTTTCGTTGTCATTTGACATCATTTCCACCATAGCGTCGACTGTGGTGAACTTGATGAGTTTGGCAATCATTATAGATTCCTTGATGTTAGGCGGCGACACCCAATAGCCGAAACTCGTCTCGCGATCGGGCATACGATATTCGAAACGGATGTTGTACGGCTCGACATAATGACGGTGAAGCCAGTCGTCGAACTCAGTATAACGCGACTCTGTTTCTTTGAATATGCTTTCTCCGCTTATTTCGTCTTTCTGACAGGACGCAAATGCAAAAGAGAGCAACATAGGGAGAATTAAAATATATTTTCTCATAATCATTTCCTCCACAAAATCAATAATTTACAAAAGGATGTGACGGAGACTCGGCGTTATTGCGCGGATTCGGCTCAAGTCCCGCTTTGATGGACTCCTGCGGAATCTGGAATGCTCTGCGAAGGTCATTGTAAGGGAGGGTGACAGTCGCCTTGTAGCCGCTGGTGGTGACGTCGTCATAGTCACTGTCGTCGAAACGGTCGATGGTGATGCCGTAACGCTTGAGGTCCATCCATCTCAAACCTTCCTCCAGAGAATCCACTCTCTTGCAGAAAAGAAGGCATTGGGTGAAATATTCCTGAGTTCCGGGCTCCACTGTGAAACCGTGCGGATGAATCGCTTTGCGTGAAGTCGGGGTTTCGCGGGTGTACTCCGGGATGTAGAGATCGGAAGACGGGTCGCCGTAGACTGTCTCTATCAGGTCTTTGCTCAGATGCTTGATTCCGGCATTGCCGACACGGAAAACCGAACAGTTCCAGGCGTCCAGGTCCGCGGCGGCCTTGTCATATTCTTTAAGTTGGATGTAGGCCTCGGCCCTGTTGAGCAGCACCTCATTGGCACTGAAAGCGACCATAGTGGAACGGACACATCCTGTTCCTGCGACGGCATCCACAATCTCCCATTGTCCCGGCCATTTCGGGAAATAGACATTGTTGGTCTTCAGGTCGTACCAGATGAACGGAATCATCTGATAGACTTCCTGATAGCTGTCTTTCTTCGCAGTGTCGTAAGGCCCGCCCATAGGACGCTTGGCACGGAGAGTTTCCATTTTGGCAATCCTGTTGGTGTGACTGTAACGCGAGCCGGAGCCGGACCAGGCATCGAAAAGACTTCCGTTTTCAGAATAGAGGGTCATCAGAAGGAGGTTGAACTTGTTGCCCGGGTCCACATAGTCAAGGGCTCTGGCGCTGTAGTCCCAGGAGAGTTTGCTTGCTGCAGACCAGTCACGGAGCATATCTGAAGGATTGGAGCCCAGAACTTGAGTCGCAGCGTCAACAGCCTTCTGCCACTGGTTGCTGTAGATGTAGAATCGGGTTGCAAGAGCGTAGGCCGCCTTTTTATTGAAGTGGTATTTAGGAACGCTGTAGGCCTCGTCGTCAATAAGCGGCAGCGCAGCCTCGATGTCCCTGCCGATTTTCTCGTAGTCCTCCTGAAGAGTGCCACGGGTGTAGCGCGGATTCAGAGTGGTCTCGGGTTTGTCCATATATGTCACGCCCAAATATTCCGAAGCATACTCGGGATGATATGGAAGGCAGTAAATCATTGTCAGACAAAGATGTGCGTAAGCCCTGCAAAGCAAAGCCTCGCCCTTGTAGGGAAGGACCTCGTCGGGGGTTCCCATCTTCTCGATTGCCTCAAGCGCAGCATTTGCGGTGGCAATCATCTGGTAGTAGCCCTGCCAGGTGTTGACATTGCTCTCGTTGCTTGCCTCGGTAATCGGCTCCCAGGCATAGTTCTGTTCAATCAGAGTGTTCGTATTGTTGTTCGAACTGTTGAACAGTTCCACATTGTCGGAGGCGTATTCGAAAAAGCGGACGTAAGTCCTTGTGGAATAGGCCGAAACAAGCAGTTTTTGAATTTTCTCCTTTGTATTCAGTTCGGTTCTGTTGTCCGGCAGCGTATCCAGAAATTTGTTGCAGGAAGGCAGGGCCGAAAGCAGGACGATGGAGATGAGTATAATTGCTGTTCTTTTCATAATCATTTCGTCTTTAGAAGCCAATCTTGCAGGTGAGAGTGAACTGTTTCGGCATCGGCACCGCCACACCGCCGGCATTCAGGAATTCAGGGTCCTGGCCTTCAAGTTTCTTGTCCGCATACAGAAGACAGAGGTTCGTGCCCTGAAGTTTGAAAGAGAGGGATTTGAGTCTGAGTTTCTCGACCGCAGCCTTAGGCAGTTCGTAGCCGAGAGAAACTTCTTTCAGACGGATGAAATCACCCTTTGCAACTCTCTGGTCAGAGTAGTTGTAGGCGTTGTATGCCATATTCAGGTTCTTTATGCTGTTGTTCTGACGGGAACTTGCAATCACCGGAATATTGGTGATTTTTTCGTCTCCCGGACTGATGAAACGGTCCATAAATTCCCGTGGCATCGCCGTAAGGTCCGAATAGCTGTTGGAGAATATCGGGTCGAGACGGACGACGTTTCCGAATGAATATGTCATAAAGACATTGAGAGTGAAGCCCTTGAATTTGAATATATTGCCAAAACTTCCGGTCATCGTCGGGTCGGTCGGGCCTTCGTATTTGAGGTTGCTGAAATTGCTCATCTCCTGGAAGGCGATGCCTGTGGAGGTGATGTTTCCGTCTTTGTCGAGAAAGGTCGGAATACCCATTTCGTCAAGTCCCATAAACCTGAGGGAGAACATCGAACCCCTCGGCATACCTTCCATTGAGTAACCGGAACCTGTGAGGTAGCTGATTACGGTCTGGTAGGTCTTGAGGTCGGTGACGATGTTTTTCATATGCGAGAATATGAAACTTGTCGTCCAGCTGAAATTCTTGGTTTCGATGTTTCTTGTCGCAAGGGAGAGTTCGACTCCGGACGATTTCATTGAAGCGACATTACCCATCTTGTTCGAAACACCGCCGAGTCCCTGAGTGACGACGTTTCCGATGAGGTCGAAATTGTTTCGCCTATAGGCGTCGAAAGATATGAGAATGCGGTCGTCCACGAAACCGATGTCGGCTCCGGCGTTGAACTCGTGCTTTTTCTCATAAGTGAGCTCGGAGTTTTCGATTGAAGACTGGTAGAGGGACGGCTCCATTATCGAGGTCGTTCCACGCCAAGGTGTTGACGGATAGAAGATTGCCGTTGAGTTATTCACCCAAGCAGGTCCTCGGTCGGCAGTGAGGGAGTAGGAAACGCGGAAGTTCAGGCTTGAAAGGGCCGGAGAGAGTTTCTCGAAAAACTCTTCCCTGTCCACAGACCATTTTCCTGCCACATTCCAAGTAGGAAGCCAGCGTGAAGAACGGGCGCGTCCCAAACGGTTCGACCCCTCGTAGCGGAAAGTGCCGTTGAGGGTGTAGCGGTAGTCATAAGAGTATGATACCGTCGTCGCGAAAGCCACATTGCGTTCGTGAGTGTTGTTCAGACTATAGTAGTAGCTGTTCTGCTCCAACTGTTTCTTGAAAAGGTCGAGAACATAGAACGGAGTCTCGCCGGCGTCATACTGAAGTCCCCACCCCTGGAAAGAAGTCGAATGTCTGTCGAGAGAATTGACTTCCGCAGCGGCAAAGGCATTGATGACGTGTTTGTCGGCGATGATGGTGTTGTATGTCGCCGAAGCACGGAAATCCAGACTCAATGCCGAGTAGGAGTTCTTTCTGAGTATACCTCCCTGCGGAAGAACCGTGTATTTGTCGGAAGTCGGCTTGTCCGGGTCTTTGTAGAGGAAAGGATTGGCGTTCTGAATCATCTTGGTCATCGCCGCACGATAGGCCTCCGCCTGATTGGAACTGTCCTTGATGTTGTGCTCAGTGTTGGAAAGCTGGTAGCGCACCGAACCGAGAGCAGAGAGTTCAAGCCCCTTGCAAGGGCGAGCCTTGAGTTCTGCCTGGAATTTCGTGTCAAGAACCGAGAGGTCTATGTAGTTGTTTGCGAGTTCGTGCTTGATGTTGAACGGAGCGTAATTGCTCGTATAGAACTCATTAGGGTCGAGAGTCCGCGATGTCCGCAAAGCATAAGAGTATGGGTTTATGTCAAAATCCCTCTTCACCGAACCGGTGGCCGCATTGACGTCGGAAGAAAGGGAGCCGGGGGCTCTCTGCTGACGGTAGGATGCGTTTCCGATGATGTTGAGAGTGACATAATCCTTAAATATCTTCTGGGATGTATTGAACAGGGCCGTGTAGCGGTTGACTTTGCTCTGGACCGTCCAGCCCGGGTCCACAAGCGCTCCGAGGGATGCGTAATAGCTGCCCTTTTCCGAACCGGAAGTGATGCTGACAGAGTGGCTGTGCTGCACGCTCGGACGGAAGAGTTCCTTGAACCAGTCCGTGTTGCGCATTTCAGCCTCACGAAGATAGGCTTTTCGTCCCTCTTCGGTGTTCTCAATCATATACTTGCCTGTGGCAGGGTCGTAGGTGTTCATAAGCTGGGCCATCTTGCGGTAAACACCGGCAGAAGAACTGTAGACACTGCTGGTGAAGTTGAGCCAGCCCTTTTGGTACATTTCCTCATAGACGGACATCTGCTCCTGGGAGTTCATTATATTGAATTCCGAATACGAAGGAACGAGTCTCATCGTATACTCTCCGTTGTAGTTCACCCTTGTGACTCCCGGACTGCCCTTTTTGGTGGTGACGACAATGACTCCTGCCATTGCCCTTGCACCGTAGATGGAAGTTGCAGAACCGTCTTTGAGGATTTGGAAGCTCTCGATGTCGTCTGAGTTCAATCCTGCAATGGCGGAGCTGATGAGGGTGGTCGCGTCTCCGGAAGAAAGGGAGTTGGCGTCGACATTGATTACGTCTTCCATAATCACGCCGTCCACAACCCAAAGAGGTTTGGAATCGCCGAAGATTGAGGTAGCACCACGCACACGGATTTTCGGAGCGGTTCCGAATGTTCCTGAAACGTTCTGAACTGAAACTCCCGCGGATTTTCCTTCAAGGGAACGGCTGATTTCGCCCAAACCGCTGATATTCACATCCACTGCGGAAAGCTGGTCGGTAGCTCCGGTGAAAAGCCGTTTGTCGGTAGTTGTCATACCGGTCACGACAGCCTCGGAAATGAGTTCGGTGCTTTCCGTAAGGATAAAGTCGAGGTGTTCTGCGGCAGGGAGCCTGAGGCTGGTGTAGCCCAGGCAGGAAGCTTCGAGTTTCGCTCCCGGAGCGACTTTTGACAAGACGTAGTTTCCGTCTATGTCCGTCACTGCCATGTTCTGGCTTCCGAGCTCGGCGACGACCACTCCGACAAGCGGTTCACCGCCGGCATCTTTCACGGTTCCGCTGACAGTAAGGCTCTGTGCCATTGCAGACAAGGCACAGAGTGACACGAGCAGAACCGATGCTATAATTCTTTTCATAAACTTCTCCTATTCTGTGTATTCCTTCGTGAGAACGAGTTCCTCGTAGGAAACGATTTTCTGAGTGAATGCGAAATATCTGTCCTTGCTCCACCAGATGTTGAACGATGTCGGGACACTGTTTCCGTCGAGAGTCAGCTTCTGGAAGGCGAGGGTAATTGTGTGCGAAGACTCGTCAAATACAGGTTCGGCCTCCCAAGCACAGCTGCCCGGAGTCGAGAATATGTACCAGCCGGCAGGATCGCTCTTTAAAGGGCCATTGAAGTGGATGCTGTAGTATTTGTTTGCATCCGCGTCGACATTGAATCCCTGAATGCCAATACGAACTTTACCGTCCGCAAAGCTTGCCGAGAAAGGCCTGGAAGCAAGTTCTCCCTTCTGCAGAGAAACAGCAAAGGTCTCAAGCGGTGTTTGGGAAGCGAAGACAAAGTCACTCTTGTCTGCACCGGCGTCGGTGTTGCGGGTGACCTTCCAGGTGCCGAGAAGGTAGTACCAGTCACTTTTTTTCGGGAGCGAAAGATTAATGTAAACGGGCCCGATGCTGCCGTCTGCCGGAGTTATGCAGGCGCGCCCGCTGAAAGCCTTGCGGCTCTGAACACGGCTTACCGCGAATGTCACTCCGCTTTCGCTTTTTGTGAAACTGAAGATGTTCTCAGGATTTTCCGGAATCGTCACTTCATAATCAGAGGTGCATTTTACGAGCGATTGCAACTGTTTCTCACTGTCAGAAAACGAAAGATTAGTCTCGCTGACGATTATTCCGTGGAAAGCGGACTGGGTGACAGTGAAACTTACTGCCTCAACGCCCTCTGCCCTGACGGTCACAACTGCTGTCCTCTCGCTGTCTCCGGTGTAGGAAAAGACATTGAAAAGCACCGATGATTTGGCTGTCGAAACCCTGAGCCATTCGGGAGCGGACGATTCCGCAGCAAAAGGAACATTCGCCTCAATTTCGGCCGAGCCGAGTCCGCCCTCAGAGGTGAATGATGTCTCAGAAATGCTCTTCAGTTGAAGGATTGATTCATCCTGAACTTTGTTGCACGCTCCGGCGGCAAAGAGGATTGCCGCCAGAACAAGTGCAGAAAACACGTGCTGTTTCATTTTCAGTACCATTAGAATTATCAGTTTTTCAGTTATTATGAAACCTTCAAAAAATAACCAGCATCATCTTTTTCATTCTTTTCGGTCTATATTTATTTTCTCATCAGTCGTGTACATCCAGTACACTCCTTCTTCCAAAAGAAATCTATACTCGAAAATAATTGACAAATCTGAAGCAGTTTATTTTTTTCATGTTTCTATGAGATGAGTTTTCGAGATTTCTATTTCACATATTCAACAGTCACCTGGGAATCAGTCATTTTCTTGGTTTCATCCAGGACTATATGAAGATAGTTGAACTGGAAGGTCTCGCCATTCTTGACTTTGAGGTCGACAGGAATCTCCACCACAGGATTCTCCCGGCTGATTTCAATTCCGATGTCATCCTTTTTGAAGCGGACCCAACCGGCCGCATTGATTTGGACAAGTTTGAGTTTCACCGGGTCCTCTCCCCTTCTCCAGGTGAAACGAAGTCCCTTCAAAAGAGGATAATCCTCCGGTGCTATCATCCTTATGACTCTGGTGCTGCCGTCTGTCATGTCGAAAGACGTCCATCCCGGAAGTTCGTCCGGATTGGTCCCGATGTCGTGAGCAGCGGCGACAAGAGCCCTGGCCTCGGCAACAGGATCCGTGCAGTGGGTGAAATCGGAAACGCCGTGGCTCTCTTCCGCCCACTTGTACTCCCATGCGTCGAAATCGAACGGTTTTCCCTCCTTGCAGGAGTCGAACCAATGCTGCCATCTCGGCAAGTAGTAGTCCCTGATGAGTCCGGACCACATTCTGCACGAATAATCGTCCAGCCCATCGGCCCGGCGACCGCGTCCCCAAGTGGTCACAAGTCTCTTGGCATTTGTCTCATATTTGTCGCTTTCCACGGAATCCTTTCCCCATTCGCGGGCAAAACCGACCCATCTTTCAAGGCGTGTCACAGGATTGAGGTCAAGAAGCCTGTCTGCACGGTACATGAGGTCAACGAAACGTGCCTCGAGCGAAGATGCCGTATCCTTGTCGCCAACAAGATATGCCCTATGAATCTGCTGCGCGAGCACGTCCGCCTTTCCGAAAGCATAGATTCCTGCCCAAAGGGCGAGGTCGGTGAGATAGGCACTGTCATTTCCGAGTTCATCGGATGCTGCGACAAAAGCCTCAAGCGCCTCGAAATGAGTCTTGGATACGGAATAGCGGCCGCCGAGACCATCGAACGGCTTTTTCTGCACGCGGTACTGCGCCCGGCTTGAGCAGAACCCGTAGTCGCTTGCAAGCATCTTGTCCCAAAACTCCATTATGGCGTCAGGGCAGGCGCCGTAGCGGTTGACGGTGTAGTTGCGAAGCCATTCACGGATGTCCCTGTGAGATGTGCTCCATGCCGCGTCCGCGATGATTTCATAGACCACCTCATTGTTCTCCACGCCCTCCGGAGCGGTTCCGAGACCTATGAGATTACCCTTGTTCGGAGAGGTGAGGGCGTTGAGATGCCCGTTGAGATAGAAGTCAAGGTCTCCGACAGGGCAAGTTCGACCTCCGAAGTTCGGCACGGTGCTGTAAATCCATTTTTTGCCATATATCCCTTTCGCGTAGTTCCAGGTGTATTCATTCTCCCAGATTCCGTAGTTGAAATCGACGCTCAGATCAAGAAGGAGCATCCTGTCATCCGGAACCTTTGAGAAAAGTGCGCGTATGCTCTCCGGATCCCAGATATGCCTTTGGTAGCCGAACATCCAGCCCTGAAGCACCCAGATTGCATCGGGATTGGCGGACGAGATGGAATTGTAGAGAGCCTGCCCATACGAGGCAATCTGGTCGAAACGTTCCTGCGTGCCTCTTTCCGCAAACGGCACCTTCATTTCGTTGAAGCTGTCGGCAAGATAGTATCTGCCCTTCCCGAATTCTTTCTCCCATTCCTTAATATATTCCTTCGCAATACGCTGATAGAGTTCAGTTTCCGGGAATATGAAGCTGGAGAAATAGTCAGGACCGTCAGCCCATCCCGTCTCGACAAGTTCAACATCCGGAAACACCCTCTTGAGGCCCTTAGGCACAAATCCGGCGAAAGCATTGTACACCGGCGACATTCCGAGCTCGTTCATCCTGTCTATTATCTTGTGCTCGAGAGCTATCGTCTTGTCATACCACTCTTGTGAAGGGTGTCCGTCAATTCCGGACATATTTCCCATACGGAACCACGGAAGATGCGCAGCGCCGGCCATAAAATCTCCTATTTCCTCCTCTGTAAGCCCGAGGCTTCTCCATACACGGGCAAAAATGGCCTCGCTTCCAATCGGAGAGAGCGGCATATCGATTCCGTGCAGCGCCATCCAGTCGAGTTCCCTCTCCCACTGCTCCCAGCCCCAATATGGCATGGTGTAGCCGAAAGTGCAGACATTCATATACTGCCTATGTTCGAACGGGGTCGTGACAATCTTCAGCGGAGTGTCCGGAAAAACTTTGGGAAGCTGTATGTTATTGATTGTCCATGTGAACATTCCGTAATGGCCGGAGGTCACATAGTCATAGAATCCCCGGCATGCCGCGGTGACGGAACTGCCCTTCACAATCAGTTTGCCGTTCTTTGCCTCCGTTGAGAAATATTCCCCTTCGGAAACAGGACCGGTAACCTCTATGACAAGATTTTTCGGATAATGGCCAAGGGTTCTCGCGATTACTCCACGCGCGGCTTTCGAATGCCCGTCATGTCGTGAAGCGTATGCCGGCAATGACGCGGACAACGCGATTATTGAACTTGCAATGAACAATGTGGATAGTCTGAAAAAATGCTTCATTATTCTTTTTTATATGGTTATCAATTTAAGCGAAAGTTAAAACCATATAAACGCAAAAACAAGATGTAATAATACAAATATAAATCTTTTATGAGATTATAAATCTGATTATCAAAAGAATAACAAAATAACGCGGCACAGAAAATATAAATTCTATTCAAGTCAAATTGAGGCTATTTTCATGATATTTTCCTCAAAATGCTCCGGGACAAGAGCCTTCAGACGAGTGCGCGAGCGGTAGGCGTAGATTGTAGAACGGGAGTAGCCGAGAAGCGATGATATGCGTTCTGAAGAGTCTATTCCGAGCCGGACCAGAGCATAAATCCGAAGTTCGGGCGTCAGCATTTGGGAGGAAGCCGGAGTGACCTTCGCACCGGGAGTGAGAAGTTCGTTGAAGTCATGGACGAACGTCGGAAAGATGGAGAGGAAAGTTTTGTCAAACACGCTGTAAAAGGAAGTCCACTCATGCTCGACGACGGCATTTGACTTGAGCGCTTCATTTAGAGCCACAGTTTCACCGCGCAGCGCCATTCTGTTCAAGGACAGGCGGTAGTCATCCAGGCGCTCGATTCTCGTGACGCATTCGAGCATCATCTGAGTCACATACTTGTTCTTAATGTTACTGGCCTCGCGAACGAGAGCCATCGCCTTTTCCTGTTCGTCACGGGCTTTCTGGAGCAGCCGTCTCTGCCGTTTCAGAAACATGACAAGCACGAGCAGCAATATGACAAACGGAAAGAGCGCAATAAGACAAGATATCACAATCACGGAGTCTCTCCTTTTGGCTTTGATATAGGACTCGTTGACCAGGGACAGAAGCGGAGCAATGTTGTCAACCTTGAGCCTTGCCTTACAGAAGACGGCGTCATTGAGCGAGCGAGTCAGATAGGCCTGCGCCCTCGCGAGATCTCCTTCGTCATAGAGCAGGAGCGCAAGTACCTGCAAAGCTATATACTCCTTCTTGGAATTGAGCAGGTCGGACATCGCAGACAGCACAAGATAGTCCATCCCCTTATCCTTCATTCCGAGCGCTGAATAGATGTCATACACTGAGAGGGCGACGGGCCCCATCGCCGGATCGCTCGGTGACAGCGACTCACAGACCGGCAGGACAAGTTCAAGGGCCGCTTTATAATTTCCTTCCGCAAGAAGCCTGTCGCACTGAAAAACCGTATATCCCGGACGATAGAGCAGTATGGAATCGCGGCACATGCAGGAAAGCCTTCTGAAATGTTTCGCCATTTCCGGTTCAAGGCACTGGTTGGCCAATGACTCGTAGTCGAAATAATAGAGATTGAACATGTCAGCAAGAGAGTCCTCGTCCATTGCCCTGCGATCAATCCTGTCAAGCAGGGCAAGAGACTCATCGTACAGCCCGGAAGTACCGAATTCCTTAGCCAGTCCGGCAAGCGACCGGTCAATCAGGCTGCGTTCTCCTATCTTTTCCGCGATGGAAAGGGCTTTACTGGCATACACAATTGCCGAATCCGTTCTATACTTGTCGTACAAAGTCCGCATTTCTTCCATCAGAAAGAAACGCTCCCTGTCGGAAATTCCAGACCTGTCAAGCAGGGCACGACATGAATCTATTCGATGCAGCCTCGGCAAATCATACGCCTCAGAGTTCTGTACGACCGCGTCCAAATCCGCCAATGAAGGAAAACTCCTGCCTGCCGTCCCTGCCTGACTATGCAGCGGGACAACAAGCAGGAGCAATGATATCAGAACTTCTGTCACAATGTACGCTTTACTTCGACGACCTGATAGGCCTCAACTATATCCCCAACCTTGATATCGTTGTAGTTCAAGATGTTCAGACCGCAGTCCTGGCCGGAAACAACCTCCTTGACATCGTCCTTGAACCTCTTGAGGGAGCCGAGTTCTCCGGTGTAGACAACGATGCCGTCACGGATGACACGAATCTTGGAAGTGCGCTGGAGCTTGCCCTCGCGGACAATCGCGCCGGCGATGGTTCCGACCTTTGAAATCTTGAATGTCTCAAGCACTTCGGCCGTGGCTGTAATCTCTTCCTTCTCCTCCGGAGCAAGCATGCCCTCGATACCATCCTTGACCTCGTTGATAGCGTCGTAGATGACAGAGTAGAGACGGATTTCGATTTCCTCCTTCTCGGCAAGCTTACGCGCACCGGTCGAAGGACGAACCTGGAAGCCTATAATGACGGCGTCTGAAGCCGCAGCAAGGAGCACATCTGATTCGGAAATGGCACCGACAGCCTTGTGAATCACATTCACGCGCACCTCCTCGGTTGAGAGTTTGATGAGCGAGTCGGACAACGCCTCCACAGAGCCGTCCACATCACCCTTGACGATGACATTGAGTTCCTTGAAGTTGCCGATGGCAATACGGCGTCCGATTTCCTCGAGAGTCATGTGCTTCTGGGTCTTGATGCCCTGAATGCGGATGAGCTGCTCGCGCTTGTTTGCTATTTCCTTAGCCTCGCGCTCGTCGGCCATAATGTTGAAGGTTTCACCCGCAGTCGGAGCTCCGTTGAGTCCGAGGACTGAAACAGGAGTGGAAGGTCCGGCCTCGTCAACTTTCTGACCGCGCTCGTTGAACATAGCCTTCACACGACCCGTGTAGCAGCCGGAAAGCATCACGTCACCGACACGCATCGTGCCGTTCTGGACGAGTACGGTGGCAAGATAGCCGCGGCCCTTGTCGAGAGAAGACTCGATGACGGCACCGGTAGCCCTGCGGTTCGGATTAGCCTTGAGGTCAAGCATATCGGCCTCGAGGAGCACCTTGTCGAGAAGCAGGTCCACGTTGATTCCCTTCTTCGCCGAGATTTCCTGGCACTGGTACTTTCCACCCCAGTCCTCGACGAGTATGTTCATGTTCGAGAGTTGCTCACGAATCTTGTCCGGATTGGCTCCCGGCTTGTCTATCTTGTTGATTGCAAACACCATCGGAACGCCGGCCGCCTGAGCGTGGCTGATAGCCTCGACAGTCTGCGGCATTATCGCATCGTCGGCAGCAATGATGATGATGGCAAGGTCGGTCATCTTCGCGCCTCGGGCACGCATAGCCGTGAAGGCCTCATGTCCCGGGGTGTCGAGGAATGTAATCCTGCGGCCGCTCGGGAGCTTCACGTTGTAGGCACCGATGTGCTGGGTGATTCCTCCGGCCTCGCCGGCAATCACGTTAGCCTTTCTGATGTAGTCGAGCAGGGATGTCTTTCCGTGGTCGACGTGTCCCATGACCGTAATCACAGGAGGTCTCGGCACGAGATCCTCCGGCTTGTCGGTCTCCTCCTCGGAATTGATTTCCTCCGTAAGGTTGGCGGTCACGAACTCGACCTCATAGCCGAACTCTTCTGCGACGAGCACGAGGGTTTCCGCATCGAGGCGCTGATTGATTGACACCATGAGACCGAGGCTCATACATGCCGCGATGACCTTGGTGACAGGAGTGTTGTTCATAAGGGTCGCGAGGTCGTTTACCGTCACGAACTCCGTGACTTTCAGGACCTTCTTGTCGAGTTCCTGCTGTTGAATCTCCTCCTGGAGCCTGTCAGCGGCGGCCTCCCTCTTCTCCTTTCTGTGTTTTGCGCCGAAATTGTTCTTGCCCTTACCCTCGTTCATGCGGGCGTAGGTCTCTTTGATCTGCTTTTGGATTTCCTTCTGCATCTCCTCGGTCTCGGCCTCGGTCATAGCCGGCCGGAACCTGTCCTTTCCGCGGTTGCGGCCTTTTCCGCCGCCGTTGCTGTCATTCCGTTTGCCGTCCTTGCCGAACCCGCCGCCGTTCTTTCCGCCACCGTTTCCGCCCTTCGACTGATTGTTGGAAGCGTTTATCTTGGTGACGTCGACCTTCTGGCTCTGTCCCGGTTTGATTCTTTCTCTCTTGCCCTTCTTTTTCGGAGTCTCGAACTTGCTCAGATCTACCTTGCCCATAACCTTCGGCCCGGCAAGTTTCTCGACCTCAATCACAGCCTCGCGAGGTTCCTTCCTGACAGGCTGTTCCTCAACCGGTTTGACAGGCTCGGCCGCCGGGGATTCTGCGACCGTTTCCTGTGTCTCCGGTGCTTCCGGCTCCGCAGGCTTTTCCTCAACAACCAGCTTCTTCTTTCCTATGCTGTCAAGGTCAATCTTGTCTATAATCTTCGGTCCGAAGCTTTCCCGCTCAGGCTTCTGCGACTCTTCCTCAGCCGGCTTTTCCGGAGCTGAAGGCGCGATCTCTTCTTCCACCGGAGCAGATGCGACAACCGGAGTCTCCACAACCTTCTCGGCAGGAGTCTCCACAGGTGCGACTGCCACGGGTGCCGGAGTTTCCTCCAAAACCGGTTCCGGCTGTTTCTCGAGGACAGGCGTCTCAACAGGCTTTTGCGCGACCGCAGGCTTTTCCTGAGTCGCCGCGATGGACGTTGTCTTGATGATAACCTCTTTCTCCGCCTCGTCCTCTTCGGAAGAAGGCTTCTTCTTGGAAACGTCAATCATTTCCTTGAGCTTGGTGGCAACCTTCTCGGAATCCTGCTTTGCAGCAAGGTCTCCTCCGAACTTGGCCTCCACAGCCGGCATGAACTCATCCGAAATCTTGGCATTCGGATCGCTTGAAGTGATGTTTGCTCCCTTCCCGTTCAGGAAATCGATGAGCGTTCCCAGCCCGATATTGAACTGTCTTGCAATTTTACTTAATCTGATTTCTGCCATATAATCCCCTTATAGTTTATTCCTTCCATTCACTTGTGTCCTGCCGCGGACAAGCCCGGACATCCGCCGGGCAGACAGCCGCAGACCTATTCGAACTCGGCGCTCAGGATGCGGCGAACGTCCTCCACGGTCTCGTCATCAAGATCCGCCCTCTTCGCAAGGTCTTCCGGATCGATGGCAAGCACGCTCTTGGCGGTGTCGCAGCCAATTGACTTGAGTTTGTCGATGATCCACTGATCAATCTCGTTGTCGAACTCGTCCAGAAGAACGTCCTCTTCCTCGTCTTCCTCAAGATCTACCTTCGGAGTCTCTCTCCAGACCTCAATCTCCTTACCCACAAGCATTCCGGCAAGACGGATGTTCACGCCACCGCGACCGATACCCTTTGTAACCTCCTCTGGAAGCATATAGACCTTGATTTTCCCGTCCTCTCCGTTGACGATTGAAGAAATCTTTGCAGGAGCAAGCGCACGGGTGATGAGAAGCTGGGTGTTGGAAGTCCACTGGATGACATCGATATTCTCGTTGCGGAGCTCGCGGACGATTCCGATGATGCGGGAGCCTTTCACGCCGATGCATGCTCCGATCGGGTCAATCCTGTCGTCATACGACTCTACGGCAACTTTCGCCCTCTGCCCAGGGACACGCACGACCTTCTTGATGGTGATGAGACCATCGTAAATCTCCGGCACCTCAGCCTCGAAGAGTTTCGCAAGGAACTCGTCGGAAACGCGCGAAAGCGTGATAATCGGAGTCGTGTTCCTCATCTCAACGGACTTGATGATGGCCTTCACGGAGTCTCCCTTCTTGAAGTGCTCGCCAGGAATCTGCTCCATCTTCGGAAGTTTCAATTCATTGCCCTCGTCGTCAAGAAGAATAACCTCCTTAGCCCATGTCTGATGAACCTCTCCGGAGAAGAGCTGTCCGACCATATCCTTATATTTATTATAAAGATTGGCCTTCTCGAGGTCCATGATTCGGCCCTGAAGATTCTGCCTGATATTGAGAATACCCCTGCGGCCGAAGTCCTTCATCTCGATTTTCTTCGCGAAGGTCTCGCCTATCTCGTAGTCATCGCCGTTGGCGTTCACCTCCTCAAGCGAAATCTGCTTGTTCGGATCCTCCACATTCTCGACGACTTCCCTGTTCCAGTAAATCTCGCAGTCTCCCTTGTCGATGTTGATGATGACGTCGAAGTTGTCAGCATCGCCATAGACCTTGGCAATCTGGGTTCTGAACACGTCCTCAAGCACACCCATCATCGTAGGGCGGTCGATGTTCTTCTGATTCTTAAATTCCGCAAAAGCGTCCTTCAGTTCAATCTTTTCCATATTATATATATACTTATTTTATTACTTAAAATCAATGTGCGGACGGACATAGTTCAGCTCATCATACCCGAAGCTGTCGCAATGCTCCACGAGTTCCTTTTTCTTCTTGCCCTCGACGGCTTCGCGCAGCGTATATTTCAGCGTCACAGCGTCTTCGTCCGCCCCGACAAGTTCAGCAACGAACTTTCTTCCACCCTTAAGCGCCGCTTCCACCTGCGTCCCCACGGCCTTCCGATATTGTTTCAGCACCTTGAACGGCTGATCAAGCCCGGCCGAGGTCACCGTCAGCGAATAGTCCTCAACCGACCTGTCGAAGCTTTCCTCAAACCTGCGGCTGATTTCCACGCAGTCGTCCAGAACAACGTTTGAATCTTCTGACTCAATTACAATCTCGACATCATTGTCTTTCGAAACATTTATTTCAACAATGAAGCATTTCCGTGCAACAATGGCGTCCCCCACTGCATCTATAATCTCTGAAATTTTCATTTCAACAAATTTAATGAGTTCGGAGCATGAAAAAAGGGAACTCGACGTCCCCTTTCTCTCTCACGGCGGCAAAGGTAGGAAAAATGTATTACCTTTGCAAATATTTTTAAAACAGGATTAAAACAAAAGACTGCTTATGGAATTGACAGCAGGAAAGATAGCAGAAATATTGAGCGGAGAAGTCGAAGGGGACAAAGACGCCACGGTGACGACATTCGCGAGAATCGAAAGCGGAAAACCGGGAGCAATATCTTTTTACGCAAATCCGAAATACGAGGAATATGTCTACGCCAGCAAGGCGACAATAATCATAGCAAATAAGACATTCGAGCCGAAAAGGCCGGTCAGTGCGACTCTCGTGAGGGTGGACGATGCATATTCGGCAGTGGCCCTGCTTCTCGAATATGTCACAGCCCAGAAGAAGAAATATTTCCGTCATCGAGGACGGTATTGCCGCATTGCGTTTTCATCGAAAGTGGGCAGGAAGGTTTACGTCGGCGATTTCGCATACATAGGAAAAAAGGCGAAGGTCGGCGATTTCACGAAGGTCTACGAACAGGTGTACATCGGTGACGGAGCGAGCGTCGGGAAAAACTGCATCCTCTACCCGGGAGTGAAGATTTATCCGGGGATGGTCATAGGGAACAACGTGATTATCCACGCCAATGCGGTCATCGGGGCAGACGGGTTCGGCTTCGCACCGCTTGAGGACGGGACATACAGAAAAATCGAACATACAGGAAACGTCATCATCGAGGACAACGTCGAAATCGGCGCGAACACCTGCGTTGACAAATCCCAAATGGGTTCAACCATCATACATAAAGGCGTAAAGATCGACAATCTCTGCCAGATTGCACATAACGTGGAGGTCGGTGAAAACACGGTTATGAGCGCGATGGTAGGAATCGCCGGTTCTACGAAGGTCGGCGAGCACTGCATCTTCGCAGGACAGGCAGGCATCGCGAACGGGCTGAAGGTTCCTCCGCACACGACTCTCGGGGCGCAGACCGGTCTCATAGGCAATCTGAAGAAGGAAGGAGAGGTGCTCTTCGGAACTCCGGCAATCCCGCATAGGGAGTTCCTTAGGGGCTATGCAATCTTCAGAAGAAACGGAAAGGGTGACAAATAGGTGCGACGATTCAGCATTTGGAGCAAGGGCAGGAATCACGAGAAAACGAATAAAAATTTTTGCTTACCTTTGCGCCCCGAAATTGTTAAAATAGAATTAGATGAAGAAACAAAATACACTTAAAAGAGAGTATGCCTTCAGTGGCAAGGGCCTGCACAGTGGGCGGCCGGTGACGATGACATTGAAACCGGCACCAGTAAACACGGGAATACGTTTCGTAAGAACGGACATCGGACCTGACGCAACGGTCGATGCACTCGCGGAGAATGTGTCATCAACGGCACGTAGTACGACCATTTCCTCCGGAGAGGCCACTGTAGGGACAATAGAGCACCTTCTTTCGGCACTCACGGGTCTCGGAGTCGACAATGTTCTTGTGGACATCGATAGCGCCGAAGTTCCTATTCTTGACGGAAGCGCAAAGCCATATGTGGAAGCAATCGCTCCTGACGGGCTGGCGGAACAGGATGCACCAAGACACTATGTAACTCTTAAAGAGACTGTTGAATACAAGAATCCGGAAACTGGAGCATTCCTCAGGATTGAACCTGCCGACACATTCAGCTACGACATCACGATCGACTTCAACTCCCGTGTTCTCGGAGTTCAGAGCGCAAGGTTCGATGCAGGAACGGACTACATCCGCGAGATCAGTGCCTGCCGCACCTTCTGCTTTTTTCACGAAGTGGAGTATCTGCTTGCGAACAATCTCATCAAGGGTGGCGACGTGGACAATGCTCTGGTGATTGTGGAACATCCGATTACTGTTGAGCAGCTCAAGAACGTCTGCAGCCACATAGGCAAGCCGGAACTTAAAGTCAAGGACGGTTACCTCAACGAGTCGCTGCATTTCGACAACGAGTGCGCTCGTCACAAGCTGCTTGACCTCATCGGAGACCTGCGTCTGACCGGAGGCTTCCTGCAGGCCAAGGTGACGGCATATAAATCAGGACATACAATCAATACGGCTGTCGCCAAGATGGTCAGAGAAAAAATAAAATAGAAAAAGATATGAGCACAACTATTCATCCTCTTGCCTGCGTTCATCCGAATGCAAAGATTGGTGACAATGTGGAAATCGGCCCTTATGCTTATGTCGACGAGTTCGTCGAGATTGGAGACGGTTGCAAGATTCTGCCCCACGCCACGGTTTTCAATTATGTCAAAATGGGAAAGAATTGCAGCATTTTCCCCGGAGCCGTTGTGGGAGCTATCCCTCAGGACCTCAAGTTTGACGGAGAGGTGACCTATGTGGAACTCGGTGACAATGTGACTGTTCGTGAGTGCGCCACCATCAACAGGGGTACCAAGGCCAGCGGCAAGGGAGTGACCAAAGTGGGCAGCAATACCCTCTTGATGTCCTACTGCCACGTGGCACACGACTGCACCGTCGGAGAACACTGCATTCTCGTAAGTTATGTGGGCATCGCAGGTGAGACTGATGTCGATGACTGGGCAATACTTGGAGGAAGCACTGTAGCTCATCAGTTCTCGAAAATCGGAAAGCACGCTATGGTTGGCGGCGGCTCCAAAATCAACAAGGATATTCCGCCTTATGTTCTCTGCGGACGCGACCCTCTCACCTACGCCGGAGTGAACCTCGTTGGACTCCGCAGGAGAGGATTCACATCCGACCAGATCCGCAACATCAAGGATATGTATGATATGATCTACAACTCCGGGATGAACGTCAGCGATGCGCTTGACAAGATAGAAATAGGTTTCCCGGACTGCGAGGAGAAGTCTACAATCCTTACTTTCATACGGAAGTCTACACGTGGAATTATCAAGGGGCCTAATAACTCTTCTAAGACCGGTGAAATGGATTAAGGGCGGGGCGCCTAAAAGGCGGTCTGCTTCGTTGGATGGCTTGATAAAATCCTCACAACCGATAGGTTGCTGCGGTTTTATCTTCACCATCCGCCTTGCATCCCATCCTTTTATGCATCCCCGCCTCCCAGCGCAGAGATGACATAGCTCCAAGGTGCGGTCTGCTTCGTCGGGTGGTTATTAATAATGGTTGCTGATGGTTTTATTGACAACGGCTTACTTTCCGCCTATTGAATATTTGGCGGCTATAGCAAATGAATGCAGGTTTAATCCCGGGATGACCGAGGTTGAACCTGCGGTCGTTTACATTGAGGCCTGCGAACACTATGTGAAGCAGTCGTGGCGAAACCGCTGTCGTTTCTATGCCGCAGACGGGGCGCAGACGCTAAACTTCCCCGTGCGTCACGAGGATTTCGGAAAACCGATTTCCCAAATGCGCATAGACTGGAAAACCGACTGGCTGACAAGACACGAACGCGCCATCATCTCGGCCTACCGCACCTCCCCCTATTTCGAATACTACCAGGACGAACTCTTCGCCATTCTCGATTCCCGCCCGGAGTTGATGTTGGACTTCAACACGCAGATACTCAAGTTTTTCCTGCGTAAGACAGGCATTCCGGCCGACATCCGTTTCACAAGCGAATGGGAGGCGACAAGTGCTGACAAAAACGCCTCCACAAAGCAAGGCTCCCCCGCCGCTCTCGACGCCCATTCAGTTACCATCGATGGACATAAAGTCACCGACCTTCGCGAAGCCATCCACCCCAAAAGACCGAATACTATCCTGAAAGACCTCGGACTCGAACGGCCCTATTGGCAGGTATTCTCCCCCAAATACGGATTTATCCCCGGCCTCTCCATAATGGACCTCCTCTTCAACGAAGGCCCTGACAGCATCTGCTACATAAAAAATTTGAAATAGTTCCAGAAAACATTTGCAAATCAAAAAAAAAATCACCACCTTTGCAAAGGAATGTAAACATAGGCGGGAAGCAAGCTCGTCTGCACAAGATAACAGAGTGTTAATTTTCTTATGTAAATAAGATTTGACGCTCTGTTTTTTGTTGTTAAATGCGGATGATGTACTCTCAGCGAACTCCTCTCTGCTCTCAGCCATTTTTATTCAAACAATTATGTTTACATTCCATTTCATAATAAGTGCAGATGAGAGACTTTGCGCAGAGCACAAGGAAACTCAAAACAAAATCTTTGTCAGAGGACACTTTCGTGTCATCAATGGTAAGAAGATTTATGTGAGGGCACACTATCGTAAACGATAGTCATACCCTATTGTATTTTCCATCCGCATTGGAGTCGTTCCGAGTGAACGACTCCATTTTTATTTTACAATGTTGGTGTCAAACAGGCGGTTGAGTTCGAGTTTTAGGGAGTCGAACTGGGGGCGGAATTCGCTGCGGAGAAGTTCTGCCGGTGGGGACTGCATTTTTAGCGGGTTGATGGGCGATCCGTTTTTCCAGACGCGGAAATCGAGGTGGGGACCGGTGGAACGGCCGGTGGAGCCCACGTAGCCGATGACTTGTCCTTGGCTGACACGGGCGCCGGCGCGAATGCCTTTGCCGAAACCGCTCAGGTGGAGATAGGCGGTGGTGTAGACACTGTTGTGGCGGATGCGGACTGTGTTGCCGCCGGCGCCTTCATATTTTGCAGAGAGCACAGTTCCGTCTCCGATTGACATCACAGGAGTACCCTTCGGAGCGGCGTAGTCCACTCCCGTATGGGGTTGGACACGGCGCGTCACAGGGTGTTTTCTGGCATAAGAAAAGCCCGAACTTATCCTTGAAAAATGCAGAGGCGCTTTTAGAAATGCCTTTCGCATACTCTCCCCCTTCTCGTTCCAATAGATGTTGCCTCCGTCTCCCTGATTAAACATGTAGCAGGCGAGAGTGTCTGTGTCGCGGATAAACTGGGCCACTCGTATAGTGTCGATGTCAAGCACCTCGCTGTCAACAGTCCTTTCGTCATAGACAACCCTGAAACGGTCTCCCTTCTGAAGTCCGAAAAAGTCTACTGTCCAGGCATATACGTCCGAAAGTGAGAGAATCAGAAGAGGCGAAGCACCCGCCTCCCTCATATCCACCCAAAGAGAGGAATTGATTGTGACATCGGAATATTTCCGTTCAACGACCACCTCCTTCTCGACATTCCATGCCCCGTAAGGCGGGAAGCATCTGAAAACCACTGAATTGACCCTGTCCTTTTCATACACGAGATAACGCAGCCCGAGAGTGTCCGCGGTGTAGGCGAAGCAGTCGCGTCCGCTGCGCAGGGCCTTTGCAGGAAAAATCGAGTCCGAAGCCTGCACAAGGTCGTATGCTGCCTTGTCCGAAAGTCCGAGACCGGTGAAAAGTTTAGAGAGGGTTTGTCCGTCGCGGACCTTGAGGGTGTCAACCTGCAGCGTGTCCGTCGCAAAACCGAGAGGCCAAACTATTTCCGTTTCATCCGCACCAGCCGAAACCGGTGCCTTCTCCCCTTTCCGCTGTCCACAGGATAAAATCATAGTTAGCGAGGTCGCAAAGACCAATATATATCCTAATTTTCTCATACCCATTACATTTGTTTTTTGTTTCACACTCATTTTCATTCGGAGGGAATGACTTCTCCATCTCAAAACTGCATTTGACGGCACTCTACGCATCAAATATATTTAACCTGCGTCAAACACAGTCCAAATTTAGAAAATTTTGTGGAATAATTTGGAATAAAGTGGAATAAAATGGAAAACATTTTCTATCTTTGCGGAACGTAGCGAATAATGGGAAGCCCCCGGTTTTCGGGAAAAGGTCTCCAATAATTTAGAAACAATATGGTGTCATTCATCGGTCAATACGAAGCAAAGGTAGACGACAAGGGACGGCTTGTGTTCCCTGCCGGCTTCAAGAGCTTGTTGCCGCCGGGTGAAGGAAACCAAAGGTTTGTCATCAAAAAGAATATCTTTGAGGATTGTCTTGAGATGTACACCTGTGAGGAATGGGGGCGTCAGTCCGAGGAATTGAAAAAGAAGGTCAATTTCCTCAAAAAGGAACACGCTGCGTTCTGGAGAAAGTATATGCGTGACTGCGCTCAGGTGGAGCTTGACGCGAAAGTCGGACGCTTTACTATCCCCAAGAGCCTTCTTGAAAGGATAGGTGTAACAAAGGAAGTTGTGTTCTCAGGCAATGACTACAAGATTGAAATCTGGGCTAAGGACAAGTTCGCCGCGTCCGAGATTTCAGACGAAGAGTATCTCAACATAGCCGAGGCACTGTCCGATTTGGGATAGGAGGCTTCGCATTATGTCAGAATATCATAACCCTGTGATGCTCAGGGAGTGCATCGAAGCATTAATTACCGATAAGTCAGGAGTGTACGCCGACGCCACCTTTGGAGGTGGTGGTCATTCGCGTGGCATTTTGGAAGCTCTCGGGCCACAAGGCAGACTGATTGCCTTCGACCGGGATGCGGATGCTCTCGCGAATGCGCCGGATGACAGCAGGTTCACGCTCATCAGAAACAATTTCAGATTCATACACAATTTTGTGCTCTTCGAGGGCTACAAAGACGGAATAGACGGTGTTATGGCAGACCTTGGCGTTTCGTCCCATCAGTTTGACACAGCAGAGCGCGGTTTTTCATTTCGCTACGACGCGCCGCTGGATATGAGGATGAACACTGAGGCTGCCGTGACTGCCGCCGACTTGGTCAACTCTCTGGAGGAAGCTGAACTCGAAAAGATTTTAAGAGTATATGGCGAGGTGGGCCAGAGCCGCAAGATGGCTTCGCTCATTGTCCGCGCGAGAAAGACTTCGGCGATAGAGACCACCACGCAGCTGAACGAGGCCATAGCCCCTTGCCTTCCGAAATTTGCTGAGCACAAAGAACTTGCAAGAGTCTATCAGTCGCTGCGAATTAAAGTGAATCAGGAGATGAAGTCACTTGAGAAGATGCTCAGCGGTGCTGCGGCTTCCCTCAAAGCTGGAGGACGGCTTGTGGTCATCACCTACCACTCCCTCGAAGACAGGATGGTGAAGAATTTCATCAAGGCAGGAAACATCGAAGGAGAGATTCACAGAGACATCTACGGAAAGGCGGACATTCCGCTTTCGGCCGTGAACAGGAAGCCTATCCTGCCACAGGAGGAGGAGATTGCGGGGAACACGCGCGCCCGGAGTGCAAAACTGCGCGTGGCGGAAAAGCTATGACGGAGGAGGTTGACTATGAAGAAATTTCTGACATGGCTCAAGAACGCATTCCTCACGATAGGACGCGGAGATATCCTGCTGAAACTCGGGGTTCACAGGTATCTGCCGCATATAATATTCGCCTTCACGGTCTGCGCAATCAGCATAGTGCTCAGTTATCATGTGGACAGCACTCTGATTGTCAGGGAGAAGAGGATAAAGGAGCTGGAATCCGCAAAGATTGTGTACTCAAGTAAATATAGGGAAATGGTGTCCCTTTACAGATACACGACTATCGAGGATATGCTCGAAAAAGCCGGCTCGGATCTCAAGCCATTGAGAGAACCGGCGATTGAACTGAAAGGAAAATAACGAAGACAGATGGCAGGTAAAAAGGAAAATACCGGAAAGAACAACGTGACGGCAAGATGGCTTCTTGTCGCCACTACCTTCTTTGCCCTATTGTCCTTCTTTGCCATAGGGAGGATTGTCTACCTGCAGTACTTCTGGAAGCCGGATCCGAGGGTTCTAAAAATGAACGACTTCAAGCTTCAGGCACAGAAACACGTTCTCAAGCCTCATAGAGGAAACATCATCGACTGCGACGGGCGACTGCTTGCAATCACGATTCCGACCTACCGTGTTGACCTCGACTGCGGTGTCCGGGAGCAATACTATAAAACCCTCACCGACACGATCAAGAAGACAGGAGAAGTGGAGGGAGTGAAACTGGAAAAAGAGTGGAGAGAAGACGCAAGAGCGTTTGCGCGTGCTCTTCCGGGAGTTTTGAAGGACGGCAGTTCGGCCAAATATTTCGAGAATGAAATCATAAAACGTCGTCTGTCCAATGACACGAGGCTCAGCAAAACTCTAAAGATTGCGGACGACATCGACTACGCGACAATGGTGGAGCTAAAGAAGCTCCCGCTTGCGAACAGAAGGCAGTATGACGGAGGCGTAATCATCACAGCGAAGTACGGAAGGGATTATCCCTATGGGGAGCTGGCCAGAAGAACCATCGGTTATGTGAAGAACAACGACGAGGGCAGCAGGGCAAAGGGAATTGAAGGAAGCTTCAATTACGAGCTCCACGGCAAGCAGGGCATCGAATGGAGAAGAATGGTGGACGAGAGAGCATGGGTTCTCGACCCTGACAGCACATCGATTCCTGTGCAGAACGGACACGACATAAGGCTCAGTCTTAATATTGACATTCAAGACATTGCGGACAGGGCTGTCAGAAAGCACATCGAGGATGACGACAACATCACCGATGCCTGTATGATAATAATGGATGTCAAGACAGGAGGAATCAAGGCGATGGTGAACCTCCACAAGGGAAAGAACGGGAAATTCGACGAAACTCTGAACATCGCACTGACACAGGCGACAGATCCGGGGTCAGTCTTCAAGACAGTCGGACTGATGACGGAGCTTGAGGACAAAAAGACAAGACTGGAAACACGTTTGAACATCAATGAATTGCAAAGTCTTCCAGTGCCATTTGAGAAACGTGACGAATATCTCGTCAAGTACAAGGAGCGCACAGGAAACAGCACGATTTCTGTCCGTGAAGGGCTTGAGATTTCGTCAAATCATGTCTTTACATACCTGGCGCTGCACAACTACAAATCCAATCCGAAGGAGTTTATCAGCAGATACTACGACTATGGGTTCGGCTCCGACTGGAAGTTCGACATTTCCGGAATGGCAAAGACGGTTCTCCCCGACCCGGACTCAAAACGCTGGACACCGAGCGACCTCGGTTCCATAGCCTATGGCTACAGCGTACAGGTCACTCCGCTCCACACTCTTGCATTCTACAACGCGATTGCGAACAGGGGGAACCTCGTGAAGCCATATATCGTTGAAGAAGTCCTCGACAACGGGAAGACCATAAGGAAGGCAGAACCTGTCTCTCTGAGCGAATCAATATGCAGCAAGGCCACGGCAGACACGCTCAGGCGGGCGCTGAGATGCGTCGTCACCAACGGCACCGGTTCAGCTCTGAGAAAGGCGAAGTGCAACGTGGCCGGAAAAACCGGAACTTCCAGAATGATTGTCCCGAAAGAAAGACAGCAAAAAAGAGATCCATACGTGACAACCGACGGATACAGACGCTATCAGGGTTCGTTCGCAGGTTTTTTCCCGGCTGAAAACCCAATCTATTCCGCTATAGTCGTCGTTTACTCAGGCTTGACAAGAACCCCTTACTACGGAGGAACACGTCCTGCAAATGCATTGCGTGAGGTTATTGACGAGATTTATTCACTCGATCCGAGATGGAGGGAGACGGTAAGCGAGAGCAGTGCAATGCCGACAAGTTCAAAGAAAGTCATGGTGACGGACAAGACGAACGGTACACATGTTCCAAACCTCATCGGGATGGGGCTGGACGATGCGCTCTATATGATTGAAAACAATGGCTACAAGTGCCGGTTCAGCGGTGTCGGGCACGTCGCAGAGCAATCACCTGCGGCCGGAGCGAAACTCGAGCGGGGCGGAACGGTGACGATTGTGCTGAAATGAGATAAAACAAATATTATGAAGATACTGAGGGATATATTGACGGACGAGTGCGGAGTCGTGGACATTGAACGGCTCGGAAGCCACGCGACTGACAGAGAGACCGCTCTCGGGACGGAAGTTTCCGGAATATGCAGCGACTCGCGTAAGGTCACTCCGGGGTGCGCGTTCATTGCCGTACATGGTGCCGCCTGCGACGGGCATGACTTCATCGGGAAGGCCGCAGGAGCAGGTGCGGCAGTTATCGTCTACGACGACAGGACTGCTGCCGAGAAGTCGCTCGCGGAAGCGGGGGTCTTTTCCGGAGACATCGTTCTCGTTCAAGTGAAGTCAACCAGACACGCCCTTGGATTCATCGCGTCTGCATGGTTTGACAATCCGTCGCGCCGTCTTCGCCTTGTCGGAATCACCGGCACCAACGGAAAGACCACAACGGTGACGCTGCTCTATTGTCTGTTCACATCGCTCGGCTACAGCTGCGGACTGCTCTCGACCATAGCCAACTATGTTGCCGGGAAACGTAGCGAGACGGCGAACACGACCTCAGACCCGATTACGATAAACTCCCTTTTGAACGAAATGTGCGGATGCGGATGCGAGTTCTGCTTTATGGAAGTAAGCTCAATCGGTCTCGAACAGGAAAGGGTGGCAGGGCTGGAGTTCTGTGCGGGGATATTCTCGAACCTCACACACGACCACCTCGACTACCACAAGACTTTCGCCGAATATCTCCGCTGCAAGAAACTTTTCTTCGACGGCCTTTCGAAGGAGGCCTATGCAATCATCAACATTGACGACAGGAATGCCGAGGTGATGGTTCAAAACTGCAGGGCGCACATTGTACGCTACTCGTGCCGCTCGCTCGCCGACCACAGCTGCCGCATACTTGAGGAGAGTTTCGAGGGCATGCTGCTGAAAATCGACGGGACCGAGTGCTGGACTCCACTCATCGGACAGCACAACGCCTACAATCTTCTGGCAATCTACACCACGGCGGTTGTACTCGGAGCGAAGCCGGAGGAGGCACTTGTGGCACTCAGCACTCTGGAGTCGGCTCCCGGAAGGCTCGAAACCCTCCACGGACCGAAGGATATCACTGTCATCATAGACTACGCACACACTCCTGACGCGCTTGAGAATGTGCTCAAGACTCTCAAGGACATCAACTGCGGAGGCAGGCTCATTTGCCTGTTCGGCTGCGGAGGAGACAGAGACAGGACAAAACGTCCGGAGATGGCAGCTGTGGCGCAGAAATATGCCGACAGGCTTTATGTCACCTCGGACAACAGCCGCACGGAGAAGACCTCCGACATCATCGCGGAAATCAAGACCGGCCTCGACCTCAGCGGACGCAGCAAATCGCTTTTCATAGAGGATCGTGAGCAGGCGATACGCACGGCTATAATGACCGCCGAACCGGGAGACGTGATTCTCCTCGCGGGAAAGGGCCACGAGACCTACCAGATTATAGGGACGGAAAAGCGTCATTTCGACGAGAAGGAAATAGTGAACGAGGTATTCAGTGAGATGACAGTCTGACGGGAGACATGAGCAGCAACTCATTGAAGGTTATAACATTATATAAGAACAAGGATTATGATTTACCATATTTTTGAAGCGCTGAAGGATTTCAACATACCGGGACAGGGACTGATGAACTACATTTCGTTCCGCGCCCTGATGGCCTGTTTCACTTCCCTGCTGGTGGGAATCGTCGCCGGCAAGCACATCATCGGATGGCTGCAGCGCAAGCAGATCGGTGAAACCATCCGCGACCTGGGTCTTGAGGGACAGATGGCAAAGAAAGGCACCCCGACCATGGGCGGAATCATCATAATCATCGCTCTTCTCTCCGGAGTCCTTCTCTGGTGCGACCTCACCAACAGATTCACGCTCACTTTGATTCTCAGCGCGCTATGGTGCGCCGGCATCGGCTTCTGCGACGACTACATCAAGGTCTATAAGCACAACAAGGAAGGCTTGAGCGAAAGGAAGAAACTGATTTTCCAAACAATTCTCGGCCTTGGAGTGGCGCTGTCCGTGTGGATGACCGGAAGCGACCTCGGGACGACCACCACCATCCCGTTCGTCAAGAACAACGAGTTCGACTATGCGTGGCTGACGCCGTTCACCGGTGAATGGGAATGGTACACGAAATGGGGAATATATGTGATAATGATCACATTCGTTATCGTTGCATGCTCGAACGGGACTAACCTGACAGACGGAATAGACGGGCTCGCAGGAGGTTCGTCGGCCATCGTCGGAGTCGTTCTCGGGATCATCGCCTACCTCGGAGGAAACATCAACAATGCTGAGTACCTCAACATAATGTACATCCCCGGAAGCGGCGAGATTGCAGTTTTCATGTCAGCATTCGTAGGGGCGCTCATTGCGTTCCTGTGGTACAATTCCTACCCTGCGCAGGTGTTCATGGGCGACACGGGCAGCCTTATGATAGGCGGTGTGATAGGAGTAGGAGCAGTGCTCATCCGTAAGGAACTGCTGCTGCCGGTGCTCTGCGGAATCTTCTTGGTAGAAAGCCTGTCGGTGCTGATGCAGAGGGCATACTTCAAGCATACGAAGAAACGCACAGGCACGGGAAAGCGAATTTTCAGGATGGCTCCGCTTCATCACCATTTCCAGAAGGAGGGTATCCCGGCGCTGATTCAGTCGCCCCAAAAGGCGCAGCCGGAGGCGAAGATTACGATGAGGTTTTGGATTGTGGGGATTATGTTGGCTGTTGCAACCATCGCGATATTGAAAGTAAGATAGATATATAAGAATATAGGAGACAACAGATTATGTCAAGGATTGTAGTTTTAGGCGGCGGAGAGAGCGGAGTGGGTTCCGCAGTGCTCGCGAAGGTCAAGGGATTCGACGTTTTCCTTTCTGACAGGGGAAATATCGCGGAGAAATATGTCGAGATCCTGAAAAAATGGAACATTCCTTTCGAGTCCGGACAGCATACGGAGGATAAGATTCTCAATGCGGACGAGGTCATCAAAAGCCCCGGCATTCCGAACACTGCGCCTATGATTCAGAAACTTACGGCGCAGGGAACACACATAATTTCGGAAATAGAGTTCGCCGGACGCTACGACAAGGCACGCAAAATCTGCATCACCGGAAGCAACGGCAAGACAACGACAACCTCGCTCATCTACTACCTTCTGAAGCAGGCCGGACTGAACGTCGGGCTCGGAGGCAACATCGGCAAGAGCTACGCCTATCAGGTGGCGACCGAAAACTTCGACATCTATGTTCTGGAACTCAGCAGCTTCCAGCTTGACAACGTGTATGACTTCAAGGCTGACATCGCCATCATCACAAACATAACCCCAGACCATCTCGACCGCTACGACCACAAGATGGAGAACTACGTGAAGGCAAAGTTCCGCATCACCCGCAACATGAACCCGGAGGACTGCTTCATCTTCTGCTCGGACGACGAGATTACGGTGAACCACCTCAACAAGATTGTGGTGAAGGCAAAGCAACTGCCGTTCTCTCAGAAAACAGAGGTAGAGCAGGGTGCATTCGTCAAGGACGACAAGATTGTCATCCGCTACGAGGACAGCGAGTGCGATATGTACATACGTGAACTGGCGCTCGGCGGGAAACATAATGTCTACAACTCGATGGCGGCGGCGATTGCAGCGAAGGTGATGGACATCGACAACGACACCATACGCGAAGCGCTCTCTTCATTCAAACCGGTGGAACACAGGCTCGAAAAAGTGCTGAGCGTGGGCGGTGTGCTCTACATAAACGACTCAAAGGCGACCAACGTGGATTCGGCGTGGTATGCGCTTGAGTGTCAGAGCCAGCCGGTGGTCTGGATTGTCGGAGGAACGGACAAGGGCAACGATTATTCGAGCCTCGTTCCACTGGCAAAGGAGAAGGTGAAGGCGATGATCTGCATGGGACTGGACAACAGGAAGTTCCACTCGTCGTTCGAGGGCGTTGTGCCTGAGATTTATGACGTAACGTCTGCTCACGATGCCGTACAGATGGCAAGCCGTCTTGCAAAAAATGGAGATGTGGTGTTGCTCTCGCCTTGCTGCGCAAGCTTCGACTTGTTCAAGAACTACGAGGACAGAGGGGAACAGTTCAAGGAAGAGGTGAGAAAGTTATAAATATAAGGAAAGGATAATGGAACAGGAAACGACTGCGGGCAGCGGAAAAAGATGGAATATGGTCGAGAGGATCAAGGGCGACAAGGTCGTCTGGATGGTCGTGCTGTTGCTCATCATGATTTCCATGATCGCAATTTCCGGCTCCACGTCATTACTTGCCATTGACAATAAAACGACACGCCTGGATCTGCTCACCAAGCACTTGTGGGTGTGCGCGGGAGGGCTCGCGCTGATATTCGTCATCTACAAGATACGGAGCATCAAATTTTTCGAGTTCTTCTCCAAGTACGGCTTTCTGCTCTCAGTCATCCTGCTGGCAGCACTCGACTCTCATTTCAAGTTCGGAGACTCGTTCAAGACGGAGTTCTTGAACGGAGCATACAGGACCATCCGTATATGGAAAATTCAGATTCACGTCTTCGAGATCGTGAAGGTTGCGATGGTGATGTATCTCGCCTGGGCCTGCAAGGCGTACAAAGAGGACAGCTTCCGGCTTTCGAAAAGGCTCGCAGCCCTGAACATCTACATTGGGAAGGAGAGGGACAGGAAGCTTTTCGCATTCATGGACAACCGCTTTGCTGAAATGGTGTTCTACATCCTCTTTCCGATAGGCGTCGTAACCGGGCTCATCTTGCCGGGAAGTAACTCCAGTGCGGTTTTCGTCCTTGCGATAATGGTGCTGACCGTGCTTGTCGGGGGCGTGGACTTCAAATACATCATGATGCTCGCGGCGGTCGGAATATGCGTGCTTGCAGGAGGTTACGGGATTTATAAGCTGTCAGATGGAAAACACTGCAAGCGAATCGGAACAGCACACTCAAGGGCAGACAAGGTGACGGTGGACAGTCTCTTCATCGCAAAGGAGAAACACGGAAAGGGTTCGATAGAGTACAAAAGAACCCTGATAAAGCTCCAACAGCCCTATGCCGCAAAGATAGCGATTAACGAAGGAGGACTGCTGAAAAAAGGATTCGGAGGAAGCACCCAGAAATATGTCGTGCCTGTGATGTACGGAGACTTCATGTACAGTTTCATACTTGAGGAGACAGGACTTTTGGGAGGTCTGGCGATTATCATTCTGTATATGAGTCTGATGGCGCGAGGATCAATCATAGTGAAGAACTGCAGGGACACTTTTGCGCAGACTGCCGTCGGCGGACTGGTACTGCTGATTGTCGGGCAGGCATTTATGCACATATTCATAAACCTCGATGTCGGTCTGCTCACAGGACAGACTCTACCGCTGATAAGTCACGGAAGCAGTGCATTCTTGTGTTTCAGCATAGCGTTCGGCATCATACTGTCCATCAGCAAGATGGCCTGGAAGGAGACAAGCGAGCAGGAACGGGAGGCGGACATCGAGCACGGAAGACCTGTGGAGGAGACTATTTCCGCTGACACTGGAGACTTTTAGTAATCGTACGATTACTTAGCGGAAAGGTTTCTTAGCTGGAGAAAATTTACAAAACTATGAACTACAGAAAAATAAGAGTAGTAATCAGTGGAGGAGGCACCGGAGGGCATATATTCCCGGCGCTTTCAATAGCGAACAAACTTCGGGAACTCAACCCGGAGACTGAGATTCTGTTTGTCGGAGCCGAAGGGAGAATGGAGATGACAAAGGTCCCGGAGGCAGGCTACAGGATTGAGGCCCTGCCGATTGCCGGGCTTCAGAGAAAGCTGTCGCTGAGTAATCTCAAGTTGCCTTACAAGGTGATAAAGAGCGTTGTCGAGGCGAAAAGAATCATACGCAGTTTCAAGCCGGACATTGCCGTGGGGGTGGGCGGATATGCCAGCGCTCCCCTGCTGTGGGCGGCACAGAGAATGGGTGTGCCGACGCTGATCCAGGAGCAGAACGGGTTTGCCGGACTCACGAACAAGATACTTGGGAAGAAGGCCGACTGCATCTGCGTGGCATACAGCGGGATGGAGCGGTTCTTCCCCGCGGAGAAGATTGTCATGACAGGCAATCCGATACGGAGCGTGATGCGGCCCGCTTCGCCGCAGACAAGGGAAGAGGGGCTGGAGTTCTACAGGCTTTCACCCGAGAAGAAGCATCTTCTGATCATCGGAGGCAGCCTCGGAAGCGGAACGCTGAACCGCTCGGTGATGAAATGGATTTCGGAAGGCTGCCGGGGGGGCGAAAAGCTCGAAGTACTTTGGCAGTGCGGGAAGTACTACAAGAAGAGCGTCGACGAGTTCATGAAAAAAGCCGAGTCGGAAGGACTCGGAGGAAAGGCTCTCGCCGGAGTGAGGCCGATGGATTTTATCGGGAGGATGGATCTCGCGTATGCGGTTGCGGACGCAGTGGTGTCGCGTTCCGGAGCAAGTTCCGTTTCTGAGATTTGTGCCTGCGGGAAAGCGGCGATTTTTGTGCCTTCACCTAACGTGGCCGAGGACCACCAGACCCACAACGCGATGGCGCTCGTGAAGGAAGGAGCCGGGATGCTCGTGAAAGACAGTGAGGCTCCGGAAAGACTGATGAGCACCGCCTGCGCACTGCTCGACGACCCTCGGAAAATCGGGGATATGGAAATGAATGCCCTGAAACTGGCAAGGCCGGACGCGGCACAGAGCATTGTGGACGAGATTTACAAGAATTTGACATTATGAACAGTTACAAAAACATATACTTTATTGGCATCGGTGGCATTGGAATGTCGGCGATTGCAAGGTACTACAAGTTCAAGGGATGCAACGTCAGCGGATATGACAAGACCCCGTCAGAACTGACCGGAGAACTCATTGCCGAGGGCATCGGAGTCCATTACGAGGACAACACAGACTTCATCCCGAAGGACGTCGAGAACACCCTGGTTGTCTACACCCCGGCTATTCCGCACGATCTCAAGGAACTTCTCTATGTGCAGGAGCACGGTTACACGCTGCTCAAGCGCTCGAAAACGCTCGGTGAAATCGCCAAGGGACAGCGCTGTCTCGCCGTTGCCGGAACGCACGGAAAGACCACGACCAGCACGCTGCTCGCGCACATATTCACCGACAGCAAGGTCGGATGCTCGGCATTTCTCGGCGGCATATCCAAGAATTATGACACCAACCTGCTTGTCAGCCACAACCCGACGATAGTCGCCGAGGCCGACGAGTTCGACCGTTCTTTCCTCCAGTTGTTCCCGGAGATTGCCGTCATCACGGCGATGGACGCCGATCATCTGGACATCTATGGTGACCTCAAGCACGTCCACGAGGCGTTTCAGGCATTCGCCGGACAGGTCAGCGGCACGGTCATCACCAAGCTTGGTCTGGACATCACCCCGAACCACACGAAGGCCAGGATAATGCGCTATTCCTACAACGACCCGCGTGCGGACTTCTATGCCGACAACCTGCGCAAGGACGAGTGCGGCTATTTCACCTTCAACCTCAAGTACCCGGACGGAGTCATCAAGGACTGCCGCGTGGGGGTTCCGGGATGGGTGAACGTCGAGAATGCTGTGGCGGCATCGGCAATAGCGCTTGTCTACGGCATTGACCCGGAAGCGATTCGGCATGCACTCGGCACATTCCTCGGCGTGAAACGACGCTTCGACATACATGTCAACCGTCCTGGCTGCGCATATATAGACGATTATGCACATCATCCCAACGAAATCAGCACAGCCATCAGTTCGATGAGGGACATATTTCCCGGAAGACGGCTCACTGCCATATTCCAGCCTCATCTCTACACGAGGACACGCGATTTCGCAGATGAATTCGCGAAGGCACTGAGCGCCGTGGACAAACTCATTCTGCTCGACATCTACCCGGCCCGTGAGGAGCCGATTCCAGGAGTGAGCTCGCGGCTGATTTTCGACAAAGTGACGGCTCCGGAAAAGGTTCTTCTCAAGAAAGAGATGTTGATGAAGTATCTTGAGGACGAGAAAATCGACACGCTGATTACCTTTGGCGCAGGGAATATTGACCGCTTTATTCCACAAATCACTGAGATGCTATCCTCCCCAACACATCTCAAACCCGCCAAGTGATATAAAATGAACAAGAAAGTCGAAAACATCATCCTCTGCTGTGTCGCGGTTTTGGCTGTGGCTGTCGTGGTCGTGCTCTACATCTGTGGGGCGCGGAGGCAATCGGGCATGGAATGCGGAGGTGTGAGGGTGAACGTCACGGACAGCAAAGTGAACAAATTTGTGTCCGAAGGGGACGTAAAAAAGATAGTTTCGACCAACTACGGCGACATCACCGGCGTATTTGCCGACAGCATCGACCTCGTCTCGATGGAACGTCTGCTCGAAAAAAAGAGCGTCATCCGCGACTGTGAAGCCTATTTCACCCGCGACGGATTTCTCAACATCGACATTACGCAGCGCACTCCAGTCGTGAGGTTTCAGAACGCGGCGAACGGATGGTATGCCGATGCCGACGGATACATATTCCCTCTTCAGCGGAGTTATACCTCTATGGTTCAGGTGGTTGACGGTGATTTTCCGATTGACGTCGAACGCGGGTTCAAGGGACAGATTGAGGATACAGGACAGCGGGAATGGCTGATGAGGGTCGTCGGAATGGCGGAATACATCAGAGGAAGCGAATGGAAGAACAGGATTTCGCAGATTCATGTCTCCGGCAACGGTGAGGTCCTCCTCGTCCCGTCAGAAGGAAAGGAGAGGTTTATTTTCGGACAGCCGGTGGAAATTGAGACGAAGTTCGGGAAGATGGAGAAATATTACCGGATGATACTCCCGCTGAAAAAGGAGTACAGGCAGGTGGACCTGAGATTTGACGGACAAATTGTTTGCAGATAACTGTTTAAAATTTAACGTTTATGGACGACAGATATATAGTTTCAATTGATTTCGGAACATTCAAGACTGCGCTTGCGGTGGCATGTGTCAGCGGCAACGACACGAGGCTCATCTACTACAAGGAGACGCCCTCTGCCGGAATGAGGTGCAGCAGGATTCTGAACGAGGCAAAGGTGGCGCAGCAGCTGAAGACGGCGATTGCGGACGCCGAGGACATACTTGGAATCAAGATTACCGGAGCCGTGGTCGGCATGCCGCGTTTCTATGTGCGCACCGAGGAGAACTCCGCGAGAAACGACACGAGAGACCCGGACAGCTACATCAGCGAGGCCGAAATCGAGGAGCTGAAGAGTTTCGCGCAGGACAGCTATCCGCTTGAAGATCCGGAGCGCGAGGCTGTTTATGGGGCTGTGGCGCAGTCGTTTTCGACAAGCGAGGAGTTTCAGTTGATTGAGGACGACGTCATCGGAATGTCCGGAAAGGTGCTCGAAGGCAACTTCAAGATATTCATCGGGAACAAGTCGTCGCTCGAAAGGATAGACCGCGTGATGAGATCCGTGGGGATAGTCTCGCTAAAGAAGTATTTCGTGCCACAGCTCACTGCAAATGCGGTGCTTTTCCCGTCGGAGATGGACAACGGAGTGGCGATGATTGACTTCGGAGGAGGATGTACCTCGCTGTCAATATATTACAAGAACGTCCTCCGCTACTATTCGTCGATTCCGTTCGGCGGCGTCAACGTGACGAAGGACATCCAGATGGAAAGCAACATCCGGACGTCACTCGCCGAGAACATCAAACTCGCATACGGGGCATGCATTCCGGAAAAACTGATGACCCTAAGCGAGAAGCAGTTACTCCTTCAGAGCGAGAACGGAGAGCAGGACAAGAGACTGACTGTGAAGTACCTGTCCGAAATCATCACGGCCCGCGAGGAGGAAATCATAAGCGCGATGCTCTACGAAATTGGGCTCAGCAAGTTTGCGGACAAACTTCAGAGCGGGATCGTGATTACGGGAGGCGGAGCCCAGATGACGAACCTTTCCAACCTCATAACTGAGATCTCGGGCTATAATGTGCGCGTCGGAAAGCCTAATTTCAAGGGACTCTACAATTGCTGCACCGGAGACAACACCCCTTCTGCCACGACTGCCATAGGACTTGTCAAGGCCGCTGTTCCGGAACAGTCGCTCAACTGCGCGTTCCGCAAGGACAGCCAGGAAGCGGCCGAGACCGTCGATACCTCCAATCAGCCGACCGAGAGCGAGCACGAGAGCGGGATGCTTCCCGGAATGTTGACCGACGAGGAGATTGCCGAGAAGAAAAAGCGTGAGGAAGAACGGCGACGCAAGGAAGAGGAGCGCAAGAAGCGTGAGGAAGAGAAGAAGAAAAAGAAGCCGAGCATATTCGCAAAATGGACGAAGACAATAGAGAATAAGTTGGGCTCCACCTGCGACAACATTCTTAATATGATGGACGACGACGAAAGTAATGAGCAATAAGAAGTTAACGACTTCTAAAAGAGAAAGATTTATGAACGGAGATTTTGACAATATGATAGGCGTGGTACCGACGAACTGGGTGCCGAAGAGTTCCACAATAAAGGTCATAGGAGTGGGCGGAGGCGGCTGCAATGCCGTGGACTACATGTTCCGCCAGAACATCGAGGGCTGCATATTCATAGTCTGCAACACCGACTCGCAGGCTCTCGGAAACTGTTCCGTGCCGGTGAAGATACAGCTCGGAGAGGGACTCGGAGCCGGGTGTGACCCGGTGGCAGGACGAAACGCGGCTATCGAGTCCGAAAAAGAAATCGAGGACAAAGTCTTCGCCGACCAGACGGACATGCTGTTCATAACGGCCGGCATGGGAGGCGGAACCGGAACAGGAGCCGCACCCGTCATCGCGTCAATGGCGAAGAAGCGGGGAATACTCACGGTCGGGGTGGTCACAATCCCGTTCCGTAATGAGGGCAATGAATCAATGACTAAGGCTCTCGACGGCATTATGGAGATGGAGAAGAACGTGGACAGCCTTCTGATAATCGACAACGAGAAACTCTATAGGCACTACGCCAAGATGCTTGCCCAGGATGCCTTCCCGATGGCGGACGAAGTGCTCTGCACGGCAGTTCGCGGCATAATCGAAATCATAAAGAAGAAGGGACACATCAACGTGGACTTCCGCGACGTGAAGAGGATGATGACCAACAGCGGAATGGCTCTCATGGGCTGTGGCACGGGCACGGGCGAGGACCGCCTGAAGGACGCCGTGCGCGGAGCCTTCGAGTCTCCCCTTCTCAACGACCACGACCTCACCACAGCGAAGAATGTCCTGCTGAACATCACAGTAGGTTACAACGAGCACGGAGTCCGTATGGAGGAACTCGACAACATCGACAGTCTCATAACGGAGTATATCGGCAAGGCGAACCGTTTCAAGAAAGGAATCGTCTGGGACTATTCCGAGGACTTCGGTGACCGCATAAACATCACGGCCATAGCCACAGGCTTCCGCATGGATCTTGAGGGACTCGCAGGCGACAACGGCAATCTGATTGTCATTCCGCCGGACTTCGAATATGTCCCGGCAGTCCCAGACGAGGGCGACATCCTTGCAGAAGAACCGCGCGGCAGCCGCAAAATCGGTTTCAACAACACCGAGGCCAAGCGTTCGGGAGACTTCTGCAAGGGCAAGAAACCGGTTCTCATAGTCACCGACAGCGACGACATCAGCGACCTCGACAACATCGCCGCCATCCGAAGGTAATCACTTCTCAGTGACGACGCGGCCGCGGCGAATCCAGACGGAGTTGTTCCATTCGGTGACGGCGAGGATGGTGTCGGAGCCGAGGTCACAGAGGGCCCCCCAAAGGGCACGGTCGGAGGTCTGGTCGATACTGAACGGCCGGAACTTTCCGCGCATTTTTCCAGTGAACTTGCCGTCCCCCGTCATTTCGTTTATGGCACAGACGGTAAACTCCATAGTGGCGTTTTTGGAACCCATTTCGGAGGCTCCTTCGGAGCTGAGGTAGGAAAGCACGATGTAGTTGTCCGTGTGGATGAGGTACGGCGCACCGGCATAGATGCTACGACTGTCAAGCGGGGTCTTTAGCGGGTTGAAGCGGTAGGCGGAAGTGCCGAGGACGGGGGTTTTCCAGTTGTCGGCAGCGCTGCTGCAAACGATTTTGGGATGAAACGACTGAGTGCCCGGGCCGTTTTCCTCAATGGCGACATAGATTTTGTCATTCAGGAGCATCGCCACAGGCATGCCGTCGCGGTACTTGCTGTTGTAGGAGACTATGCGCGGTGTTTTCGTCCAGGTATCTCCGCCGTCGACGGATTCAATGACTGAGATGTTCTGATAGTGCAGCCCGTCCTTGTAGTAGGGAGTCTCGTCAGCGAAATAGACCTGCACAGTGCCGTCCGGAAGTTCGAGAACGAACGGCTCATAGCAACCTTTTTCGACATCGGTGCTCCATGTGCGCGAGGCATAGATTTCCTTGACTTTACTCCATTTGACTCCGTTGTCGTCGGAGGTGATTATGGCTATGGAATACGGTGTCTTGGTAGTCTTCTTGTTTTTCGGGCGAAGGTTCGCTGCATAAATGATTCGGTTCGGATGATGAGGATTATCGGCACGGAGCTGAGCAAACTCGGCATTGGCCACAGTCACTCCGGCCGCACTGCTGAAAGTGGAGGCGATGAATACTTTGTACGGCTGCTGCCATGTGCGACATTTGTCGGTGCTGAAACGAAGATAACCGTCGGTGTCGCTGGAATAGACAAGCATATAGCGGCCATCGTTCAACTTGTGGACACGGGCGTATGCGCCGGGACAAACTTTCTGTGGATCATTTTCCCAGTTTATCACTATGTTACCCTTGCCTGGAGTCACGGACGGGATGTCCGGCTTTCCGGGTTTCCCATTGTCGGTTGATGGATTATCTGTCTTGCTGCAGGACGAGAACGCCAGCAGAAACGAAACCGCAGTGAGAATGACGTTATAAACCTTCATATTATTTCTTGGTTATTGACTTTATGAACCCGACTTCGGAGACGTTGTATGGGGTCCCGTCAGGATAGAGGATGTCATGAAACCAGAGATCAGGCTCCTCGGTGAACGGAATCTTGTTGCCGTCCGCATCGACTTTGTTCCACTCGTAGTGGCACTGCATAGCTCCCTTCACGAGTCCGAAATCGTAGGCAGCCACCTTTTCCTTCTTAAGGACAGGCATCACGGTCTCGAAGGTACTGCCGAACGGACGGGCGAGGTACTCGGTGCAGAAAATCGGACGGTTGAAAGTCTTCATCAGGTCTATGAATCTCTGCATCTCGTCAGCCGGCTGGTAACAGTGGATACTCAGCACGTCACAGTTCTCGCAGAGGTAGGTCACCGTCGGGAAACGTGTGGTGAGGTTGCCGCTACCGCTCAGAGGACGGGTGTAAATCGGAGCTGTGAGAGGTTGGGAAGGATTGATTTCGCGGGCCCACTCGAAGACCTTCTTGAGCAGAGGATAGGTGTGGCATGCAGGGACATTCTCCGGTTCGTTGTAGAGACACCACGCGATGATGCGGCTGTCATCCTTGAAGTGGCGGAGCACATCCTGCTCATATTCCTTCACCCAATCCCACTGTGACGGGTCGTTCACGGTCTCGATGCCAGGAGTCTGAGCCCAAATGCTGTTATGAATGCCTGGAATAGGGGCTATATCCTCATCGACACAACGGTCACGCGAGCCTCCGTTGGTAAAGAGAGTCACGAGACTGCTGATGCCGTGGCTGTCTGCAATTTTCAGAAATTCCTCAATGTGAGCGAAGAATGCATCGCGGTCGGCACTCCACACCTTGTCGTGAAGGAATATGCGGGCGCTGTTGAATCCGAGTTCCTCGGCCCAACCAAGTTCTTTGTCGATTTCTGCAGGGTCCCACGTGGAGGACTGCCACATCTGAATCTGATTGCCGGCGTATGCAGGGACATAGTCGCAGCCCACCGGCCAGTCGCGCTCGGCGTACCAGGCATTGGCCTTTTCCTCGGACCAACGGCCTGCAGGCTGCTCTTGGCAGTTGCAGGCGGTGAGGAGGGCGGCAGCTGCTGCGGCTGCCGCTATTGGTTTTATTATGTTCATGTTGTGTTTTGTTTATTATATTCTCACAATAGAGTTTGAACCATGTGAATATATTAGTAGCATTGTGACTTATTTTACTGACTTAGTTCCAGCGCCATAAATATCCGATGTCGAAACTGCTTTGCCGTTGTATTGGCAAGATATTACAGAAAGTGTCCTATCCTTTGTAACTCCGGCAAATCCACTTCCTATAGGGACAACACTGCCTGACTCAAAAGTCGCTGCTGCTTCTGCTCCATTTATTGTGACATCGCCTTTTGACGTAGCCCATCCAAGTGCCGCGCCCCAGAAACCGACAGGCATGTCATTGTTCGACTTGAACGTAGTTGTTGCAGATGGTTTAGTGTCTATACTGAGCATGGCGCCACCGCCGACAAGCCCGCCGGCAATATCACCGCCCGAAGCAGAACCGGTAGTTATCGTGCAGTTGTTCTTGCCTCTTACAATGGCCTTATCTGAAGCGCTTGCTCCGCATGCAAATCCGACAAGACCTCCGACATAAGTCTGACGGGCTCCAGAATTGCCAATAGCAGCTTTCTGTCCGTTGGCTGTGCAGACAGTAATATCTCCAGTATTTTCCAAACTACGAAATACAGCATAATATCCATCATTAAGATAATGGACGGTTTGGACATTTACGCAACGCCCTACTACGCCTCCGAAAGCATAACCAAAATGGGTTCCTTCTGTTTCGCTCTCATTAAAAGAGATTGAGCCGGAGTTTGAACAATTGGTAAGACCAGTAAATGTATCACCTTCGGTTCCTTTCGCACCTTTGTTTATTGAAGCAACAACACCGCCTATCGCACCGCTCTGCATGAAGAACTTTCCGGATTTTTTAATTGACAGAGAACCTGAATTCTTGCAGTTCGTCAATTTTGAGCATCTGCTGCCATATTCAGCATTTGCGAGAACTCCACCGAGATAAATCACTCTCCGGGCTGTAAGATTGGCATCTATGGAGATGTCTCCATGGTTCTCCAGCGCATCTGCTGCTCCATTTGAAGCAAAAGCAACGCCTCCGACGACACATTTCACATCCACTTTAGAGACATCTATCTTGCCATAGTTTTTGCATCCGGTAAACGTACCGCCGTTATTATACACGAGCACGCCACCGGCTCTGACCTCTTTGTCAGGCTCAATTATAGTGATTGAGCCATAGTTCTCGCAATCCTTTACTGTTCCGGTGTTTGTACGGCATATACCTGATGCGACTATTACAACCTGTCCCTCAGACGCCTTTCCAAGTGTAAGGTTCACCTTATTGACGCACCTGAGCAGTGTTCCCTTGTTGTTGGTCGCAAAGATTCCTGCCCAACCGGTATTGTCCCAAGCGGATGCCTCACCTTCAACTGTAAGGTCGGAAACACCGCCATCTGTTCCGATAAAAGTAAACAATTGGCGTACAGGCTTATGCTTGATGGTATGACCATGTCCATAAACCATGTGATTGAGGGAATATTCTTCACCGGCAGCAGAGGATGATTCGAGATTTGTCTGACATTCGATGTCAGCCATAATGTGGATTCCGGTCTCATTTCCGACGGTTGTCACCCATTTCGAGTAATCTTTGGCATTCAAATCCTGAATGAAACTGTTCCAGTCCTCAACGGTATAGATTCCGCCTTCAATGTAAGTGCCTGTTGGACTGAAAGAAATCTCCGTCGGATAGACCTTGCCTGAAGTTGCAGTGAAAGGAGTCATACTCTTGATTACCTGATAGTGGTTCTGAGCATCGACAATAGTAAGTGTCAAACCATTAGCATAATTCCCTGCCGGTACAGCAATAAACATCGGAGTTCCTTGAGCCACGCCTATATCACCACAAGAATAAGTCACTGAAGTATTACCCTTGACCTTTCCTTTGGAATCTGGCTTTGGTGTGACTTCAACACCTTCGGACGAGAATTTTAAAAGATAGTCTCCACTTATCATTTCATTATTATTTCCGTTAATGCGGACACTCTTGATGTTATCAGAATCAGTTCCATTTTTAACCGTCAATTTAAGGTAAGCCATCGCGTGCTTGAACTGGAGAGGTTCTGTTGCAGAAGCAGAATAAGCATACATGATTGCAGCATCTGGGTCAATGCCGTTAGCAACATATTTCTGAACAGAGGGAACAGTCACCGTAACCTGCGCGGGAACAGTGGCGGCATAACCTTCCTCACCCTTATTTCCACTTGCAGAAGTGTCCGTAGCATAGTCACTTGTCGCTCCTGCCGGATAAACCGCGCAGTAGGGAGCATCGACGACATCGAGAGTGAATGTCGCGCTCTTGGGGTTGTCAAGGTTTATATTGATGTTCTTGCTGGTCTTGCCGTTCACGGAAATGGCATCTCCCTCTGCCCAATGCACGGAGTAAGTCTTGTCGCCATTGTCCGAAATCGTTGTCTTGGTGTCGGCTGACTGAACAGCAGCGTCATAGTCCGAAGCATCCGGGTAATCAGGCAGCATGGCACCGAGAACCATAGTCCCATCCTCGACTTTCGGATCATCTTTGGGTTCTTCCTTCGATTCATCCTTCGGATCTTCTTGCGGAACCTGATTATTCTCTTCTAATTCCTTAGCGCAGCCGGCAATGGCAAGCGCAGCCATAATTATTGTGGTTATAGTATATATCCTTTTCATTTCTAATATGTCTTTTAAGAGTTCGACATCGCGCCCATTAAGAAATCCATTCGAATTTTCCGTCTTCCTCCGTAAGATCGTCAGTGATGCCCGACTTGCAGAATCCGTTTTCAAAGCAGATTTTTATTTCATTCATTTCAGGTGAGATATACCCCCCCCCGAGGATTTTTTTAGTTTCAGTGTTTTTCATTTTCGCAATTATTTGATTTTTAATATTTTATCATTTAATTTATTTAAGGGAAATGAATAAGATTTTTGAGGTCAGATTTCTACTCGAAGAGGGAGCATACCGGGTGTATGTGACCGATGAGAGGAGGAATCTGGACCAAAAAGATATTCATTTCTACCTATTATATCTCACAGCCACATACGAAAGGCACGCGCGCTTCACATTCTGGATGGTCGTCCCGTCGTAGGAAATCGGGAGCACGCCGTCGTAGCCGGAAATGTCCTTCGCCGGAATGAGACGGATATACACCGTTTCCTTGCCGAAAAGGTCGGCAGTGACAGGTAGGGTGAATGACATGTTCTTCGCGCCAGGACAGTGATACTGGCGGTAGAATCCGTTCTTCGGATAGTCGGGAACGGTGTAGGTCCATTCGGTGCCGACTGATGTATGCTGAACGAAAGCTCCGGTGTAGGAGTCGGCGGTGAGCGTATGCCAGGTTTCGCCGTCGGTCGAGTATTTCAGCCACCAATAGCGCGGTGCACCGACATCGGCACCGACCGTATTGAATGCAGCAACCTGCACCGAAAGAGGGGCATTGGCTGCCGTAAGCTCGGCCGTGGAGAACTCAATCTGCCAGTAGTAGTCATCGAGCTTAGGATCCGCATGGTTGCCTGAAAACCATTTGGCGGCAAACCAGGCAGGAGCGTCAGACTGAGGGACAATTCCGGAGGCTGTGCCGGAAAGAGGTCCGAGAGAACTCCAGTCTTGGCTTGGGGAGATTTCCCATTCTGCCGGCCGTGAGTAGCTCAGACCCTGCTTGTTAAGCACGTCGGCATAGCTGGTCCACTCGCAGAGCCTTTCGGTGAAGGCCTCCTCGTCGAGGGCTATGTCGCTGCGACTCTGCGGACGAATCTGATAGCGGCCTATACTGCCGAGTCCGGTCACATAGTCCTCCAGGCGGGTGTCGGCGGCGGCTTCGGTGCTGTTCCATTCGAAGTTGTCGCAGGTCTCGTTCACGATGATTCCGCTCACGCTTCCGCTTCCCTGCGGAAGTCCCCGCCCGTCACGCGCCCATGCGGCAGTGGTGTTGGTCAGGAGGTAAATCGTGCTGCCGTCCTTGTCGAGGAGCGGCATCGGGTATTTGTTGATTATGCTGCTTCGGGTGTTGTCAATCGGGACGAACGCACCCTTGGAAATCGGGATCTCGCAGCCGGTGAGCGTCACGAGAGTGTTGATGTCGCTGTCTGTGAGTTCGTTGACAGACTTGGTGCGAGATATGACATCGGTCTCGCTGCCGGAAGCGGCGGAAACAATGTCGTAGGCCTTGAGACCGGTGATGGTGTAGTGTTCCGGATTCGTGTGGCGGACGAGTTTCCTGCCCTTGAGCGAAACCGTCGCGAGGTCGTATCTCTTGAGCGATAGCGCGTCCTCCGAGTCGAAAATGAGTTTGACTCCGTATGAGTCGCCGGCTTCCGCACTCTGGAGATATACTGTCCTGCCGGCAAGGGTAAGGTCCTGAATGATTACGGACATGTTCTCGTTCGGAGCGGCGTTGCCTTCAGAGTTGTCGCTGATGACACGGCCGGTGAGGGCGTATGGCTTCAGGATTATGCCGTCGGCATCGAGGTCGCTACCGTCTGGGGCAGCCTCGTCAAACTCGAGAGAGCGGAGTCCGCCAACCGTGAGCGGGATGGTCTTGACATCGCCGCGTGTACCCTGAGTGACATAGAGACGCGCGGTAAGGGCACGTCCGACATTGTCGGTGGATGTAAGTTCGATGATGGCCGTGCGTGGAGTGTCGCCGAGGTTTTCACGGACGGCATAGATGAAGGTATGGTCGGAAGCGATCTTGGAGAGGGGTTCCTCAATCCAGTCACCGCCATCGGGGTAGATGACACTGCCGCTGATTTTTTCGACTGGAATGACAGTCTCGAACTGGGCTGAATGAGCACCGTTTTCAAACGGAATGGTGACGTTCCTCTCGGTGAAATGGAAGGTCGCGTCCTCGGCTCCTCCCTGAATGAGGCTCAGGAACAGTTCGCGTCTGCCGCAGGTGAGACGGATGTCGGCCTTGCGCTCGCGTTCGGGATTTGCGGTGAAACTTACCTCAATTTCGTTGTCTCCTGTCCAGCGTGTGGTGGAGAGGGATGCCCAATCGCCTCCAGCGATGATTTCGGCTGTCACTTCGGAGGATGCGATGACGACATAAGACACACTGCCCTCGGCCGCATCGACAACGATTTCCGGAGCCGCGCATCCGAGTTCCGTCACCTCAATGAATTCCGGCTGCCGTACGCAGGCTGTCAAGAATGGCAGGAGCACCGCAAAGGCCATTAACATTCTTTCTATCTTGTTCATACTCAATTATAAAGTTTTATCCATTCAATTTACTCAGTCAAAATAACATAAGGGGAAAATCTCAGTAAAAGGGGATGAAGAAAAAGATGGGATGCAAGGCGGATGGTGAAGATGAATACCGCAGCAACCTGATGGTTGTGAGGATTTCATCAAGACATCCAACGAAGCAGACCGCTTTTTCTTCGCCCCGTCCATTACTCTCCGTACTCTATATTAGTGAGCACCCCGCCGGACGCTGCGACTTGATCCGCCGGAATAGGCCAGTAGCGGTTGCACGGGCGGACATTGTGACTGATGAGAACTCCGGTGTTGTACTGCGAGGTGCGCTCATACCAGATGCCCCAGCGGACGAGGTCGAACTTACGATTGTACTCGCCTAGAAGTTCCTTGGCGCACTCGCGGCGGATTTCCTCCATGAGCAGGTCTGTGCTGCCACCCACATCTGCGAGCGTGAGGTCCGGAAGTCCGGCACGGCTACGGATCATATTCAGATAGTTAAGAGCCTCAGAGGTATTCCCGAGCATCAGTTGCGCCTCGGCAAGGCCGAGAACCGCCCCGGCATAGCGGAAAATCTTGTAGTTGTTCGCATCGCGTGTGCTGCGCATGTCCGGACACCAGAACTTGTTGCCGAGCCACGGGGTGCTCGCGGAGGTCATCCTGTTCCATGAGCCGTCGTCCCTTCGGAGACCGAAGAACATCACTTCTTTCTCGCCGACTCGTCCGACATCGTCCGGGTCATAGCCGTACCAGCGCCATGCAAGGTTGCCGGAGCCGCCGCGGGCCTTGTCCGCCCCGTTGGAATACTCGCCGGAACGAAGGTCAGGGGATGTGTATGGAAGCAGGTTCTGACACAGATACGGGGTAGGACGCGCCGAGGTGTAGGTCTGCGAGTGCGCTCCGAGTTCCGGAATGCCGATGCCGTAATAGATGTCGGAGATGATTTCCTCCTGCGCGAACTCGTCACTCACGATGTTCTGGGCGCGAAGTGGAGTTGTCCAGCTCGCGAGCGTACCAACAATCTGGAGTCCGTTCGGTTCGTATGTGTTCGGAACCTCCCAGATGGACTCCCGGCTGTACTTTACGCTGAAAGGCACGTCAGTGAGAGGATACTGCGAAAGTTCTCCGTAAATCCCCTCAAGCTGCCCGAAGAACTCCACTGCCCCGTTCCAGTCCTTGTTCCACAGGCAGAGACGGCCTCCGAGCATGAGACCGAGAGCGCGACCCATACGATAGTCTGTACCGGAGTCGTAGCTCCTGCGCGCCTCAAGTGCCGGAAGATTTGCTCGAAGCTCTGAGATGCAGAACGAGCGGGTGTCGGCAGCTGACATTCTCGGGAGCCTCACAATCGCAGCCCTATTGTCCTCGGTCACGCGCTCGGTGTAAAACGGAACGTCACCGAAAGTGGAGGTCAGAAGATACCAATAGAACGAACGGAGAACGGCACACTCGGCATAGAGCGGGGCGGCCTCCTCAGCGGTGACATAGCCTTCAGACACAGCCCTGCCTATGTAAAATACCATGGAGTTGGTGCGGGAAACTCCCTGATAGCCCCTCTGCCAGACGAGCGATGCTGCGCCCGGGCGTGCCGGAGCGATGTCACACACAGCGTCAATCTGGTTGTCGACGTTCAGGAACATCAGGTCTGTGTCGCACTCGCACATCTCCCAGAATCCCATATTCGTGTAAATCAGGCGAAGTGGAGAGTAGCAGGCATTCAGTCCTGTCTTTATCTGCTCTACGCTGCGGTAGTACTTGTCACCCTCGGTGTAGGAGGTAATCTTTTCCTTCAGTGAGCATGAGACCGCACCGAAGCATATCAAGGCAATATATATTATCTTTTTCATATCCATATCCTCCCGAGGCTAAAAGTTCATCTGAAGATTAATCACGAATGTCCTCGGACGCGGGAAGGCGCCGTTGTCGATCCGTCGTGTGGTCGCGCTGGTGGAAACATCCGGATCAAAGCCGTTGTAGCGCTTCCACAGCAGCAGGTTCTCGCCGCTCGCTCCCACCACGATGCTCTTGCACCATTTCTTCGCGATGTTGAAACGGTAGCTGAGCGAGACCTCCTTGAGGCGTATGTACGAAGCGTCGTAAATAATGCGGTCACTCGCGTTGTAGTCCTCCTTGCCGGCACGCGGAATGTTGGAGTCCGGATTCAGTTCCGGATCCCACGCATCAAGCATATAGCGATACTTGTTATAGGCCCTTGAGCCGCTCCCGGCGAGGATTTCGCTGATGTTGTAAATCTTTCCGCCGAAGGAATAGGTTGCATATACCTTGAGGGACAGGTTACCGAGAGTGAAGGTGTTCTGAAGTCCGCCATAGACCACAGGATCGGCGTTTCCCTGATAGACAAGGTCATTTTGATCGAGCAGCCCGTCATTGTTCTGATCCACATAGCGGCAGATTCCGAGCTGTTCCGTACCCGAACTGACATAAGTCTTGGAAATCTTGTTTCTGTCAATCTCGTCCTGACTATGCCATACACCTGCGTACTGATAGCCCCAAAGGGAGTTCACAGGATAGCCGGCGCGGTAGCCGTAGAGAGGTTGGGTGAGGTTACGGAAGTTGGAATATGTCGGCACGAGACGGTCCTCTCCGGCATCGAGAACGAGTTGGTCGTTGTGCGAAATCGTGAACATCGTGCTCCACGAGAATTTGCGCGTGACGATGTTGCGGGTGGTGAGGGCGACCTCGATTCCACGGTTGCGGGTGTTTCCCATATTCGTGAAATATGTGTCATATCCCGTGCTCTGGTTCGTCTTCATCGCGAGTAGAAGGTCCGATGTCCTCGATTCGTAGGCATCGACTTCGAGATTGAGCCTTTCGCCGAACGCTGAGAAATTGAGTCCTATGTTATAGGAGTCAGTCGTCTCCCACGTGAGGTTCCCGTTGCTCAGGCGCGTGTCGTAATATGCCAGCGGCCTATAGTCTCCGAGCATCCACACTCCCTTGTCCGAGGTGAGGGTGGATTTGGACATATACGAGCCTATTGCATCGTTTCCGCTGCGTCCGACGCTTGCTCTGAGTGAAAGATCGTCAAGCCACGACACACCGGCAAGGAAATCCTCACGGCTGATGTTCCACCTGAGGGCGGCTGCAGGGAATATTCCCCACTTGCGATTGTCGGCGAAGTTCGATGCTCCGTCGGCACGCATGGTGAGGGTGACATAGTATTTCTTGAGATAGTCGTAGTTTACGCGGGCAAGGACGGACATCGAGGTCTTGATATTCTCGTAGCTGCGATTGGTGGTATTGCGGTCATCGAGCAATCCGCCGAGGTTCTTGTAGGTGACGTTGTCGTCCATGTAGCCCTCGCCGTAGAAGTAGCGGTAGTCGATGTTTGTGCGCTCGGCCGTGAATCCCGCAAGAAGGTTCAAGGTGTGACGGCGCGAGAAGGTGCGATCGTAGGTAAAGGTGTTCTCGCTGAGGAAAATCTGACGGTCTTGGTTTATCGCCGTAGCAGTTCCTCCGGTGAGGTTACGCTGTGCGACGGGAAGCGTCGACGGGGCATAGCGCAGGGACTTGTAGCCGTCAGTCGTGAAGGAGAACTTACTGACGAAAGAGGCGTAGCGGTTAAAGATGAGTCTCACCCACGGAAGCAGGTTCAAGTTGGTCTGGCGGACATCGTTGCTAATCTGTTTTGCGCAGATGTAGGGGTTGTTGAACGGCGAGCCTCCGGAGGCGTATTCGGAGCCGAAGGTGTTCCATGTGTCATTAATTCCCAGAAGCGGGCTAAGATAGATTGCGGCCGTACTACCGGTTCCGGTGATGGATGCGCTGGACTTGTCGGTGCTGCGGTCGGCGTAGTAGAGACGAACGCCGGCGCGGAGCCATTTTAGAGGCTGAGTCTCCACACTTACCCTTCCGCTGATGCGTCTGAACCCGGATCCTATGACCACTCCCCTCTCGTTGTGGTAGCCGAAGGATGCGGAGGCGCGGGTGATGTTGGTTCCGCCCTGCGCAGAGAAGGTATAATCCTGATACACACCGGTCTGCGAGAGTGCGTCAATCCAATCCGTGCCCTTGCCCTTTGCGGCTATTTCCTCGTCGGAGAAGTAAAAATTACGCGATGGAGTTTCCTTTCCGCTCATGTAGTCGGAGATGTAGTGCGTCATGTTGCAGTAGGTCGCGAACTCGGAAGCATCCATCAGGTCGAGCGAGCCCATAATTCTTGAAACACCGGCCGCAGCCTTGAGTGATGCAGTGAAATTCCTTGAGGTCTCGCGTTCCGTGGTTATGAGTATGACTCCGTTCGCTCCGCGTGATCCGTAGAGCGATGTGGAAGAGACATCCTTGAGGACGGATATGCTCTTGATGTCCGAAGGGTTGATTTCATTGAGGTCGGAGACTGCGTCAATCACGCCATCGACGACGATAAGAGGCGCATTTCCAGCGCTGATGGACCGCGCTCCGCGGATCTGGATGGAAGCCTCGGCACCGGGTTCTCCGGTGGAGGACATCATGTCCATTCCTGCAATACGCCCTTGGAGCGCGGAACTGACGGAGGATGCCGGCACATCGCCGAGTGACTTCATGTCGACAACGGCCACGGCTCCCGTGAGGTCGGACTTTTTCGCTGTACCATAAGCAATTACCACCACGTCGTCAAGTTTCGCGGCCTCGGATTTGAGCACGACATCAATCTTAGCGCGTCCGCTCACCGGTTCAAGCAGGGATTCGAAACCGAGACAACTGAACTCAATGAAGCCTTCGGAGGCGACACTGAGCTCGTACTTTCCGTCAACGTCGGTGGCAGTGCCCTTGGCCTTGGCCTGTTTATCAAGCACATAGACTCCCGGCAGAGGATTGCCGTCGCTGTCCTTCACAGTTCCGCTGACCGTCACTTTCTGGGCAAAGGCGGCAGTGGCTGTGGAAAGGACGAGGAGAGTCAGAATAAGTATCCTTTTCATATATTCTTGTTTCATTGAAAACGTCTGTTGTTTTTTGGGGAATCTTCCGGTCATTCGATGGTAGGCTTGTTTCCAGTAGCGTAAATCTCGCCGGAGCATCCGGCAACCGCCTCCTTTGGAAGCACAGCCGTCGATGTGCAGCCTTTTATTGTCGGCACAGGGGTAACTTTAAGGATGTGAGCCACGATGCCTCCGACTGCACCAATCTGCGCCTGTGGTTTTGCCAAGGTGTTGGCTGTGAGGCCGAATGAGCCGTTGTTCGTGCATGAGGAGATTTCGGAGAATGCCGTTCCGCCGAGTATTCCACCGACAAGCGAGCATGGCTTAAGTGTTCCGCCCGCGAGAATCCTGCCTGTGTTGGTGCAGCCGTCAATCTTGGCCGGCTTTGCAGAAAGTCCTACTACGATGCCGGCAATTCCACCGACATAGCATTGTCTCGCGCCGGACATTCCAGAAGAAGCGCCGCTGTCGATGGAACTGCATACATCGATTGTCCCGGAGTTGGAGCAGCCGATGATTTCAGCATAGAAACCGACTGCGGCACCTGGAGCCGGATTAACATAACTGCAAGATGTATTTCCTGAAAGAGGGGCAATCCGGCCGATAATACCGCCGATTGAGTAAGCCCCTTGCGTTCCACCGTTCTTGAAAGTGTTTTCCCAAACAGTGATGTTACCATCATTCACACAATTCTTCAGCGTGACAAATGATTCAGCCGTACCGCCGTATGCGGAGGCCAGAATACCTCCCACAGCACATTTGTAAAGGTCAGAAGCAGCCGTGGCCTCTTTCTTCACTGTTATGTTGCCGGTGTTGCGACAGCCCTCGAATGTTCCGAGTCTGGTTGTGCCGTCCGCCCCCTTTGCATCAGGACGAAATGCGAGACCACCTCCCATAAATTCATGATTTGCAGAGAACGGCAGGTTTATCTCGAAGTCGGCACTATTGGTGCAGTCGCGCATCACTCCCCCGTTTGCCTCGACAAGGCCGCAGAAATGTAAGGCAGCGTCGACAGTAACAGTCAAAGCGGCTCTGTTTTCGCAGTTCTCAACAAGTCCGAGGTTGGTAGCCGCAAGAGCAGCGCTCGAATTGGCACCCGGTTTTGTGCGCAGTCCTCCAAGTTTGAGGTTCTTCACGACTCCTGTCTCCGTGATGCTCTTGATGAGCGGCTTTGAAATGGAATTGCGGGTGATTGTGTAACCTCCGCCGTTCAGAACGCCGTCCCAGCTTTCAATCTGGACGAGATCATCGGCGGAAGTGACGTTAGCGACGATGGAAATTTCACCGCTTGCCGGATTTTTCCACTGAGAATAGTCCCCGGCGTTCACTGCGGCCGCGAAAGTGTTCCACGACTCAGGGTCGGTGATTATCAGCGCACCGCTCGGCACGAATGTCTGCTCCGTCCAGCCGACTATGACGCCGGAACTCACCGCCGTATTTTCGCGCATCTCGATAACCATCTTGCGTCCGTATTTCTCGGTAATCGTAAGGTTGAAACCCTCGGCATATACCCCAGCCGGCACGCAGAAGTTCAGTTCAACTGCCTTGGAACCTCCCTCAATCGATGCGGCATCCGAATCCGGGCCGTCGCCATAGCCTGCGGCAAATCCACCTTCCGGCAATGAAAGCGAGATGCTCTGCCCGGCATCAACCGCAGTCAATTTTCCGTCCGCGAGACTCAAATCGAACTTTCCTGCAAGCGGCTCTCCAAGGCTTGTGAGCGTGATGTCGGCAATCTCATATTTCCCGAAATCCACCGGAATCCTCACCACTCCGCAGAGATTGGTGAGCGTGAAGTCTTTGGCGTCCGAGCGTCCGTAGAGCACAGCTGAACCGTTGCTGAAAGAGCCTGGAGTCCACCTCTGAACTGTCTGGAGAGTGATTTCGGCTGTTTCTCCATCCATTGCCCCGCAAATCCAGCTCGGATAGACCACGCCATAAGGGGCGCTGACTCCGGACACGCTGAATGTTGCGTCTGTGACCCTATCCCCAATTCCGTGAAGAGGTTCGGAGCGCTTTCCGTTCACGGCAATGCGGTCGCCTTCACACCAATAGACAGGATAGGAAGAGCCGTCAGGCTCTCCAAGAATGGTCTTCGTGATTGTTCCACTGCCGAGGCTTAGACTCACACTCTCTTCTACAGCCGGTTCGGGCTTCGGAAGAGAGCCGTCCCCGGACTTCTCACAGCCGGAGACTGTCGAAAGAACGGCGGCCAGTGCGACCGCATGAAGAATCACCGCAGCAAAGGCAGATGAAAGTTTACTTCTCATATTTTTCTTGATTATCAGTTATTTAGAAACCTTCAAAAAATAACCTGCATTATCTTTTTCATTCTTTTCGGTCTATCTTCCTTTTCTCATCGGTCATGTACCTCCAGTACACTCCCTCTTCCAAAAGAAACCTATACTCGAAAATAATTGACAAATCTGAAGCAGTTTATTTTTTTCATGTTTCTTACATTACTATTCCTATGATTCAAATCAGTTGCATCACCACTGGCATCATGTTTCCGCCGGAGCGCTTTCCTTTCCCCTTATTTCCTCGGCAAAGACAGTCGGTGTCTTTCCGTACATTTCCCTAAAACATTTTGCAAAATAGGAGACATTCGAGAATCCCACCGCATAGCATATCTCCGAAATATTGTTGCCGTGAGGCTCGCGCAGCATCTCGGCGGCCACGACAAGACGGAGGTTCCGGACATAGTTGTTCGGAGACGTGTCCAACAGACGACGGATGCGGCGCACAAGGGTTGAAGGACTTACGGCCATCTTCTCCGCAATTATCTCATTGGAAAGCAATGCATTGGAAAGATTCTCCCGGACAATGCCGTCAAACTCGGCAAGGAAGTCCTGGTCCTTTTTCGGCAGTCCCACAATCTGCGAGACGGTGTTTATCTTCTCACGAAAGACCTCTTCCTCCTTCGAACGACGGTAGTCAATCTCCATCTGGCGGCTCTTGCGCTCGGCATTGTAGCGCACCACGAGGAAAACCGCGGCCACAAACAGGAGCACAATAAGTACAATCAGGGTAATGCCCCAAGAGGAAGCCCAGAACGGAGGGCGGATGACGATTTTCAGAGGGAAATGAGCCTCATGCCATTCGGACGATGAGATTGACGAACGGAGTTCGAGGGTGTATGTGCCAGCCGGGACGCTGTACCAGAATGCTGAGCGCGACACAGAGATATCCCTCCACTGCGAGTCATACCCTTTCAGACGACACTGGAGCCACGATGAAGATGCCGCGGACATATCCGGAACGGAAAAGTCGAAGCCAAAGGAATTCTGGTCATGATCGAGCCTTATGTCATCCAGCAAATCAAGGTTGTCATCGGTCGTGACGGCCGCGTCGCCGACATGAAGACGCGAGATGATGATGTCAGGATGCCCGCCGGTGCGCAGCCTTTTTGGGGAAAAGCTTATGAATCCGTTGTTGGAGCCGAAGCAGAGTTCACCGGAGGAGAGCCTCAAGGCGCTGTTGGTGAGCTTGGTGTCAAGCAGTCCCTCTATTTCCGTGTAGAGACGCAGACCGGAGGTTTCCGGATTGAATTGGACGAGACCCGAATCGGAGGCCAGCCAAAGGCAGCCGCTCCTGTCCTCGACACCACGGAAAAACACGTCTGACGGAAGAGACGGAAAGCGCGAGCTGTTGTAAGTCGAGAATTTGCCGGTTTCGGGGATATATTCGGAAAATCCGTGACTGAACCCTATAGCCCAAACACGTCCGCCGGCATCGACACGAACGGACGCCACTTTGTTGTCCGGAAGCCCGTCGCCATACGAAAGGTGGAGGATTTCACCATTCAAAGGATTCCAGCGATATATTCCCGACGCGAAAGACGAAAGCCACAGGTTTCCCGTAGCATCTTCGTCCATCGAAGTCACGAACACGCCATCGAATGTCCCCGTATCCTCGAAACGGTCATTTCCCCTATCATATTCAAAAAGTCCAAGTGTAGTCCCTGCATAAATGTCCCCGCTTCTGGTCCTGTGCACAAGATAAACCTTGTGGTCGTTGCGGCCGCTCTTTTTTCGGAGAACACCATAGGATTTCAAGGTATGGGTCCGAGTGTCCAGCCTGTAGAGGCCATGCAACGAGCCGAACCAAAGATAGTTACCATCAATGCACGGAGAGAAGGCCATCGTCGGAATGCCCGGCGTGGAGACACGCTGCACATCGGAGGTTTCGGGATTCCAGAGAAGTAACCCTGCCTGTTCGGTCGTCACCCAGACCTTCGACGTGGATTCTTCAGCAAAACCGCTCACGATGCAGCCCTCAAGCGACACTCCGGAAGCCGTGTAATGTTTGCGAAAGTTAGTCTGTGCGAGTCCGGACCAGTTGACCCCGCCGTCCTTGGTGCCGAGCCACACGCCACCGCCGTCATCGACGAAAGCGCAGGTGACATAGTTCCCGGAAAGGGAGAATCGGTCTGACGCGTCTCTTTCAATCCGACGGACGCCTGTTCCCATAAGGTCGTATCTCCATACGCCGTCAGTCGTCGTAAGCCAGAGCCACCTCTGCCTCTCAAAGAAGCTGTCGAGCAGAACGGTGCCCTCAGGCAGACGGAAAAGACCGCGTATTGAGCCGGACACCGGGTCTATCTCGCTGATTCCCCGAAGCGTGCTCGCCACATAGACCTGTCCGTCAGCGCCCTCGTATATGCCTTCGATTTCATCACCGGCGAACCAGCCACCATCCGGGAAAGGGTCGATCACGCCACTGTCCCGAAGTCCAGAAGGTGAATGGTAGAGGGCGGAATGATAGCGGGAGAGCCACACGCCGCTGTGATTGGAGACGAGCATCTTTCTGAATCCGGAAACTCCAAGACTGTCATAACTTATGTGGTGAAGGTGGGAATATTTCGTATCATAAGCAAACACGCCCTGATCGTTTACGAGCATCCACATCTGCCTATCACCATCCGAGGTGATGAAGGTCACCTTGTTGCGGATGGTTTCCCCACTGTCGCTTGCGCGGGTGAGAGGTTCAAAGCGGTCGAGGACATAGTTGTAGCAGCTCACACCGTTGTCAGTGCCAACCCAGATATTCCCGTCACGGTCTTCGGCGAAACAGTTGATGTAGTCGGTCGTGAGTCCGAGATCGGCGGCCGTGAAGACATCGAAACGCCTCCCGTCGTAGCGATTAAGCCCATGATATGTTCCAATCCAGATAAAGCCCCGCGAATCCTGCATGATGCGGCTCACTCCGTCGTAGGACAGGCCGCTGTTCGTAGTGGTCAAGTGGGTGAATTTATAATGTCCAGTACTTCCACACACCGTTTCCGGCAATGCTACAGCCAGCAGCGTCGCCACAAGAGTCTTTATGATGGTCCTTGCCTTCATCACGATTTACCTATGAGCTCCCGTTCCCGCAGGTGCCAGAGCTGACACAAACTCCACAGAGTTTCAGGCACCCGCGAAGAAGAGGGATATTTATGATGCCCTGCTCACTCCGTGACAATCTTTCCTTTCCTTATATATATGTTGCCGCTGAGTTGCGTGACTGCCAGAATGGTGTCATTACCGAGGTCACAGAGAGAGTTCCATAGGCCATTGTCTCGTGTCTGGTCAATGTCGAAAGGACGTATGCGCTCTCTCATAGTGAGGAATTCATGTCCCTTCATCTCGTCAATGCGGCACACGGCCAACTCCATCACGGAATTTTTCGTCGTCGGCTCAAGAGCGCCCTCGGACGATTGGTAGCAGAGGACGAAATAATTGTCGGTTCGGATTAGATAAGGAGCACCCGAATAGATGTAGGCGCTTTCCATTGATGTGCGGAACGGGTCGAAACGGTTGGCTGATGCGCCATAGACTGGTGTTTTCCAGTTGTCGGCAATTTTTGTGCAGACAATCTGCGGATGGAACTTAATGTTCTGGCCGTTGGCCTCAATCGCGACATAAATCCAGTCCCCGTAAACCATCGCCACAGGCATTCCGTCACGAAACTTCTCGTTGTAGCAGACTATGCGTGCCGGTCCCCATGTGTCGCCTCCGTCCTTTGACTCAACGACGGAAATGTTCTGATAGGGCAGACGCCTTTCATAGTAGGGAGTCTCGTCAGCAAAATAGACCTGCACCGTCCCGTCCGGAAGTTCGAGCACACATGGCTCATAGCACCCGCGCAGAACGTCCTTGTCCCAGATCTTGGACTTGTAGATGTCACGGACACCACTCCATGTCTCGCCGGCATCGTCAGAGGTGGAGATTGCTATGGTATATGGCGTGTGTGAACTACGGTTCTCAGCCGGTCTGATGTTTACCGCATAGATGATACGTCCCGGATGATGAGGGTTGCTCGCGCTGAGTTGTGCGAACTCGGCATTGGAAACAACAACCTTGGCGGGAGCCCTATAGCTGTCATGGTGTATTGCCACCCGTTGTGGCGTCCATCCGCTCCATCCGTTTGCACAGATTTTGAAGCATCCGTTTCCACCACGGGAATAGACTGCCATATAGCGTCCATCATTCAGGCGATGCACACGTGCATACCCTCCGGGTGCAAGAAGTTTTGCGTCTTCCCACTCGATACGAATCTTGCCGAGAGAGGATTTTCGTGGGGCGGCATTTGGTTCAGAAGCAGCCGCAGAGCCAGTTGCAAGGCAGAAAAGAGCCAGGGATGCGCAGATCAGGAGTATTTTGCGATTCTTCATCTTAGCATTACAATTTGGTTGTCTGCAAAGATAGAGAAACGCCACGTTTTGCGTCAATAGTTTTCACGCAAAGTACACAAATTTTCGCGCAAAAACTCTTACCTACGCTCCCGGATGCCCAGTTCCTTCATTATCCGGCGCGCCAGCTCAGGTTCGTTTGTCGTAATGAATTCCACGCCGGCCCCGAGGCAGCGGCGTATGTCCTCATCCTTGTTGACCGTCCAGACATTGATACTGAAGCCGTTTTCTCTGGCATCCTCCTTCCACTTCGGGTCGCCAAGAAATGCGGAGAAGTGCATATCTATTCCGTTGACGCCGTTAGCTTTCATCGTCTCGAAGTCGCTGTCGGAGCCAAGATACTGGATGGTAAATCCCGGAGCCGCTTTCGAAAAAAGACGACATTCGTTCATGGAAAATGAAATGAAGATGACCCGCTCCGGAGAGAACAGTCCGTGGGACTTGAGGCAAGAGACTATTCCGTCCACAGCGGCCTGCTGCTGGTTTTCATCCGTATGCGGCTTGAGTTCCAGCACTAAAGTCGTTTCGGGACAGTCCTTCGCAACGTCAAGGTATTCGCTGAGCAGCGGTATGGGTTCACCATTCGGAAGGCGATAGCCGTCAAACTCAGACTTATTATGCTCACAGATCATCTTGCCGTCAATCGCGCTGTCGTGGAAGACAAGCAGTTGTCCGTCGGCAGTTATGTTCACGTCAAACTCAGTTCCCCAGAACCCGTGCTCGCAGGCAGCCTTCAGCGAAGCGATGGAGTTGTGGGACATTCCGCCCTCCTCGCAGTTCCAGTACCCTCTATGTGCAACAATCCCAACGCCCTGCTCTGAAGCGCATGAAACAAGTCCGCACATGGCGGCAGCAAGAAAGAAAATTCCCTTTTTCATAATGAGTAATCCTTAAAATCACGTTTGTGTCCACAAATATAACCTTTATGCGGGAACTAAACAACCATTCTTTCCGGCCCATGATGGGGCAAGAAGTAAGAAAATATCACTAAATTTGCGGCGGTTCGCACTAATCGCGGACTTTGAGAATTATGAGAGCAGCAATTTACGGCGCAGGTTCGCTCGGAACCATACTTGGCGCATTCATCAGCAAAAACGGAGGACAGATAGACCTCATCAACCATAACGAGAAGCACGTGGAGGCGCTACGCGAAAAAGGGGCGCATGTGGTCGGAACACTGGACTTTACCCAGAAAGTGACAGCACTGACAGACAAGGAGATGACCGGAGTCTACGACATCATATTCCTCATGACAAAGCAGCAGGACAACGCCAGGACGGTGACATTCCTGAAGGATTATCTCGCAGAAGATGGAGTCATCGTGACTCTTCAGAACGGCCTTCCGGAGCCGCAGATTGCAGAAATCGTCGGTGAGGATCGGGTGCTCGGATGCACGGTCGCCTGGGGTGCGACGATGCTTGGACCAGGAGTATGCGAACTCACGAGCTCACCTGACAGCCTCACATTTTCGCTCGGAAGCACGTTCAAAGGCAAGGGAAACCACTTTGCCGATGTAAAAGCCCTGCTCGAGAAGATGGGACCGGTCGAGGTCGATGAGAACTTCCTCGGAACGCGCTGGAGCAAGCTGCTCATAAATGCGGCATTTTCTGGAATGAGCGCGGTGCTGGGCTGCACATTCGGCGAGGCCGCAAATCCGAAGCCGTCACGCCGCGTTGTCCAGAGGCTCATCAAGGAGTGCATCGATGTCTGTGACGCATCGGGAATCAAGATTGAGCCTGTACAGGGCAAGGACATCGTGAAGTTGCTCGACTACCGCAATCCGTTCAAGAAAGCCGTCTCCTTCTTCATCATTCCGCTCGCTATAAAGAAGCACGCCCTTCTCAAGGCAAGCATGCTCCAGGACATCGAGCGTGGCAAGAAGACAGAGGTAGACTCCATCAACGGAGCCGTCTGCGCCCAAGGCCGCAAGGTCGGGGTGCCTACCCCATGCAATGACAAGATCGTGGAAATCATCCACCGCATCGAGAATGGAGAACTCAGGGCTGAACGGGCAAACCTCCGGTTCTTTGAGCGTGTCTGACGAACTCCGGCAGCGTTTTCGTGTAAAGCAGGATGCGCCATGTGGCGGCGGGTCATTTTTCATATAGATGTAAACTCCGCGTTCCTCAGTTGGAGCGCGGTAAAGCTTTTGTCGGAAGGCGGGTCTGACATCAGACTAGTCCCGTCTGTCGTGTCCGGTGACCCCACCGACCGCCGGAGCATAATCACAGCTGCCTCTATGCCGGCAAAGAAACTCGGAATCAAGACCGCCCAGCCAGTCAGCATGGCTCTGCGCAGCTACCCAAATCTTGTCATAGTCCGCGGAGACTGGACGTGGTACAAGAAGTGCTCGGACGGGTTTATGGACATCTGCCGACGCTACTCCCCTGTGCTTCAGAAGTTCTCGATTGACGAATGCTTCATCGACATGAGCCTCAGGCTCTACAAGAAGGATCCCGTGGAAGTGGCGACGCGACTTAAGGACGAGATTCACGAGAAACTCGGATTCACCGTCAATGTAGGCATCGGCTCGAACAAACTGCTCGCCAAGATGGCCTCCGACTTCGAAAAGCCGGACAAGGTCCACACGCTTTGGGAAGAAGAAGTACCCGGGAAGATGTGGCCGCTGCCAGTCGGGGATTTGCTCTGGGTCGGGAGGAAAACCCGCGAGCGGCTTGCCTCGTACGGAATCTACACCATAGGCGACCTCGCGAAAAGGCCGGAAGCCGCCATTGCAAAGATTGTCGGGAAAAAATACGCAACTCAGCTGCACGAAAATGCAAACGGGCACGACAATGAGCCCGTGGAGACCGAGCAGCAGGAGGCCAAAAGCATCAGCGCGGAAAGGACATTCGCAAAGGACATCACGGAGACGGTGGCCCTTGACCGGGAATTGTTCAAGGTCGCCTGCATCGTCGCCCATAGGATGCGACGTCAGGGGTTCCGCGGCTCGGTTGTCTCCATATTCGTGAAACACAACGACTTCAGCGTCGCGCAAAAACAATGCACGCTCTCCCAGCCGACAGAAGTGACGGCGCTCATTCTCAACGCCGGCCGCAAAATGCTCTCGGAAATATGGAACGGCCACACCCCTGTCCGGCAGGTCGGCCTCGGAATCTCGAAACTCACCCGCGAGAGTGCCGTCCAGATGAGCCTCTTTGAAGACCCTCAGATTGAATACTACCGTCGCTGGGACCGCGAATATGACGAAAAACAGGCTCGCAACGAGGACGCACGCATCCTCGCCTACGACAAAAATAATTAAGAAGCTGTTCTAACCCGGACAAACTCTCCGGGAAAATGCCTACTCCTCGCTTAGGGAGTCAATCCAGCGCTGGCGACGGGCGTCCTGAAGGAGCATGACGAGCTTAAACTGGCCATCGCGGGCCCCCTCGTTGAGACTGATTTTCTTGAAAAGGTCATAGGCATTCTTGCGAAGAACAATAGCCTTCGGAGCCTTGAGACGATGCGAAGCACGCTTGGATTCGTACTCTATGTTCATCTCCTGCAAGTGCTTATCTACAATTTCAGTAAACTTCTCCGCCTTTGCGGCACGGATGCGACGGTCGTCGAACTCGTAGTAGAAGTCGTACTGTGACTCTTCCGGATCAGCAAATCCTATGAAGAAATTGACCTTCCATCCGGTCTCCTTCTCCGCCATGCGCACTGCTTCGATGAACTGCTTCTCGTAGAGCTTCTCACCGGTGATGCTCACTATTCCGTTGACTTTCTGCACCATATGAATCTTCGGGGTCTTGTGATACCAGCCGCCAACCTCGATAAGATCGTTCATATTGTAGCGGTAGAGTCCCGATAGCGTCGTCACATAGACACAATAGCGTTTGCCCTGCTTCAGTTCGTGGAGGCGATAGAAACGCGGTTCCGGTTTGTCAAGATCACATTCCTCAACAAACTCATAGTAATGATAATGAGGGAAAAGCGTCGAGTCTATGCCTTCGTCAAGCACAAGTCCGAAGCGGCACTCGGAAGCGAAATAGCCGAGTTCCTGGTAGCAGCAACATGCCGGGAGCTGTTCCGCGACCTTTGCGGAGGCAATCGCCGTGTTACCGCATTTCCATGAAGAGAGGAACTGCAGTTCCGGCCACCAATCCTTGATCTGAGGCACCGGATGCTCCGCCTTCACCTTGCGGAGGAATTCCGCCCTCTCCGGATCCGGCGTCATTGCAGGAGCGAGTGCGGCTCGGATCTCATCAGAAACTGCAAACTTTGAAGAAAGCGTGCCCAGCTCTATGTCATGGATGTAATCGTCAAAATAGTCTTCCGCATTATGGATGAGTTCAAGGATTGTCGACGGATTCGGAGCGACGATGTATGTGACACTGTGAGCGATGGCAAGTCTCATCATCGTATAGTATCTCGCTGTATAGTCCTTGATGTCATAAACTTCCGACGGGGTCACAAACCTCTCGCGGATGAATCCCGGCAGTTCCTTTGCCGTGACACCGGACACGGAGCCGAAGATTGTCCCGTCCTCGGCATACCCTTCGACAACCTTCGCCACCGAGACGACAAGTCCGCCACTGAGGAACTTCGGCCGAAGTCTGGCGAAATTGTCAAGCCACACATGAGACATCTTTGAATAGACATCCTCCATATATGTCTCGGAAATCGGGATCCACTTAGGCTGCGACGTCGTCCCGGAAGTAGTCGCGTACATCAGAGGCTTGCCGGGAATCAGGACGTCCCTTTCTCCGTGCTTATGACGCTCGACATATGGGCGAAAAGCCTCGAAGCCCGCTGCCGGGACACATTTCTCGTACATTCTGAAAAGTTGCTCGGAAGTCCTCGCCTTGAGGATTGAACGAAAGTGGTGTTCACGTCCGTAGACGGTATTTCTTGCTTTCCAAAGGATTCTTCGAAGTGTTCTCGCGCTTGCATGTTTAGGGTCGCGAGAAGCAATCTTCAACGACATTCTCGGAGAAAATGAAAGGACACGAAGTCCCAGATTGACAAGTTGATATGGTATAGCCATAATTAGAGTTCTGTAAAGAAACCTTAAAAACCGTGCAAAGGTAGTAAAAATCTGGAAACAACGGACATTCAATGTTCCGCACTCGATGTTCGGAAAAGGACAAACGGACTACCTGATAAGATTGAGGAACTCATTGCGCGTGCGTTCCGAATTGAGAAACGCCCCAGAGAACGCCGAGGTCACCGTAAGCGCATTTGCTTTTTGAACACCACGCAGGGACATGCAACTATGCGAGGCTTCAATGACAACTGCCACGCCAAGTGGCTCAAGCGTGTCCTGTATGCAGTCACGGATCTGCACCGTCAGCCGCTCCTGCACCTGAAGACGACGTGCATAGCACTCAACAACGCGTGCAATCTTGCTTAGTCCGGTGATACGCCCGTCCGGTATGTAGGCCACGTGAGCTTTCCCGATGAACGGCATGAGATGATGTTCGCAGGTGGAATAAAGCTCGATATCACGAACCAGCACCATCTGACTATAGTCTTCCTCGAACATAGCGCTGCGCAGTATCTCCGCTCCGTCCTCGCCATATCCTTTTGTAAGAAATTGCATCGCCTTCGCCACCCTTTCCGGAGTTTTCAACAATCCGTCGCGTCCGGTGTCTTCACCGAGCAACCGCAATATCTCCAAGTAATGTCCCGCGATTTCCGCCGTCACCTCCGGGTCATAGTTTTCATCCTGTCTATATGCCATTTTGTCTCTATTTTATGCCTGTTGTCTCCAGCATCACAAATGGAACTGTTTTTGCCATAGGACATCCGGACACACGGCAATGCAAAATTAAGTAAAAAAAGGTATCATATTACCTATTTTTTATATATCTTTGCCGCCCCGAATGAAACGGGAAGATTTATTTATTGATTATTAACGTTTTAAACTCATAAAGCTATGTATTGGACACTTGAACTGGCCTATAGACTTGAAGACGCGCCGTGGCCGGCGACCAAAGACGAGCTGATTGACTACGCATCACGCTCCGGAGCCCCTCTCGAAGTCATTGAGAACCTCGAGGAACTCGATGATGACGGCGAAATCTACGAAAGCATCGAAGACATCTGGCCGGACTACCCGACCAAAGACGATTTCTTTTTTAACGAGGAGGAGTATTAACCCACCATTGAGATATTATTGATTGATTTTCAATAATTTATGATTTAAGCACCGGATAGTTCCGGTGCTTTTTTTGTGCCAAAATTGCAGGTTTTTAAGGGTAAAAACAGGCCCAAACTATCCAATTACTATCCAGTGAAATTGTAAATCCCCCTGGAAATAAGAGTAGTAAATGTGGAACATAACCGTTTATTTTCAATTCCGTGAGGCTTCACTGCAAATAAAGCCATAAGATAATGTAAGAAACTTGCAAAAACGAGATTTTACCCGTATTTTTGTAGAAATTTTGCAAATATAAGGGTGATATGCTGCTTAAAATCGAATTAGAGAACTTCTTCTCAATAAAAAACAGAGTGTGTCTGGACTTTGTTGCCGCGAAAAGCAATACTAAGCAAGCCAGAGAGCTGTCCTACAATGTCATTGACTGGAATGGAACGAAAGTATTGAAGACTATTGGACTTTTCGGGCCCAACGCATCAGGAAAATCAAACATTCTCAAAGCCATCAATTTTTGTTGCAGAATGATTCTGGAATCCCACCAGAACAATGAAGGCGCGGTATTCAATTTTATGCCATTCAAGTTCGATGGATATGACAAAAAGCCGAGCGAGTTCTTTATCGATTTCGTTTGCAATGAGGTAGAATATGAGTATTCATTTGCATTGACAAGAACGGAGATTATCCGTGAGAGCCTATACTATTATCCTAACGGAAAACGGGCAAAAGTCTTCACTCGTGATGAGAATGCGAAAGATGTATATTCATTCTCTCCTGGCGTAATCGCGAAGCCAAAGGATGTTGCACTCAATACGAGCCGCAAGAACCTGTTCCTCAGCAGGGCAAGTTCAATGAACAGAGAACTCGCACAGAAACTGTACCGGTATTTCTTGAACACATTCCTTCTCGGACTTGTCGATTTGAACAGTGTCTCTGTGGAGGAGAACTTCAAGGCTTACAAAAAGATTATTTTGAAGGCTCTTGCCATCTGTGACACAGACATCTGCGATATCAAGGTGAGACACGAACAAGTGCCTGCTCCCGTCATGTCGTCTCCGGGCTCACCAGAGCTGAATTTCCGGATGATTGATATCCTCAGGTTTCAGACTACGCACAAAAGGTCTCCGGAAGTATCTTTCGATTTGGACGTGGAAGAGTCAAACGGGACAAGAAAACTGTTCCAGATCCTATTGAGACTTCTCGATGTCGTCCGGAACAGGAAATCACTGATGATGGATGAGTTTGATATGGGGCTTCATACGAGGCTGGCAGATTTCATCCTTGACCTCATCCACGCATCCGAAAGTTCACAGTTGCTGTTCACCTCGCACAATACGAACCTGATTGATATGAGGCGGTTAAGAAAAGATCAGGTCGTGTTCGTCAACAAACTTGAGGATGGTTCCACCGATGTCTATTCTCTTTATGACTACAAGGACTTCAGGGAGAATATGGATGCGGAAAAGGGATATATCCAGGGGCGTTTTGACGCGGTTCCGTTCGTTGATTCCTCAGTCATGAACTTGAAGCAACTTATGGAGGACTGATTATGGCTAAGCAACGGACACCATCCCCGTCAAGGACAATGAAGCGGGTCTTCCTCGTGTTCTGCGAAGGTGAAACCAAGGAGACTTATCTGGATTACCTCAAACAGACATATCGGTCGCCGATAAGGATTGTTCCCAAGGTGGAAGGCGGAAGCATCTCTCAACGGCTGATTGATGCGACAAAGAGAGAACTGAAAATATCAAAGACGGACAAGATTCTCGTCTTTCTTATGTATGATATGGATGTTCCTGCCATCAATGGGAAACTGAACGATTGCCGTGCATATAAATTACTGAGTAATCCAGCCATTGAACTCTGGTTCCTGCTGCACGGAAAAGACAAGAAAACTAAATTATCCACAGAGGATGCTTTCAACGAGCTGCTGAAAATGGATGACTGCTGGGCAGGCTATGAAAAGGCAGCCCTGACAGATACTCAAAAGGCTTTTCTCTGGGAGCATCGTCTTGAGGCTACGGAACGGGCACGAAAACTGAAAGTTTTTGAGAACCCGTCATTCGGTATCTTCAATTTGATTTTGGCTTTGGAGAAGAGTCTCAAGAATGATGGATAGTCATTGTCAAGTTTCAGCGATTTCAAAAGTGAAACAGACTATCCAATTTCAATCCAACATGGCAAATAGTTGCTATAATTAACTATAAGCCAAGCACTTACAATTTACTTTGGCTAATTTAACGAGAAGGAGTATTAGTAGGTAAACTGCTGAATATTAGCAAATTAAGCAGGTGTCAGTAGGATTTATTCGTTTTGGCACCTGTTTTTTTTGTCTATCGAAATGGCGTTTGAAGGCATTTGTGGCATATTATGGAATCCTGCGGCATTGCTATAGTGGTTAACGTCTTTATGACTATGCTGTGGTCTGCTAAATATCAATAGACTCCCTCGGGAATTATTTAATTGATTTTACGTCAAAGTTTATATTTTATGAGAAATTTTCTCGTAAAACTTGAGTTTATGTGATTTTTTCACTTACTTTGCAGAAAACGACTGGTATGCTACTGAGTTTTACATTATCTAATTTCCGGTCTTTCAAGGCAAAAAAGACATTGGATTTAACAGCTGCGACAATTAAAGAATATGAGGAGTCTCTGTTCTCGAAGGTTGGGCTGTCCGTCCTTCCTTCTGCGGTGCTGTACGGAGCCAATTCAAGCGGGAAAAGCAATTTGATAGAGGCTATACGGACATTCCTTTCGACCGTATATGATTCTGCGAGTTACAATTCGTCTGAAGAACTGCCGATGGCGCCTTTTATGTTTGACGAGGATAGCCGCACAAAGCCTTCCTGCTTCGAGATAGAACTTCTTATAGATGATGATTGGTATCGCTATGGCTTTTCAGCAAAGAAGGATAGGATATGCGAAGAGTATCTGTACTTCAAAACCGGCAATAAGGGTCGTGAAAAATGTCTGTTTGTCCGTTCGGAGGACGGCATTGGAGTCACATCTCACTACAAATCTGCGGAAGATATGGTGGAAAGGACCCGGGACAATGCTCTATTCCTTTCTGTGGCTGACGCGTTCAATGACAGAATTGCCGGCCTCATTATGCGCGAACTTAAAGGTTTTGCCGTTTTCGATGGTGATAAATCGGAAACACTCTCCGAAAAGGCAATCTCGATTTCAGACGACGAACTGAACTCTTTCCTTTCAAGGTTCAAACTCGGATTTGAGACTATCAGAAGGGTGGACAACCCTTCCATCAGGGCAGTGACGACTCATAAAGTATATGATGCAAGCGGGAAAGTGACCGGTGAGATATCAATGTCCCTTTCCGACACCGAGTCCAACGGGACGAACAAACTTTTCGACATGGCACCGATTTTCGTGAAGGCCCTGTCCAGCCGCCGCGTGCTTGTAATCGATGAGTTCGGCAGCAGTATGCACCCCATGATTACCAGAATGCTCATATCCCTTTTCAATAGCAAAGAAACCAATCCGATGGGTTCGCAACTGATATTCACGATTCATGACACCAATCTTCTAGACAACAAGTTCCTTCGTCGTGATCAGATATGGTTTACCGAAAAGGATGAGACGGCATCCACAGACCTATACTCGCTTGTAGAATTCAAGGATGCTTCCGGCGTAAAGGTCCGCAACGACCGCAGTTATGAAAAGGACTATATCAATGGGCGGTATGGAGCGATTCCATATTTGTAGGAGGGCACTTTACTAGCAGACGCTCGCGGGTGCAGGTTGTCGGCGCTGACCGTAGCACAAAAAAGTTGCTTGAGGAAGCGCTTAGAATTCTTTTATTAACTTTCTAATATAATTTGTAATGGAGCTACGTAAGACACTTGCTGTTTGGCTTACCGTGAT
>ERZ1034719.85-NODE-85-length-73768-cov-36.328463_pt1 | contig 73768 bp, 51 predicted proteins | sample MGYA00520703_ERZ1034719 | MGnify/ENA primary metagenome ERZ1034719 (study PRJEB33766, sample SAMN09781716) | gut metagenome | biome: gut microbiome | host: Homo sapiens | place: Madagascar | study: EMG produced TPA metagenomics assembly of the PRJNA485056 data set...
CGAAATCTTTTTAACCGGAGCAACCTTTCGGTTGTGAGGATTGAAAAGTTGAGCGTAACGCGGCAATCCGCTTTTTCTTTACCTCTCATACAGGGATTCGTCCCAGTCGGGACTCTGGTATGCACCCTCGTGGTCAATAGTAAAGGCCAGGTAGGTGATGTCAATGCCGCGGGCGAGATATTGCTTTTCGTAGAAAGTCTGCACCTCAAACAGAGCCTTGACGGCATCGGCACCCGAAACTGAAGCGAGTGGGCTTTCGAGAAGTCTCTGACGGTCAGCACCATAGATATCCGTGGCGCAAGCAAGAATTTTCAGACCGTTCTGCTCGGCGACCGCGCGGGAATACTCGTGAAGATAGCGGCTGTCGGTCTTCAGATGCACAATTCCCCCGGGCTTGAGAAAACTGCGGTAACGCTCCAGAAAAAGAGGCGATGTAAGGCGCTTCTTCTCACGGCCTATCTGAGGGTCTGCAAAGGTAATCCAGACCTCCGAAACTTCGTCCCGACCGAAAAGGGCCTCAATGAACTCGATTCTCGTGCGCAGGAACGCCACATTCGAAAGATGATGCTCCTCGGCATACTTCGCGCCTTTCCACAGACGGGCACCTTTGATGTCCACACCTATATAATTGATGGACGGATTGCGCAGGGCGAGGTCTATTGTGTACTCCCCCTTGCCACAACCGAGTTCCACCACAATCGGGTTGTCATTTTTGAAAAAATCGCTTGCCCAATGCCCCTTAATCGGATGATCCTTCAATGTTCCGTCCTTCTTCAAGAGTTCACCATCATGCCCTGTGGTGTCATCTCCTGCCGCGTCGTCAACTTTCACCACAGCGAGGACATCGGCGGCGGATGGTTGGAGAAGGCAGGAGAAAGTCTCATTCTCCCTGAACTTTCGGAGCTTGTCCTTTCCCATTTCCGTTCTGTTCTTTATTCTGATTCTGATTGTTGCCGCGGTTTCTGTTTCGGCCCCAGCCACGCTGTTCGCCATTTCCGCGGTCGCCATTTCCGCGGTCACTGTCGCCTTGACCTCCGTTTCTGGTCTGACCTCCGTTTCCGCCCTGGTAGCGTCCCCCACGTGACTTCTTCCTGCGACGTCCGACGTTATCGAAGCGCGAGATGCTGTCATCTCCTACTGCCGTAACAAATTCCGGCGCAACCGCCTCCGGTTCAGACTTGAGAGACTCCGGTTTGATGCCGTCACGGTTCATCTTCAGAATCTCGCGAACCTCGATTGCGGAAAGAGGGAACATATTGGCCTGCGAGAACTTGTCGTAGGAAAAATACATCACCTCACGGAGAATGTCCGTCTTCATCAAGTAGGCGAGTCCGTCTTGGAATTCAAGCGGATTGAGCACCTTAGGGATGCGCGACTGGGCATCGATGTAGGATGCGGTCTCGTAGTTGAGGCAGCACTTGAGCTTTCCGCACTGTCCTGCAAGCTTCTGCGGGTTGAGCGAAAGGTCCTGCACCCTGGCTGCCGAAGTCGATATTGACTGAAAAGTGGAGATGTAATTGGAGCAGCAAAGCTCGCGTCCGCATATTCCCAGACCGCCTATAAGCCCGGCCTCCTGACGCGCGCCAATCTGCTTCATCTCGATTCTGATGTGGAACTCGTCCGCAAAAACCTTGATGAGCTGACGGAAATCCACGCGCCCGTCGGCGATGTAGTAGAATATGGCCTTGGTGCCGTCGCCCTGAAACTCCACGTCCCCGATTTTCATGTCCAGGCCGAGCTCCACCGCAATCTGACGCGCACGTATCATCGTCTCCTGCTCCCGTCCGATGGCCTCCTGCCACTTCTCGAGATCATAGGTCTTTGCCCTGCGGTAGATTTTTTTGAATTCACCGTTCTCCGTAGTCAGCCTGCGGCATTTCATCTGGCGTGCCACTATGGCGCCCTCAAGCGTCACTATTCCGAGATCATGCCCCGTGTTGGCCTCCACCACAACAAGGTCGCCGGTCTTTATGCTCTGCCCGGAGGCATTATAGTAGATGCCCTTGCGGGTGTTCTTGAAACGGACTTCGAAATAGTCCTTATACTGTTCCTGAGCCACTCCCGGAAGCCAGTCATAGACTTCCATTTTGCAGCAGCCAGGTCTATAGTGGCAGTTGAGCTCGCCCTCGTCGCTCCTTTCGACGGTGCACCCGCGCGAGCAGTCATATTTTTTTGCTTCGTTATCGTTGTTTTCCATAATATGTTGTTATATAGCGACAAAAATCCTGTCCACAAGGTCACAGAACAGAATCTTCGAATTTACGTTGCGGTCTATGAGCGAAACGGTCCGGTCAAGAGCGGTCTCGACCTTCATGCAAAAGGAGGTCCCGAATCTTGAAGATGCGACCTCATAGAAAGCGGTTTCTTCCGGAAGCACTCCGGCAAGCGCCTTCTGGTTTTGCCCCAGAAGGAAAATCCTGCGAATGCAAGCCGAAAGATAGGCACAGAACGCTTTCTGGCGTTCCCTTGATGGCAAAGCCGCGGCCGCCTCGCCTACTTCAAGCGCAGAAAGAAGGTCTCTGCGGGCAACCGCATCAAGCAACGAGGACACGAGAGAGAAGAACTCCTCATTTCGACGTTCTTCGCCTCGCACTCGCGACGCCTCTTCCTTGGTTAACGGTAGCACGCGCATGCTCTGGCAACGGGAGAACACCGTCTGCATCATTTTCTCAGGAGCATGGGTAACAAATACGAAAACTGTCTTCTCCGGCGGTTCCTCCACAAGTTTCAGCAGTTTGTTCGCAGCCGTAGGGTTCATTTTTTCCGGAAGATAGCAAAGCACGGCCTTGTAGCCATCCTCAACGGCGGTGAGGGACATTTTCGAAATTATAGACTTGGCCTCACCAAGGGCTATTTCGCCTTTCTTGCCCTCAATTCCAAGAGCCTCCTGAAGATCTTCCTCACAAAAATAGGGATTGCTGAGCACAAGAGCACGCCACCATGTCAAGAAAGAATCCGACGTCGGCTTGTCATCACTAACTTTAGCGCTCTTGTTTACCGGAAACACGAAATGCACGTCCGGATGAATCAGTTTGCTCATCTGACGGCAAGACGGGCACTCCCCGCAGGGTTCTCCGCCGGCACGATGGCGGCAATTGAGATATTGCAGGAATGCGAGCGCAAGGGCAACGGCACCGCAACCATCGTTCTCATAGAGAAGCATCGCATGCGGCACCCTCCCGCTGTCGACCATCGACACGAGCGTGCGTTTCAGCGCATCATTTCCTGTTATCTCATCAAATTTCATATCTATTCAAGTTTCGCAAGTTTCAAACTTATTGCGAATATTAAACTTGTCTCTTTTATCGAACTCTCAAATCCCACGCACTTTTTCTATCCACGTTACCCCTCTCCTAAAGAGGGTGACCAAAAAGTCTTTTGTTCCCCCTCCTCCGGACTTCCTAACCCCCGCAGACTAACGTCTGCGACCCCTATCAGGGGTATCTCGCGCCCCCGGCGCGGTCCCTTCGGGACTTTTTAGTCGGCCCGCTTACCCTCGCCACAAGGGCTCAAAAGTGGTGTTTCGCACTTGCGAAACTTGAGATATCTATCTTTTGGGATTCAGCGCTACCTATTTCGCATGGCTGTGAAGCGGGCAAGGCCGGCAAGCATCTCGCGTTCCTTTGACGGAGCAAGAAGCGAAATCGCTTCTACGGATTTCCCGACAAAGCCTTCAAGTTTCTTTTCGGCAAAATCAACACCGTGGTTTTCAGCAACAAACGAGACTATCCTCTCCCTGTTCTCCGGACATTCAGGCACATCCCTGACCCATCCGCGAACTTCCGCCTCATGTTCTGGAGCAGAGGCAATGGCCCCGAGCAGCGGCAGTGTAATCTTCTGTTCAAGAACATCCACCCCGAGCGGCTTGCCGACCGAGTCGGTCCCGCAGTAATCGAGGATGTCGTCCTTAATCTGAAAAGCATAACCGAGGCTTACGGCGTAGTCCCGCACCGCTTCCCGGCACACGCCTGAGGCATTGACCGAAATTGCCGCCGTCACTGCAGCGGCCTCAAACAGCGATGCTGTCTTGCTGTAGATTATCCGCAGATAGTCCTCATAGTCCGTGTCGGCAGTCTGCGCCTTCTGAAGCTGAAGCATCTCGCCTTCCGCAAGGCAACTGAGTGTCCTGGAAAATATGCGCACCACACGCGGATCACAGCCGGAGTCGCTATCTCCGAGAATGAGCCGGATTGCCCTCACCAGCCAGAAATCCCCTACCAGCACCGATGCGGAAGGCCCGAGCAGGGAGCGTACCGTCGGATTTCCCCTGCGCATATCACTGCCATCTGCCACGTCGTCGTGGAGAAGAGTGGCGTTATGCAGGAGTTCGGAAGCCGCGGCGTAGCGCTTCGAGACCTCCGGAAGCGGGCTCAGTTTCTGCCCAGGGACATAGGTATCGGCCGAGCGAAGGCAGGCGCGGGAGACAAGCAGAGACAACATCGGACGCAGTTGCTTGCCACCATGAGCCATTATCGCCCCGTTGGTGGTGTTGAGTAGCGCGATGTCGCTCTGGAGCACTCCGGTCATCAGTTCCTGAACCGCAGTCCAGTCACTTCCAAGATAATCCTTGACAGATTCTATGTTCATATTCTCCCCTTCCGTTCCCGCCGTGAACTCGCGTTTCTTTCTAAAACAATACTGCCAATGAAATGGTCACTCCACCAAAACGGCTCTTGTCGCCGATTGAATTCTTCATCTTCGCGGCAAACGAGTTGACATCGGTAATTTCCTGTTTAGCATCGAAGAGTGTTCCGAAGTTCCAGTTATATCTTGCGGAAACCTGGAAATGCCAAACCTCCACACCGGCTCCGAGTCCGACTCCGTATTCCCAGCGGTTCAATCCCGTCCAGTTGTTCTTCTCGGATTCGCTGCCCTTGTACTTGTTGTTCAGGGCATAGCCAAAGAACGGCACACACTCGAAATAAGGCCTCATAATCAGAAGATCCGGTCCCCACTGGACAGAAACCGGCACTTCAAGATAGCCTGCGCTGTAGTCGAAAGACGCGATTCCCTCTGTCGTGGACGGCACACTGGTTCCCTTCACATGATACATCAAAGACGGCTGCACCGCAAAACCGAGCGGAAGCGAGAGCTTGAACGTTGCACCGACATGATACTGAGTGTCCTTCGTGAGTTTCCAGTCGCTTGACTTTGCGGACGAGAATGTCGCTCCACCGATTACACCATAGTTAAACTGTGCGCTTGCGTTCGCAGCAAAGAGCGCAGACACGGCGAGAACCGCCAAAATTGAAAATATCTTTTTCATACAAAACTACAATATAGCATCCAACTTAACGGTGATGTTTGCCTTAGGCTGCGCACCGACGAGCCTGTCCACCAGTTTGCCGTCCTTGAAGAAAAGCAGCGCAGGTATGCTCATAATGCGGAACTGCCCTGCGAGTTCGCTGTTTTCGTCGACGTTGCATTTTCCGACGAACGCACGTCCCTCATACTCATTCGCGATTTCCTCGATTGTCGGGCCGAGGGCACGGCACGGGCCGCACCATGTCGCCCAAAAGTCAACGAGCACCGCACTATTTGATGAAATAATCTCCGCGAAGTTCGCGTCATTCACAATATGTTCCATAATCTTAATCGTTTATGTAATTAAACAAATGTAGTCCGTCTTCACAAAAACGTGAAGTCCAGACTACAAATATAACACTTTTAGTTTCTTTTTGGTCATATTCTTCGCTTTGTTCGTCATTTAAACTCCTCACAAAACGGAAAAATCTGCCTAAATCGACTTTTCGACGTTCCAGACAAAAGCACGGAGACCAAGTTCCGGATATTCCGTATTCTTTGCAGAAAGCCCGTCAAGGATGCCGTCAACCTTCTCGTCCGGGACGACGGCAAGCATCGCATTGTTAAGAGTCGGCCACGCATGGGTCCCCTGATGAGGCTCTCCCGTCTCGGAACCGCGTCCGGTGATCTCGTTCCACATCGTGTAGCCCTTGCAGCCATGAGCCTCAAGGATGTCGGCGAGTTCCATGTTGTACGCCTGATTATATGCTATAAATATTGTCTTCATATATTAAATGTTTCTGTCATCTGACCATCTCTTTCATATTACGCATTCTTCGCAGCAATTCTGGCGGCCTTGCGGGCGCGGCGTCGGTTGCCGGCTTCGACGAAGGAGGTGTAAACCGTCGGGATGATGATGAGGGTCACGAGCGTGGAGACAGTAAGACCCCATGCCACCGTGATACCGAGCGAACGCCACATCTCCGAGCCCTCTCCTGTGCCGATTGCCATAGGAACCATACCGAGAACTGTGGTAAGGGTGGTCATGAGTATAGGGCGGAGACGGCTCTTGCAGGCCGTGACAACGGCTTCCTTGACTTCATAGCCCCGTTCCTGAAGCAGGATGGTGTAGTCGATGAGCACGATACCGTTCTTCACGACAATACCCATGAGGATAATCACTCCGATCAGGGCCATCACTCCGATAGCCGTGCCCGTAATCATACATCCGAGGGCGACTCCGGTGAGCGCGAAAGGAATGGAGAACATGATGACGAACGGACTCATCAGGGACTCGAACTGCGATGCCATCACCATATAGACGAGGATGACAATCAGGATGAGGAGCGTGATGAGATCGCCAAAGGTATCCTGCTGATCTTCGATGTCTCCGGCAATATTCACCGTAATCTCAGACGGGATGGCAGTGCTGCCGATGGCGTTGTTGGCGACTACTACCGCGTCGGAAAGGGCGTAGCCTCGGGCGACATACGCCGTCACTGTCACGAGACGCTGACGATCCTTCCTCTCGATTTTCGGCGGAGTGGAAGTCTCGACGACCCTGCCGAGGTCCTTCATCTTGATTGAGGCTCCAGTAGGGGTATAGACCACAATGTTCTCTATGTCGGCGATGCTGGTTCGGAACTCTTTGGCATAACGGACACGAATGTTGTATTCCTCTCCGTCCTCGCGATAGAAGGACGACACGGAACCCTTGATTGCCGCGCTGACTGCAGCAGCGGCTGTTGTGCTGTTAAGCCCGTTGATCGCAAGTTTCGTTCGGTCGAAATCCACCTGATACTCAGGAGTGTACTCATCGCGGCTCACGACAGCCTCCGAAAACGCAGGGTCATCGCGAAGCTTTGAGGCAAGCTGCGCGGCGATGTCGTCGGTCTTAGTGAAGTCGTAGCCATAGACTTCGAGTTTCACTGACGTAGAGCCGCCCATTCCCATGCCGCCTTCCGTGACGGTAAACTTCTTTATCTGAGGATATGAGTTAAGGATAGCCCTTATGTCATCCGATATTTCGGACGATGTGCGCACACGTTCCTCCATACTTCCGCAGTCGATGTTGACGGAGATGATGTTGGTTCCGTTGTTCTGCATTGAGGCGAATGCGTTGTCAGAGTCGGCCTGTCCGAGAGAATAGCTGTACACTTTGATTTCAGGGGCGGCAGCAATGACTCTCTGATAGATTTCCGCCGCAAGTTCGCGCGTCACGTCCTGTCCTGTCCCGACCGGAAGTTCGATGCTTGCGCGAAGACGTCCGGAGTCGGACTGAGGGAAATATTCGGTCTTCATGTGCGGAATGTAAAGTGCAATGGAACCGATGAATATGGCGAAAGCGACGCAAACGACAACCGTGCGATGTCTTACCGACCAATGGATGACATGTCCATAACCTCTTGTAATCCAAGCGATGAACTTATTGATGTTTCCGAACACGAAGGTGTAGACCTTTCCGTGGTTCAGTTTCAGACGAAGCATACGGGAGCACATCATCGGCACAAGGGTAAGCGCGCCGGTGGTGGAGACAATCATGATGATTGACACAATCCAGCCGAGCTGGCGGAACATGATTCCGGACATTCCTTGAATCATCGTCAATGGAAGGAACACAGCAAGCATGGTGAGTGTGGACGCGATGACGGATATGCCGACTTCCTGAGTTCCGTGAACTGCAGCCTCCTTTGGTTTCTCTCCCCTCTCGATGTGTGTCGTGACGTTCTCAAGCACCACTATGGCATCGTCGACAACCATACCGATGGCGATGGAAAGGGCTGACATTGATATGATGTTCAGCGTGTTGCCTGTCGCGAACAGATAGATGATAGACGCGAGCAGGGAAATAGGAATCGCAAGCACGATGATGAACGTCGCCCTCCACCTTCCGAGAAAGAGGAACACGATGAGAGCCACCACAAGGAAGGTGATTATAATCGTCTCTTTCAGAGAGTTGATGGAATTGATGATGTTTCGTGAACTGTCGACGACAGTGGTTATCTTTATATCGGAAGGCAGGGTCTCCTGAATCTGAGCCATCGCCTTCTTCACCTTCTTTATGACGTTTACGGTGTTGGCGCCTGACTGCTTCTGAATGACAATCTGCGCACCCTGCACTCCGTTGGTATAGGCTTCCTGGGATTTCTCTTCAAGGCCGTCGTTCACTGTCGCGACGTCACGCAGATAGACTGCCTCGCCACCGGAATAGCCGACGACAACATCAAGCATCTCCTCAGCGCTGTCGAACTCCTTTTCGATACGGAGCGTGTAGGTGTCCGAGCCGATGTCGATGTTTCCGGAAGGAACGTTCTTGTTCTCGTAGGCGAGGACATTGGAAATGCCCGCGACGGAAAGCCCATACGCCTGAAGTTTGTTCGGGTCGCAATAGACCTGAATCTCACGCTTCGGAGCTCCGGAGACAGACACTGTACCGACTCCTGACACGCGGGCGAGCGGAGTAGATACCTTGTCGTCCAGAATTTTCTCAAGGGCAGGTATGCTCTGGTTCGCCGTCGCGGAAAAGATTATGATCGGCATATCGTCCGCACTGAACTTGAATATGACCGGGACGGATGCGCCGTCGGGCAGGCTCGAATTCACCATATCCAATTTGTCCCGGACATTGTTGGTCGCCTCGTCGATGTCGACGCCGTATTCAAATTCAAGGGTTATGATGCAGACATTCTCCTTTGATTGAGAGGTGATATGCTTGAGGTCACTCACTCCGTTGAGCGAGTTTTCGAGAACCTTCGTGAGGTTCGTCTCTATGTCTTCGGCACTTGCTCCCGGGTAGGACGACATCACCATGATGGTGTTCGCATCGAAGTCCGGGAAGTTGTTGATGGACAGATTCATCAACGAGAAGATGCCGAAGATCGCGAAGGCCGTGAATATCAGGGCCGTCGTAACCGGATTATCAACCGCTTTTCTGTATATGCTCATGATGTTATTCTGCTATTGTAACTTTGACGCCATCCTTGAGACGGACCTGACCTTCGGTGACAACCTTGGCGCTCTCCTCGATTCCGGAAAGAATCTCATACATAGAGTCGATGCGGCGGCCAAGCTTCACATTCTGGTAGGTGACAGTTCCGTCCGCGTTGAGGACATAGACGAACCTTTCGCCGGAGCCTGTCTGCTTTACGATTGCTGTGTCCGGAACGACCACGCTGTTGTTCACTCCGAACTGAACGGTCACACGTGCATACATTCCAGGACGGAGAACATTGTCCCTGTTCGGAACGATGACCTCAACGTTGAAAGTGTGCGTGGTTTCGTTGATTGTCGGATATATACGGTTGATTTTGCCGGCGAAAACCTTGCCCGGGAAGGCATCGACGGTGATATTCACCTCGTTGCCCTTCTTTACCTTGGAGTAGTCGCTCTCGGAGATTCCGACGAGGAGTTTCACCGGAACAATCTGCTCGACGGTATAGATTGGCTGGCTCATGGAGTACATGTCACCCTTGTCGTAGTTCCTTGCGGTCACTACTCCGTTAATCGGTGAGCGGAGAATGGTGTTCTGAAGAAGATTCTCGTAGCTGGTCTTGCTGACCTTGTAGGAAAGCTCGATTGCGTCAAGATCTGACTTTGAAAGTCCGCCGGCATCGTAGAGCCCCTTGAGGCGGTTGTACTCAGTCTCGTTGTTCTTCATCTGAAGTTCGGCCTGCTGGAGCTGAAGCTTGTCCATTTCTGCAAGTATCTGACCTGCACGGACGAAGTCTCCGACCTCAACATTAATCTTGCTGATACGCATCGAGGTCTGCGGAGCTATGTTGTTCTTCGCGTAAGGCTCGACCGATGATGTATAGACAGAAGTCTGAGGTACATTCTGTTTCCCGACCGTAACCACAGTCACAAGCGGAGCTTCCTCCGCCACCTGTTCCACTGCGGCTGCAGCCGGAGCCGCCTTTTTCCCGTTACCGCAGGAGAGAGCCGCCATCACGGCTGCCGCAAATGCTAAATTTCTTGCTATCTTGTTCATATTCTTGATGTTTTCAAATTGTTTCGGAGTCTCCTCTCGTTTCGGAGTCTTCCCCCGTTTTATTCTGTAAAATCCTGCCCCAAAGTCTGTTCGAGCTGTGTTTTGGCCACGATGAAGTTATAGACCGCCTGTGATTCGGCAAGGCGGGCCTGCGTGAGGGCGAGCTGCGCGTCGTTCAGATCGGTGAGGGTCGCGCGTCCCACTTCGTAGGACTTCTCCGCGATGCTATAGGCCTTCTCGGCTGAAGCGACCGCATCTTTTGCAGCATCGTAGCTCTTGACATTGGTCTCCATCGTATTGAGTGACTGACGGATGGAAATTTTGAGATTTCGTTCGGTGGAGGTCATCTGAAGTCTCATCTGCTCGTAGCTGTTGCGTGCCTGGCGCACCTGATTGAGACGTTTTCCACCGGAGAAGATAGGGATTGAGAGGCTCACTCCCACATAAGAATAAGGTGTCCACCTATACTCCTTGAAGTTGAAGTCGTTGGTCATCGCGTTATAGCTGTAGTTGAACGCGAGGGCGAGGGTCGGAATGTAGGCGTATTGCTGCGCCTTGATGCTCTGTGCAAGCTCATTCGCCTGAATCTCAAGCTGTTTCATAGTGGAGTTGCGATCGAGCGAAATGCTGTCGGCCTTGGTGACGTCGGATGTCATATATTCGGAATAGTCCTCAATCGCGCCCTCGACGTCGATGTTCATCTCAAGGTCAATTCCCATGACGGCCTTGAGTTGCCACAGAGCGAGGATTATCGAACTTTCAGCGTTATAGACGTTCGGGATGGCATTTGCGACGTTTGTCTTTGCGCGTGCCATGTCAAGGTCGGTGGCTTTCTGTACGTTGTATTTCTTTTCGGTCTCCGCGTAGTTGGTCATCGCGTTCTCGTACACCTCCTTATATACGTTGAAGGCTTCCTTTGAGAAAAGTACCGCATAGTAGGCGTTCTTCACCTGGCTCACCATGTCGAGGCGTGATGCGCGAGCCTTTTCCACCGCGAGTTCGACGTCCATTCCGGAGATCTTGATGCTTTTCCACAGCTGCGCGTTCACGACCGGCATTGAAGCCGACACGCCGGCACTCCACGTGTTCCAACGACCGACCTCAAGTCCTCCGTTGTTTTTGGATGATGAAGCAGTGCTGCCTGAGCCTGTTCCACTGCCTTCACCCGTGCCTGCGGAACCCGAACCGCCGCCTGTCGAACCTGAACCACTGCCCGCAGAACCGGAGCCAGCTGCCGAGCCTCCCCCGAAGCTGCTCATGTCGAAGTCCATGTACATCACCTGTTTCTTGATTGTTCTCTGATAGGAGCCTGTAGCGTCAATCTGTGGGAAAAGAGAGGCGTAGGTGCCTTTCTTCGCATACTTTGTCCTTTCAATTTCCTTGTCCGCGACCTTCACGGCAATGTTCTCGCTCAGCGCAATCTTCAGCGCCTGTTCCAGCGATATGACCACCGGTGTCTCGGCCGAGTCAGCCTCTTCCAGAATGAGCTGCACCTCGGTCTTCGGTGTCTCCTTGCCGTCCTTCTTTTTCTTGTACTGGGCAAATCCTTCCAGCGGCAGGAGAGCAAGCGACGCTGACACAAGGCCAAACGCAATAATCTTCTTCATCTTGACCATTTTTATTTTTTTCTACACTAAAACTATCCGAACTGATGTCCCTTGAAACGGTAGACGGCATCATACAACGCAATTTAAATTCGTGCAAATCAACGATTTATTACAAGTTGCATCCAGATATATACAAAAGGAATGCTCCATTATTCAACAACTATGCCACAAGAGGGGAGCATAAAAAGCGGATTGCTGCGTTACTCGTCTTGATAAAATCCTCACAACCATAAGGTTGCTGCGGTTTCATCTTCACCGAGTGCCTTGCACTCCATCTTTTTATGCTCCCCTCTTACTGTACTATTCTGCCCACTACCACTTCGAGAGGGCAATGGGCATATTATGGGTGCGGAGATATCAATTCAACAACTGATTTCTGCAAATATGAATAGGAGTCATTTTATGATGGCATTATAGCTATTTACTCGAAAAATTCGTTGTAGATGCTTACGATTATTCTAACGCACGTTGAGTGACCTCGACATAACCTCCGGCATCAGTGCCATCTGATACATATATATAGATTTTTCTAGTCACATCGTCTTCATTCTTCAATGTCTCACACCGCAAGACCTTTCCATCATCCAACTTTTCAAGTTTAAACCAGCCTCCGTCAATGACGGAATATGAAGTATAAAAGGGTGGAACTCCCTCGCCAAGAGAATGCTCAACTTTCTTCTGGTCTCCTATTTGAGAGAGAACTGTTTCCAAATATATTTTCTCACCACCTTGTGAGAAAACCCTATCCTCTCCGCCCAAACCATCAAACAACAACTCACTCCTGTTGAGTTCCAATACAGAATCCCCCACAATTGGAAGGCCTGCCGATATTTCTTTCTGCGTGCAACCGAAAAAAGTACAGGCAATAGTTAATATTGCCAATCGCATTCGGTATTTAACTGAATTTCTGTGCATAAAAATCAATTACCAATGAAAGATACTTATTATATTCCGTTGAAGATACTCCACCATTTGGCAAACGCTTTCCTTTGGAATCAACCGGGCCATTCACCAAATTAAAAGATGGATTGTCCCCATTGACATAATAATAACCGTTAAAATTACTTTTTGTTGTATTCCATCCCCAAACACAATGGACCATTAAAGGGGCATATCCAGCAAAAACATCTGCGTTATCCTCATCATCGTCAGGAGTAGTATCCAAATAAATAGCCTTCTTTATAAAGCCATCAATCACCCAAGCATGTCCTGAATATGAGCCATCGCTTTCCTGATAATAACCGATCGACATAGCAGGGCCAAACTTCATAGGAAGATCATTTTTGTTGCCAAGCAAGCCAACAATCAGTTTATCTTCATTATAATCAATTTCTCCTGAATGAGTATATCCAAATGCAGAAAATGTTTTTAACGCATTAGCAACTGATGCTCCACTGGAAGATACGCCATAATTCATATTAAGATATTGTGGTTCACCTATCTTTGCCATAAATTTTGCAACTGCATCATCATTAGCGCCTTTTATCATTTCCCGCCAACGATAAGTGACACCATCTAATTTCTTAGGCCACTGATGATAGGCCATTATCTGAGTGGTGGCAACAGCCGTACAGCCAACAAGAGCTTGTTGCCCAGTATTCGTATAACAATATTTATTGTAAGGAGAACGTTGATGCCATTCGACAAGATCACTATTGCCATATAATGGACTGCATTTCTGGACTGTCACCAAAACAGTGGCACTATGACTACTGACGGCATCATTGTTTTGTTCCGCATTAAGTGTTGCTGTTATATGTCGGCGAATGCCTTTCAGGACAAAAGCCAAACCTGGATTCGCCAATGTATCAGACAATTCCAAGTGTCCTTCATTCGAAATTGCATACACATAAGGAAGACGATTATCTGCCCCCAACAAAGCAAAACCCTTATTATCATCGTAATTAACAAGATAGAGTATCGGTGAATCTGTCAATCCCAGAGAAGACTTTGTCAGGCATGCATCATTATTTACAATAGATTGAATTGATCCAATTGTTCTGTCCATTGTAACAGACTTGGTTTGGAATAAATTATTTTGTTCAGATTGCGCCAACATATCCGCATCCAACTCATCAAGAAAATCATCGGCAACAGACAAAGCATCTTCAATTTGCCGAGCATACGGATGCTGCGACTCCGTTTTTAATGACTTGTCACCAAGAGGTTCTACATTTAAAGAATTGCTTTGGCAAGAGATTGCTGCCAAAAACAGAGGTAAAAACATTAACCTTTTCATAGCAGTAATTTTGACTAGTATTATATGGTGTTCGACAAATATACAATAAATTCATAGAAAACCATATAAATGATACTGAAAAGGTTTACGATGAAATCCCTACTTCGTCAGTGGTTTGGCGTAGTGGGTCGGCTGGGATTTCGGCTTCTCAGGATGGACTGCACGGGCAGGAAGCTTGCGGACGGCAGCATAGACGAGGAAGCCGACACCGAGAAGGATGAATGGGATGCTGAGCCACTGCCCCATGTCGAGAAGCATATTCTTCTCGAACTCCACCTGCGGGTTCTTGATGAACTCGATGAGGAAGCGGGAACCGAAGCAGCCGATGAGGAACCAGCCGATGAAGAAGCCACGGTGCACCTTGTCCAGTTTCTTTTCATAGACGAGGACGAGGACTATGCCGAGGATGAGGTAGCAGAGAGCCTCGTAAAGCTGGGTCGGATGGCAGGCAAGGCCTTCGGGATGCTCGGCGCTCGGCCCGTAGAGCTGCACCCACTCGTAGGAGCGTGGAAAACGGAATCCCCACGGAAGGTCGGTCGGACCGCCGAAAATTTCGGAATTGAAGAGATTTCCCAAACGTATGAGCGCCCCGGCGAAACATACTGTAATGGCGAGCCGGTCCATAATCCACACGAAGTCGAAGTCGTTCTTCCTGCCGAACTTGTGCGCGAACCATATCATCGCGATAATCAGAGCGATTGCTCCGCCGTGACTCGCAAGACCGCCCTTCCATGGCATGAAAATCTCCGCGAAGCCCGCCCACGAGCCGAAGTAATAGTCCGGCTGATAGAAGAGGCAGTGTCCCAGACGCGCCCCGACAATCGTGGCAATCAGCAGAGTGTAAAGCAGATAGTCCAGAAGCGGACTGACCTGAATCCCCTCGTTTTTGAAAAAATGTCGGAATATGTACCAACCGATGATGAATCCCGAAACGAAGAGAATCGAATAGTACCGGATTGAAAGCCCGCCGATATGGAATATTTCCGGATCGACATTCCAGGTTATCGCCAATATGTCTAACATAACGTTCGTATAATTTAAACTTTGCCCGACCATGTTCCGGACAGACGGGCAAAGTTACGATATTTTACGAAATATGCGAAATCGCGGAGAAATCCTGAAATATTCGGACTACAGATTGCTCAGGTCAGTGACCTCAAGCGGAGATTCGATGGCCTTGAGGGCGGCGGTCTGGGCTATCGGGGCGTTGGAGTCGGTGACGGGAGTGGTGTAGTTGGTGTGCGATGTGTCGGAAGTCGGGAATCGGTAGGTGTTGGTGGACATGGTCTTGCCTACGCAGGGGCCGAGGATGGTGTCAAAAACGGTGCAGTTCGCCGCGTAGCGGGTGATGCCCTTGTCGAGGTGGAAAAGGTCGCGGGAGAGGTCCATACCGTTGTCGATGTTGAGGCTGGTCGTGCGGAGGTTCTCGACGGCGGTGCCGGTGGCGATGAGCCATTTGATGCCGGTCTGTTCCAGAAGCAACTTAACGTGAGAGGTCATCGCGGCGTACATGCGGCTACGGTCGTTGTGCCACCATGTCTGGAGGAGTTCGCTGCCGGTCGCGAAAGTCTGTGACATGAGATAGACGAAGATCGGTTCCTTGTCCGGCTGCTTGGCGCGGATTTTCTCCATCAGCCCTTTTACGGCCTCAATGCCCTCAAGATGTCTGTCAAAGCCCGCCCAGGCATACCTTGTGCCGGTGTATTCCTGCATCACGACGATGTCGTAGGGCTTGCCGCTATCCCAGAAGTCCGCGAGGGAACTATTGCAGTTAGCGGTGTTGTAGCTTTGGTCGCCGTCCCATTTCTCGTAGCCCGGCTCCAGTTTGTAGCGCAGGCAGACTTTCGGGTTGTCGAAGTTCTGGTTGTAGCCCACGAGGGTGTAGCCGCCGTGGTAGGCGCGTTCCATGGAGAAGTTGGTGATGCCGGCGACGTTTAGAATGCCGGGGAGATGCTCGGTCGCATCAAGGGTGAAGCTGTTGCCGATAAAGAGCACGCGGATTGTCTCCTGGCCCACCGGAAGTGCCGGTTTCTCGTCTTCCTTTCCGTCATCCTCGTTCTCGTCCTTGCCAGGCTTTGACGGAGTCTCGGTGTTTCCGCCGCCTGAGGGATAATGTGACCTCTCCGGAGCCTTTTCACACGAGCAAAATGAGGTAAGCATCAGCGCCATAGCCAATGCGAGTATATTTCTTTTCATACAAATTTCAATTATTTCAAAAAACAGATAAAAGACAGTCTGTCAGGCTTTGAATCAGATTTTTGAGAAAACAAACCTAGACCAAAAAGATGATTTAAAGCCCAGATACTGTGATCCAATACTGAGGATTTTTCTCGCCGGTCGAAACCACGGCATCCTCGCCTCCCTCAACGTCAAAGAGTGCAAAGTTCAGCTTCAGCTTTCCGCCGATGACATTCACTGCAGAGCGCGGTACCGCAATCTCGGCGAGCCAGCCGTTGTCGGTGTCGGATTTGGATGAGAGCGTCGCGTCGTAGCTGACCGCCGCGGAAGTTCCCTTGTCCTGCTCAAGCCATCCGCCGGCATAGCCGCCCTGGTTGCGCAGCCCCGAAAGGCCGATCTTTACACGGAAAGACTTGGTGTTCAGCGTAGTCTGGTCCGCAGGAGCAAGAAAAACCTGCACATAGTCGTCTTTGGAGACGTTCTCGTCGAGACATTCTATGAGGAAATAGATGTTGTCGGCATCGGCGGAGCAGCGAAGAGTCGCTTGTGCCTGACATTTGGAGCCGACAAAGAGAGCCTCGTCCGTAGGAAGCCAGTCAGCGTTGTCGCCATCGACCTTGACGGAATGCGAGGACGCCTTGATGTTGTGGTTAAGGCAAAGACTTGCCATCGCCATCTTTACATCGGATGCGTCAGCACTATTTCGCATCAATGCCACGACCTCATGATTGTTCTTCATACACATCGCGCCCCAGCTGCCCTTCACTCCCGGAAGTGAGATGAAAGGCTCGTTCCAATTGCGGGCCTCGGAGTCACCGATGCGCATACGCTGATAGGGCTGCGTGTCCGTATAAGTGAGAACCGTCTCGCCGGAAGGGAACTGCTTGAGGTCCGGACCGACTCCTACCCAGAGGTCAAGAGCACGTTCCGCCGGGCCGACTTTTGCGGACTTGACATCGAAGCCGCTGCCATTGCCCTCATCGCCGGTGATATAATCCCACTTTCCGTCCTTCGGAGACCAGGCGAAAGCAATTTTGAAGTGTTTGCCGGTTTCGTCATTGACATAAGCCGACTCGAAAGCGCCGGCAAACTGATTGCTGCCGTTGAGAATGACAAGCGCCGGCATCTGGTCGGTAAACAGCCATTTGTTTTGCTGTTTGCTGTACCAGGTATGACGTATAATACGCAATGGGTCAGCATTTTTCACAGACGGAGTCCACGTGATGCCACCATCGGTCGAGCGCACCATGGAAGTGCCGGAGTGGCTGCCTGAAATCCACGGACGGGACTCGGAGAAGAAGCACTGGAGTTCACCGGTGGCAAGTTCGAGAATCATCGCCTCCCAGTTCGGACCATGATGGATTTCGTAAGGCTGGCTCCAAGTCTTTCCGCCGTCAGTGCTTCGAATCATCTCGATGCCGTGCTCGTAGCGGCAGTTGTAGTTGCCGTAGGACTTGGCATTGCGGTAGGAGGCGAACAGCAAGATGTCACCATTTTTCTTGACGAATCCGTTTCCATTGGTGTACATCCTTGTGTCCTCGTTCCCAAGCCCGTTAGTCACCGTACGCGATTTGAACAATACTCCCTTCGCCGTCCATTCCTTCATGTCCGGACTAGTCGCCCAATAGACATTCCGTCCGTTTCCGTAGTTGTCCGCACGGTCCTGACACATAAGGATATAGCTGCCGTCCTGAAGCCGTATCATACGCCCGTAGGTCGGTTCCGGAGTAGTCGTGACGCCGGAGCCAAGGCTGACGAATGTCCTGTAGTCCATCTTCAGCGACGACAGTTTCCAGTCCGCTGCATGAGAGTTTAGTTCATCCTTTCCCTGATTCAGCCGGGAAAAAGAAGTCAGTTCGAGTTTTTTGGAAACCGAGCTGCTCGTGCCGCCGTTTCCCTGAGACGACGGGGTTTTCACCGGCTCGCAGGACGAGAGTGACACTGCGGCTAAAACGACCGCAAGGCTTATTGACATATATCTTTTCATTTCTTTCACATTTCTATCGTTCCGACATATTCTTTCCTGCGGCAGTCATCATTTCAGTGTGAGGCTCAACCATTCGGACGGATAGTCCGTGTTCTCGCCCTCGACGTCCTCGATGCTCCACGCCGGTTTTTCGGAGGTCTTCGCCTTGTAGTGATGACGCAGATGGCAGCGGATTTTCTCCCCGCCCGACGGTTGCCCGCCCAGACATTCCCAAGGAACGCGGAGTTTCACAGAATATCCCAAATCCTTGTCAGTGTCGTTGTTCAATGTGCCCGCAACCTCAACTTCGTTCGTAACTCCCCAAGCTATAAGCTTCCACGCGATATTGTCATCCACATAAACCTTATACGAGCCTCTTCCGTTCACAACGACCTTCCGCTGGGGCTGTCCTTCCCTCGCGAGAAGAATTTCCACGGCATCGGAATTTTCGGTCGTCAGTGCTGTCAGAACAGAATCGTAAAGATAGGAATATAAAATGAAATTGTCATCGTCATATCCGAAATCCGCATACACGGAAGATGGAAAACTGTGCCCGAGGAACCAGAAATCGTTGTTCTCGCGGTCGAAGGAGGCTATTCCCTGCAATTCGCGATCGCCCTTCGCAAGAGTCTTGGAGCGGTTCAGACGGCCTATCTCGGAGCGGACGAGCCCACGTACACTGCCGTCTTTGCGGTACTTGACAGTGCCTGTCGCAATCACGGAATTCTCACCTATGCAGTCAATCGAACCCCAATAGCCGTCGAAAGGAGATGTCGGATTACGGAAGTTGTCGGCTTTTTTGTCGCCGATGAACACCCAGATGCCCTGCTCTCCCTTGTAGGTGCCGTTGCTCAGGACAAGCACCTCGCCTGTCGTGAGTTTTGCACTGTAGGGGCCATAGCCGTAGAAGTCCTTGTTAATCTGTTTCTTGGCAGGCCATTCCGGTCCTCCGTTGGTGCGTATGGCAGCGTGGTCGCCGTGCCAGTTCGTCTCCATGTCGGTTTTGACGATGTAGGGCGACTGGTCCACCACCCACTTGCCGTGCCAGACCTCGTAAGGGACGGCTATTCCGGCATTGTCGTCGAGGCACACACCCGTCGCCATTCCGTCGTAGGTGGAGCGGTCGTCACGGGTGCGGGAAATGGTCTCGTTGTCATCGATGTCGCAGACAGACTTTCCCTGCCAGGTCTTTCCGCCGTCAAATGAGCGGATGATGACAACCTGTGGCGCGGACATATCGTCTATGAGCTCCTGTGATGAGGTTATGAACATCTGGATTTCGCCGGACGGAAGTTGGAGAAGGGCCGGTTCCCAGCAGCGGCCGACATAGACAGGCTGTGCCTTGCCCCATGTGCGCCCGAAGTCGTCCGAGAACATAATCTCTATGCCGCAATTGACGTTGGTGTTAGGCAAGTCGTTGTAGCCCAACTTGTAGCGCCACTGATAGGCCAGCATTATGCGACCGTCCTGAAGCTCGATAAAGTCGGGGTTTACATAGGTCTTGAAGTCGTCGCCTACGGTGGAGGTCGCCGGATGGGTCTTTGTGAGCATCACCGCGTCGGACCATGTGCGGCCGTTGTTCTCACTCCTGCGGGTATAAAGGTCCCAGCCGAAATGGTCGTTTTCGAATGACATCAGGAGAGATCCATCGGAGAGGCGCTTGATTCTCGGATAGTAGAGGTTCTCTTCGGTGAACGGGGTTATGGTGCCGACTTCTTCGCTGCATGAGCAGACATGTGCAGAAGTATGTTCGGTGTATGTCGTTCTGTCCCAAGAGATTCGCACATCACTCTCCGCCGACTGCCGCCCTGTTTTGCAGCAGCCGAGAACAAGAGAGGAAGTGAGAATGAAAAGTATTGCTGAGGAATATCTCATATTAATTCAAGTTTCGCAAATGTGTATTTCTTTTTCGGGATTATTTGGTCCACAATGAAACGCCTTCGGTGTCACAGTTTCCGAATGAGATGAGGTAGTCATTCAGGTTCTCAGCAGTTATGGCCATTGCAGGCTCAAATCCCTTGTAAGCGATACTTCCACAGAACTTGGTGCCCGTTATGCTGAGGGCCTGTGATGCCGCGCCATTAGCGTAACAGCCACCGGCAGCGACTCCTAAGTATGGAATCTCTGTCTTAGGAAGAGCGATTTCCACAGAGTACTGTCCGCCGGTAATGCTGCTGTTGTGACGCAGGTGACCGATAACGCCACCCACAGCGGCAAGTTTCAGAGCATCAAGTTCAAGGGAACTGTCCTCAAACTTCGTTTCAGCAGAACAATTCTCAATCGTAGCGTGGGATGTCATTCCGGCAATACCTCCGAGGATTACGGACTGATTTATATGACCGCCGCGGAGCGTGGATTTGCTTGTGCAGCCGGAAATGATCGCCGGGCTGTCGGCAAAGCCGTTTACATAGCCGATTATGCCACCTGTGACTCCCATGCGGGCGCAAGACGTGGCCTGTCCCTTATCCCACCCTTGAGTGAGAAATGCAGAGCATTCGATGTCGCCGGTGTTGTGGCAGTCGCGTATCTGAAGATAGACATTGTAGCTATCCACATCAAAGGCACCGCCGGCTTTGAGCTGATAATAGTTTGCGGCACGGCCGACGATTCCTCCGATTGCCGAACAAGAGTTGAAGCCGTTGGAGTCGTCTTTTCTGACTATGGCGCCCTCATTGCGACAACCCTCGAACAGAGGATATGCAGACGCAGTTCCGTTCTGAACGATGGCGCAGATTCCTCCGATGGCAAATTTGTTAAGATAGGACTTGGCAGCTCCGGCCTTGTTCACGGTGATGTTTCCGGTGTTTGTGCAGTTGCGGAATGTGCCGACGCTTATCTTTGACATGTCCTTGGCATATTCGGCGGCATCTGCGGCAAAGCAGGAAAGTCCGCCTATATAGGTGACAATCTGAGGTTTGGTAACATTGTACGCAACATTTATGTCGCCCTTCTGATGGCAGCCCTCAATGAGTCCTCCGTTCATTATGACCATTCCGCCAATCATATAGGACTCGTTGATGTCCGTAAGATTGATTTCTATGCTGTTTGTGATGTTTCTGATTGTTCCGCGGTTATATTGGGCGACAGCCGCCGTGCTCGGGCCTGAAGGGTAGGAAGCCTTCTTGAGTTCACCCTCAAGCACAAGATTCTCGACTACGCCGTCCTTTGCGATGACGGTGAAAAGTGGAACCGTGGTCTCGTGCTGGATTATTTTATGCCCCTGACCATTGAAGATGCCGTCCCAGTCGTGAGGTTCCTTGGTGGCGCCGACCCTTTGGAGACTCGTGGTGACCTCAATGTCAGCACCGAGTTTCACCTCGCCATCAGTGTTTTTCCATGCGGAGTAGTCGCCTTTATCAACGGCGTTGGCAAAGGCCTTCCAGCCCATCTCTGTGGTGATTTCCTTGAGAGAAGCCTTCGCGAGGTCAAGTTCTGCAACCGCGGAGGTTCCGCCCACCTTTGCTTCAACGGAGATTTCTTCGAAGGTGTATCTTGCGGCGCTGGTTTCGACAATGGCCTTGCCGGTATAGCTGCCCGGAGCCAAGACCGCGATGTAGACAGTTTTTCCGGTTCCCAACTCGCTGACGATTTCAGGAATCACAGTCACTGACTTTTCGCCGAGGTCGACATTTTTTACAACAGGAGTTTCGCCTGTGATGTCATAGACAAGCTTTCCGGCCAAAGCGGTTCCATTGGAAATGAAACTGATGCTCTGGACGGTCTCGGAGGCGTGTGTGCCTGATGCGTCGCTGACGCTAAACTCCACACATGGGGTTATATCCTTGAATATCACCGGATTTTCAAGGCTCACGCTCTCTTCCGGGACAGGAAGAGTCTCGGGACCTGCCACCGCGATGGTGAGCTCAGGATTGCGTTCTCCGCTCTTCGGAACGCTCTGTTCAGATGGAATTGTGAAGGCAATGTTGTCGAGCGAGATCACCTCCGTCGAATATGGAGCGTAGGCAAAGAGTTTGTCTCCCTCGGCGAATGTGTTCACTTTTGTTTCGTAGCGCGATGTCTCCGCGGAGAGTTTTGCCGGGACATTTTCCGTAGCCTTGGCGCCGGTTATGAATACGCCGACAGTCTCCACTCCCACAGGGGAAGCGAAACTCAGGGATATTTCATCCGGAAGCGGCTTAGAAGCCGGCCCGTCCGGATTTTCCGGCTCGTTCTTGTTGCATCCGAGCAGCGCGGCCGTCATTGCCGTCGCTGCCAATGCTTTCAGTATGTTTTTGGTTGTCATGTTGTTATATTTTTGTTTTCCGTTTTTCAGGTGAACCTTTTCCTCTATATTTCAGAAAAGTGAGGGGAGCCTATTTGGTCCAATATGTTATTTTGGTGGCATCCAGTTTCGTCGGGCCATAAAGTTCCGTATCAGTATTTACATTTTCAGCCGTAATTACAAGCGTTTTGTCGCCGTATGCCAAATCCGCCTTGACCTGAATGTTGGTGTATTTCGGGGTACCGGACTTGACAAAGCCTTGAAGGACTCCAATGCCAACAGGAGTCGGAGTGAGCGAGCCGGAAATATCAACTTTGCTATTTCCGACTGTCAAACTATTGAGCGAAGAACCCACGATGCCTCCGGCTGCAGAAAGCTGGTGGTCATCAAGACTTGAATCTCCGAACACGGCTTCAACAGTCGCATTTTCGATCTTCACATTGTTCGTCTGACCGCAGATTCCGCCTATCAGACAGCCTGTCGCATAACCACCGAGGATTTGTCCGGTGTTGGTGCAGCCGATTATGTCCACCGGATTTGCCTTCAGACCGCTCGCATAGCCGACAATTCCGCCTGCTGCACAGACGCGGGCTCCCGACTGTTTGTCAATAAAACCGCCGGTGCTGTAAGCCGAATTTTCGATTACGGCTGAATTTGAGCAGTTTTCAATTTTTGCATAATAGCCTTCATTTACAACATCTACGGCAATTAAAGCATTGGCAACATAATTTGCAACTCTTCCTATTATTCCCCCGACTACAGCAGCCTGCCCTTGGGCATTTTTGTCCTTGTCAAGAAGTTTGATTGCCCCGGAATTCACGCATCCGCTGAACTGAGGATACACGTCCTTGGTTCCGTGATGAACTATCGCACAGATTCCGCCGACCGCAAATTTCTGTATGGAAGACTTACCGGAACTTGTTCGAGAAACTTCTATGGAAGCTTTGTTTTCGCAGTTTTCAAATTTGCCAACTTTTGTTGAGTTCTTAGCATCATCTGCATCCGATGCACATGCAGCGATGCCTCCGACATAAAGAGTTGTCGTTGCTTTAATCACAGCATTAATGGTTATATTTCCTTCCTGCACACAGTTTCTCATTGTCCCGCCATTACACTTGACCATTCCGGCAATGGCTGAGCCGCCCGTAACATTGAGATCCGTCACCATCTTATTGGTTACATTCTCTATCGTACCTTTGTTTATCTGCGCAACAGCAGCGGAGCCGTAACCGCCGGCATTTGCCATTGATTTTTTGCTGCCCTCAAGTACGAGATCGGAAACTGATGCGTCCTCACTGATGACGGTGAACAGAGGAACAACGCTGGCATCCTGTTTAATCGTGTTGCCTTGCCCGTTGAATTTGCCGGTCCAGACCTTCTGGATTCGGGTGAAATAGGTCGGTGTAGAAATATTTGCACCAAGCTTGACTTCGTCTTCACCATCAACCCAAGCGGAATAATCTCCTGCGTTGGCCGCCATTGCAAAGACTTCGTAGTCAAGAGCGGATTTGATTTCCTTGGACTTGTCGGCACTGCTGCTTGAAAGGTCGGCCTTGATGGTCTTTACGGCGGCTCGGTCCGCTTTGATGGTCTTGCCCGCGTAGCGATAGAGGTTCTTGTCCGTCGAGATGTAGATATTGCCGTTGTAGGTGCCCGGAACGAGCGTCATATAGACCTTGGCTGACTGTCCTGGAGTGAAACCGTCGTCTTTGAGAGATACAGTGACACTTTTGTAGTATGTGCCGGCTACTGTGTTCACTTCTCCAGCCTCAGTTACGGAAGTCAGGTCATAAATGCTGTTGTCCGTGGCAGGAAAACCGTTGCTTGAAACAAACTGCACGGATTTGAGTTTTTCGGTGGCAGGAACTCCGGTGATGTCAAATTCGAGAACAGCGCCGATGTGGCGGAATTTCAGTTGCTCCGGAATTACGACTGTGCCGTCTGCCGTGTTTTCCAATGGAGGAAGGTTTATAGGAACAGCAACCATCGGATTGTTGGAACCATCAAATTCATCTGGAGCTGTCTGAGTCTGAATGTACGGAACTTTTAGAGTGACCTTTGAGACATCTTTGCCTGCATTTTCTGCATATGGATAATATGCGCATAGTTGGTCTCCTGCATTATAGTTAGAGACTTTCGCTGCGAAATATGCCTTGCCTTCAATCCTTTTGAGCGATGCCTTAACATTCGTGGATGAAGATGCGATGAAAATTCCGATTTTGTCGGTGTCTTCTTCCCATTTTACCTCATATTTGTCTCCTTTGTCGCCGAATGTGGTTTTTGTCACTTCGTCAGCGGCGATGAGCAGCGTAACCTTGTCCGAGTCTTTTCCGGACACAGGGGTATTCTCCTGCAAGTCCTTGGTGCAGGAGACGGTGAGCAGCGCCGCGAGGACGGCTGCTGTGGATATCATATAATTCACTTTCATGGCTTTCGATATTCAAAGTGTCATATATGCCCCGTCATGAGTCATGTTCTCGGTGCCTTCTGTGGCGCTATATCCTGCCCCCCCCTGTGAGGTGGCGAAGCCGGCTTCCGCAAATACCGGAGTGACAAGCAGTTCCGGCGCTGCATACTCTATTTTGTTCATAGTTTTAGTCGTTTTGTGTTATTCTCTTATGTTTCTTAACGCTTGCTTAATTCATGGGCGTAGAGATGGTCCGGCTTGAGTTCAAGCACCTTCGCGAAGAGTTTCTTAGCCTGTTTCTTGTGGCCCAGGCCAAGTTCGCCGAGCGCCTGGGTGAAGTAGGCTGCCGCGTTCTTGATCTCGGTCGTGCTCGCCGTCGTGCCCTCGGCACCGTAGAAGCTCCGGTACTCCGTCACCACTGCGGCCTTGCCGTCCTCGACCATCTGAGTAAAGAGAGCTTTGGCTTCAGCCTTTCTGCCCAGTTTCCCGAGAGCAAGACCTGTCCAGTAGCGGAAATCCTTGCTGCCCTTGAGGTTGTAGTCCTGGTTTGCTGCAAGTTCGTAGTATTTGGTCGCGTTCTCCGCATCGCCTATGCTCTCGTACGCCACGCCAAGTTCGTAGTTTATCTGCGCGTCGTGGGTCGCACGCTCATCCACAAGGAACACCTGATGGTTCTCCGGGTAGGTGAATGCCTTGTTGTAGAGCGCGATGGCAGACTGTGCATCTCCCTTCGCGAGTTTCTCCTTGCCGGCAAGCACGCAGGCATCAACAAAATTGTCGTGGAAGTTCGCCACGCCTTCGCGGGTCGGGAAATAACACTTGTCGAGAAGTTCGAGCACACGGTCGTAGTCGCCGCACCATGTCCCGAGCACAACCTCCTGGCTCAACGGGTAGTACCTCTTGACGCAAGTTGCGTGGTGAGACTTGAGGAGTTCGTAGCGCTCCGGTACCGGGGTGCCGTTCGCCTCCATCGCCTGGTCACATTCCTCAAGATAGAGGGCCGCATCCGGGTTGAGCTCGATTGCCTTGCGGTAGCAGCGCACGCTCTCCGCGTAGTCCTTGGTGTGCAGCCAGTTAGCCCAACCGAGATTTCTCCACGCGAGGTCGTCTTTCGGGTTCATGGCAACGCACTGACTCCACTGAGACATCGCATTGTCCGGCTGGATGTTGTACAGAAGGTTACCGAGGTAGTAGTATGGACGCTCGGACTCCGGGCACGCCGCCTTCGCCTTCGCGAGAACATCGATGGTCTCAAGACGGAACGGATTGCAGTAGCCCACTGGCATTTCGAGAGCTTCCCTGTAGAGGCTGTCCTCGCCCGTGAGGTAGGCGATGTACATCTTCACTGTCGGCCATGCCACCCTGCTGTCTATGTCTCTGAGCAGTTCCACCGCCGTGTCCCTGAAGCCGTCGTGCCAATAGAGTATGGCGAGTTCGAGGTAGGACTCCGGCTGTTCGCGCATGAAAAGGCGGAAGTCCTCGGCGTTCATCGTCTCGTGGAGAGCCATGGCGTTCATCGGATCCTCTGCCAGAACGGCATTGAAGCACTCTGCTGCCTCTTCCTTTCTGTCAAGCTGTTTCAAGACCAAGCCCTTGAAGACCCTCGCCGAGAAGTTGCGGCCGTTGTAGGAGATTGCCTCATTCAGACGGTCGAGAGCCATCGGCCAGTCGCCCTCCCGGGCGTACAGCTGAGCGAGCTGGGTGTTCGCGCCGGAGTTGTAGGTGTAGTTCCATGTCGCCCTATAAAGCGTGTCCATCGCCGCCGGGGTCTTGCCCTGAGCCTTCAGCACGAGACCGAGGTTATACATCGCCTCCGCGTCTTTCGGTCTGGTGTAGTCGTGGGTCTGGCGTCTTATCGCCGTGCGGAGATACTGGGCGGCCTTGTCATATTCGCCGCGTTTCCTATACCACACGCCCATCTGGGTGTTCGCACGCGTGTCGCCCGGGTCACGACGGAGCACTTCCCTGAAGTAGGCCGTCGGGTCGACGAATGGATTGTGGAACTGGAGGTTACGCAGACCTACGAGGTAGCACTCTTCGGTATTCTCGATATCTTCCGGTTTCTTCGGACGTTCCACTATCTCCGGAAGAGGAGCGTTCGGGTCGTGACGAACCGGGGTGAAGTGCAGGATTTCCTTCCCGGCAGCATCCGTGAGGACGATGGCGAGGTCGGATTCCGTGTATTTCCTGTCTATGCCGACGGTCGTCCTGTATGGTTTGTCCGGGGCTATGTCGAGTATGTTCTCCTCGGCGAGTTTCTTCCCGCCGCCGAGGAGCGTGAGACGGAGGTCATGACACGGCTCGGTGGTGTTCACCGCGAGGAAAGCCCGGCCCGGCTCCTTCAACGCCACATTCGCTGCCGCGAGGCGGTTGCCTGCCTTCACTCCCTCCATATCACGGATTCCATACCAGTACTGGCTGAACTCCTTCGTCTCATAAGGGGCGCTCCAGTTGTAGTCCGGCTGGTTGTCCGAGTATGCTCCGGACATAAGTTCGATGTAGTGACCCGAGTTGTCGGTGAGGATGCGGGTGTCCCACTCGCTGTTCGGACCCCAAAGCCAGAACTTGCCGCCCTTGCTGATGTTGTGGTTGGCGTGCAGCATCGTGCCCGCGTTCCGCCCGTGGTCATAGCCCGCGATGAAGTCGTCCTTCAGGTCGTGGGCGAACATGGAGTTGCTCATGTAGTGGTTCTTCCACCAGCTGGCGTCGATACCGTCCCGGTAGAAATCCATATCGTTGAAGGTCTCGTGCGTAATCGGCCAGTGGGCGAACCAGTTCTTGCAGTGGAAGGTCACGAACTCAGTGCTCTGAGGAAAGCAGATCTGATAGTTCTCATCCACGTGGGTGCTGACGTTAGACCAGTAGAGCATGGAATTGTCGTCCTGGGTGGAGTTCATCAGACGGCCGCTGATTTCCATATAGCTCTTGCCCGGATGAAGGGTCACTCCTATTGCCCACTGCATCCGGTGTCTGTACTCTGTTTCTCCCACCCAGACAGTCTTCGACCCGTCGGCGTTCTCCACTATCCTCCAGTCGCACGGAACATGGCTCGTCTGACGGTGATGGTGGAAGACGTTCCACTCCACGCCGCCGCTTATCCACGCTCCGGTCATTCCGACGTTCGCAGGCTTCACAACGTGGTTGTGGTAGAATATGTCGTAGCCGTTGGTCTTGTCCACCGCATACAGAAGCCTGCCGCCGAACTCCGGCACTATGCACAGCTCCACGTACTCATTCTCCATGTACAGGCAGTCGTAGGTCACGTCCTTCTTCGTGCGGGTCATGTTGTCGTTCAGTGGATATGGATAGACGCTTCGCTTCGCCCTCTGGTAGGACCAGTCACGCTCGAAGATAGGAGACTGCTCCGCCGGGTCAAGAAGGTAGGTCGGCATCGTTATCTTGCCCTCCCAGGCTTTGACTGGGGAGGAAACTTCATTAACCGCGGATGCCGCCGCGGAGTCCGAAGACCCCACAGCCGCATCCTGCGCACTCACATTGGCCGTCAGCACGAAACCGAAAGCCGCAACACAAAATATTTTCTTCATTATATATTATTTTAATTTATTTTCTAGTACCAGCCGTCGTTCTGTGAGAGAGCAGGATTCTTCTCCTTCTCGGCCGAAGGTACCGCCCATTTGAGGAAAGCGTCGCCACCGTAGGTGTAGGAATAAACCGTCTCGCCCCAGCACTGCTTCAGACCGCCGCCGTTTCCGAACTTGCGCTCCTTCCAGATGCCCCAGCGAAGTTCCTCAAGATAGAGCTGCTCTTCGCAGGCAAGTTCCCAATGCTTCTCGTCCTGAATCCTCTTCAGCATATCTTCGGCGCCAGAAACCCTCAGCCATTCAGGACCTGAGTTCAGAAGAGCCACGCCCGCACGGGAGCGGACCTGATTCACATATCCTGCAGCCTCAGGTGTGCGTCCCTGAGCGTTCACAGCCTCCGCAAGGCAGAGAAGAATGTCCGCATACCTTATCACAGGCACATCGACAGGGTTGTAGAGCGGGTAGGCATATTCCTTCCCGACGGCCACGAACTTACGGATGCAGTAAAGCATATCTCCGGTAGCCCTCGTACGAAGGTCGAACGACGGAGCGTTCTCGCCACGATATGGCCAGCGAATCTGGTAGTTCTGCGCAGCCCCGGACGCGAATCCGCCGAGATAGTTGGAGTATGGAGTGATGACGGTCGCAGCAAGACGTGGATCGCGCCCAGTGAACGCCGTCAGAATCCGCGCCTCGTTGCCGGATGCGTCATATTTCGACATATCCGCCCCATAAGTCCTCATCGTCAGCGTCTCGGATTCGGTGATGTTGTTGCGGAGGAAATAGACGCTGCGCGCCTTCGGAGACATGGAAGAATAGCCAGGGATTACATCGTCATACGAGAACGGCTTTCCGTTCGCCCACTGATAGGACTCGACGAAATCGGCGTTCATATAGAAGTTGTTGTTGCCGTTTCCGCAGGTCATCCAGTTGCCGTAGCTGCGGCTGTAGGCATTTCCGTGGCCACTCACCTCCTCCATCGTGACGGAGAAGACCATTTCATCACACTTTTCATTTTTCTCAAGGAAAAGGTCCGCATACGAACCGGCTGTGAAGAGCCCGTAGCCACACTCGCCGACCTTCAGGAAGTCTGCCTCAGCCTCTGCCCACATCTTCTTCCACATATAGACCTTGCCGCGCAGAGCGTAGGCTGCGCCCTTTGTGATGCGTCCGTAGTTACTGTCGGCCGCCTTGTACTTGTCCGGAATGTTCTCGCAGGCAATCACCGCGTTGAGGTCGTCGAGAATCGTCTGCCAAACCTCATCCTCGCTGCTTCGTCCTTTAGTGTACTCAGTAGGTGCAAGATTTTCCAGATAAACCGGAACTCCACGCCACAGACAGTTCAGACGATAGTAGTAGAACGCGCGGAGGAACTTGCACTCAGCGATTCGACGATCGCGTATTTCCTGCGACAGCGCCTCGGTCCCGCCGATGTTGTTGATGACGTCGTTCGCACGGTTGATACCTTCATAGAAACGCTTCCACTGGTCGTTGAACATGGAGCCGTTCGACTGAATCTTTCCCGTAAGGAAAGGATAGCGGAGGGAATAGGACTCTTCCGCAGGGTCTATGCAAGAGGAAAGAGCGTCCCAATTCAGGCCGTCGGAGGAAATGTAGCCGGCGAGAAGGTTGCTGTAGGCTCCCACCACCGCATTCTCCGCAAGAGTGGCCGAGGAATAGACTGCTTTCGAACTGACCTCGTCGTAAGGGTACCTGTCAAGGAATCCGTTGCAGCCGACTGCGGCAAGCGAAACGGACAGGATTATCGCAGATTTATATATATTCTTCATTGTCTTGTCGTTTTAGAATTTGATGCTCAAGCCGAACGAATACTGTCTCAGAAGCGCGTAGTAGTTCTGCTTGTCGGTAATCTCCGGGTCCATTCCAGGCCATTCCGTGAACGTGAGGAGGTTCTCGCCGCTGAAGAACACGCGAAGGTTGGAGATGTGCGTCTTACGCATCCATTTCTCAGGGAAGGTATATCCGAGAGTGACGTTCTTCAGACGAAGATAGTCCGTATTGTAGAGGAAGAGGGTGGAATATGCGTTCGCGCCGTTCTGCTCGGAGCCGTAATTCATCGTAAGACGCCCGTGCTTCGACGTTATGTTTGTGCGAGGGTCTTCCGGATTCATCGGGTCGTAGAAATAATGGTCGTATGCAATCTTCTTCGGAAGCGTGAACTTGGAGTTCGTGGAATATGCGTTGAATCCTACATATCTCCAATATGCCGCAGAACCGCCCGCACCATTCCAAAGCATAGAGAAGTCGATTCCCTTCCATCCCAGTTCAAACTGGAGTCCATAGTAGAATTTAGGGGTCTGGGATGTACCTTGGAACATATAGTCGTTAGCGTCTCCATAGACTCCGTCACCATTGACATCGGCATAGATATAGTCTCCATACCAGATTCCCTTTTTGTCTATTGTCTTGTTCGGGAGGAAGGTATTGCCGGCATTGGCCATAGCCTCAAGCCATGCCATATCCTCAGGAGTCCTTATCATTCCGTCCTTCGGACCTCCGTTCGGGTTCACGGAACCGTCCGCAAAGAAATGACTGCCGTCGCCGGAGTAGAGATTCAGAAGATAGTGCTCATTGATAAGCTTGCCTTCCATCACTCGGCGCGCACCGTCAACCACTGTGGTAACATCGCCTATGTTGCTGACATAGCTCCTGTGACCGTTTTCATCGGTCACCCAACCGGCCTCAAGGGCTCCCTTGTACTTCGAAACAGCGTTGTGGTTGTAGGTGAAGTTTCCGCGGACACCATAGTGGAATCCCTTCACATCGTCTTTCCAGCCAAGTGAAAGTTCCACTCCACGGTTGGTCACCTCACAGAGGTTCTGATATGGGGCTCCCTTGTTGCCTATCGTCGCATAAACAGGAGCCTTGTAGAGGATACCGTCGGTAACCTTATTATAGAAATCAGTCTCGAAGGTGAGACGGTTGTTAAACACGCCGAGTTCAAGTCCGACGTCGGTCGAAGTGGTTGTCTCCCATGTCAGTGCCTCGTTGGAGAGGGTTGAGACCATACCGGAAGTGAGCTTGTTGCCATAGGAGTACTGGTAGCCGGTCGCATAGGTTGACTGCCAGTCATAATTGCCTATGGAGTTGTTTCCGAGCTTTCCCCACGACGCGCGCAGCTTGAGGTTGTCGATGCCGGAGTTCTTCATGAACTGCTCCTCGCTGATGCGCCATCCGGCAGAAATCGAAGGAAAGAGACCCCAACGCGACTGGCGGGCGAAACGCGACGAACCGTCGTAACGGAGGTTGGCCTCAAAGAGGTAGCGGCTGTCGTAGGCGTAGGTCACTCGACCGAAAACCGAGGCAGAGGCGAAGTCGGTCTGCGCACCTGTCACATCTTTCGGGTCCACGTCAAGGGCATTGTTCAACTCCGTAAGCTGGTCGTTGTCAAGACGTTTCTTCGTGAGTCCCTCGTTGATTTCGTTTGAATACATAGCCTCGAAGCCGACCATCGCGGAAATGTCGTGCTTCTTGGCGATGGTCCTCGCCCACGAAAGGTTGTTCTGGAAGGTCCAGCGGTAAGCCTGACGGTATTTGCGCGTGAGGGCGAGGTTGTCGAGGTTGTCGTAGATGTAGGCATCCTTGCCTTCGCGGAACGAGAATGCGTTGAGAATCTTGCGGTTAGTGCGCGACTCCGAACCTGTGCGGGAGTAGTTGAAGGATGCGTTGTAGCGGATGTCCAGCGGAAGCTTCACATTCGCGAAGGCGATGGCGTTCACATAGTGGGTCTTGGTGCCTCCGCCCATACGGTTGAAGAAATAGAGGTTGTTGCGGGAGTCGCTTGCCTGCTCCGGGTTCTCCATCCATCCGTATTTGCCGTCATAGTAGGGATATATTCCCGGAACGGCGCGTGACATGAGCCCGAAGTAAGTGTCGCTGACTTCTGTATTCGACTCATATCCCCAGATTTTCGTGCCTATTTCGAGCCATTTCGTAACCTGTGACGAAACGTTCGTGCGAAGTTGGAATTTCCTTGATCCGGTGTTGTCAATGACTCCGGGGTTGTCGATGTATGACATCGAAATGAGATATTTCGTGCCTCCGGAGGACCCGTTTGCGGAAATATTGTGCTTATGATATATTCCTTTCTTATATATGGCGTCCATCCAGTCGGTGTTAGGGTAGGCGACATAGTTCGGATAGCCGGAGTCTGCAATTCCGTTCGGATCCTTTTCCTTCTCCCTCCACAAGTCAATCATCGCCTGCGAGAACGGAGCCGTAGCCCCGATATTGTCAGCGGACTCGTTGATTATCGACATGTAGTCGGCATAGTTGGAGATGACCTCGAACTTGCTCGCAGGCTCATTCAATGCGAGCATTCCGTTGTAGGAGATACTGAACTTGCCCTTTTCGCCCTCGCCACCGGTCTTGGTGGTCACGAGCACGACTCCGTTCGCTCCCCTGTTTCCGTAAATTGCGCAGGAGGCGGCGTCCTTGAGTATGGAGACGCTTAGGATGTCGTCCGGATTCACGTTGGCAATCGTACCCTCGAAACCATCAACGATGATGAGCGGGCTCGCCGCATTGAGAGTTCCGATTCCTCTGACACGGATGGTCACATCTTCTGAGCCAGGCTGACCGGAAGCCTGATTGACCTGCACGCCCGGGCTCACGCCCTGAAGTACCTGCGCGGTCGAAGTCACCGGACGTGACTTGACCTCGTTGGCATAATCTACTGAAGCCACGGCACCGGTCACATTGACTTTTTTCTGCACGCCGTAGCCGACAACAACGAGTTCGTTCAGGGCATTGGTCTCCTGCGCGAGCGTGACATTGATTACGGCGCGACTGTCAACAGTAACGTTCTTCGTCTCAAAGCCGAGAAAACTGAAAACGAGGGTTTCCCCTTCCGCCGCACGGATTTCATAATTTCCGTCAACGTCGGTGATTTCTCCCCTTGTGGAATTGAGCACGCTCACGGAAGCTCCCGCAAGCGGTTCTTGAGATTCATCGGTCACGCGTCCCTTTATCAGATGGGTCTGCGCAATGGCGGCAGAGCCGAGAAGCAGGGAAACGACAATGACCAGACTGCGTTTTAATGCTATCATAATTTCCTTTGGTTAGTGTTTTTCTATAACCCGTTCCCGAAAATACACCCGGGAACAGATGCAAAATTCACGATTTCGGAGCAAATCGGATAGAACAATAGACGCATTCTCTACAACTCAGAAGTGGTTTGACCATTCCGAGAATGCTCTTTCATGTATTCGGCAGGCTGCATTCCGAACTGACGCTTGAAGCACTTGGTGAAATAGGACGGAGTGTTGAAACCTACGGCGTAGCAGACCTCGTTTATCCGGCAGCTGCCCTTGGAAAGCATAGCCGCCGCGATGTTGAGACGCTTCGTGCGGATGTAGTCGTTCGGGGTCGTCCCGAGAAGTCCCTTAGTCTTACGGATGAGGGTAGATTTGCTCAGGCACAGTCTCTCGGCAAGCTCGTCGTTGCCGAACTCGGTGTCGGAAAGGTTTTCCATGATGAGACTGTCAATCTTCGCGAGAAATTCTTCGTCGCCGGTGGTGATGTCGAAATCCTGCTGGTGCACCTTCTGTCCCGACAGGTGTGCGGTCTTGAGAGCCTCCCTCTTCCGGGCAATCACCTCAAGGGAACCGAGCAGATAGTCGAGACTGAAAGGCTTCTCGATGTAGAGGCTCGCACCGTTCTCCATGCAGGCAATTTTCGTCTTGGTAGATGAAATTGCCGAGAGTATGACAACAGGAATGTGAGAAGTGGCAAAGTTCGAGGTAATCTTGCGACAAAGCTCGATTCCACTCATTCCTCCGAGGGCTATGTCCGTGAGGACTATGTCGATATCGTTCTGTTCCAACAGAATCACCGCCTGCTCGGCCGAAGGTGACGTGATGACGCGGTAGGTCGCGGACAGTTTGCGGGAAAGATAGGACAGAAGGTCATCGTTATCCTCCACTACCAATAGCGTGAGCCGTCCTGTGTCGGTGGTTTCAACAGAAGACAACGGTTGGGACCCGGCATCCTCCGGGGCTCCGGCCTTGTCGGCGTTGCGCGGCAGCCTGAGAATAAAATCAGTGCAACCGGGCTCGTCTCCGAGGGTCAGCGAACCGCCGTGCATCTGCGCGAGGTTACGGGCAAGCGGAAGACCGATGCCGAAGCTCTGTGAATACGGATGACGTTCATCGCTGTACTGCACGAAAGGCTTGAAGATTTCCTCGCGTCTCTCAGGAGGGATTGTCGGGCCGTCGTTGCGGAAAGACACAGTTATGCCGTCAGAATCCGCCGTGAGCGAAATCCGGATGTAGGTTTCCGCATACTTCACAGCATTGTGGAGCAGATTGTTAAGTATTTTGAGCAGGGCAGCCTCATCCACCCATATTTCCTCGTGGGATTCAGTGTGGTCGAAACTTATCGCGATGTTCTTCGCCCGCATGGTCTCCTGAAAGTTGAACTTGAGGAAGTCCAGTTTCTCCACCACATCGACCTTTCTGTATTCCAGCACCCATCCATTCTCCTCAACACGCACGAAATCAAGCAGTTCCTTCACGAGACGGTCGAGATAATCGGTGTTGTTCCCGATGACGGTGAGGTCGTCACGCAACTCATCGCTGAGGTCGCCGGCAGTCATTATGTTCTGAAGCGGCGTACGGATGAGGGTCAAAGGGGTCTTTATTTCGTGGATTATGTTGTAGAAGAAAGCTATCTTCTCTTGGAAAAGCTCCTGTTCCCTTGCGATGCGTTCCTTTTCCCTTGACTTTCTCTCGCGCGTTACCGCCATCCTGTACGAAAGACGGATTATGACAACGAGCAGGATAAGAAAGAACAGGCCATAGGCTATATATGCCTCCGTCGTCCTGTAGAAAACTTCCTTCACCACTATCTTCAGCGGAGGATGCGTTTCGTTCCAGACTCCATTCCCGTCAACGCCCTTTACACGCAGTGTGTATGTGCCGGCGGGGACACTGGTGTAGCGGAAATATCCTGCCGGCCCCAACTGACGCCAGCCACCATCGTATCCCTCAAGCATATAAAGACACTCCGAACTTGCCGGAGATGCCATCCCGAGAAGCGAGACAGATGCTCCGAAGGAATTCTGGTTGTACTGAAGAACAATCTCCCGCATCAGGTCAATATTCTCGGAAAGCGGAGAGTCTGCACCGGGGCGTACCACACTTTCATTGATGGTGAAGTCCGTCAACACAATCGGAGGAACACGGTTCACAGAGAAGAACTCGTCAGGATTGAAGCATACGAGTCCGTTGTTCGAGGAAAAATAGAATGTCCCGTCGGCTGTGACCAACGATGTATGCCCTTCCACCATATTGTCAAGCAGCCCGTCTGCGGTGGTCCAGAAACGGAAATCAGTCGAAGGATATGTGAAGGATACAATCCCCCTGCTCGTCGCGACCCACATCCTGCCATCTTGTCCCTCTACCATCGAGTAGGCTATTCTGCTCGGAAGCACACCGGCGGAATCGTAGTTGCGGAAGGAGTCGCACTGTCTGTCGTAGCGAAGAAACCCCTCGCCATAGCTTCCGGCCCAGATTCCGCCCTTGGAATCCTCGTAGATGCACATGAACTTGTCGACTGGGATGTGGCGACTTCCCTGTTCGCCATAGCCGTAGTGAACAAGTTCCCCGGTGCCTGCGAAATCGTAGCGAAAGATTCCGTCCGCATAAGTCGAGACCCACAACTGCCCGCTGAAAGTCTCTGTAATTCCGGTGACGTACATCCCGTCAAATTCCGGAATCCGGACAAAACTGTCCCTATCGCGGTCGTATCTCATAAGTCCGAGCGGGAAGCCGAGCAGGACGTCGCCAGAGGAAGTCTTGTAGAGACGGTGGGCGTTGTCACGCATTTCAAGGTAGTGGTTAACCCGCCCGTTCCGCGTATTGAGTTTCCAGATGCCTCCCCACGCACCTATCCACAAGTCGTCCCCGTCGCTGCACAGCGAGCGGATGTTGGTTGGAAGGTGGGAGCGGAAGAAATGCAAAGCGTCGTCCGCAGTGTCAAGGTAGAGCAGACCCCGTTTCTCGGAGGCTACCCAAATCCGTCCCGACGAATCCTGCGCAATATCCATTATGAAGCAGCCGGCAAGGTTTTCGCCGTCAGCCATATAATATTTTCGGAAGTTCTTGTGGTACTCGCTAGCATAGTTCACACCGGAAGAGAGCGATGACGCCCAAAGCCCTCCGGTTGCATCCGTAAAAACCGCTGTTATATTGTCTCCGGAAAGCGAGAAGCCGTCCTGAACATTCGACGAGAGCCGTGCCGTCTCACCTGTGGCCAAGTCATACAGACAGAGTCCCCTGGTGGTGGCGGACCAGATACGCCTGTTGTTGCGGTCGTAATACATTCCCTTGGGACGCTGCCCCGGACCGTAGTTCAGGTAAGACCTGAATGAGCGTTTCTTGCAGTCAAACTCGCCCAGACCGTTCTTCCAAGAAGAAAGGATGATGCGTCCCTGACCATTTCTGTCCATAGACACAATGTCGTCGTTTTCCTTCCATCCGACGATTTTCACCCGCTCTGCATTCTGAAGGGAACTGTCTGAGTACCAGATGTCGGCAAAGTAGAGAGAGAGCCAGAAATCACCGTTCCCGTCAATGACGAAAGTGCGGATGTTGAACGGGAGAGTCGTGCGGCCGTTCTCGCAAAAAAAGTTACGAAGCCGGTCAGTTACAGGGTCGTAGGAAAAGAGACCAAGCCCGTTTACGGACATCCACACAAGTCCTCCGTCGTCAATGCAAATGTGAGTCACTTTTCCGCGCACTTCCGTTCCCTTGTCACTGACGGCGTCCAGCGGGACAAAGCTGTCGCTGACAAAATCGTAGCGACTTGCGCCATTGTCAGACCCCACCCACAGGTTGCCACCGCCGTCGGCACAGAGTGCCGTTATGAAATCGGTGTCTATGCCGAGATCGTCCTTGGTGAAATTCTTGAAGTCGCGACCGTCATATCGGCTCAAGCCGTCCTCGGTGGCAAACCAGACGAAGCCGTTGGAATCCTGCGTGATGGAAGTGACACTGTTGAAGGCCAGCCCGTCGTCGGTGGTAAAATGGGTGAAATACCAACGTTCCGGACTCGCCGGAGAGGCATGTAGCACGGATGCAGACATGGTCAGCAGGAACAGAATTCCCACTGACCATAGCCTCAACATATTTTTAAAATCAAACTTCAACAATCTTGTTCAGTTTTCGTGTTCACTCATCAGACTCCCCGACTCCGCTCTGAATGACAGGTCGAAACTTGAAGTCCTTATTTTTTGGAAACTCCGGTCATCTCCCGGATGAAATCCACTTCCTCCTGACTGTAAGGAGTTCCGTCAAGCCTGAATATATCGTGGAACCATACCTTTGGCTCCGGATCTCCGGCCTTGCTCGTCCATTGGAGGTGAAAGTTACACTTTCCTGCCGTAAGTCCAAAATTTATTGCACCCACATTGTATTTTTTCAGTATAGGCATGCACTCCTTGAAAGTGGATTTCGGCCTTCCCATATACTCCGTGCAGACGAGAGGACGATTGTACGGGAGCAGGAGTTTGATGAACTTCTCGAGATAGTCCGGTTCCTTGTAGCAGTGGAAGGAGATGATGTCGCTGTTTTCCCACACCCATGTCACGGTCGGCATCTGAGGGGTAAGCGAGCTTGGAATCTCCCAAATCGGAGCTGTGAGAGGCTGCGACGGATTGATTTCCCGTGCCCAACGGAAGGTTTCCTTCATCAGCGGAAGGGTCTTCTTCACGCCCCTTTGAGTGTTCTGAGGCTCGTTGTAGAGGCACCAGAAAAGGATGCGGTCGTCATTCTTATAGGTCTTGATTATATCCTTGACCATCACCTCAAGCTCGTGCCACTTAGTCGGGTCATTGACAACCTCCGTCCCCGGAACCATGCACCATTGAGAATTGTGAACGCCCTGGACGCTCTCAGGCTGTTTTCCAAGCTTCGGATTCTTGCACTTTCCGCCGTTGGTCCAGAATGTGACGATTGCACGTATATGGTGTTTCTCTATAATGCCAAGGAACTCCTCGAAGCGTGCCTTGAAGCCTTTGGGGTCGGCCGTATAGACAAGGTCGGAAAGGAACACGCGGACGGTGTTGAACCCGAGTCCCTCTGCCCAGCCCATCTCCTTGTCCATCGTTGCCGGGTCGAATGTCTCCGCCTGCCACATTTCAATCTGGTTGATTGCTGTTGCGCACACATAGTCGCATCCTACAATCCAACCCTGCTTCGCCATCCATGCGTTGGCCTTTTCCTCGCTCCAACGCTCCGCCGGCTTCTTTGCGAAGCCAAGTGTAGCCGCGAGCGCGAACAATGTCATCGTAAGTAAAATCTTTCTCTTCATATTTCTGTATTATTAATTTTCGGGCTTATGTATATCTCTGTATTCCAATGGGAATATGGACAATTTCTTTAATCTACGATTGAGAATGAGATTGCCGCAACCTCCGGAGTAGAATTTCTGTCATCGCTGCCATCCGGTTTAGATTTGTCAAAGAAATAGCATGGAGCAGCATAACCGCTTTTGTCAGTAAACGGATATTCCCTTGTCTCGACAGCCGTTATCGTGCTGGCCTGCACCGCACCGTCGGCACACTCGACACGAATTTTCAAGAATCCGCTCTTCACCTCATTCTCGAAAGTCATGACTTCCGTTATTGTCTTCGCTCCGCGGATGAGCGAGAATGTGCACTCCATTGAGGTAACACCATCGTAGCATACTTCCTCGTGGAGGTTGCAGGTCTTCCACTGCTCCCCGTCACGATATTTCAGATTCCAGAACACCGGCTGCTGACGCCCATAGAACGGAGCCTTAAACTCGATTTTTGTGCCTGCCGCAAATTTCTTGACAGGAATCGTGAACTCGTAGTAGTCCCCGGTCCAGATACCTTTGACTCCCGGAGAGGCAATATTGCCCGGTGACTTGACCGTAACTGACTCTCGTTTCTGCTTATAGCCGCTCGGATGCTCCAAAACGCTTGTCTGATGCCATTCGCAATACGCCTGCGGCTGATCTGTACAAGACCAGTAACCTTCGGACATCCAGCGAGGCTGCAACGTGTTGTTGAATCTCTGCACACCGTCAACCACACTTATAGGGAAGAGCACAGGGAAATTCACAGGTTCCACTCCGTCCCCGGAGGCAGAAATGGCCACATCGGCCACAGTCCCGGCTCCGATCGCCTTGCCCTCGTCGTTTTCCTGAGCAAGGAATACGGTCTCGAAGGACTTGCCGTTCACGTCACTGAACTTTGCCTTGAAGCCTCCCTTAGGAGTTGTGAACGGAAGCACGGCCACTTTAACTTCGGTCTTTGCAGCCTCAAGTTTCAGCCCTTCTTCCGGGAAATTCACTGTCAAGGTGCTTGACCGTCCGCTTGTTCCGAGAGTGAATTCTCCACTCGCGAAATCTACGCCACCCTCGCCTGCAAGCACAACTGACGCGCCGTCCTCGGCAGGGGATATTTCAATTGATTTCAATGTCGCCGGAACATTTTCCTCCACGATATCAATCGGGACGAGGAGATTCAGCACGGCGGCAGGAGTACTGAGTTCAAGTTCAATGTCCGGAATCACAGTCGTAACGCTCTTTGCAGCCCAAAGAGTAATGTAGGAGCCCACACCTGCTGCATATTCCTGAACTGCGGGAATCTTCACGGCGACCGTCTCCCCTATCGTCTCCGCCGCAGGTGACACGGCACGAAAACGGAAATTGTGGTCTCCGGAAAGAGCCGTCACCGCGTCCTCATCGGATGCCTTTACGAGCTGCCATTTTTTGTACTTCTCTGTTTCTACAAAACTTTCATCCAGGACACGGAAGTCAGAGACCGGTTTCCCGTTCATCTTCACGTCAGACTCGCCACCTCTCGTGCAAGTCGCCGCAACGGAGAATGTCGTGCCCGCCGGGAGCTCTATTCCTGATGTCTTTACGGAGAAATTTACGTCAATCGTCTCGAAATCAAGAGTCTTGTTGTTGTCCTTGTTAGGCTGGCAGCCGGCCGCAAGAAGCGCCGCGGACAACAATATCATTCCTTTCCTTTTCATTTCAGTTATCTGTTTTATAGTGTTATTCTTTTGGCCGAAACAGGTTTGCCCGATTGCAGGTCTCCCCGATTTTCAGTTTTCCGCAAATATCGCCTTTCTTCGATTTCGAGGATAGAACAAAAAATTCAAACTATAAAAATCCCGCCTCTAAATTTTTTCACAAACCTTTTTGCGCCTAAGAAACCTTCAAAAATACCTATAAATTGGGATATGGAGTTGCATTCATTTTTAATATCTTTGCGGCGCAAATGTAAGGCTCCTTCATTTATGAAACTTTCGGATTTGAAAACAGGAGAAACAGCCGTTGTTGTAAAGATTAGCGGACACGGCAGTTTCAGGAAAAGAATTACCGAGATGGGATTCGTCAAGGGCAGCAGGGTGAAGGTCATTCTGAATGCGCCTCTACGTGACCCGATTGAATACGAAATCATCGGCTACAAGATTTCCCTGCGTCGCGAGGAGGCGGAGAAGATTGAAGTTCTGACCCGCGAAGAGGCAAGGGAGATGCTCAAGAAGAATCCCGAGGCGTTCGGCCCGTCCCAGCCACGCAGGGCGATAGAGGCAGATGAGTGCGAAGACACGAAAAAATATAATCCTCAATGTTCTAATTCGACGGGAGAGGACATTTCCGGACAGGACAATGACCCGGAGTTCTCGGACGACGAAATAAAGGCGTTGGTTGACAAAAAAAGAAAGTCAATCAGGGTGGCTCTCGTCGGAAACCCCAACTGCGGCAAGACTTCGCTCTTCAACATAGCAGCAAACGCCCACGAGCATGTGGGAAACTATAGCGGAGTGACGGTGGATGCGAAGGAAGGCGTATTCGAGCACGGAGGATATTCATTCACACTCGTCGATTTGCCGGGCACATATTCGCTGTCCGCATACAGCCCCGAAGAACTCTATGTGAGGAAAAACCTCATAGACGAGACACCGGACGTGGTCATCAACGTCATCGATGCATCGAACCTTCAGCGGAATCTCTACCTGACGACACAGGTCATAGACATGAACCTTAGGATGGTGGTCGCGCTGAACATGTATGACGAGCTCAAGGCAAGCGGCGATCAGCTGGACATCAAGCAGTTGGGCTATCTGCTCGGGCTTCCGATTGTGCCGACAATCAGCCGCACGGGCGAGGGTATCGAAAAGCTCTTCGACACGGTAATCGCCGTCTATGAACACAATACACCGGAACTTTCGCGTCACATCCACATCAACCACGGGCCGGAGCTTGAGCAGAGCATCGACCGCATCAAACTGATTCTTCAGAAAAACGACAAAATCCGTCAGAAGTATTCGACGCGCTACCTCGCGATTAAGTATCTCGAAAACGACAGCGACATCGCCAAGGTTGTGGAAGCCCTTCCGGAACGCGACGAAATCATAGCGGCACGCTTCGAGGAGCAGAAGAGGCTGAAGGATATGCTCGGCGTATCGGCCGAGACGGCTATTGTGGAGGCGAAGTATGCGTTCATCCAGGGCGCGCTCGCCGAAACATGGAAACGCAACGACAAGAAGCGCGAGCAGAAGACACTTTCGGAGAAGATTGACGCGGTGGTGACAAATAAATGGCTGGCATTCCCGATTTTCCTCGTGCTGCTGTTCATCGTGTTCCAAGGCACGTTCACACTCGGAGCCTATCCGGTGGACTGGATTCAGTGGTGCGTGGACAAATTCGGCGAGATGGTCAGAGGCTTTATGGGAGAGTGGTGGCTGAGAGATTTGATTGTGGATGGAATTATAGGAGGAGTGGGCAGCGTGCTGGTTTTCCTCCCGAACATCCTGCTTCTCTATCTTTTCATTTCGCTGCTTGAGGATTCGGGATATATGGCGCGGGCGGCGTTCATTATGGACAGGATGATGCACAAGATGGGACTGCACGGAAAGTCGTTTATCCCTATGATTATGGGATTCGGCTGCAATGTGCCGGCGATTATGGCGACAAGGACCATCGAGTCGAGAAAGAGCCGTCTGCTGACAATTCTGGTGATTCCGTTCATGTCCTGCTCCGGCAGGCTTCCGGTCTACATCCTTCTGACTGCGGCATTTTTCCCGCATCATGCCGGCCTCGTCCTGCTCGGTCTCTATGTACTCGGCATCGCGCTCGCGGTCATCAGCGCACGGGGACTCAGCCATTTCATCAAGGATGACGATCTCCCGTTCGTGATGGAACTGCCGCCTTACAGGATTCCGACGGCAAAGGCCGTGTTCAGACACACTTGGGAGAAGTGCAAGGAGTATCTCTCCAAAATCGGAGGGGTGATACTCGTTTGCTCGATTGCCATCTGGTTTTTGAGTTATTTCCCGAACCACGACAAGTACTCCACTGCCGAGGAGCAGCAGGAGAACTCCTTCCTCGGCTATCTCGGAAAGGCCGTGGAGCCGGCTCTTGCCCCTCTTGGCTTCGACTGGAAGATGGACATCGGCATACTTTCCGGAATCGGAGCCAAGGAGCTGATTGTCAGCACGCTCGGCATTATGTACAGCGAGGACGACGCAGCCGGTTCAGCAACTGTTCAGGCTAATATTCAAGAAGGCGACTCCGAAGGCACTCAAGAAGCCGTTTCAGCCGACGCCCCAGAGAACACCAGCCACCTTCAGAAGGCACTCCAGAAGCACACGACTCCGGCCGGCGCCCTCGCCTATCTGGTATTCATCCTGCTCTACCTCCCGTGCATAGCGACCTTCTTCGCCATCCGTCACGAGGCCGGCAGCTGGAAATGGGCCTTCCTCTCTGCCGGAGTGACCCTGGCAACTGCCTGGCTCCTGTCTTTCGCCACTTTCCGCCTCTTCAGCCTCATCCTGTAGGCGCTCTGCGGCACAGATAACTCGCGGAATCGCATAAAAAATCGGCGATTCCGCGAACAATTTTCCGATAACTCGCGGAATCGAGCAAAAAAACTGCGATTCCGCGAGTTATTTTACGTTTATTTCCTATATTTGCAGCGAACAAGAAAAAGAAGAAAGTCATGTTCATCGGTAGGGAAAAAGAAATAAAAGAGCTTCGGGAGCTTCTGAAAGAGGACTCATCAAAATTTGTCGCCGTATATGGAAGGAGAAGAATTGGAAAGACACTTCTCATACGGGAAGCATTCTCGGACACTTTCGCATTCAGATATTCCGGAGTTTATGACTGCGGAAACACTAAGCAGCTCCTAAACTTCCGAATGGCACTTGCAGGGCAGGGCGCCGGAGACGCCGAGGTTCCGCAGGACTGGTTCACGGCATTCAATCAACTCGAAAAGTTTCTCGAAAATTCCGATGCGGCAAAAAAGGTCGTGTTTCTGGATGAGATTCCGTGGATGGATGCCCCAAAGTCCAACTTTGTCTCCGCACTCGAACATTTCTGGAACGGATGGGCATTTCACAGAAACGACATAATTCTGGTAGTATGCGGTTCGGCGACGTCGTGGATTGTAAAGAAAATCTTCAAAAATCGCGGAGGCCTGCACAACCGCCTGTCATTCAAGATAAACTTGAAGCCTTTCACGCTAAAGGAATGTGAACAGTACGCATCGGCACGTGCACTTGCCATGACAAGGCAACAGATTCTTGAGACTTACATGATTCTCGGAGGCGTTCCCTATTATTGGAGTTTCCTACAAAAGGGGAAAAGTGTAGCAAAGAATATCGACGATATGTTCTTTACCGAGAATGCCGCACTCGAAGGAGAATTTTCCGAACTTTATGCGGCTCTTTTCAAGAATCCGGATCCATATATTGCGGTGGTGGAGGAACTGTCACGCAATGGAATCGGAGAATCCCGCGAAGACATAGTCAAAGGGATAAAGGCCAAGGACGGTGGAAAAATCACGACAATTCTCGAAGACCTCGAAAACTGCGGCTTCATAAGGAAATACAACCGCATAGGAACCCGTAGCAAATATGCTCTCTACCAGCTTACTGACAATTACACGATCTTTTACTACAAGTTCCTTTCCGACAAAAAAAACAACGACCCGTCATTCTGGGAACTCGTTCAGGGCAACCCTGCCTACAACGCATGGGCCGGAGTCTCGTTCGAAAGGGTATGTCTCCAGCACGTTCCGCAGATAAGGGAGGCACTCAGTATAAATGGAGTAATCACAAATGTTTGTTCCTGGAGGACAACGACATCGACAGACGAGCGCAGCAAAGACGCGCGTGGGGCACAGGTTGACCTCCTGCTAGACCGTAACGACCGCATAATCAACCTCTGCGAGATGAAGTTCGCCTCCGGGAAATACACCATAACAAAATCTTACGACGAGGTTCTCCGCAACAAAAGAACCCGTTTCATCGAAGAGACACGGACAAGAAAGGCCGTCCACATAACCATGGTAACAACCTACGGCCTCACCCACAACGCCTACTGCAACAACATCCAGTCCGAAGTCACCGCCGACGACCTGTTCAGGTAGGGAGAGTCCGCCGCAATGGAGTAATCGTTATTTTACGCAACGAACGGAGTATTTGTCATTCCAGGAAGGTATTGTCAATCCTTCAGTGAATGTCAAGTTCTGAAATTTGACATAATAGCGAACCTCATCTTCAACATCACTTGTATAATAATAGCCTACAGTGCCATTATCCTCGCTGAGTTCGGAATCGGAGTATCGATAGCCTGCAGCAGGAAGAAACACCGCCTTGGAAGAGTCAACATAGCGTTTCTTCCCAGAGAACCACCGTCCGGTCCCAGCGTCAGAGTCCGCTTGCCACACAGACCCATTGCTCATCAAATCTTCCAACTCCTTAACAGTGGGTACTCTATAGCCGGGAGGACAGGCTTTGTCCAGTTCTGATGCAGAATAAAATTCGCCTTCAGGCTTATATGTTGTTGCTCCGCTGTTATATTTCTGCCATTCCTTACCATCTATGATTATGGTACCTGACAATGGCACACATTCATCCCGTTCACGCACGCAACGAACAGGAAGCTGTGTATCTTTATTTGTTGTAGAAACTTCCGGCGAATAACAGTCATAATTGTTCATGCAGTAGGCGTATTCGTCCGAACTTTCCGTAGATGACCAACAGGGAGAAGTGAAAAAGACGGCCGGATTGTGTCCGCTGCCTGAGGCCCACCATGGAAGGCCATAACTACTATGCAGCCAATCATCAAAAGTGCGGTAATAATACCAACAATGAGCCTCAATACATTCGAATTCTTCTTTTGTCGGAAGACGCCATCTCGCTGGGCAAACAGTCTGTGCTTCTGCCCATGTATATTTGCCACACTCCCTATTCTCCCTTGTCTCTCCGACATTTCGTGCCGCCCAACACAATTTCCCGTCATTAACTTCATCAATGCTTACATCCGAAATTATTACCCTCCAAGACAATTCCACCAAATCCGAAACGACAATCGAGCCTTCTGTTTTGGCTATCAATATACAATTGGCGGAACTCGCCTTATTAGAAATAAATTTTCCATAGTCGTCGAATTCTCCATAATCTGAGAGAAGCAGGGAAATGGAGTATTCTGTGTCATCGACAACAACCTCCAGCATTCCATCATCTCCTGCAGTTGCAGCAACAACCGTCAACACAGGATTACCGAAACACTCCTCACCGCTGACTCCGGTAAGCCTCATCGACAACAAAGAAAAATTATCCGCAAGGTATTTCGCATATTCATGAGGAAAGACTTCATAGTCGGCAACTATTCTGCGTTTTATGAAAGTATAATCCAGCCGCCTCTGTGTTTCAAGCCAAACACCTCTTGACTTAATGGTAATAGAAATAGACTGAGCGTTCTGTTTCTTAATTGAAAGAACGGAGCCATCCGGCAATCTGAATTCAAAAGCATCTCCTGTTTCCTTCACGAACTGGACAAAAGATGAACTGCCCGCATATGAGGTTATACTATCCAGCTTATTCCATGACGCCCCATCATCATAAGAAACATACCAGAAGTCATTCTCTATCTTCACTTTCAGCGAACAGCCATTCTTTCCATCCTCTCCCTCAACCTTGAACCTATGCCCGTCACGCTCTATGAATTTTCCGTCCATTGTCCAATAATAGCATCCGTCAGAGTCTTTCTTCACCCCAACAATCGGTGCAGCACCAATCGCGTCTTCTCCATCATGTATTTCAACAGTTTTGCCAGAGGTAAAAGTTATTCTGTACCCGTCAGAATCGGGAAGTTCTTCCACATTCTTGATATAGTCTCTCCCCTCTGCCGCCTGCACGAGACTCCGAATTGCAGAAAGGTCATCATTATAGTCCTTGCAGAGCCGTTCTATCGCGGAAGCCTTCTCCTGTAATCTGCCAATTTCTGATTTCAGGCCAGAATCATCATACTTGCTGCACGAAATCACAATGCAGCACGGAATGACAATCCAACATATAAATCTATACTGTTTCATACTGATTATTATTTCTTTACACATCTGACCGAATTTCTACTTGATGAATGATTAAGATCGAAAGAGTCAGTAGAAGAATCACTCATACACCAAGTCCAAACTCTTCCATCTTCCGCAAGAGTTCCAGTCCAATAGACAGCACGTTTCTCATAGGTATATGGCAGAAATACGGCCGGACTTCCCAAATGCCAATACTCGCTTCCAGAGAACCATGTGCCACCACTAAGCCACTCCACATTACGCGTCACGGCATCCATTTCGGCCAATGTCGGTAAGCGCCAACCTGACGGACATGCGTGCTGGGCTTCTGCAAATGAAAAAGTCTTGCCTTTTATATCTTCCGCTGTCGCTCCGACATTCATAGTCGCCCAAACAAGTCCATCCACCTTTACCTCCGCGGACGAACCGGCGACCGACATAACCCCGTATTCGCGAATAAGTCTCTCTTCATTCGACACAACAGAGCCGTCGCCAGCTGCCACTAACTTGACCTTTGCGACGGAAAATTCCAAAGGAATCTCAGTTGTTGCCCAATCGCCGCAGATGATCTTGTCCAGATTTCCGGCATCTATAGTTACTGAAACCAATGGACCGCACAAGACGGACACAGATAAGACAGGTGCCGAGGATACCCTCAAGACATTACCATCGTCATCGTAGTAGGACACAATGGCTGAAAGCATGGAACCGGGAGCCTTTATCAAATCAGGGATTACCTCTTCCGGGAAAACCTGCACTATCAGATTTATTCGGTCAAGTCTCACAGAATTATCATAAAACCAAGTCCACGATATTCTGCAGCCTTCCACTTTCTCATCATACTCATCCTCAATATTTCGCAAGATATAAATTGATGACATGGCTACTTTTCCCGGTAGTGTTTGTTTGGGCATCCGTATCACAGAATTGTCGTTCAAAACAATATCATACCCGTCTTTTGTCTCATTTATCGCAACAATAAGGGTTGGATTTGAAGGAAGGGATCCAATGTCATCAGCACTATAGAGCTTTTCCCAATTACGCCCTTCATCATAAGAAACAAGCCAATAGCCAGCCTCTACCTTTACCATTGGAACGACACCTCGGACTCCGTCCGCGCCATAGACTTTCAGCATTTTCCCTTCGACAACGATAAATTCATTGTCAAGTGTCCAATACCATACGCCATCCTCATATTGCCTTATCCCAACGACAGGGGCATTGCCTGTATTGTCCTTTCCGGCCAGACCATTTGAAAGGGTTATCTTTTTCCCGGACAGCAGTTCCAGTTCAAAGCCAGTTGAATTAGGCAATTCACGTACACTTGTCACTGGGTCATTATCCAGCTGCGCCTTGACCAACTGATTTAATTGTGAAATGTTGTCATTTATGTTTTCGCACTGCTTTTCCAGACTATTCACCTTTTCCTGTAGCTGGCGGATCTCGTTCTGAATTTCAGAGTCATCGTATTTTGAGCAAGAATTGGCAAAGACAGCGATAAAAGCAAGAACTACAATGCCAGTCACAAAACGGAGTAATCTTTTTGTATTCATAGTAAAGCTTTTATTGTTTTACGCATCTGACAGCCATTTTATACGAGACATCCACAGCGGAAACGATATTCGGTTTACTCGCATTCTTTTTCAGAAGCAAAGCATATGCAGTATTCTCATCAATGGAAGTTGAAGACCAGTAGCAATCATAACCATCCACACTCTTATAATATAAGAAGGGCAGCAATATGGCAGGACGCCCCGGAGCATAGTCCAATGTTCCGGAACACCAATGATCGCCCTCGTCACACAGCACATGACCGCATAAAGTTTCCAATTCAGCCTTTGTCGGAAGACGCCAACCTGAGGGGCACGCGGACTGTGCTTCGGCGAAAGTAAAACTGGAACCTGTTGAAGAGAAATCACTGAATACGCCAACATTAGATGTCGCCCAAACAGTACCGTCAATCACACATTCTGTTGTGAAATCATAGCCCAAGTCGCGCGCCCAACTGACATCAACCTCCCAAGTATCGGACAAAACATAAGAATCCCCGTTCTTTACAGCCAGACTGAGCAAGACTTCATCAACTTCGTTGCCTTCAACATGATATGATTCATTGACCATCGACTCAAAGGGCACCGTGATAAATAACAACGAACCCGACGCTCTTGCAAAGATGACCGGAAGGTCAGCATACCCTACAACATCGAGATCATCACTGGAATATACAAGACGCACGAACATACTTGTGCTATAGTGGGAAGCAAGTTGGCTTGCCGCAGCTTCTGGGTACACATCAAAGACCAGTTCCTTTTTCTGTTTGAATGAGTTATCCGCACATTGAGTAAACGACAGAGTCCCTCCTCCGCCACAAAGATAAACCGACAACACCTTAATAGCCTTTGGAATTGTCACGACACTATTGTCTGAAAAAACGAATTTATAAGCAAGATCCGTCTCCTCTACGGCAACCGCATAGCTCGCATCGCCGTCATAAACGGACCTGACATATTGCTTCCATGTGTTTCCGTTATCATAAGATATATACCAGAAGCCATTCTCCGTCTTTAGCCTCGGAGTGTTTCCGTCAGCTCCTCCAACACCGGAAACCTTCAGCGGACTGCCATTTTCCATTATCGGTTCCCCGTCAATAGTCCAACAATAGCTGCCGTCATCCATTGTCTTCAAGCCAACAACCGGAGCATAGATTCCATAGTCCTGCCCGTCTTTCCCATTGTACAGACATATCGTTTTCCCGGAAGACAACTCCAATCTATAACCTTCGGAATCAGAAAGTTCCTCAACAGCAACAATGCTGATACCTTTAGACACAGATTCTGCCAAAGACTGTAATGAAGCAATGTTCCCGTTCATCTCACGGCACATTTTATCAAGTTTGCCAAGTCTCTGGTCAAGACGCTTCAATTCTTCCGTCGCCGCCGTATCGTCATATTCCGAGCATGATGGCAGTGTCATTATTGCGGTCACGCATAGAATCAGCGATAAGGCAAAAACAGGACAATGTATTCTCATTATATTAGGAATCCTATCGTCGTGATTATTTTTCATAGTCATAAAGATTCTGGATTTCCGTGGCGGAAAGGACACGGGTATAGACACGAAGGTTATCAATGGTCATCGGAATTGCATTGAAGTGCTGTTTCGGTTGGCTGCTGTCAAATGAACCTCCGAAAATGAACTTTAAACCTTTGTTCAATCCATCCCCCTGATGGATGAGATTGACTTGGTCAACAAACTCTCCATCTATGTACAGTTGGGTCGTTGCATCTGCGCCGGAATACTGTTGGGTGGCAGTGACGGTAATCAGATGCCATCCCGTCAGACTTCCGTGCGTGAATTCCGGAGTCTTTTCATAATAATGCCCATCCTTGAACAGGAGATTATATCCATCACTCATATATGACAATTTACCGTCACGCATTATCAAAGCGTTGCTGACTTTGTGTTGCGAAGATGATGTCACATAGAAAATCATTCCGTCGGAAAGGTCTTTTGCCCAGAATGAAACAGAGAAAGCCAATTGGTCAATCATTGCTTTCGGCACACTGAACAAACAGCTTCCGTCTCCAGTGAACTTCAGTCCCTGTGAGCCGCCGATTCCTTCAACATAGGATGTATTAAGTGCTTGACCGGAAGGAGCTGAGCCGAATGAGTTCTTGGTATCATTTTCAAATTTATACCACGCACAAAGGCCATTCTTAGGGTTCAGTGACTCGTCATTAGGAGTGGTGAAGTAGTATATGTCCGTGCTGTATGACGTGCCGACCTCATTTGTCGCATACGCGCAAATGTAGTATTTCGTGTTGCTCTTGAGATTTTTCAGTGTGGACGAGAACTCCGTGCCCTCTTCAACCGGTCCTTCAAGAGCAGTAAAGCTATCCTTGTCTATAGACGGAGTATCATCGGTGCTCCAGACATGTCCGCAGGTGGAAACAATCGAATTACCTGCCGAAACGAGAGTGGCATAGAATGTATTGGTCTCTGAATTATAACTTGAACTCATCTCGACTTCAGGAAGTCTCGGAGCACCTTTCGTCGTCACCACCAAGTTTGTCTCACTGTAGGATATGCCCACCTTGTTCTCGGCATACGCCCTAAAATAGTAACGTGTGCTGTTCTTGAGACCCGTTGCCGTGCATTCGAACGCCTTTGCATCCTTCGTATCACCGAGAGTTGTGTGCGCATCTGCAATCGTAGGATTCTCACTCTCGCTCCAGCAGAATCCATATGCCGTCACCTCCGAACTTCCGGTTGATGTGAGGGTGCCTGCAAGCTTCACCGCAGATGATGTCACTTCAGAGAAGCTCTCCGCCGTGACAGATGGTTTCTCGTTGACAGCGACAGTCATCTTGACGGGCACGACAGTCTGTGAGCCGGAAATATCAAATGTTATCGTCGCATCATAATTCCCTGCGGAAAGTCCCTCTCGGGACACCACTGCGGTGATATAATCCACGCTACTGACAACTCCCGATGATTTGCTGAGGTTCAGCCACTTGTTGGAAGATGTCACATCGTATGCGACTGATTTCGTTCCCTGATTCGTGAGCGTAATCTTTATTGAAGTCTGAACCTTGCCGAAATCAAGAATTGACGGTTCTACGGAGAGTGTATATTGAAGAGGAGACAGGGTTACATGAACACTTGAGCTTGCACCGGCCTTCACCGTCGTCTTTCGGTTTGCCCCGTTATATCCCTTCATCGTGAATGTGAGAGTATATTCGGCAGGTTCAAGATTCTCGAACTGAAATGTCCCTTCCTTATCTGTAACCTGAGAATGTCCCGACGGAGAGAGAGAGACGGTGACTCCGGCAAGCGGGTCATTTGTCTTCTCGTCAAGAACTACACCGGAAATGCTTCCGAACGTGTCCACAATTGGAGCGCTGCAGGCCGAAATCATAATCGAAAGTACGGCATACATCAACGCATTCAGTTTTTTATTCATTTTTGTATTTCGTTATAAATTAAGTGTATATATCAGAAGGTCAAGTTCGCCGCGAATAGCACGAAACCATCAGGCGACGCGACGGGAGCGAATGCATACCGAGCCTTTTCGCATCCGTTCACAACTATCCGCGCAGCTCCGGGAGCGACCACCGCGTCAATCAAGTTATAGAGATACAGCGCGGCGGCCGCGCCGATGCAGATGTTCCGTCCGAGAGCATAGTTGGAAATGTCGGCGGAAAACTGGCGAAGTTGGTTTATGTCGTGAGTCTGCTGTGTCTTTATAATGCGATCCTGCCTCATACATTCACAAAATGTGACTCCACCGGCAAGCAAGACAGTTCCGCCAAGAAAGAGACTGCCTTTCAATGCATCCCCCTTGTAGAATTGGCCCCATCCTGGCACGAGCGCTGAGCGCCATAAGCCTCTGGCCCCGTATCGTGTCGTAACACCCACATTGTCCGCCAATGGCATATTTGCCTCCGACACAGCATATAGGGTGTAGCAGTTGTACCGAAGGCCTATTCCGTCGATGGCAACCTGTTCCCACCAACCGTCAATCATACGGCAACTGAAAGACTTGACTGAGGTCTCCGTTCTGAAAGTAAGCCTGTTCTCAATTCTATCATAGTTGCCGGAGTCTGACGACACACGCTCATAGTTCCTGTCAATTACCCCGTCAAGTCTATTTGACGATTCCAGATAGCCGGCAAGCGTGCGCAACCTGTCTGTCTCCAGCAGATCCAGCGACGTGCCGGAATTTTCAACGACTTTCAGTCCTGTCTCGCCGATTTTCGTTCCTGCGGATTTGTCCTTAACCCATTGAGGTTTAAGGCGGGACAAAGAGTGTATCCTTTTCTGCGCCACTGCATTGCCGCTGAACAGGGCAAGCAGAAGCACAGAAAACAAAACTGCCTTTTTCATTCTACTCGGCCTCCGGAGCGACAAATTTCTTCACCCACTCGTCGACCGCGCTGCCGAAAACCTGCTCCGTTGCCGTTTCCTTAAGAGCGGCATCCATAGCGTTCTTCCTCGCGGTCACAGCCTTCGCCTCATCTACAAGATAGTAGGCCTCAATTTCATATTTGCCAGCATTAGGTTCACCGTTAGGAATGACACGAACAACAGCGACACTTTCCTTCATCACCGGCATGATGTATTCCTGAACTTTCTGGGTGTATGCACCCATAAGCTTTTTGCCCATTTCGCCGAAATTGCTGAACTGAGCACTCATACCTCCGCTGACAACACTCCCGGCAGTCGTCGCATAGACCGTGGCGGCACTGTTGAGAGCATCGAAACGCGCGGTCGTCTTGTCCGGGCCGATTCCGTTTCCATAAAGAGGCACGATGTTGTCCGGATTCTCCTGAATTTTCTTGTTGTGAGCCTCAAGAAGGTCACGCATAGTGAATGTCGACATGGCACCTGTCGTGGAGAAGCCGCGCTCCTTCCATTCCTGAACCTTTTCGTCAAGACCGGATGTCACCGCCTTTTCAGACAAACCGGAAGCTGATTTTTTGATGTGCCGCAAGACACGACAGAAACCACGGCGCAAACAGAGGCCGCAATGAAAAGTAATTTTTTCATAAGAAAAAATGTTATAGCCGCCCGACTCCTAAGCGAAAAAACAAAAAGAAAGTGTGGAGTCGTAGTTTATCCATTTAGAGGCTCTGGAATGCCATACCGAAATAAACAATACCCCACACCAATCGCTATATATCGGTTACGATACAAGTCAACGGTCTGAGCGTTACTGCCAATCCCTCGGTAATAAAAATTTTCCAGATTTCTAAATGAGGATAAGGCTAAACACCTTCTATATGTATGTCATTGATGAGCAATGACGCGGCAAAGATAGAAAATGTTTTTGACTTAACGCCCACTGTGGGGTATTGAGAATGCAAATTTCGTAAAAGTACACGAATCGGACGAAAATTTGGGCAAAAAATTTTGCAGGAATACAATTTATGTCTATCTTTGCAGTCCCAAATTCAAAGGCGGATGTGGCGAAATGGTAGACGCGCTACTTTGAGGGGGTAGTGGGAGTTTTTCCTGTGCGAGTTCGAGTCTCGCCATCCGCACGAAAAAAGACGACTGAATTTCAGCCGTCTTTTTTGTTGTATTTCGACAGATGTCTGCCTCCAATCGCCGTAAAAAGTAAAACAAATTCGGCTCATTTCTTCGTTTTGTGCCGAATTTGTTTTACTTTTGCATCAAATCAATGCCACCATGCAGGTAAGTGACAACATAATCAGCTACGCAACGATTCACCGCGGCCCTTTCAAAAAGAAAGAGCTTGCGGAATATCTGCGTAGCAGCAGTGGCATTAACGATGCCAGCCTCACAACCCTTCTGGCCCGGCTCGTGGCCACCGGCCGCCTGGTCAAGACCGGATGGGGAGAATACGCTTTGCCCCAAGATAGAAAATACAAGTGGGTAATCCTCCCGCAGCCTGAAACGGCCGACCTGGCCCGCAGCCTGAAACAGCGTTACCCGCTTGCCAACTTCTGCGTCTGGGACGCCGCCAGTGTCGTACCATATATGCTGCACGTTCCCAACGTCAAGATGACCATTGTCGATGTCGAGCGCTTCCTATTGCAGACCTTTTTCGACGCCATCCGTGAAATGCATCCGAACACAGCCGTCCTCCTCAGGCCCAGCAAAGAAGATTATTACAAATACGGCTCCGGCAAGGACTGCATCGTAGTGAACCCACTTTACACGGAATCCCCGCTGGAGACCATAGAGGGAACCGTAGTCCCCGCCGCCGAGAAAGTCCTTGTGGACATCGCCGTCAATCAGGAATTCGATTACCTCCAGGGCTCCGAAGTATTCACCATCTATGAAAAAGTCCTACGGGACTGCCGCATCTCCATGCCAAAACTCCAGCGTTACGCCCGCCGTCGCAGATGCGGCAAAAGAATCCTGACCATTCTCAACAATATAGACTTCCAGAACAATGATTAGCCCCGAAAGCCGCACCAAAGCGTGGATTGAATCCCTGCGCTCCCAATATCCCAACATCAAGGACGTCGCCCTCCTTGAGAAATCCATCCGCGCCTTCTCCCTGCTGGAATCCCTCAAACTCTCCGGCTGCCCCTTCATCTTCAAAGGCGGCACGGCCCTGATGCTCCACCTGGGCAGTTCCCGGCGACTCTCCATCGACGTGGATATCGTCTGTCCGCCCGGCCTGGACATCAAAGAATACCTGGGAAAGAATGCGGAGGCTTACGGATTCACTGGCGCCAAAGAGGTAGAGCACATTTCCCGCACGGGAGTTCCCAAGTCCCATGCCGAATACAAATACGAAGTATCCTATCCTGCAGGGCATCCCAACGATACCATTCTCCTGGACGTCCTGTATGAGAACGTAGGCTACAACAAGGTCGTGGGCCTTCCCATCGCCGGCCCGCTGCTCAAGACCGAGGGAGCTCCAATTATGGTCCAATGCCCCAGTATGGAAGATATGCTCGGCGACAAACTCACTGCCTTCGCACCCCACACCACCGGCATTCCGTTTTTTAAGGGTGAAAAGCCCTTTTCGATGGAGATTATGAAGCAACTCTTCGACGTCAGCTCCATCCTGGACCGCGTGGATGATCTGTCCATTGTCAGGAAGACCTTCCGGAACATCGCCCCCATTGAACTGGGTTACCGTGGGCTGGACCACCTCACGCCCGAAGATGTACTGGACGATGCCTACAATACCGCGCTCAACATCTGCCTCCACGGCGGTCTCTCCCGCGAGGAATATCAGTGGCTGACAGCTGGTTCGCACCGTGTGGACGGTTTCATCATCATCGAGAGCTATTCCATGGAAAAGGCCGTACGCGATGCCGCCAAAGTCGCATACCTCACCCGGCTCATCCGGCACGGCGTCAATACCGTCGCTCATTACAGCCCCGAAATGGACGCGGCTCTGATTCCCCAGACTATCGAAGACCTGTCCCTTAACAAACTGAACCGCATCAAGAAGATAAGCCTGGAAGCCTTCTTCTACCTGAAGCAGCTGGAGCAGTTGCAGAAATAACTTATGAAAAAAACTGTAGAATCTATTCCGCAATTTACCTATCTCTGCCTCAAATACAGAAAACATGGAGAGGCTTGAGATTGATATGCTTCACTTGCCTCAGCAGCCCGGTGCTTCACTTGTGGCGCTCGCAGAAGTCCCCTCTGTGGAAGAAGTCGGAGCTTCGGATGTTGCCTCAGGACTGCCCGCGCACTCGACTTGAGCCTTCGGCCAGAATGGTCGGATGTTCTTCGGAAGACAGAAATAGATGCCGATGAGGACACCGAGGATGAAAGCAATGCCGATGAGGGCTTTTTTCCATTTCGGCATCTTCTTCTCGGCAAATGGGTCGCTGCCCACGATGACAGGCATCTTTGCAATCGCTGTGAGAGTCTGCCCGAAGCGGACATTGACAATCACCTTGGAATTGACGGCCCAGCCGTTGGCGTTGAGAACAGGTGCGAGGTTGCGTTTGCGAAGACTCAACCACGACATAATCATTGACGGGCCAGAGATGATGAGGATGATGCCGGCTATCGAACCAATCATACCTCCAAAAGTAAGCCCGACAAAAGTCGTATAGAGACTGCCGAGGAATGTGCCGATTGAGCCAAGGGCCATACCAATCATCGCGAAGATTCCGGCGAATTTCGCCACATCAAACGGTTGTGCGGGAGCCTGTGCCGTGCCGTTTGAAGCCGTTGTCACCACCTTCGTTCCGGCAGCAGAGAGGTCCGCAGTCGCCTTTTCTAGCACTTTGGAATCTTGCTTCGCCGCAAGTTTGTTGATTTGATTCTCCACGAAATTGCCAATCTTCTTGTACGGAGACCAGAAAGCCTGACGGACACTAATAGGGTTGTCGACAATCTTAGTCACCACCGCATCCCAGTCCCTGCCTTGACGGTCGTAGAAAATGGCATTGCAGCCCACCCGGAGATTGTTTATGTCACCGTCGGTCATCACAGCAACAATGGTCATCTTGGCAGCGGAGCTCTTGCACGTGCAGTCGCAGTAGAGAAGGAACATTCCGCTTGCTCCCGCCATAGTTCCCTGCTTGCCCATATCCGTTACTTTGATACAGAGGTCGCAGCTGCGTTGGTCGATATAGAGACGACCGGCTTGAAAAACTGAGGACATCGCCTCTTCTGTGGAATAGAAATCGGAGAATGTCACATAGTTGCGCAGAAGAGTGTAGAAATCACGGCAGATGTGAAGAAGTCTGTTCACCTCCCGGATTTCACTCACTTCTCCCTCGTGTTTCTTGTCCTTTGCAATCAGTGCATCGATTTCAGCCTTGCGGTTTTCCTTGAGGATTTCCGTAAGACGCTCGCATCCGAGAGCCTCCACCTCGGCACCGGCCTTTGCACTGACCCAAGCGGAGTAGGCGTCAAATTTCGCAAGAATGGCATTCCAGTCCTCTTCTGTGATATATTTGGCCTTAGGGAAGTCCACATCCACGACAAGAGATTTGAATTTGTCGAAGACATCCTTCCACGCCGGATTTATGCCGGTGAGGGGTAGCTGCGCCTGAGGATTCACCTTTGCAAGCGGATAGGCGGCTATCTCTTCGGAGCAGGCGGAAAGGTCCTTCGCGCTGATTGCTCCGATTCTCTCGACTGTCACATCAAGAACCGGGGTGCTGTCAGAATTGAACGCCGCCAGCTTGCAACGCATAAAAAAGTCGGAAACTTTCTCTTTCAATGCATTGCAGACTTGAAGAGCGGAGGCTGTGTTTGCACCGTAAGGAAAGATTTCCTCCACTCCGGTAGCCTTCCAGGCAGTGTAGTCCGCAGCGGCTTTGTAAAATGCGGCGATTTTGTCCGCATCAACACCCTCATCCCCGCTTCTGTCCGTGACCGGGCCAAAAGAGGCGATACACTCCTTTATTATATTTTTGAGGGCATCGTCATCGGTGCATTTTTCAGTGATTACACCATCACCGTTGTATGGGGTTTTCTCGAATACGGATATACCGTTGCGGACATCGGCTATGGAAATCGTGTCCTTTTTCAGTCCGAGATTTTTGAGTATCCGCTTCGAGCAGGCGAGAATCTCCGCGCCTTCGGCAGTTTCGTCATTGATTGCAGAAAGAGGGAGTTCCGTCGGACGGGAGACAAGAATATCCAAATTCTTCAGTCTCGGTTTGACCCAATCTACAGTGGATAGAATCTCCGCAACGCGAATCTTCCCGTCACCGTCGAGGTCGAGCATCTCAAGTGTGTCAGCATCCATCTCAAGTCCGGATGCGGGGCAACTGAGCACTGTCCAAAGTTTCTGGTCAAGCTCAGCCAGATGGGCGATGTCCTCACCTGTGTTGATATTCACACGGGTGACACCTCCAAGCGTAGAGAATTTCCACTCATAATCGCCGTTGGACTTCATAGCGCCCACCGAAGAAAGTCTCTTAATCTTTTTTTTCATTTTCAATCAAATTTCTCACACAATAACCCCCACGCAAATCCAAGCGAAGCGCAGGTCCAGTGGAGTAGCATCTCGCGAAGCAGACCGCCCCAAATTACGCCTCCCAACAGCTTGGAGAAGGGGATGCATAAAAGGATGGAATGCAAGGCGGATGACGAAGTCAAATACCGCAGCAACCCAAGGCGCATAAGCGCCGTGCGAAGCGCACAGAAGCGCGGGCCTGTGGGATAGAGTCTCGCGGAGCACCACTTCCCCTACGAGGGGACGGGAGGGGTCTATAAGAGGGTGAGCATTTCATCAAGCCGCCCAACGAAGCAGACCGCCTTTTAGGCGCCCCGTCAGACTGTAAGAATGTCCTTTTCTTTAGCCGCCACCAACTCATCAACCCGCTTAACCCAAGAATCAGTAGCCTTCTGCACCTTGTCCTCATAGTCCTTCTGCATATCCTCTGCAAGACCCTCTTTCTGAGCCTTCTTCAGGGCCTCGATTGCGTCGCGACGGGCATTGCGGACAACAATCTTCGCGCTCTCTCCGGCCGCCTTAGCCTTCTTGATGAGCTCCTTGCGGCGCTCTTCGGTCAGTGGCGGAACAGTGCAACGGATTGTCTCTCCATTGTTTGAAGGAGTGAGACCGAGATTCGCATCGATGATTGCCTTCTCGATGAGCGGAATCATCTTCTTCTCCCAAGGCTGGATGGCGAGAGTCTTTGCATCAGGAGCTGTGACTGAAGCCACCTGCGGAACCGGAGTCATTGAGCCATAATAGTCAACGAGAACGTTGCTGAAAATTGTCGGATTGGCCTTGCCGACTCTGTAAGTCTTGAGATCTTCCTCGAGGAACACGACTGCGTCTTCCATATTCATCTTGGCTTCTTCCAAGATTTCGTTTGCTTTTTCAATCATAGTGGTATTTGTTAATGTTTTTAGAAATATGAAAAAAATAAACTGCTTCAGATTTGTCAATTATTTTCGAGTATAGATTTCTTTTGGAAGAAGGAGTGTACTGGAGGTACACGACTGATGAGAAAACAAATATAGACCGAAAAGAATGAGAAAGATGATGTAGGTTATTTTTTGAAGATTTCTTATTCAGTTGAAAAGACTTGCACTCGCATTTCGGTGACAAGTTACACATGGACAAGAGTTCCGACTTTCTCGCCGTGGACGAGTTTGAGGAGATTTCCTTTTTGATTCATGTCGAACACAATAATCGGCATATCGCCTTCTCTGCAGAGCGCAAACGCAGTCTGGTCCATGGCCTTGAGGTGATTTTCCATCGCCTTGTCAAAGGTGAGTTCATCATATTTCACAGCCTTCGGGTCCTTCTCAGGGTCGGCAGTATAGACGCCGTCAACGCGGGTCCCCTTCAAAAGGGCGTCCGCCTTTATTTCAAGAGCACGGAGCGCAGCACCGGAGTCTGTCGTAAAGAACGGGTTTCCGGTACCCCCTGCAAGAAGTGCCACACCACCTTTTTCAAGAACAGCAACGGCATCATCTCTCATATAATAGCGCGCGACAGGCATCATCGGGGTCGCCGTGAACACCTCCGCCTCAACACCGGCAGAGCGAAGAGCCATGGCAAGTCCAAGTGAGTTGATTACAGTCGCCAGCATTCCCATCTTATCTCCGTTCACACGGTCAAAACCCTTTCCAACGCCACTGAGTCCGCGGAAAATGTTGCCTCCGCCGATTACAATCGCAACCTGGAGACCGCCCTTCACAGCCTGTGCAATCTCGTTCGCATATTCGGAAAGACAATTCTCGTCAATCCCCTTTCCCGCAGGTCCGCCGAGGCTTTCCCCGCTCAATTTTAGCAATACTCTTTTATACATATCAGTATCTTTCAAAGAAGCCGCCTTTCGCCAGGCACGTCCCGACTGATGCAGACTTCACCGTGCAAATATAGTTCAAATTCATTATCTTATGGGAAAGAAATATGCAAAAAAGTGAACAACGTATTAAAATAAACTATATATTTGCAGCGTTTAACAGCATTGTTAAACAATTATGTTAGCATAAAAGTTGCTTACAGACAAGTATTTACAAATCAAAAAACAAGAACAATATGAAAGAAAAAGTGAATAAAAACACGGAGGCTGCGATTCTTGAGGCGGCGGAAAGCCTTTTCAAGGCAAACGGTTTCAAGGGAACCACCACGACGATGATTGCCGGACAGGCCGGCGTCACCCACGCGATGCTCCACTACTATTTCCGCACTAAAGAGCAAATCTTCGTGAAGGTCCTCGACGGCTATTTCCTAAAAATGCACAACGAACTCCGGCTGCTTATGTCTCCGGAAAAGGGAATGGTGGAGACGGTGCTTGATGTGACTGCCTCGCTTTTCGATTTTATGCAGGCTCATCAGGGTGAAATCCGCCTTCTGCTTGAAATTGCCGCGAATCGTCCTGATTTGCTCAAAAAATATAAGGATGTCACAGGAACGATTATGAGCGGGGCATTTGCACGCCACAATGACAGACTGAAAGACGCTGTAGACGGTGGAATCATTGCTCCTGTGACGATGGAGGAACTCCTTGGCGAAATCGTCCTTACAGACTATTCGGCATTCGCTCTGATGCCGATGGTTTCTTTTGTCTATGGGGATGATGCCGTGAAAATCGATGCTTTCCTTCGCAGGCAGAGGGAAAAGGCGGTGCAGAGAATGCGCGATTTCCTTCGGCCGCGTCAATAAACTCTGGCATTTCGCGGATTTCAGTGGCTGCGCGGTGGACTTACATAGAGAAATGAAGTAGTCAATTGTGGAGAAACGAAGTAGTAAATAATAATGCTTGATAAAGTATTGCAGGTATGAAACATTTGTTTAAAAATCTCTGTACATCGCTGGTTGCAATTTGCGCCGGCTATGCGGCAGTGGCCCAAACAACTCTGGACGAGTGCATCGGACTGTCTGTCGGGAATTATCCGCAAATCAACGAAATGTCCCTTATTGAAAAGACCAAGGGACTTGATCTCAAGAATGCGGCTTTCGCCTGGCTTCCGCAGTTGAACGTCTCAGGAAAGGCTACTTGGCAGTCGCAGGTTGTCGAACTGCCTTTCGAAATGCCGGGAGTAGAATTCAATATCCCTCACGACCAGTATAGTCTCGTAGCTGAACTCAGCCAGCAGATTTGGGACGGCGGAGCAAGCCACAGCCAGAGAAAACTTGTCGAGGCCGGCGCCGAGGTGCAAAAAAGCCAGCTGGAGACCAATCTCTGGTCCATTCGCTCCAGAGTGGAGAATGTCTATCTTGGCATAATCCTGATTGACAAACAGTTGGAACTTAACACCCTTCTTCGCGAGAGCCTTGAAAGAAGCAAGAAAGAGGTGCAGAGCCTCATCGACAACGGAGTCGCTCTTCAGAGCGACCTCGACCAGTTGAGCGTGAACATTCTCAGCTGCCTCCAGCAAAGGGCTTCGCTCGAATCGGATAGAAAAACGTATGTGAAAGTCCTCTCGCTAATGACTGGGAAAGATATGGAAGGCGTTGAACTTCAGGCTCCTGAGGAGGCGTTGTCTTATGTAGATGACGGCACACGCGATTTTGCATCCCGTCCGGAGATGTCTCTCTACTCTGCACAGTTCGTGCAGAACGATCTCAAACTCCGTCAGCTCAACACACTCATATCCCCGAAACTCAGCCTCAGCCTTCAGGGAGGTTACGGACGTCCGGGGATGAATATGCTTTCGGGCGATTTCTCCGGATACTTTGTAGCGGGGCTCAAACTCCAGTGGAACATCGGAGCCCTCTACACCCGTGGCAACGACATCCGCAAAATAAAGGCTGACGCACAGAAAATCGAACTCACCAGGCAGTCATTTCTTCTCAACAGCTCAATCGATGCGGAGCAAAAGAACAATGCCATTGAAAAGGCACGTGACGTCCTCGACCAGGATTCGGAGATTATCGCTCTGAGACAGAGGATTCGTGCTTCGGGCGAGAATCAATACCGCGAGGGAACCATCAAGATGAATGACTACCTGTCGATGTTGGACGAGGAGTATAAGGCAAAGGCCAATGAATCCCTCCACGAAGTCCAGCTGATGATGGCAGTTTATGATATGAAAAATACAATCGGAAAATAACATTATATTATGAAAAGATTTGATATACTGGTGATTGCTGCACTCGCAGCCACACTCTCAGCTTGCCGCCACGATGTTGATTTTGACGCCTGCGGACAGATTGATGCCGAGCAGGTTACGGTTTCCGCAGAGGCAGCCGGAAGAATTATTTCCCTCGACTTGAAAGAGGGTGATGCTCTCGCAGCCGGTCAGATGGTCGGCGCAGTGGATTCGGTTCAGACAGCTCTTCAAATCAGCGAACTAGAACAACGCAGAGACGGAGCCAAATCCAGACTTATAGATATAGCTGCCCAGCAGGCTCCTCAGAAACAGCAGCTTGCAAGCCTCGAAAATGACTACCGCCGTTTCAGCGCACTGCTCAAGAGTGATGCGGCAACACAGAAACAGGTGGACGACATCAGCAGCCAGATTGACATTCTCAAGAGTCAGATGGCGGCTCAGAAACAGACTTGGGAAAGAAACAACAGTTCTGTGCAGTCAGAAATATCCACCTACGAAATCCAGCTTGCACAGAAGAGAGACCAGCTTGCAAAATGCCGCATCTGCTCTCCTGTCAGCGGAACGGTGCTCACCAAATATGCCAACGAGGGAGAGAGCGTGACTGTGGGAAAACCGCTTTTCAAAATTGCCGACCTCTCGGACATATATGTCAGGGCCTATTTCACAACTTCGCAACTCTCATCCCTCAAACTCGGCGACACTCTCACCGTCATCCCTGACGACGGCAGTGCCAATCCGAGGGAATACAGCGGCCGCCTCATCTGGATTTCATCTCAGGCAGAGTTCACTCCGAAGAACATCCAGACGAGGGACGAGCGTGCAGACCTTGTTTATGCAGTGAAAGTCTCTGTACCAAACGACGGTTCTATCCGTTTGGGAATGTATGCTTATGTAAGAAAATAGCGATGGAAACAATGATTGAAGCGGAAGGGCTCTGTAAATCCTATAAAAAGGTTACGGCCCTCAAGGACATATCCCTCAAAATCGGACCCGGTGAGATTTTCGGTCTCATCGGACCGGATGGTGCGGGAAAGACGACGCTTTTCCGCATCCTCACGACTCTTTCCCTTGCAGATAGTGGAACCGCAAGTGTCTGCGGCCTCGATGTCGTGAAAGACTATCGGAAAATCCGTGCGGAAATCGGCTATATGCCGGGACATTTCGCCCTCTACCAAGACCTGAGCGTTGAGGAAAACCTTCAGTTCTATGCGACGGTATTCGGGACGGACGTAAAGTCCAACTACGACAATATCAAGGATATATACTGCCAGCTCGAAGCCTTCCACGATAGAAAGGCGGGCGCATTGTCCGGTGGTATGAAACAGAAACTCGCACTTTGCTGCGCCCTTGTGCATCGCCCTAAGGTTCTTTTCCTCGACGAACCTACCACCGGAGTTGATGCCGTGAGCCGTAAGGAATTCTGGGCGATGCTTTCGAGAATTCGGGAGGGAGGAGTCTGCATTTTCGTTTCCACGCCTTATATGGACGAGGCTGCCCTCTGCGACAGGATTGCAATGATTTCAGAAGGACGCATCATCGGAGGCGGCACACCGCAGCAGATTCGCGACTCCTTCCCAGACAAACTCTATGCGGCTAAAGGTGAGGACATCTTCGGAATGTTGAGAGTTCTCCGTGCCACAGAGGGAGTGAAGGAATGTAACTCATTCGGTTCTTCCTGTCATATTACGGTCGCCGAGGGAGGTCCTGATGCCGAGGCTCTTGCGAAAGTCCTGGCACAGAACGGGTTTGCCTCTTGCAGCGTGTCTCCGGTTGAGGCGGGAATTGAGGACTGTTTTATGAGCCTGTCCTAATCGGCGGATGTATAAAAAGATATATGATGGAGACGATTGATAAAGAAAAAAGCATTAGCGTGCGGGGACTTACGAAGAAATTCGGAGACTTCACTGCCGTTGACCACATTTCGTTTGATGTGGCAAAGGGTGAGATTTTCGGTTTTCTCGGGGCGAACGGAGCCGGAAAGACGACAGCGATGAGGATTCTTTGCGGATTGAGCCGTCCGACTACGGGAGAGGGGACTGTCGCAGGCTTCGACATAAGGACCAGGCAGGAGGATATAAAAAAGCATATCGGCTATATGAGCCAGCGCTTTTCGCTCTATCCGGACCTGAAAGTGGGAGAGAATATCGAACTCTTTGGCGGAATCTATGGCTTGAATGACAAGCAGATAGCTCAAAAACGAGAGTCTATGCTGGAGCGTCTGGGACTCGAAAAGGCGGAGAAGATGTATGTGAGGGATATGCCTTTGGGATGGAAGCAGAAACTTGCGTTCAGCATTGCGATGATTCACAATCCGGAGATTCTTTTTCTCGACGAACCGACAGGCGGTGTGGACCCGAAGACCAGAAGGAATTTTTGGGATATGATTAACGAAGCTGCAGATTCGGGGATGACGGTTTTCGTGACGACGCACTATATGGACGAGGCGGAGTATTGTGACAGAGTTTCCATTATGGTGGACGGACGCATCGAGGCTCTCGACTCTCCGGCTGCTCTCAAGGAAAAATATGGTACGGACGATATGGACGGAGTTTTCACTCTGCTCGCGGGACGTGCCGAAAGGGAATAGACAATGAAAGAGATATTATCATTCATACACAAGGAGTTCCTCCATATTTTCAGGGACAAGAGAACCATGCTTATCGTCCTCGTGATGCCGGTGGTGCAGATTCTTCTTTTCGGTTTTGCAATCAGCACTGAGGTTAACAATGCTACTGTCGACATTGTGGGCAATCCGAACGATGCTTCTGTCCGCAAACTTGTCCTGAAGATGGAGCACAACAACAGTCTTTCTCTCGGGCGTTTCCTTGACACTCCCCAAGAGGCGGAACTGCGGATGAAAAAGGGCCGGGCAAAGGCGGCGGTTCTTTTTGGCAGCGAATACGACCGGGAGAACAATTCCGCAGCGGGAGCCACTGTGAGGGTAGTTTGTGACGGCTCCGACCCGAATACAGCCCAAATGGTGGGCAATTATGTGCAGGCCATACTCCAAGAAGGAAGCGCGTCTCCAGTTCCGAGTCCCTCTGTCCAGCTGGTGTATAACCCGTCGATGAACTCTTCCTACAATTTTGTGCCGGGAGTTATGGGATTGATACTTATGCTGATATGTTCGATGATGACTGCCGTTTCAATTGTCCGGGAGAAGGAGTTCGGCACACTTGAACTGGTGCTCGTCTCTCCTGTGCGTCCGGCTTGGATTGTCATCAGCAAACTCATTCCATACCTTGTGATTTCAATCTTCAACTTCATCACCATTATGCTCTTGGCGCGTTTCGTGATGGATGTCCCGATGAACGGAAGCTTTGCCCTGCTTTGTCTCACCTCGCTGGTTTTTGTGGGCGCATCTCTGGGACTCGGACTGCTGATTTCGACAATTGCGGCGACCCAGCAGACAGCGATGCTCATCTGCGGAATGGGCTTGACAATGCCGACGATGATGCTTGCGGGAATCATTTTCCCTTGCGAAAGTATGCCTCTCGCACTCCAACTCCTTTCGGATATCATCCCTGCGAAGTGGTATATCATTATGGTCAAGAAGATTATGATTCAGGGGGCGGGCTTTGGCTCCATTGTACCGGAGTTCCTGATTCTTACTTCGATGATGGTTTTCCTCTTGTGGTTCAGCGTGAAGAAGTTCCGCACAAGGCTGAAATAGTGGCCGCAGGGAGCAGGACCGAGAACTTGAATCCCGAAAACACACTGACACAGAATAGATTAATTACTTTCGAAAATTAAATTGATATGACCTGGAAATATTTATTAAAGAAAGAGTTCCGTCAGTTTCTCAGAGACCCGGGTATGCCGAGGATGGTGATGGCCTTCCCTCTTCTGATTGTGCTGGTGTTCCCGTTTGCCGCGTCTATGGAAGTGCGGAACATCAGACTCGCCGTCGTAGATAATGACCGCAGCAGCGAATCGGCGCTTTTGATTGAGAAATGTACGAATTCGGGCTATTTTATACTCGAAGACATCTGCCGTACCCCGACGGAGGCGCGTGCGTTGATGGATAGCGGAGACATTGATGCGACACTGACCATCAATTCCGGATTTGCCGAATATATGGGCGGCGGCGCTCCGGCGGGCGACCCTCTTCCGCTTGGAATTGCCGTGAACACAGTCAACGGAACAAGGGGAAGCATTGGCTCGAAATACCTCACGGCCTGCATATCCTCGTTCATTATGAGTCAGGGAAGTGCCTCAAGAGAGGCCGGAGCCGGTGTTTCAGCAGGCACAAATGTTTCGCCTTCGAAGGTGGAAGTGGCCTATCTCTACAATCCTTATCTCGACTACAAACTCTTTATGCTCCCGGCTCTGATTGTAATCGCAATCACGATGATGTGCGGTTTCCTTCCGGCATTGAACATCGTGGGCGAGAAGGAAAAAGGCACGATTGAACAGATTAACGTGACACCTGTGCGCAAGAGCAGTTTCATCATCTGCAAGATGATACCTTATGTGGCAGTAGCCTATTTCCTACTGTTCTCCTGTCTGTTGCTGACAAGAATTGTCTTCGGCTACAGCTGCCAGGGAAGTATTCTGGCCATCGCGCTCTTCACCTTCGCGCACATAGTGGTGATGGCGTCTTTCGGTCTGCTGATTTCAAACTACAGCGAGAACACCCAACAGGCAATGTTCGTAATCTGGTTTTTCAGTATGGTCTTTATGCTGATGAGCGGCATCTTCACCCCGATAGCCTCAATGCCTCACTGGGCGGAAATCATCACCTACGCCAACCCTCTGCGCTACTACGCCGACGCGATGCGTTCAATCTACCTCAAGGGCGGCACTCTGCCGGACAACTGGTTCAATCTCGTCTGCCTTGCAGGCATCGGCACCATCACCACCACCTGGGCAATCAAGTCCTACAAGAAGACGGTTTAGGAGGTTATGCAGCAATTATCACAAGAAAGTTTCCGAAATAATTATGAAAGTTGCAAGAAAGAATATATCTTTGCACCGCTAAACCAATTTTGATTAGAATAATCGGATTATTGAATCTATGGCTAACATTTTGACATCATCAATCGGAAAGAAGCTCATAATGAGCATCTCAGGACTTTTTCTCATCATTTTCCTTCTGCTTCACATGAGCATCAATCTCTTTGCTGTACTTGATCTCGTAAGCGGCACCTACGGTGCTCCGGACGGGCTTTTCCAGAAGGGCTGTGATTTCATGTCGCTTCCGATTGTGACTGTGATGGTTCCCGTGCTTGCGCTCGGGTTCGTCATCCATATTTTCTACGGCTGCTACCTCACCTGGACGAACCTCAAGGCTCGCGGAGGCTACTGCCGTTACGCTGTATCAAGCAAGGCAAAGACCGACTCCTTTGCATCAAGGAACATGATTGTCCTCGGAATCATCATCCTCGGATTCATCGCGTTCCACCTCACCCATTTCTGGGCAGACATGCAGCTCAAGCACTTCACAGGGCTTGAGGAGTCCAATCCTTACGATCTTCTTGACGCCACCTTCGGACGATGGTGGGTCACTGTTCTGTACCTCGTCTGGTTCGGAGCCATCTGGTTCCACCTCACCCACGGTTTCTGGAGCGCATTCCAGACTTTCGGATGGAACAACATGATCTGGCTCAAGAGACTCAAGGTCATCGCCTACATCTTCGCAACTCTGATTTTCCTCGGTTTCGCGACTGTCGCAGTTGCAGTATGCATCCATAATTACTGCCCTTGCCTCGCATAAACGACGAAAACATAGAAACAGGAAAGCGGTGACTCTCACACAGAGCCGCCGCTTATTTTTTTTCATATTTCCTGATTATCAGAAAACCCAATAAAAAAATACAATGAGACAGAAAAGATTCTTCTTGCAGGAGAATGAGATTCCGATGCAATGGTACAACATTCAGGCAGACATGCCGCATAAACCGCAGCCTATGCTCAACCCCGGGACGCACAAGCCTGTGACGGAGGACGAAATGTCTGTGCTGTTCTGTCGTGAATGCGTAAGGCAAGAGTTGAACATGACGGACCGGTGGATTGACATTCCGGAAAAGGTCCGCGAGATGTACACCTACTACCGTTCCACTCCCCTTGTCCGCGCATACGGGCTCGAGAAGGCACTGGACACCCCGGCGCACATCTATTTCAAGAACGAAAGCGTAAGCCCGGTGGGTTCGCACAAGCTGAATTCGGCGCTGGCCCAAGCCTACTACTGTAAGGAGGAAGGCATAACCAACGTCACGACGGAGACGGGAGCCGGCCAATGGGGAACGGCACTTTCCTATGCAGCGAAACTGTTCGGACTGGAGGCTGCCGTCTATCAGGTGAAGATTTCCTATGAGCAGAAGCCCTACCGCCGCTCCATGATGCAACTGTTCGGGGCTCAGGTGACGCCATCCCCTTCGATGTCGACACGCGCAGGCAAGGATATTCTCACTAAGAACCCTTACCATCAGGGCTCGCTCGGAACAGCCATTTCCGAGGCTGTTGAACTCGCAATGACGACTCCGGAGCGGTGCAAGTACACGCTCGGTTCGGTGCTGAGCCATGTGGGACTGCATCAGACGATCATAGGACTTGAGGCAGAGAAGCAGATGGAAATGGCGGGAGAATACCCTGACATCGTGATTGGCTGTTTCGGAGGAGGCTCCAATTTCAGCGGCATCTCATTTCCGTTTATGAGACACAATTTCTTCGATGGAAAAAAGACACGATTCATCGCTGCAGAGCCTGCAAGCTGCCCGAAGCTCAGCCACGGCAAATTCGAGTATGATTTTGGGGACGAGAGCGGCTTGACACCGTTGATTCCGATGTTCTCGCTCGGCCATGACTTCATTCCGGCGAACATCCACGCAGGTGGCCTGCGCTATCACGGAGCCGGTGCCATAGTGTCGCAGCTTCTGAAGGACGGCTTAATAGAAGCTGTTGACATCCAACAACTTGACTCTTTCGCAGCAGGTGTGCTCTTCGCGAAGGCTGAAGGCATCATCCCGGCACCGGAGTCCTGCCATGCAATATCAGCGGCCATAGACGAGGCAAACAAGTGCAAGGAAGCCGGCGAGAGCAAGGTGATTCTGTTCAACCTTTCCGGACACGGACTTATCGACATGACAGCCTACGACCAATATCTCTCCGGCAATCTTGTCAACTATACGAAATAGTTTTTGAGTTACTATGCCCTGAAGAGGACGCGATTTTATACCTGTCTTGTCTTGACGGCAAGCCAAGCGGCCTCTTCAGGAGTCATGCGCGGGGCGAGTCGCGTGTAGACGGAGACGTTGTAGGCGTTGAGCCATTCTTTTTCATCGGCGGTCAGCAATTCGGGCATGACTGCCGATGTGTCTATATGACAGCATGTAAGGGTCTCGAAACGCAGCCATTCACCGAACTCGTTGCAGCCGGTGGGATTAATGCCAGGGATGCGGTCGGGGATGGTGAGAATCACGTTTTCGTGACGTATACCATGCATACCCTCGCGGTAGAGCCCCGGCTCGTTTGAAGTGACCATTCCCGGAAGCAGCGGCTGGTCGTTGAAGTTTTGCCTTATGTCCTGAGGACCTTCGTGAACGCCGAGATAGTAGCCTATGCCGTGGCCCGTGCCGTGGCCGAAGTTGCGCCTTGCCTTCCACAGCGGTTCACGGGCAAGGGCATCTATCTGACAGCCGGCAGTGCCTTTTGGGAACACGGCCATCGAAAGGTCAATCATTCCTTTGAGAACAAGGGTGTAGTCCTCCCGTTCAAGGGCGGTGCATGGTCCTGTAGGAACAGTTCTGGTTATGTCCGTTGTTCCGGTAAGGTACTGACCTCCAGAGTCCACGAGATAGAGCCCGTGGCCTTCGATAACCCTCGAACCGCTTGCGGGTGTGACATAATGCGGCAAGGCAGCCGATGGGCCGTATGCGGAAATATTTTCGAAACTATCGCCCCTATATCCCGGAATTCCAGCCCGCAGGGAACTGAGTTTCAGAGATGCGTCCCATTCGCGCACCGGTTCGGCATCGCCTCGTTCCGCCGCTGCCACGCTGTCCTCAAGCCATTTCAGAAAGCGCTCAACCGCAAGTCCGTCCTCTATAAAAGTTTCGCGAAGCCGCTCTATTTCAGAGTCTTCCTTTACAGCTTTGCGCAGAATGACAGGGGATTTGTCGAGATGGAGAAGAGAGGATTCATCACCGTCCGGAAGGCAGGAATTGTTCAGGAAGCTGTAGAGCTGCCAGTTGAGCGAGGATGGGTCGGCCAGAAGCGACTCGTCAGAGCCGAGTTCACCGAGAGCCGGCTCCACTGCATTGTAATCCTCAATGCTTATGTCATCAGCCACAAGTTCCTCAAAACTGTCGGCGGTATCACTGTCGTCATACCCGTCCTTCTTCACGAACCAGCGCACATTCTCCTGAGAAACAAGAAGGTAGGATATAACGTACGGATTGTATTCGATGTCGTTTGCGCGGACATTAAGCAACCAGGCAATCTCGTCAAGCGAGGTAAGCAGGAAATTGTCCACCGAACTGCGGAGCATCCACTTGCGCAGCCAAGCGATTTTGTCAAGACGGCTCTCCCCGCCCGAGATCTCGATATCGAGAGTCTGTACCGGAGTGGCCGGGATTGCGGGGCGGTCTGTCCAGAGCTGGCCAATAAAATCCGGTCTGGAAATTATTTCATAGCGGAATTCTTCGGAAGAAGTGGCTCCGGAAAGTGCGGTGTCGATGTCCAGGACCTCCTCAGCACTCCAGCACAGACCATCAAGAACAAGCGACAGCTTGCGCGGACAGGCTCCGCTTCCGAGCCAATAGGACGGAGCTGAAGGCGCACCTATTATGTAATCAATGTTCTCCGCAAGCCATTGCGGAATAGGGACGGCGTCTGGAACACGGAGCTTATGAAGTTCCGCGCCCGTCCCCTCAAGCTGCGCGGTTGCTTGAATGAAATAGCGAGTGTCCGTCCAAAGTCCTGCGTGGTTGTGAGTTATGACGACGCTTGCGGCCTCTCCGGTGAAGCCGGTAAGCCATTCCACCTGTTTCCAGCGGGCTGCGGGATATTCACTGCAATGCGGGTCCGAAGCTCCGACAAGCACGGCGTCCCACCCATTTTCCTTCATAAGCTCCCTGAGAGCCTTTATTCTTTCTGCGTAGATGTTTCCCATGATGCCTGACTTTACTCATTAATCGATGCTAAGTTAACTTATGTCAGCATAATATGCAAATGACTAAGCAAAACTGTCACAATAGTTCGGATATTATGCCGTCAGATATGAAGAAGTATTTCTCGGGAATACGGTAATACTGCGCTGCGCTATCCTCCAGGCCGGAAAGTTCAGAACTGCCGGGAACGGGCACGAGATGGCCCGAAGAAATTGCCGAATCAAGACGAGCCCTGTCGCAGGCGGAGACGAGCTCCGACAACGGACAGCCCCGGGAAGTTCTCAGGCCAAGCATAACGTTCTCTATGCCCAGTTGCACCGGTGAGAGTTTCTCTTGCCCGGAGCAACCGGTATCCCGCTGTACGAGAGGAGCAAAAGTCTCAAGATACAGCTTCAGATCCGGGCTGTTCCAGCTGCGACACCGGTGACCGTCCGGGAGAATGGACAAGGAATGTGCCCCGGGACCAAGACCGACGTAGGGAACATGCCGCCAATATGCGGAATTATGGCGGGCCTCCATACCGGGAAGAGCGAAGTTGGAAATCTCGTAGTGATGGTAGCCGGCAGCAGAAAGTTCTTCGCACAAAATCTCGTATTGCCTTGCGCAGGACTCTTCCGACGCTTCCCGGCAACGCCCGTCAGCAATCATCCCGTCAAGAGCAGAATCCGGCTCAACTGACAGCTGATAGGCCGAAATGTGGCTCGGAAGCATGCCTGAGGCTGAAATGTCGAGCGCACGCAGAATCGTCTCCCGCCAAAGCCGCTCATCCAACAGTGGGACATACCCGTCTTTCCCCCTGTGGCCGGTAAAACGTCCCGAAAGAAAGTCTGAATGTTTCGGCTGAGAATCTGAATGTCCCAGAAGAGAGTCTGAATGTTTCGGTTGAGAATCTGAATGCCTCGTCTGAGAATCCGGCCCAAGTTCCGGAAGTCCGAAGATGAGGTCAATGCTGATGTTCCGAAAGCCGGATTTCTCAAGAATTCTGTAGGCCCGTACAGCGGTCGCCGCATCATGTCTGCGGTTCATCCAACGCAAAATCCCGTCGTCAAATGACTGCACGCCCATACTCGCACGTGTCACGCCCATCCCCAGGAGGGCTTCGGCATACGCCTCGCCCCGCTGAATCACGTCCTCCGGGTTCAGTTCAACAGTGAATTCATCGAAATACCTGCTTCCCAACGCATCCTTTAACGCCTCGACCACGCGGCAAAGCAAAGGCAGCGGCATCACCGATGGTGTGCCGCCGCCTATATATAGCGTGTTCACGTCCTTTGTAGCGTCAAATTCCGACTTTCTGCGGTCAATCTCCCCCAACAGAGCCTCGACATAGCGGTCGTAGCAGGCCGACGTCTCGGAATAGAATCCGCAGTAGGTGCAGAAAGACTTGCAGAACGGGATGTGGACGTAAATCACAATTTCAGACTTTATTTATGCCTGAAGCCTCTCAGTTAGCGAAGAAGCAGTTCAGCCGTTCCGAGAGAAGACTGCTCCGTGTATGCCTCAACGGTGTAGACGCCCTTCACGCAGTCCTTCACTCCGTTCACATAAATCACGATGTCCGTCTCGGCGCCCTGATAGTCAACCTCGCGGGAAGCCGAACTTACGAGAGTCTCGCCCTCAAGCTCGAATGCCCTCTGCTCCGTACCTGCAATCAGCACGCCGTCAGGGTCTTTTACGCGAATGTAAATCCTTACCGGGCCCTTAGGCGCAAGGTCGTTTTCAACCAGGCTCAGACGAGTCTGGAACTGCGCCACCCTGCTGCTGCGGTCCGTAACCTTTCCGGAAGCGTTGTAGGCCGCAAGTGAAAGTCCGCGTGCCTTGATGACAGAACCGGTCGCAACCTGTGAAGAAAGATTTTCCACTGTCTTGGAAAGTTCCTCCGAACGTCTCTTGCTCTCGGCGGCGTCGCGACGTGCGGCTGCGGCGTCTGCAGTGAGCTTCTTGTTGAGCGTGTTGAGGGAGTCAATCTGGACTATATAGTTCTTCATTATGCTCCTCAAAGTTCCGAGTTCCTTTTCGTACTGACGCATTTTCCTACGGTTGGTTGCGTCCGTCTGCTTAATTCTTTCTATTAGCTGATTGACCTCCTCGCGTGAGGAATCGAGCTGCGAATTGATTGTGTCATAATCGGATGACAGCGTCGCATAGTCGCTCTGAAGCGCAAGCATCTGGTCTGTCAATTCCTGCTTTTCTTCCTGAAGTTCGCTCACGAGCGAAGACTTCTGAATCCAGATATACGCCAGGACGCCGGCCAGAATGACCGCCACCGCAACGAGGGCGTATGTCACTTTCTTAAGACTGTTCTGTTCCATAATGTGTACATTTTTTGATATTACGTTTCGTGTTTTCGTAACAATGTGAGTGCGAATTTACGCAAAACCTTAGATTTGCAGAGTGGTTCTGCTGCGCCAAGGTATGCAGCGCAAAAATA
>ERZ1034719.92-NODE-92-length-72345-cov-13.491921_pt1 | contig 72345 bp, 58 predicted proteins | sample MGYA00520703_ERZ1034719 | MGnify/ENA primary metagenome ERZ1034719 (study PRJEB33766, sample SAMN09781716) | gut metagenome | biome: gut microbiome | host: Homo sapiens | place: Madagascar | study: EMG produced TPA metagenomics assembly of the PRJNA485056 data set...
CTCCTTATTTTACTTTTTCCAACTGCACAACCGTCTCGACAGTTGTTTCGGATTTCGGAAAAAATGTATCTGTTTCGCTGCCCTGATAATAAACAGGGAAACGAAACTGTATACTCTTTAAAATCTGTCCGTTTTCAAGCGGTTCCGGGTATATTTCAATGCTTTTAATAAAGCTTTGAAAAAATTCTTTTTTCTCGACCTCTGAAAAATCCTCATATATTATATCAAATAATTCAAGAAATTCATAGACCCTTTCCTGAGAAATCTGCTGTTCACGGATACCTTGAATTTGCTTTTGCACGGTTTTCAGAGAATCATTTGCTTCCGCAATTTCGTCATACAGTGAATCCATACGATTTTGCATATCACTATATTTTTCTTCATAATGCTTATCAGAATAATCCAAACGGTCTATTTGTTTTCCCAATCTGTCTTTTGCCGCTATCAGTTGCCTTATGTGCGCTTTGACCGCTGTTTCTTCTGTTTCGTATGTTTTCAAATCAACGCTGTTTTCCAGCTTTTCCTTTATTGCAGTATCGAACTTTGAATTTCTCACAATATGTCTGATAACTTCCACTACTGCGTCATTGATTTTATCCTGATGGATTTGCTTTTTGTAAGTACATTTGTGACCATCATATTCCAAGCGGTGTTTGCAGGCATAATACCAATAATCTCTGTAAAAACTGCCGTCTTTTTTTCTTTTTCGATTGACGCTCCCGTATAAAGCAGCGCCACACTCCGGACAGCGCAGAATGCCTGACAGAAGATGTTGGTGTTCCACGCTGTATATCTTTTCGTTCTTTACGCCGGTCTTTTTCCTTTTCTCCTGAGCCAACTGCCAATCTTCTTCGCTGATAATCGCTTCGTGTATGCCGTCATAAATGGGATACTCATCTTGTTTTACAACATGGTACTGATTACGGCTTCCTTGTATCTTTTCAGTCTTTCGTCTGCCAAATGCGATTTTACCGCAATAAATCGGATTGTCCAATACAAGCTTTATAAAGTGCGCCGTAAATGTTTCTAATGTTCCGTTTTGACGCTTCTTTTTCACATATCCTTGTCGGTTCAAATATCTTGCCACAGCATTTGCACCCATTGTAGTATGAATAAATTTGTCGTATATAACACGAATAATTTCAGCTTCATCTTCGGCAATTTTTAATTCACCGTCAATAAGTTCATAACCGTATGGTGCAAAACCGCCGTTCCATTTTCCTTCTCGTGCTTTTTGCTTTCTTCCTTCCATTGTTTGAACAAGAATGTTTTCTCTTTCAATCTCTGCAACAGCAGACAACACCGAAATCATCAGCTTTCCGCTGTCCTTTGAACTGTCAATGCCGTCTTCTACGCAAATAAGATTGACACCGTAATCCTGCATTTGCTGTAATGAATTCAGCACATCAGCCGCATTTCTTCCGAATCTGGAAAGCTTAAAGACAAGCACATAATCAACATTATCTTTGCCATCGGCAATGTCGTTCAACATTCTTTGAAATTCCAATCGACCCTCTATGCTTTTACCGGATTTACCTTCATCAGAATATTCTCCGGCTACTGTAAATTCCTGAAAATCCGCATATTTTCTAAGCCTTTCTTTTTGTGCGTCAAGGCTGAAACCGTCCACCTGCATAGATGTTGAAACACGGGTGTAGATATAACATTTTTTCTTTCGCACACAAATCACTCCTTCTTACATAATTGCATTTATATTTTATTTTGATTTCCTTCTAAACTCCAATGTGTGAGCAGAAAGAGGCATTAAGCCCCTTCCTGAAAATTGTTTTTCTTCCCGCATTGATGTTCAGGAAAAAGTTTCATAACCTCTGCCATCTTTAGCGTTCTGTACTTTGTTCCGTATTTCAAATACATTTGAGCCATAAAATCGACAAAACGGTCATACTCTGCCTTTGTTTTCTTTTCGTCATTCAACTCCATCATCGTTCCTCCCTTGCGTTGCGTTCTCGTTTTCTCTGCCAGTTCTCCAATAGTTTTATGATTGTTTCCTGCATATCTTTGTTGGAATAATTCTTGGGGAAATACTTTCGTATATCCTCTGTCATAAATTTGACTTGTTCCTTTTGGTTTGGCTTTTCCTCACTTAACACAGCATATACCGTGTCAACAGACAATCTTCCTTGGTTGCTGAATTTTCGCAAACGCTGAGCCTGTGAGAGTGACGGAGTAGCGTCGGTATATTCAATTTCATCAATCAAGACTCGTTGTTCTCTTTCGGGTAAATATGAAATTTCAACAGCAGGAGTAAACGCTATCCTCTGTTCGTCCACCATTTTTAGCAGTTCGGGGATGAGGTAAGTAAGACGGATATATCGGTAAACTTGGTCACGGCTTTCGCCTAATTGCTGACCGATTGTAGTTGCAGTATCCGACTTTGTCGCAACTTGCGACGAAGTTAAATCCGTCCTTTTTCCTTGTGCCTTCATCGCCGCAGCTTTCATCTTGTAAGCAAAAGCTTTTTCACTGGGTAGCAGATTTTCTCTTTGTAAATTTGCGTCCACCATTGTGATAACCGCTTCTTCTTTTGTGAGTTCCTTTACTATTGCTGGAATGGTATCAACGCCCAACTCCTTGCAAGCAGCCACTCGTCTGTGTCCGCTGATGATTTCATATTTGCCCCTTAAAAGCGAGCTGACAATTACCGGCACCAACATACCTGTTGTACGAATACTCTCCACAAGTTCCACTTGTTCCTCGCCGGTTCTTTCCTTGAACGGATAATTTTCGAAGGGGATAAGGGCGTCTATTTTTATCTTTTCAATTCTTTCTGTCATTGTAAGTACCTCTCTTTAGCTCAAAATCTTTACGGCTTTCAGATAAATGCCTTTGGTATTTTTCTCGTATATGAGTTTTAATTTTGTTCCGTTATCTATGTCATAAAATCCAAGATATTTCTGCCACCAGAACACCGGAGTGATGATTTTTTGTCCGTTTACCAGCCGGAAGAATAAGCGGAGCATTCCCGAACCGGCTTCTGCTCTCATAGTCAATGTGGCGATATATTCTCCTGCTTCTTTGATAAATTCATAATCTCCCGTGTAAATTCTTTCCTCACGCATTTCTGCACAGGTATATACTTTGTTTGCTATCATAATTGTTCCTTTCTCTTAATCAGTAATTTCTTTTCCGGCTGGTAGAGAGAATATATATTTATTTATATAGTTATAGGGGAAGGGTTTCTGTGTTGTTTTTTCCGAAATTAACTTCCAACCTATAGTCACACTTTTTCTGTATGAAAATGGTGCGGATTTTTCTGATTTTTCTCTCTGTAAGCCGTTTGATTTTTGAACAAGTGTAATTCCTTGCCTTATCCTGTATCGTTAAAATCGTTGCCGTTGGGTGCGTTTTTGACACCTCTTTTGGAATGATATTTTGGGCAGCTGACAATAACCGCTCGAAAGCTTTGTTTGCATTGGTTTGAGCATTTACGGCATAGATTGTTGTAGGTTCTCCTGCCGGTGATGGGACTTAGGAAGAACGCCCATTCTTGTTTTGCTTTTTTTGATAATCTCGACATTGTAAAAACTCCTTTCACTTGGTAGGCAACGAAAGCGGTCAAAAATTAACCCCTGACAAATATTTTTTTATTACCCCTTCACTTGTTAGAACCGGGAACGCTTTTTTGGGGGGTGTTTTTTGAAAAAATTTATATTTTTTAATATTTTCCCCTTCACTTATTTGGACAAAGGGTGCCAAAATGCACACCCATTTTCCAGATTTTCAAAATTTTTTATTTACCCCTCACTTGTTTGAACTGAGAGAGCCGTTTTGCACCCCCTCCGGACAGAAAAAGTTTCAGAAATATAAAAAACCTCCGATTTATCAAATCGAAGGGGAAAAATGAGTTTGAATCTTGTATTAAATCGTAACCGCCAAAAGCAAAAAGCACAGCAGACGGATTTTTCTCCGTAAGCTGTGCCTTGATTTTTAATTGTAAAGATTATGGGCAATGCGAATTCAATATTAAATGTTCAGTCTTAGCGAGCAGACCATTTGTGGATAGGTTTATCCAAAACGGTTCTCGTTAGGGTTGCACCCTAAGACCTGAAAGAGAATCGCATATTCTCATTTTCAAAATTTTTCGGTTAAAAAAGGGTTTGTTCGTATTTTCAAAAAATAATATTTTTTCTTCAAGGATATTTTGAAATCAGTTCATTGTATTGCTCTAAAAACACAAAAAGTCCTTTCCCGAACAAACAGGAAAGGACCTAATACTGAACGAAACAAAATCGAGCATCAAAAAAGCGCCACAGAAAACAGATACACAAAAGGGTACAATTATCCCTTTGTATATCCGTTTTCGTACGGTGCTTGGTAGCTTAGTTTCTTAAAAACTATCTCCGCTTGCTCGATTAGAAATCGTAAATATTCATTTGATGTTACAAGTCTACATCATTTAATTCTGAATTTCAATAGCTATTTTCAAATTCGCAGCGAGGTGTCGCCATTTGGCAACACCTCGCTGTGCTAAAGTATATTATTTGACTTGTGAAATATAATTTAGACATTGAAAAAAGGCAAGAATCGCAGCCAACTTGAAACGCCATCTCATCTGCACTTGTCAATTGAGAATATGTAATAGTATTATAACCCTAAAACATCATCTATTACACTCATTATATTCTGTTCTTGTTGTTCAATAACTTTTTTTGCATCTTTTATCTTTTGTGCGTGTAATGTAATACGTGCAAGTATTTCTCTTTGTTCATCAATCTTAGGTATCGGAACAAGAAAATTGTTAAATGCATTTTCATCTAAGTACCATCTGTTAGTAGAACCATAACTACATATTTCACACATATGCGTAAAGAAATTATGGCGCATTAAATATGTAATATACTCAGGAAGTATTTCATCAGTATTAATTTCAAAAGCCCAAAAATTACCAGTGATGATTGCGTTATCTAATTCTCGAGGAACTATGCCGTAAGCTCCATTTCGTGCATCAATTTTTGATATAAGAAATTGATTTTTCTTTACAAGAAATTGTTTCTTTGTACCAATATCCATTCCATATTGATTTTCTCGCAATACGATACCTTTATTCCACATTTGAATTGTAATTTGTTTGTAAATAACATCATCCTTTATATTCACAGTATTTTTAACTCTTTTTAATAGTTTAGACAATGGTTTTAATTCATATTCCGAATTGAGACTAATAAGAGGTGTCATATATCTTTTTACGCACCAATTATCTGATGCTAATTGATGAAATTCAGCAAACCCCTTTTCTTCTTTGTGAAACGACTTGTACTCGTTATTTACAGTGAGATAACCGCCCCATCTTTCCCAAAGTTGAATCGTCTTAGGAATATCATTTTCTTTAATTTGATTTCTTGTTGAATTTAAATCATACCCATCATTGTGTAAATCCACTAACCAAGTTTTTTTATTGTACTTGTTTTTTTCTTTTTTCATAAACAATATGCTAGTTTTTACGTCGGTATATGGATTAAAGACTCCTTGAGGTAAAGATATTATAGCCTCAACAGTATAATTATCTATTATGAATTCACGTATTTTTTTATAGTCTTTATGAAACAATAGAGTTTCCCCAACTATACACGCAATTCTACCATTTTTAGAAATAGATTCAAACATATGTTTCAAAAACCATGCATCAGGAGTGGTTGGTTCTTCCAATCCATATGGATGATTAGTCATAACAATGTCAAATTTCCCAAAATAAGGTTTCAGATTCATTTTAACCTTTGGATTTACAGCTTCAATATTAGAGAATTCATATACCGGCGTTACTTTATCTCTTTTTGTTATCTGTTCAGCTAAAAAATATGTTTTTGTTTGTTTTTTTGCATTAATAACCTCCAATAGTGGTTTATCTTCATAAAAAGGAAGAGTAACCGTATTTGTACCGCATACTTCCTCCTTAAACACTACTTTAGAACTATCAATCATAACAGGCTTGTCATCAATGATGATTTTTTGTAATTTTTTCGTTTTCGTATAAGATAGTGAATTTTCATTTGAAATGTGGTTATGCCCATCTCCTAACAAAATCATATTTAATTTTGTTAACATCACGGTACTATCTTTTAGCTCGTTACCAAACAAAACATCTTCTTTAAGATCTGTTTTTGAAACACCGTATTTTTCGTATTTTTCAAGATAATAAATAAAGGATTGAATTAAAAACCCTCCACTTCCGCAAGCGGGGTCGTAGATTTTTTCTATTTTATCAATTTTTCTGTTTCCAAATGAATCAACCAGATAATCTCCATTATCATCTTTTTCAAAGGTAATTTCCGGGTCTGTCATTTCCATCATAAGTCTAATCAAATGACGCGGGGTGAAGAATTCTCCTATTTTTCTGTCTTTCGAAGCTTTTTGATAATATTCTAATGCATTACCTTTTACATCTGTCATTCTATCAATTTTGCAATCGTTAAACATTAAATCTATAATTAAAGCTAATTCAGCCACTACTTGCGAATCCACCTTAATAAGCTTATCAGGAAAAATATTTTGATAATGCTTATTCAAAAAATCACCAAATAGCTTATTAACAAAATCAACCTTTCCTTTTTTTATGGATTCCCAAACAGATTCACCATATTGTTTTGTGAATTCATCATCCGAGCCATCATTAGAAAATATTTTCAGAAATATAAGGGTAGAGATTTCTGTTGCTTTATCTATGGCAGACAGCCCGTTTTTACTTGTTCTAAAAACAGAATCGCATCTTGCAAAATATGGCTCAAGTTTTTCTTTATCTACATTTCTATCTATTTGAGTAGTAAACATATTACCGTTTTTGGAAACGGATAATAAAAGAGGAGGAATCGGCATCGCATTTATCGGTTGCTCGTCAATAAGTATATCCGCCCACTCATCATCACTAGATAGATATTTAATAATAAAGTTTATTCCATCATATCCAAATGCAATTTTTATTTTGTTTTTGTGTCTTTCGTTATAATATTTTAAATAGACATCAGTACAGTCATTTAAGCCATTAATACTTGTATCTGTTCCGTTTACATCTGGGCGTTTTACATCCCCGATAGCAATAATTCTATCAGTATTGTTTTCGTAAAATACATAATCTGGAAAACCTATGCCATTCCCAGTTTTAGAAACGAAAGTATCATTTGCGTTTTTGGCGCTTCGTTTTGTATAATTCTCTCCGATTTGATATCCTAAAAATTTCAAATATTCTTCAAATACGGTTTCTACTTCTGATTCGTTGGCTGATGTGCTATAGATTTTATATGGCTGGGTTATTCTTATATTTTCAAATATTTCCCCATTTTTCTCATTTCGTATTTTCATTACTATTCTCCAATCATTATTGTATTACATATATATTTTCGGGAATTCATCCTTATATCAAAGGTTATGGGTTCTCAACACTTATAAGATAATAATGCTATTTTACGCTCTCAGTATATCTTCATAGGAAACAATCACCACATTACCCATTTTTTCCGCTTTGCTGATACAACCTTTAGTAAATCCTGACTTAGCAAATAGATAGTAATGCTTGTTTTTATAGTTAAACAAATTACTGCGTTCGATGAGCTTTTCAAGAACGGCGAGGTCAACTTTTTCATTTGTCCATTTACATTCGCCGAAAAGGGCGGTGTTTTTGTCCTGCACACCCATAATGTCGATTTCTTCCTGCTGTCTTGTTTTCTTGTTTGTACCCCACCAGCGGCCGATATCGGTGAAATTAACAGGGCAATTATCATTAAGTAGCTCATTCCAAAGATACTGCTTTGAAATATCCTCGAAAACTGCTCCCATATAATCGGACAAATACGGTTCAATTCGCTTATAGGCAAGCTCGTCCGCACCTCGCGAAATGACAGACGTGTTTTCTGCTACGAAGCGATACCAAAAACGGAACATATTGTCTTCAATTGAATAAATTGTTTTTCTGCCGGAACTTTCGCCGTACGGCGTTTCTTTCTTCACAATTCCAAGAGAAATAAGGTTGCGGATATAGGTTGCGCAAACACTTGTGTCCTCGCCAACCTTGCTTGAAATTTCCGAAAGTTTTGTACCACCGGTTGCAATAGCAGTTATTATTGCATTATAAATCGCAGGCTCACGCACCTCTTGTTTGAGAAGATTTGTCGGCTCTTCAAAAAGAAATGAAGCCGGATTTAAAAATATCTTTTTGATGTTTTCTTTTATAGACAAGCCGTCGTCAAGCTGAAGCAGATACTGTGGAGTTCCGCCGACGATTCCATAAGCAATAGCCTTATCCTCTGCTGAGAATTTCGAAAAATGCTTGCACGCTTCCATAAATTCAAAAGGCTGGACTTTAAGCTGTGCGGTTCTTCTGCCGTAAAGCGGCGCCTTATATGCAAGCACGTGGTCTTCCATATAGGACATTGACGAACCGCAGAGAATTAAAAATAATTTCGAAGTATCCTTATGCTTATCAATCATCAGCTGCAGAGTGGAGGCAAGGCTCTTTGAAGCCTTTGCAACATACGGGTACTCGTCGATTACAAGTACGATTCGTTTTTCCTGTGCCAATTTGAAAACAAATTCCAATGCATCCTGAAAAGATGTAAATTCACTGCCTTGCGGCAAATCAGATTTGTAACTCATTATACTTTGGCTGAAGTTTTCGAGATTTTGCTTTGCATTGCTCTCGACGCCCGTAAAATAAATTACATCCTTATCTTTTACAAATTCATTTATGATTGCGGTCTTGCCGACACGACGGCGACCGTAGATTACGGTGAACTCAAATTTGCCGCTACTATATTGATTCTGTAATGCTGTAAGCTCTCGTTCTCTTCCGATAAACATACGCATACCTCCGTTTAGTAAATTACGATTTACTATATTATACTCCCCAAAAGAATCAATGTCAATACGTCTTATGCAATTTACTAAACCATGTTTTAGCAAAATAAAATTCATCTGTTTTTTTGGTAGGTCTTAGGGTGTCCCTAACGAGGTATTTGGTAACTGTGGTTATCCAAATACACTGCTCGCTCAGCAAGTGCAGAAAGCGGGCAGTCTACCGTTTGGTTATCCAAATGGTCTGCTTGCTAAGATTATGCAGCGTCTTATAACAAAGAAGAAGCGGGAGCTTGCCGTTAAGGTTTGCTCTCGCTTTCGATTCTATTTTATCCGCATGCTTTTCATTTTCGCTGATGAAAATTTTATAATCAGGTCATCAACAGCGTCTGTATATCTGCCTTCGCTTTGCAATTTATTTTTAAAACGGATAAGATTTTTAATAATTTCTGAATGTTCATTTGGGGTTATGTATAAATGATATTGGGGTTCTCTCATACATAAATCACCTCGGCATTTACGATTTCAGAGGCACGATTACGGATGTTATTCATCTTGCGAATCCATAAAAATGTATTTTCTGCTTTGAGTTTCTCTGTTACATTTTCCTTTTCGGCGAGTGATTTTACAAGCTGCTGAAACATTTTTTCGGCTCGTGTATCGACTTCGGCAAGATGTTCATATAACCTGCCCGAAGTCAAATAATTGTAATAGAGAACCTTGTGATTTGACTCTAAATATCGTTTGTAACGCTGTCCCCACACACCGATTGGATATTCTTGCTGTGCATTCAATCCCAAATTTGGGAGCATATAATCTCCAACTTGACGATACTCAACACCTTGTTCTTCAAATATTGTTTTCATAGAAAAATCCTCCTGTAATTTGATTGTACTATCATTTTACAGAAGGATTTCTATTTTTACCAATGTGCCGATTACTGATTATGTTTCCACTTTAGTTACCATCGCCTCGAGGTTATATCCAGCCCTTTTTCTTAAATTCTTCAATACGAGCCAAATCTTCTTTCGTAGGCTGTTCTTCTGCTACATCTGCTGGGACATTCAAATAATCATTATTCCACTTAGCTAAAAGAGCCATAATAGAATCCGATATACGAATGTCTCGCTTCATAATGGAATCCATATCCCATTCATTTATTTCAGACGTGCCCATTGCCTTTGTAATAGCAATCTTTGAAGCAGTATACTCTTTTTTCTTTTTGCCAAAGTATCCATTGCCAGCTACTATGTTTAGTCTCTTTTCAAATGGAAGCTTATTACCTATATGTTCGATTTTTTCCTTGATTACTGCATCCGGTACATCTGGAAAATAATTTGTCTGCCATTTTTGAGGGAAGATATGCTCAATTTCCCAACGTGCCGGAAGAAGTTCATCCTGTTGTTCATAGGCTAATGACTTCAACAACATACGCACAACATTTCTATTAGGATTTTGAATGCGAGCTTCCAACTGACTAGTATCGATATCCTTGAAATCAAATGTAGGAGTATCTGATGAAACAATGGCAGAATTCAATTTCAGAATATCCGGTTTTACTGCATTGATAGTAGGAATCAGCAAGTATTTTGTCATCAATTCCATCAATAGTTTATTTAAGAACAAACTAAACTTCATCTCAAAATCCGCTTCGTTGCGATAACATACATAATATATGACAACCGGATACTTCCAGAACTCATTCGGATATGAACTCAATATATCAAGAGACTGCCTGATTTTTGCATTCTTAGACCAAACCTCGTTCTCAAGTTCTTCACCTTTGTTAATTACTTTCCACAAATTCAAAATCACAAACAGCGTATCTAAAAGACCATCTTTATACAGTCTTTCAAATTTATTTGCAGCATAGTACTTTCTAACACCCGGTGTAGTTGTTTTTGTATCCTTCTCTAATGCACGAAGATAGAACATATTATAATAGAAAAGCTGTTGTATGCTCTCATCTGCATCAGTAGCTTGTTCATCTAAATCTTTCCAGCGTTCAATAAAATCTTTCTTTTCATCTATCTCAAGTTGATTATAGATTTTCGCTTTGAAAATATCTGCGTCTGAAAGAGGTAATCCTCTATCATTCAATGTTGAGAAAATTGTCAATGCAGTATCCTGAGTATCTGCGGTAATTGGAAGCAGAATAGCCTGATTGAGCAAAGCATAGATAAACTGATACACCATTAACGGATTTTCAGTAGAATGTTTGTCAAATAACTCCTGAAAACGATTATAGTTCTTTGAATAGTTATCCTTAGCATTCTCATCTGTTTTTCCGGTTTCCAAAATCGAACGCAATGTTTCATTTCCTTCATTGTTGACAACACGAGATGTTAAAAGGATATTCTTGAAATCAACAGTACCAGTTAATTTATTAGTTCTCCAAATAGCTGGTTCTATCTTTCCAACAAAGTTATTTGCTTCCGGAGTTCTCTCGGACACAGGGGTTGCAACCAGCTTCGTGTAAATTGCTCTGAGCAAAAGAAACAGAGATGTAATACGCTGCTGTCCGTCGATAATTTCTTGCTCACCGTCTTCATTCTCATAAGCCACAATACTGCCCAAAAAATATGAACCTTCTCGCTCAGTACCACCACTTGTAGCTGTAAAATCCCATAAATCTTCAAAAAGCGTCTCGACCTGCTCGTCCGTCCAAGCATATGGGCGTTGATATTCTGGAATCACAAATGGTTTTGTTTTTCCGCTTCCCAAAAGAGCCTCGACACTTTGCTTATTAACTTCTATCGTTGTAGGCATAGATTTGCCCTCCTTCGTTTTTCATTATACGAATTCTAAATTCTATGTTTGGCATTACAGAACAACCATTCTCGCTACCCGTTTGCTCATATGTTATGAAATCATCTTAAAATGTCTCAATGCTTCTTCAATCATTTTTATTTTTTCAGGCGGGCACTGTGGTTGCTTTGTGTTCTCTGATTTAGGCTTATTATAATTTTCTCTTTCAATAATGCCATATTTCTCTTTTACCTGAGCAATATAGAGATTGGACACCTTTGTATCATATTTATCCAAAATGTACTGTTTGATTTCCTGATAAGTTGCTTTCGCTTCCGAAGCGGTCAAATCAAGCTCATCCATATCCACTTTGAGGTCGACATATGCGTCAGGAGTTTTTCTAACCAACTGCACAACCGTCTCGACGTGTAACGTATGCGGAAACATATCGACGGGCTGGATTTTTCGCACCTTATAGCCGTTTTTGACAAGGAACATTAGATCTCTTTTCTGCGTTTCGGGGTTGCAAGAGATATACACCACTTTTTTCGGTGCAAGGGTTACTACGCTTGACAAAAACGCCCTGTCCGAGCCGCTTCTCGGCGGGTCCATAATTACCACGTCCGCCGTTTCGCCCTCTTTTGCCGCTTCGACCATAAACTTTCCTGCATCGGCATTGAAAAATCTGATATTTTCGACCTTGTTGAGCCTTGCGTTTTCACGGGCGTCCTTGACCGCCTCGGAGTTCAATTCCACGCCGATAACCTGCTTTGCCCTGTCGGATGCGAAAATTCCTATCGTACCCGTACCGCAATATGCGTCGATAACCGTTTCTTTTCCCGTAAGCTCGGCAAATTCAATCGCCTTGTTGTATAAAATTTCCGTCTGCACGGGGTTTATCTGATAAAACGCCTTTGGCGATATTCTAAAGGTGTATTTTCCGAGCTGTTCCTCGATTTTTCCGTCGCCGAACAATATTTCTTCACGCTCGCCGAGAACAAGGCTTGTCTTTTTCGGATTGTAATTCCAAACGACCGTTGTGATTTCGGGATGCCTTGACAAAAGTGCGTTTACGAATGACCTCTTTTTAGGAAATTCGGGCGTTCCCGTAACCAACACGACCATTATTTGACCGCTTTTGAAGCCTCGTTTTACAAGCACATGGCGTAAAAATCCCTGCCGTGTGTCCTCGTTGTATGCCTTTAGCTTGAAGCTTTTGAGCAACTTGCGGACAGTCCCGATTATCTCGTCGGCTTTCTCGTCCTCAAGCATACACTTTTCAACCGCAACGACCTTGTGGCTCGACGATTGATACACACCGGAAATTATATTTCCACTGCGGTCTGTCGAAAACGCCGCCTGCACCTTGTTCCTGTAATTATACGGCTTGTCCATACCGATAATCTCGTCCACATGACAAAATGAGCCGAGCAATTTAATAACCCTCGCCTGCTTAAAGCTCAACTGTTCGCTGTACGGCATATTTTGCAACTGACAGCCGCCGCACTTTTTGTAAAGCGGACAGGCATTTGTATTTTTCGGCATAGCCTCACCTCAATTCACAGATAATTTTAACATATAACGCACAATATGGCAAACAAAAAGGACTGTAAATTTTACAGTCCTTAAAATTTAACTCCACAAACCCGTGTACCAATTTATCATTTGATTTCCGAACATCAGCGCAACGAAAATACCGATTGCGAGGTGCGGACCGAACGGAACTTCCTTTTTCATATTCTCCTTTTTGAGAGTGTTTGAAAAAATCAGATACAGCGTGCCCGTAAAGCCTGAAACCAACAGCGCAAGCAAGACATTTTTCCAACCGAGAGCAAAGCCTGCCGCCGCCATAAGCTTTATATCTCCGCCGCCCATTGAATCGGGTTTAATGTACGAAACGAGCAAAAACAGACCGCTGACAAGGAAAAATCCCACAATCCTGCCGATAAGCTCATTTTTATCAAATCCGTTTTCGATAATCGAGTCGATATAAATGACGATACCGCCTAAAAGAATCGTAATCCACATTGAATCGGGGATAAACATATGCTTTAGGTCAATGCAAAATACAACAACAAGTGCGGCGCAAATCATAAAATAGCCTAAAAGCCGAAGCTTGAAATCGCAGCCGCAGCCGAACACGAACGACATCACGAACAAAATGCCCGTAACGCTTTCGACAATCGGATAAATCGGGGAAATTTTCGCCTTGCAGTAGCGGCATTTTCCGCCGAGAAAAATCCAGCTGAAAAGCGGAAACAAATCGTACCATTTAAGCGGATGCTTACACGTGGTGCAAATCGACGAGCCTTTTTTGAAGTCCATACCGAGCGGAATACGGTAAATGAGCACATTCAAAAAGCTACCGATACATATTCCGACAATAAACACGCACACCGAAAAGTATATTTTCATCACAAGTAAAAAAGTATCGTAATCCATAATCAATCATCCTTTTCGGGAGCTTCTGCGGTTTTCTCCGCTTCCTCCTGAGCCAAAACCTCGGCTTTCATTTTGCGAACTTTTGAGAGGAGCATTACAAGAGCAAGAGCCAAAATCGAAGCGACGGAAACGAAAATACCCTCTTTAAGTCCTTGCGGAAAATATTTCATTTCGACGGTGTGCTCGCCCTGTGAAATGTTGAACATCATCATATGGCTTTCATTTTTGATAAGCTCGACCGCCTCGCCGTCAACCGTAACCGTCCAACCCTCGTCATAGGGCATTGAAGCGACCATAACGCCGTCCTTTGAAGCGTTGACCGTGCCCTTGATATATGAGTCCTTGAAAGTTTCAATTTTGAGCGTACCGTTTTCAAGAATATGCTTGTAGCCGTTCATAAACGCTTCGTCGTCAACGGTCATTGCAGACATCTGAACGGAGTCCGTAAGCGGCTTATCCGCATCAAATTCCGAAATATCTCTGTCGGCATCGTGCACCGTTACCTCAACGACGTCGCCTGCGTGATAATATCCGACGTCATAAAGCTTTCTGTCTGATACGTCATATTCGTTTGTTTCGCCTGCAAAGCTAATTGTCATTTTCTGCAAGCAGCCGCTTGTGGCAAGCATAAACAATTCGCCGTCCTTTTGAACGGTATAGTTAAACTTGATTGAGAAATCGTTGTCCGTTGCCTTAAAAGGATAAACGCCGCCGACTGATTCAATAATGGTCGTGAGAGCGTTATAGCCCTCTTCGTGCACCTCGCCGTCCTCGTGAACGTGAGCGTGCTCGCCCTCGTTTTCCTCATTAATCTCAGCGTAATATTTGTTTACCGTTCCGCTGTCAACCGCTTCACAGCGACTGTATTCAATCGAGTCAAGCTTCGCATAGTCGAACACATTTCCTACGCCCGTTGCGTTATACCAAAAGCCTGTTTGCGAATACGACGGCTGATATATGTACGGGTCCCATTGTGTAACCGTCGAATCTGCACAATAGCCGAGCGGAAGCGCATATTTTACCTTATATACACCCTTTCCGTCAACCTCGCCGATTTTTTCATAATACGGGTTGTCCTCGCCTATAAGTCCCACGCTGTCAAACACATAGTCAAGCGAATGCATTGCATTATATATGGGCGTTTGCGGCGAATACTTGTATGCATTTTGCCTGTTAGCGTCAACACCGAGGCAATACTGCGTAAGCGCAAGATTTGTATCGGTCATTGAGGAAAATGTTGAAATTCCGTTGTAGTTATAAAGTGCCGGGAAATTATTGACTTTCTTGTTGTCGCTTATTTCCATACGGTAAAAGCCGTCTGCGTTTGCTTCTATAATTTCCTTTGCCTGCTGAACTGCTTCACGGTCTGAATAATATGTATTATGAACATCGCCCGAAGTCTTTACAGCTTTCGTGTTTGAAAGGCAAAGCTCTGCGACAATCAAAACGCACAGTAAAATCGGAAGCGCACGCTTAAAGCCGTCTTTGTTTTTTGCGATAAGCAAAATTACAAGATACACGGCAGCCGCCACCGCACTCAAAACAAGTCCGTAGGTTGTAAAGTGGTCGGAGAACTGCGAAAAATTAGCGTATCCCACCGAAACGCCGACAAGGGCAACGGGAATTACAAAAGCCCATTTCGGAACGCTGTCGATATTCAAAAGGGTCTTGAAAGCAACCGTGATTATCAGGAAAAGATAGAGGAATGAAAATCTGTAAGGAAGTCCTGACGGAGCGTTGAGTCCGTGCCAAAGATAATTGAGCTTCGGAATTTGCATTGAGAGGAAGAAAAGCACGGTAACAACAGCCGTAGCGACCTTTTCATTCGCCTTAATTTTCTTCGAGGTAAAGAACAACGGGAAAAGTATCATTGTGAGCATACTGCTCATAAGATACGGTGCAGTTTTCGCTGTTTCTTCTATAAAGCCTATATTCATTCCGTCTGTATGATAGGAAAGGAAGTCAAGAATGTTGAAGAAAAAGTCCGTTGTGTCAAAATCGCTCTTTGCGGCGGTGCTTTTAAGAGCGTAGAGCACGGGGATAATTACAACCGCCGAAACAAGGCCTGCAAAAAGCGAGGCTATGCCGAATTTCAGCATAACGGGGAAAATCGGCTCGTCCTGTTTTTCTTTCTTGTTTTTGCTGACGTCCTGTGAAAAGACGAGCAGGAAGAAATAGAGCACGCAGAAAATGCAAATCATATACGCTATGTAGAAGTTTACAATTATCGCATAAGCAAGCGCAAAGAAATATAGCGTAGCCTTTTTGCCTTTTACTATATTTTCAATGCCGAGGGCAATAAGCGGCAAGGCGATAAGAGCGTCGAGCCACATTGTATTGTAATAGTAAGCAAGGTAAAAGCCGCTGAAGGTGTAAATGAGCGAAAATACGCTTACGGTTATATTCTGAATTCCAAACTTGTTTTGGAGAAATACCGAGAACGAAGCCGCAATCAAAGCCGTCTTAACCGTGATTATCAAGAGCATTGCGCTGTCGATATTTGAGCTGTTAAACGGCAACGCAAGCAGGTTAAACGGACTTAAAAGGTAGTAGCATATGCTTGCGAACTCATTTGAGCCGAGGCCCGTGTTCCATGAATAGAACAAAGAGCTACCGCTTTTAAGCCTTTCGATATATTCCGCAAGGAACGGCGCATACTGCCCCAAGCCGTCGTTACGAAGAATGGTATAATCGCCGAACGGTGCAATCTTTGAAAAAGCGCAGAACACCAAGAAAAGCACCACGGCGGCGAATGCGGAAATTAAAGGAAATATAAATTTATTCTTTTTGTTATGAGAAATCCCCAACGAAATCTTCCTTTCCAGAATGTGAAGTCATATACAGTTATAATTATACACTAACTGACAGCCGTTTACAAGGAAAGCCGTAAAATTTGAGTGTGCCTTAGGTAAAAAAATAAGCAAAGGCTTTCGCCTTTGCTTATTTAATGTTAATTAGCTAAATTGAGTTAATTCAATTAGTCAGCTACGTGCTTGTCGTAACCCTTAGCTACTTCAGGGCATGTAACTGTTGTAGAAATCTGACCGTTAGCATCCTTTGCCATTACAGCTGTATAATCCTTTGCTGTGCCTGAAAGTGAATCATCGTCTTTAGCAACGGGGCACTGCGGAAGCTTACCGCCGTCAAACTGATTCTTAAAGCTTTGGTTAGCAGCGAGGTTGATTGTGGCACCATCAGCAAGAGAAATCTGACCGCCGTCAGTTCCGCCTGTCATCTGCCATGTTGAAGCAGTTGACTTAATGCTGCTCATATTTGACTTACATGTCTTTGTCTCTGCGTTCTTTGTAACAGCACCGTAAACCGGGATAGCTACTGCAACAAGGATACCCATGATAACAATAACGATCATCAATTCAACGAGTGTGAAACCTTTTTTACTCATAAGTTTTCTCATGATAAATTTCTCCCTTTTTCATATTAGAATAATTATATAATGGGTGGATTGCCCAGAATACCAAATCTAAAAAGTTAACGGGAAGTTTCCGTAACCTTTATCTGTATTATAAACTAAAAAAAACAGTTTGTAAAGTGTTTTTTATAAAATATTTACAATAAATTACAAAATTATATTATTTTGCACCGTGAGCCACACCCGAGCCGCTGTTTTTACACTCCACATTTACATATTTTCCGTTTTCGGAGAGCGTTACGGTGTAATATCCGCCCTCGGTGGGACAAAGCGGAAATTTTCCGCCCTCAAAGCAAGCAAGATATGCGTCCGTAAACGCCTGCCTTGCGTCCTCCTGCGTTCTGACGTCAACCGTGGTTGTGCCGTCGTTCCTGAAAATGACCTTTGCGCCCGAATCGGTGTCAGTCAAGGCACATTGCTGCGCTCCCTTTGCGATAATCTCCATATTTGCGCCGCAGGTCTTTTTCTCCGCATTCTTTGTAACAAGTCCGAAAACAGGGACTGCCACAGCGACCAAAATGCCCATAATTACAATGACAATCATCAGCTCAACAAGTGTAAAACCCTTTTTGTTCTTCATAAGACATACCCCCATACAGTCTCGTGATTTTTTAGGGAATTGTGCGTGAATGTTCCGTAACTGTTTTAAGTATATCCTATATTTTATTTTTTGTCAATCACTTTGCCATTGCAATAAGTATAGCCATATCGGTAACAACCGTCCTGCCGATATTCTTTAACGTCTCATTCCTTGAGCCGATTTTAATTATTGCAGGCGACCACTCGTTATAATACTTGTCAATGATTATATCGCCGAGATATGTGCCTTTAAGCGTGTTGTCCCTGAAATCACGAAGCGTTTTGACAACTCCGCTTTCCATATCCGTACCTGCCATAAGCCATCTTGTGCCGCAGGTAAACGCTGTCTCGGTGTCTCCCGTATCGGCATCAAGCGCACCGCCTATCGAGTCATTATAGGAAATAAATCTTATAACGTTGCCCGAACGTTTAGAATTCGGATATAATTTATCCGCTTCCTGCCTATCCGACGGGTAACCCTCGGTATCCGTTCCCGCGTCCCAGCCTGCCGTGTATTCGCTTGTGAAATAGTATCCTCTTTCATTGTTGCAGTTGACAAGCTGACCGTTGGTTTTCATATTGTCGAACGAAAATGACGAGTTCAAGTCATATTTCGCAGGCAAATATTCACGGTTGCTCTTAACCGATACCGAAATACCGCTGTCAAGATATTTATGCTTGAGCGCATTGCCCGAAGCGTCCGTCGGGTTTTCCATTTCCTTGTTTTCGGTCGTGTCCCATTGGAACGCATCAACGCCTACGCTGAACTTAACGTCAAGCTTCAACGGGTTGTCAAACTGATAGTAGAATTTGTATGCGGTAGCGTTCGACTTAATCGTTACCTTGTTATCCTCATCAATCGAATGAATAGGTGCAAGCCCATAGAAATATCCCTTGTATGTGAAATAATAGGTGTATTGATTTGTAGGCTTCTGGAAAGTAATCGTGCCGTCGTCATTTTCCGTGAATGTGCCAAGCTCAGGGCAGGAGGCTAATATCTTATTTGCCTCAACCGTCGCAGGGTCCTCATAAAAAATGTCAACCTTTGTCGCAGTCGAAAGCGAGGTCTTTGTCGCATCCTCTTGGAACTGTGCGACAATATATTCAACCTGTGCTTGAAGCTTAAACTGCTTTTCGACCATATCGTAACGCTTGTATATCGTGCCGAAGAGCTGAGCGACCAAGCCCATAACAAGCGCCATAACTGCGATAGCCACAATAAGCTCTGCGAGGGTAAAGCCTCGCCTGTCATGTTTTGTTTTGTTGATTAACTTAAACATAGCCTTGCCGCCCTTTCTCTGTTTTATCCCTGAGATGCCATTGCGTTTACGCCCGCAAGGTCAATATCCCTCTTGTTGCCGCTTGCGTCGAAAAATACCGCCGTGGTGTCGTCCGTATATTTGCCGTCAGCACCCTGCGTTTTTACACGCTTCCATGCGCCTGCATCCGACGGGTCCTTCGAGTAGTAAATATACGCTTTTTCGTCGGCATCGTTTTTGCCGTTGCCGTTTTCGTCCTTGTAGCCCGTGAGATACCATATACCCTCGGAATAAGTAATCGAAATGAAGTTTATATTGGTTTCATCCGCAATCTTAATCGCTTTCCAAGCGTAGAGATGTTTTTCCTCACTGTAACAGTATTTGACGTTGATATATGAGCCTGCCTTACCGTTGCCCGAATAGCAATACTGCGAAGCGCAATAGGTTTCGGGAGCTTTTCCGCTTTGTGTGCCTACCGCTACCCAATAATCGTCCGCAAACTCTACGTCGGTTATTCCGCTTAACACGGATACGAAGCCGTATACGTCCGACGTCGAGTTCTTTTGGCTTGTGTAATCATAGAACTGTACACGGTCGCCGTCGTCTTTGAGTTTTCTGTTCGTAGGACCGCCTGCTGCGCCGATTCTGTCAGCCCACATGTAGCTTTCAAATTCCTTTGTAACCGCAGTTATCTTTGAATTTGTCGGTTTTTCATAGTCATAGCCCCAGCTGAACAGCGAGCCGTTGTCCGTGCCCCACATAAACTGCGGCTTTGCATCCCATGTAAGTCCCCAACGTACCGTTGTACATTGAGTTTGGTTCATCGGGTGCGTATTTGTACCGTACAGCTTTGTACCCGGAATGATATTCGGAGCAGTAAGGCCTGACGGCGGTGTAGAGTCACTGTTTGAAATTCCGAAGAACGACCTGTGATACGAGGTGTTCCAGCCCAATGCCGTCATATTGCCCGAGCCGTCCTGATATTGGTCTGTTCCGTAGAACTGATGGAATACGTTGGTTTCCTTTTTAAGCGACCAGCCCTTACCCGACTCCATAGAGCCCATCGTATCGTTGTCGCTGCCGTCGCCCGAGCCTCTGATATAAACAACACCCATATTCGAAATATCGTTTACACGTGTTGCCCAGCTGTAGTCGGAGAAAAGGTAACCCAATGTGTAGCCGACCGCAACGGAAATATTGTTGCCCGTAATATCGTCGTGATAGCTGTCAATGTCGAGCATTGTTACGTTATCTCGAAGTCCTGCCGACTGGAACGAGTGGTCGTATTTGCCGCCTGTTCCGTTAAACTTGTAGAAATAGTAGTCAGAGCCCGTCAAGCCCGTAATCAGCCATGTTGACGGATTTTCAAGTCCGATTGCAAACGGGTGCGAAAGATAACCGATTGTAATGTCGATTTCCTCGCCTGATGTAAGGTAATACTTATTACCCTGCTCGCCCAATGCCTGACCGGCGCTTCCGTTAACAGCCGTGTAGTATGCAGGCTTCTTTATCGTTGACCTCGGATAAACTATGTCCTTATACGGATTTTCCGAGGTAAAGAAGTTCAAAAGGTCCTCATACTTTAAGGATTTGAATATTTCAGCATCAAGCTTTGTGCTCGATGCTTTTGAGTCTCCGAAAAGTCCTGTCGGATACCAAGCTCCCGTTCCGCCCGGTCTATGGATTCCCGACGGAGTATATCTGTTGTTTGAGCTGTACGCAACGCCCAATGTCGCAAGCGGAATATATGCTTTCCAGCCAAACGAAGCCGTTTTCCAACCCCAAACGTCGATAACGGCAGGAATTCGTCCGCAATAAAGCGTATAGGATTGACTCGGATAAACCTTGCTGTTCCACTGTGTCTGATCCTGAATTTCAATATAATTGCTGTTTGTTTTATCGATTTTAATCGCACCTACTGAGGTAATGGTTATGAGCGAATCATCATTTTCATACTCATAATTTACAGCCTCCTTATAGCCGAGGCTCGAAAGCTTTTTGGCTCTTTCGCTGCTTGCGTCATATGTAAGCCACGCTCGCATATTATCGTTTTCGTCCCAACCTCTGCCCGAGTTGCCGCCGTAAGCCTCCGTGCCGTCACGCCATTTAACAACGCCGCCGAGGGTCAGGAACGCCTTGCCCGAATCGGAGGTTGCAACGTTCGCTGTGAAGTAGTTTGATGTGATGGACTTATAGTCCCAAAGACTTGTCTTTTGTGATTTGAAAAGATAGTTTATCTGTCTGCCGTTCCAGTCAATTTCAGTCTGCGGAGAACGGAATATTGACTTGAACTCCGCCTGTGTTGAATTCTCGGCGCTTATGTTCTCATAGCTGTCGCCCTCGGGCCTTCCTTTTGACGTGATATGCGCATAACGGTCATACTGCCAAAGCGTGTCGCCGCCCCAATAGTAGTTACCCGTTTTTTCGTTTCTCCAGAAACGGCGTACCTGTCCTGCATCGCCGCCCATTACATAGTAGCCGTACTTATTGTCTCCTCCGTTGCCGTCGTCGCCGCTGCCGACACCGACCCACTCAACGTCGTTCATTGCCGATTTAAGCGGAGAACCCGTCATTTCCTTTGCGATGAGGTCCATACGTCCGTACTCATCAACGCCGCTTGTCGCATAGTAATAGTATTTGCCGTCGGAAGCCTTTTCGCCGACAAGTATAATTTCGGGTGCGCCGACCTCGATTTTCGTGCTGTACTGAAGGTCGCCTACGCCCTGTCCGTATTCAATTACCAACGGAGAATGTTCAAAGCAAATGACATTGTTACCGCCCTTGAGTGTGAACACCGCAACATTTGTATTTCCGTCTTTTTTGAAAACTATATCGTAATACTGTTTGCCAACCGCTTGCTTGTTGCCGTTTTTGTCGGTATAGCTGACCTTAAAGTGCCAGCCTGCCTGATCCGCATTCTTGTTTTCAGCCACAGCGTTAAACGCAAAGCCCTTTGGGACAAGCGTAATTTCCGTCGTCAAAAAGTCATCGGTAAGATTGCTCGGGAAGCAGAGCATACGGCTTGTGTTATCGCTGACATAGAAGGTCGAATATGAATTCGGCGTGTTGGGGTTACTTGCGATAAGCGTACCGTGAACCTGACCGGCAGAGCTGTCCGAGCCAAAGCTAATTGACTTATCGGTATCCCCATCCTTTGTCATTGTAAGCGGAACATCACTTACGGAGATTTCATAGCCGGGTGCGTTTTCACCCTTATTTGCAATAAGCCTCTCCAACAAGCTCGCCTTTTCGTATGAGGATTTTGTAACCTCGCCCGCTGTGCGAATGTTCTTGAAATTTTGGAGGAAAAGCGGTGTAAAGGTAAAAATTATCAGCATAATCAAAGCTATGGCAACAAGTGTTTCCACAAGCGTCATACCTTGCTTTTGTTTTACCGTACTTTTAATGCTCTTAAAAATACTTTTCATAATGCTCCTCCTAACTTATTTTCAAAAAGTCTTATTCCCACATAAGAGATGATGAATCTGTGGGGTCGGGCGGAATAATCGAGCTGTATGTATCCTTTGCGTTATTGTCAACGTCGATTTTTCTCATCAGGTTTTTGGTCATATTGCCGTTGCCGTCGCCGACAACATACTGTGTAGGTGTATCTCCGTCGGCAGTCTGATAATAAATCTCAATCAAATCCGCAAATCTGTTAAGGACGTTCTTTGAATATTTGTTGGTTGCAATCGAATAGTCAAGGAAATACTTGAGCAAATCGACGCCGTATTCGTTTTCACTGCCTGTATTCTGCGGTGCATTGTCGTCAAAGTAATAAACGTCGCCGGCAGAAAAAGCCTTGTATCTGTAAACTCCTACGTTAGGCATTTCTATATTGACATATACGTCGCCGCCAAAATAGACCTTACCGCAGCGACCTAAGCTGTAAATACTATTGCTTATCGGGTCGGTAATTGCCGCAGTTTCAGGGTTCGGAGTTCCCAATACAACCGTACTGAACCTGTACTTTCCCCTTATGGCGTCGCCTATCATTCCCAAATTCGAGCCTAACTTGGTAAGTGTATTTCTGTAAAATCCGTATGCAAAAATCTCTATATCGCCGTTTATTACAATGTTGTTGCCCTTCAAGAACATAATATTGTAGTTCTTTTTAGTGGGTGTAACATCAATATCCGTGTTTACAAACAAGTCGTTCATTCCGACAAACGAAACAATGTTATCCTGATTTTCCTTCAGCTTGATTGTTCCCGTCGTAGGAGCGTTCAAAATAAGGTTACCTGAGGAATAACCGAGCTTTGCAGGTGTGCTTCGTTCGCCTATGTTGATTGTAAATGTGCCGAAATGCTTTGTTTTAAGCGAAAGGTTTGACGGAAGCTTTACCGTGCCGAGCTTGGTAAATTCGTCATTTGAAATCGGGTCGATAATTCCCGCATTGGCACCGTCGTTATCGTAAAATGTCCCGAGTCCCTGAACAGGCTCTGAAATTCTCGCCGTCACGGTCGCAGGGACAACGTCATTTATATCGTTTCCCTTAACCGCATAGCCTTTGCTGACAAAACGCCTCTGCTTGTCAATCATTTCGACCTCTTCCTCAGCTATAATGCCCGAGCCGTCAGCCTTTGTCTCTGTTTTCAGGAATTTACCCTTTTTGGTTTCGACGATATTCGTTATTTCGACCTGATAATATCCGATTATTTCCTTATCCGTACAAGCAGCCATGCCTGCCTCGGTAACATACTGATATGCTGCCGGAGATGCTGCCCTGTTCCAAATAAGGTATATTTTATTTGTTTGAATCTTATCTCCGTCCTCGCTTGTTTCAACGATAAACTCATTGACATCAGAGTCGGAGCCTCTGTTGTTAACAGCAAGCTGATATGCGTATGCCGAGGCCTCTGCTCCTGCTTGAGCAAGATACTCCGCTTTCTTTCTGTCGGACAAAAAGCGTACAGTCCTAAGGCTGGTCATTGTATAAGCATACATTGCCGTACCCATAAGCGAAAGTATAAACAGCAACGCAATGACCGCTGTCAATGCAAAACCGCCGTTTTGTTTAAGCCTTTTTTTCATACGAATCACCTTTCCGTATAAATTAAACTATAACTCTCAAAATTTCCTCTATCGATGTTTTTCCGTGCATGACCTTGTAAATACCCTCATCCTTCAGCGTGTGCATACCCTGCTTAATGGCAAGCTCTTTAATAGCCGCTGCGTTTGCACGGTCAAGGATAAGCTCCTTCATTTCCTCGGTAACGGTAAGGAATTCAAATACAGCCTCTCGTCCCTTATAGCCTGTATTGTTACAGGTAATACAGCCCTTAGGCTTGTAGAGTGTAAACTCCTCGTCGGGATACTCGTCAAGCGGAAGGTCGGGGAAGATCTTGAGAAGGTCATCCCTCTTTATCTGATACGCCTCCTTGCACTTGGGGCAAAGACGTCTGACAAGACGCTGAGCCAATACGCCGACAAGTGAGGATGTAACAAGGAACGGTTCAACGCCCATCTCGTTAAGACGGGTTACGGCGCCGGGTGCGTCGTTTGTATGCAGGGTCGAAAGAACCATATGTCCCGTAAGAGCCGCTTCGACGGCAATCTTTGCAGTCTCGCCGTCACGAATCTCACCGACCATGACAATATCGGGGTCGGAACGCAATACCGAACGCAAAGCCGCCGCAAAGGTCATACCTGCTCTGTTATTCATCTGAACCTGATTGATACCTGCCATACGGCGCTCAACCGGGTCCTCAAGTGTAATTGTATTTTTATCATCCGAGCTTATTTCGGCAAGGGTAGCGTAAAGAGTTGTAGATTTACCGCTACCTGTGGGGCCCGTAACAAGCAGGAAGCCGTAGGGCATATGAATTGCTTTTTCAAATCTGTCAAACTGTCTCTCAGAGAAGTGCAAATCGTGAAGTTTTACAACGCCCTGCGATCTTTCAAGAAGTCGCATAACAATCTTCTCGCCGTAAACGGTGGGCATTGTTGCGATACGAATATCGAGTGTTCTGTCCTCAAATCTGACGGTAGCACGACCGTCCTGCGGAATACGCTTTTCGGCAATATCCATACCGCCGAGTACCTTAACACGTGAAACAACCGAGGGGAAAAGCTTGATTTGGTTCTGCATTACCTCCTGCAAAACGCCGTCGATTCGGAAACGGACTCTCATATGCTTTTCAAGTGCTTCGACGTGAATATCGGATGCGCCTGCCTTAATGGCGTTGTTTATAATCTGGTTTACAAGCAAAACCGCCGGCTTATCATCAATGGAAAATTCCTCTGATACATTTTGGTCGTCGCTTGCTTCGTCCTCGTCATAATTGTCAAGCGACGAGTTCATATTTGCAAAGTTTTCGATTGCGGCGGTAAGCTCCATATCGGGAGCGACAAGGGGGCAAATCTCAAGTCCCGTCATAAGATGGAGGTTGTCTATCGTAATGATATCGTTCGGATTTTTCATTGCGACATACAAGGTCTTTTCATCCTGATAAAGCGGAAGAATGTGGTTCCTCAACGCCATTTCGGGTGTAATAAGGTTAGCCGCTGAAACATTGACGCCTATCTCATTGATTGAAACATATTTGTAGCCTGTCTTTTTGGCAAGTGTTTTTGCTATATCGTCCTCTGTGCAGTAGCCTAACTGCGTAAGGATTGTGCCGATAAGCTCCTTGCTCGTTTTTTGTATTTCCAACGCCTCAGCAAGCTGTTCCTCTGTGATAATTCCGGCTGCAACAAGCCTTGAGCCCATGCTTCCGGGGATTATCAGATTGTTATTCGCCATTATTTAATCTCTCTCCATTCGAAAATCTGCCCATTGAATTATATTGCTTATCTTGAAAATTCTACAAGTACGATCTGCGCCGTTCTCTGCTCTTCTGTACCTGTAATATTGATAGTATCTATACGCTTTATCTGCTTATCGCTTACCGTGTCATGGCAGAAGGTTATAATATCCCTGTATGAGCCGGTAATTGTAAGATTGACAGCTATTTGATTGACGTTCTGCTCATTTTTCTCAGGCTCGCCGAAGGTAAGCTCTGTGAGGCTGCAATTATGTGCCTCAACATCCTTTTCAAGATCAATCATAATCTGCATTTGATCAAGCGGATCCTTTGAAATCATTATATCGTATTGAGCTATCTGATCCTTATATTCGCCGCTGCGTGCCTGCAAAGCCTTGAGGTTTGCGATAGCAAGCTGATTTTGCTTGTATTGTGCCTTTGCCTTTTCGATATTCGCTTTCGTCTCGTCGATACCCTTCGCACCGAAAACGGTAAGAACGATAAGTCCTATGCAAGCGACAATCAATACAGCAATTACCACTTTGACGTCGTCGAGGGGATTTTTCTTAGCGGCTTTTTCCTTTTCCGAGCCGTCGCCGGTAGCCTGCTTCTTTTTAATAACATCGCTTAAAGCCATAACTATTTAGCCTCCCCCGTAGTAGTTTCAGTTTCGGTCGTCGTTGCCGCTGCGGTAGTCGTAACCTGTGTTGTCTGAACCTCGCCGCTTGAATTTGTTACAGCCTCGCCCTTTTTGTCGGTAACCGTCTCATAAACGGGAGCACCGGCAGTAACGTTGACGCCGTTTGACATGCTCAAGACAAGAGTAAAGGTAACGCTTTTTCCGTCCTCGCCCGAGGTTCTTGTGTAGCTTGTTGTCTCAACCGTCTTAACGATTTTTTGCATTTCCTCGGTTTTGAACAAATCGACATAATCCTTGTAGTCCTGGTTGTCCTGAACTGTGCAGGTAAGGGTGCAAATACCCTCCTTAAACCAGTTTTCAAGGTTTATCTGTGTAATCTGAACATAGTCGGGTGTTTGATTTGAAATCATTGTGAAAAATTCAACAGCATCGGGATCCTGCGGAGTGATGCTTTCAATCATTTTTCTGACCTCGCCCAACTCATTGTATATGTTTTGGTATTCTTGAAGTGCAGGGAATTCGCTCTCAATAGCACTGTTTTTACGCTGAATTGTTTTGAGCTTCGATTTAAGGATTTGACCCTTAACCGCAACGCCTCCGTAGACAATAAAGAGGCAAACAAGAATTACAAGCGCAATTTTTGAAATCAAGTCAATTTTCTTTCTGCTTTCAAGCCTGCGTCTGTAACTGTCCGGTAACAAACTAACTTTGAACACTGCTTAAACCTCCAATGCCTGAATTCCAAGACCGATACAGCCTGCGAATTCGTTTAATACGTTTCGGTCAAGTCCGAAATTATAATTTGAATAAAAATCAGGAATAATTACGGGCATTTCCATAACAGTATCCTTGATTATATCGCACAAGTGAGCACTTTGATCAGCTGTCGTTGTGAAGAAAATCTTTTCAATCGGGCTGTCGCCGTTCTGCATTGCATAATAGCTTACGGATGAAGCTGTTTCGGATGCCAGCATTGCACCGATTTCCTCAATGTCAAATGCGAGAGTCTCCTCGTTCGGCTCAAGCTTGTAAATATTGTTCACGCTGTCGACAACTCTGTCCGGAGTTGTTATAGAACGTACCATTGAAATTTCGTCGCCCTTGATAACTATAAAGTTAAGAAGATCGTCGGTCATATTCAAAAGTGCAAACTTTTCGTCGCCGACAAGGCCTGCTTTAAGACCTCTTATCTGCGAAAGCACCGAGGAGTCAACGTCCGTAACCTGAAGCTTTGAAGCTGAAAGAATATTTATGTACTGCTCAATCATATTTCTTCTTGCCGCAACAAGCATTACGTGTGTTATGGGCTGATCCTCATCATTTACGCCGTCGCCTGCAACGACATAGTCAATTTCCATTTCCTGTATCGGGATGGGAATGAACTCTTGAGCCTGCAAGAGAACCATATTGCGAAGCTTATCGTCATCAACCTTGGGGAAGGTCGCATATCTCATAATAACGTTTTCATTGTTGATACCGACAACAACGTCGAGGCTTTTGAAGCCGCCGCTTTGGAGCAGCTCTGTCAACGCAACGTTAAAGCGATCGGGATCTCTGATAAATCCCTCTTCAATCGTTCCCTCGGGCAACGGTGCCTTTCCGCACGCTAAAATTGAATATGTACCGCTTGAACGGGTAATTTCAACCGCCCTTATTTCTCTCGAATCGACCTCAAGGCCGATTACACTTTTAACTTTAGCCATAAATTTCTCCCCCTGTTTATGAGCCGATAGAAGTAGACGCCGTGAATATAGGCAAGTACAACGAAATAAGCATTGCGCCGACAAGTCCGCCTATACCGATAAGAGCGATAGGCTCGATAATCGAACCGAGGTTTCTTGATGTCGTTTCAACATCCTCCTCGTAGAATTCGGCAACCTTGTCAAGAAGCTCCGGCAATGTACCTGCTTCCTCGCCGATTGCAATCATACCTGTAACCATAGGAGGAAACAACCCACTCTTATCAAGAGAGTCCGAAATGGATTTACCCTCTTCAATGTCGGAAATAGCGTTGTCAACCGCATCCTTTATTAAATCACTGCCCGATGTGGGACCTGCACTCTGTAATGCCTCAACAGCGGTAACACCGCCTGCAAGAAGCGTTGCAAGAGTTCGGCAAAAACGAGCTACAACCATCTTTGTAATAAAGTCGCCGATCAGCGGCATATGCAGCTTGTTCTTTTCCCAAAAGGTGTGCGCAAACTTACTCTTTATTATAAATCTTAATGCGACAATTAAAATAGCCGCAACCAAAATCCACAAATACCATTGTGTTCTCAAGCTGGTTGACGCATTGAATATGAACTGTGTAAGTCCGTTCAGCTCTGTTTTCGCAGGAATCATCTTCTGGAAAATCGGAACCATGAATGCAAGCATCGCAATAAGAAGTATGATAGCGAAAATACCGATATTCTTAGGATATGATACCGCCGATTTGATATTGTCCTTCAACGCCTTGTTTTTCTGCAACTGGTTTGCAAGGCTGATAAGCGATTGCTCGAGAATACCGCCGACCTCGCCCGTGGCAATCATTGCAACGAAAAGGTCGTCGAAAATTTTCGGATACATTGCAAACGCATCCGAAAGAGGCATACCGCTTTCAACATTTTCCGAAATATCTACAATAGCGGCCGCAAGAGTCGGGTTGGTTGTCTGCTTTGAAAGCGTCGCCAACGCTCTTGTAACAGGAACACCTGCCGAAATCATAGCCGCCATCTGTCTTGCGAAAACAGCGACGTCCTGTATAGAAACCTTTTTACCGCCCGACTTTTTTTTCTCACTGATAACTTTTTCCTTGATGTCGGTAACGATAATTCCGGCTTCACGGAGCTTATCCATAGCTGCGGAGGAATTATCCGCAACAACCTCGCCGTGAACGTTCTGTCCCTGGCGGTTCATACCGTCGTAAGTAAAGGATGCCAAAGCATTTGCCCCCTTTTATATTAGTAACCCGATGTCATAAGAAGTCGTCTGACCTCTTTTTCATCAACGCAAAATTCAATTACAGATTCCTTTGAAATCTTCTGCTCCTTATAAAGCCTTAAAAGAGCCTGGTCCATAGTCTGCATTCCCTGCATCTGTGCTGTCTGCATAGCCGCATAGAGCTGATGCTCCTTTTCCTCACGGATAAGGTTTTTAACAGAGGGTGTATCAATCATATACTCAACCGCAACGCATCTTCCCTTGCCGTTGATGGTGGGAATAAGCTGCTGCGAAATAACAGCTTTCAATGAGTTTGCAAGCTGCTGTCTTATCTGTCCCTTTTGTCCCTCGGGGAAGGAGTCGATAATACGGGAAATTGTCATAGGTGCAGTCTGCGTATGGAGAGTCGAGAGAACAAGGTGTCCCGTTTCAGCCGCAGTAACCGCAATCGAAATACTCTCAGGATCACGCATCTCGCCGATCATAATTGTATCGGGGTCATGTCTCAAAACAGTTTTAAGCGCATTGGCAAAGCTGTGAGTATCGTTTCCTATCTCTCTCTGACGTACAGTTGATTTAATATGAGTATGCAAAAACTCGATAGGATCCTCAACCGTAACTATGTTTGTTTCATATCTTTCATTTATGTACTTAATCATAGCGGCAAGAGTTGTCGATTTACCGCTGCCTGTAGGTCCTGTAACAAGTACAAGTCCTCTCGGAAGATTGCAAAGTCTTTTAATATCTGAGGGAAGTCCGAGGTTTTCAAGTTCAGGAACTTCAAACGGAATAGCTCTGAATACCGCCGCAAGCGTACCTCTTTGGATGATGACGTTTCCTCTGAAACGAGCAATGCCGGGTACTGCTACCGCAAGGTCCAATTCCCAATCCTCTTCAAGCTTCGTTTTCTGCAACGGCGACATTATATCGAGAAGCATTTTCTCAATATCCTCCGGTTCAAGCTTCGGAAAATCGGTCTGACGCTTAAGATCTCCGTTTATTCTGACGCACGGCTCAATTCCCGCTACCAAGTGCAAGTCGGAGCCTCCAACCTCCGCCGTATGTCTTAAAAGGTCCTCTATCACGAACGGATAAGAGCTTTCTTTGCCTGTAAAAACCACTGAATACAACTCCTAAATTTTGAACATTTAACTAAAAATATGCGTATAGGGTGCAAGAAAAAGTATTATTCCTGCACCCGATTTTAACAATTAAGCTGCCGAATCCAGCTCTGTAAGCAAGCCCTTAATGTAATCTGCCATTTCGGGTGTAGCCTTAACGTAAGTGGTACATGCAGAACCGCTTCCCGTCTTGGAATCAGCTGTTATAAATGTAAATTGATCCATTGTCGGAATTTCGGGATGAACGCTCATCAATCCGGCAATTCTGTTTCTCGCAACCGCTTCGTTTGCAGTAACCTCAACTGCTCTGTTCAGAACCTCCTCGGTACTTGCCGTATCCATTGCGTCAAGCAAACTCTTAACCTGCTCCTGCTTTGCAAAATCGCAGTAAACGATAAGTGCCTTTGAAATTGTCGGATACGCATTAGTCTTGAAGGTAACATTTTCAAGTTTTATGTTTGCAAGTCTGTCAAGCATCTCCTGAGCCGTGCAGTTCTGAAGATCATATACAAAGAATGTGTTTTCAAGCTTCATGCTGTCAGCATAGCTTTCGGTATCAAATTCCTTGATTTTGCCCTCTGCCTTGTTGACCTCAGACTCAGTTCCCATAAGCCAAAGCTTCTTGGTCATCTTTTCGGGTCCGTAAACCGTAACCTCATAGGGGAAGCTGTCTATAATGCCGACAGCCATAGCTCTGTCAATATACACGAGCTCGATTTCACGAAGTATTTTCGCTTCCTCAGAGCCTGTTGAAGTGCCCGGAGTTCCTGTTGACGGCGCATCTGTTCCGCCCGAGGGGGTGGTGGACGGCTCTACAACCTGATCGCTCTTTGAAGCACCGAGATTAGCACCTGTAAGCGGCTTATCGATAACAGCCTTTATTGTGTTAATGTCTGCAAGAGCGCTACCCGTAACAAATGTATAGAGGGTATAAGGTCTTGATGCTACAACAATTCCGGGGTCAAGTCCAAGGCTCGAAAGAAGCGAGCTGAATTCCTCGGCAGTAATGTGTTCAAGATTGATTTCCTTGAAATTAGCCGCAACAAGAGCCGCACCTGCGTTAATGTTACTGCTTACGTCAATAAGCTTTATAAGCTCTTGAATTTTAGCAAGCTCTTTAGGACTTGCGCTGACAAATACTGTGCTGTCGTCAGCCTCTGTCGAAACATACTGAACGTTTGACAAGCCAAGTGCGCTTGCCTGCGTCTGAAGAACGCCGACTGTTATGTATTTAAGGGTGAACTTGGTCATTACAACCTTGTCAATAAATTTCTCATTAAGCTCTGCGGTAGTGCCTACCATCAAGGTATTGCCGTCTTTAAGATATGAAAGACCTGCAAGTCTTGTAACATAGTCAATTGCCTTGAGCGCCGACATCTGTTCAAGATTAACGGTAAGCGTTGTTGTTGCGTCGCCGACAAAAATGATAGTATAGCCCGCATTTCTTGCAATTGCCGAAAGTGCATCCTTAACATTTGCGTCAACAAGATTAAGAGAAAGTCTTGATGATGACCATGTGGAAGCAGAGGACTCCTCGGTAAGCGGTATTTTAATTACCTTTCCCGAAATAATCCTGTCGGCATCAGAAAGATTGTTAGCGGTCATAATGTCGCTGACTGTAACGCCGTGAGTTTTAGCTATTCTTGTCAGGGTGTCCCCCGACTTGATTACATAATATTGGTAATCGCCTGAATTCTTCTTGCTTGAACCCATTACCGTCATAGGCAGCACGGCATTTACAAGCAATACGATTGCCAAAACCGCAACCAAAACAGCTTTCAATTTTTTTGTTGAACTGTTGTACATTGTGTGTTCCCCCTAAGAAACTCTATTATTTATATATAAAAGATATTATTTTTTCAAATTATTTCATCTCGACAGTTCTCTTCTTTTCGCCAAGCGAGAAGGTAACCGAGCTGTCTGTTATGGATTCAACGAGCCACTCCGAGCCGGGCACGTAATCTCCGACCTGAAGTACATACGAGCGGAACTTCGTTTCCACGATTACCGTTCTGTAACCGTCGGAGTTATATACCATACCCTTTATCTTTGCGTTTGCGATAACGTCCTCGGAGAACGGGTCTACACCCTCCGCAACGGTTTCGCCCTCGCTTCTCTCAATCATCGGAAGAACGTCAACCGATTGTGCCGGATTTGTAACGTTCTCGTCAAGCCCTGCGTCCGTTTTGATGCCCGATATAATTATCAACGCCGCAACTACAATCGCAATTATGAAAAATATAAGCGGCAAAATGATTTTCATTTTAGGATTTTTCTCAAAGAATGCATTAAAGGAATTCCTTTTCCTCGCATTCTTTTTACCGCCCTTGCCTGATTTGAATTTGGCTATGACATCCTTGATGTCCATATTCATATCCATAAAGCACCCTCCGATACGCTACACTTTTTCAGTTGAATTTTAGTAAAACCTATGCTTGCCCCCACCGTTTTTTATAAAATGGGCGCAATAATACACATATTTATAGTTTATTGTACAACTAAATATTCCTTTCGTCAATAAATATATAAAATTTTTTACAAATTTCATATATTTTTTTATGTATCTTTATGCAAATTATCCTAAATGTAAAAAACGCAGGCAAAAAAGCTTCTGCCTGCGTTTGAATTTGATTAAAAATGTTTAATTTTGCGTTACTTTTTTGCGTTGTCGTGCTTTGAGTTGTAGCCGTAGCCATAACCGTAGCCGTAACCGTAGCCATAGCCGTTCTTCTTTCCGTAGAAAGCAGGCTTGCCGAAGCCGACCTCCGCATTGTTGTAAATACAGCCGAGAATTTCAATTCCCGAGTTTTCAATGTTATCCATTGCTCTTCTGATTTTTCTTGCCGGTGCGTAGTCCTGCTTGATGACAAGAACGCTCGTGTCCGCATAGCCTGCAAGAATAGATGCGTCGGCAAGTATTCCGCACGGTGCGGTATCAACAATAACAAAGTCGAATTCCTTCTTTGCCGTTTCAATGATTTCCTCCATCTTAGGCGAGGAAAGAATTTCCGAAGAGTTATCGACAGCCTTGCCCGAGACAAGAACGAACAGCTGATATTTTTCGGAATACTTAATCGACTCTTTGAGTGTTTTATTTCCGGAGATTATTCCGCAAATTCCCTCATCGTCAGTAGCCGAGAAGCCCAAAGCCTTTGCAACCGAGGGCTTACGCAAATCGGCATCGATAAGAAGAACGGATTTTCCGTTTTGAGCAAGGGAAAGAGCAAGGTTGGTTGCTGTTGTGGTCTTTCCTTCGCCCTCAAGCGTACTCGAAACAACAATCGTCTTGTAGCCGTGCTTTGTTGCAGCGTATTCAATCTTTGTTCTGATAAGCTTATAAGACTCGATAAAGGAGAAGCCTGTTTTCTTGTCCGTAATGAGAATACCCTGCTTCGAGTCGGTTTTCGATTTGGAATTAACTCTGTTGATGGTACCGAGCGTTTTGGCATCAAGCTTATTGCTGATTTCCTCGCTGTTCTTAATTGTATCCTTAAAGATAACGGATGCTATAATCAACAGGCACGCAAGAATTGCACCGATAACAAATCCGAGAACCGAGTAAACTACCTTATCGTTGTTTTCGTTCGGCTTTTCCATAAGCAACGGAGGGTCGATAACAGCAAGCCTTGTGTTCGGGAACGCCTTTTCGATAGCACCCGGATAATTCTCGACATAAGCCTTTGCAATTCCGTAAGAAACCTTCGGGTCGGTGGTCGTAACCGTAAGGTAAATTATCGAGGTCTCTTCAATCGAATTTACGGATATGAAGCTCTTAACCTGCTCCGGAGTAACCTGATATCCGCAAGCGTTTGCAACATTTGTGGCAAGCTCTGTTGTTGTGAAAACATACTTGAAGCTTTCCGCAAGCGAAACCGAAGCGTTAATATCGGAGGCGGACTGACCTGCAACCGAAATAGCCGAGTCTCTGTTGCTTGCAATAAACATAATCTGCGAAGAATATTTATCAACGTAAGTAACCTTTGCAATTATAAATCCCAAAAGAGCAACAACGACAGCCGAAATAACTATCAGCCACCATTTATTCAAAATCTTTCTGAGATATATAAGCACGGTGTCGAGGCTCATACCGTCCTCGTAATCTTTTTTCTCGTCCGAACTATACCTCATAGCTTTCTCCCTCTGTGAAAAGTTATCAATAAAATCATTCTAAATGATTATAACAGATATATTTTAATTATACAACAATAAAAAACAAATTTACCTTAATTTCTGCATACTGATTTTTTTATCCGCAATTCTAAGCTCGGTGTCGCAAATCTCAAATGCCGCCGCCTTATGCGAAATAACGATACAGGTCTTGTTTTTAAGCTCCCGAATATTTGAGAGCACCTGCTTTTCCGTTTTCTCGTCAAGTGCGGACGTCGCTTCGTCAAGCAAAAGTATCGGAGCGTCGGTAAGCACCGCACGGGCAATCGCAAGCCTTTGTATCTGTCCCTCGGAAAGACCGTGCCCGTTCTCCAAAAGCACCGTGTCAAGACCGTCGGGAAGCTCGTTTATAAATTTATCCGCACAGCTTATTTCCGCCGCACGCATAATCTCCGCCTCGCTCGCCGAGCTGTTCACAAAGCGAATATTATCTCTGATCGTGCCGCTGAAAAGCATATTTCCCTGCGGAACGTAAGCGAAAAGACCTCGCATATACTTATCTATGCCGTATTCCTTATCGCCGCATTTTATGTAAATCCTGCCGCTGTCAGGCGGAACAACGCCGACTAACAGCTTAAACAGCGTGCTTTTTCCTATGCCCGATATTCCCGAAATAACCGAAAACTCATTTTTCTTTATTGCAAAGTCGGCATTTTCGATTACCGTAGCTCTGCCGTAGCCAAAGCAGACGTTCTCAAAGCGGATTTCTTGCATTTCCGAATAAACCTTTTCTGTGTCTATGCTTTTATCGTTTACGCTCTTGCTTGCGCTCAAATTTTCAATCTCAATAATTCTCTCCGCCGAGGCGAGCATTGAATAATACTGCGGAACTATGCCCGAAAGCGAGGTGAACGGAGCTTGAACCTGACTTATAAGCTGCATAATTGCCGTAAGCGTGCCGAACGACATACTGCCTGCGCAAAGCTTTATACCACTCCACACAAGACCGAACAAATATCCCAGCGAGAAAGCCGCCGAAAAGCCTAAATTCGCAAAAATCGACCATCTGTTTTTCTTGATTTTGGCGTCAAGGTTGTTTTTTTGCAGCCCCTCTGCCCTTTTCATAATTTTTTTGCCGACGTTGAAAATTTTAATAACAAGCACGCTCTCAATCGACTCTTGCATAAAAGAGCGAACAGAACCGTCGGTTTCCTGCACCGCCTTATGGAGCTTTTTCATTGAGCCTCTGAATATTCTTGTAAACACAAACAGCGCAAGTCCTGCAACCAAAAACAAAAGTGCAAACCATTTGTCGAGCGCAAACAGCACCGCAAACGCACAAACGAGCCTTGTAAGCATCGAAGCAATCGCCGGCATTATCGTTGTAACCGCCTGACTTACAACAGCAGTGTCGCTTGTTAGCCTTGTCATAAGCTCTCCGGAATGATACTGACTGATTTGGAGATAATCCTTTTTTAATATGCTTTCAAAGAGCCTTGATTTGTATTTCATTTCAAGCCTGCCCGAAATACGCACCTCAAGAGCCTTTGACAGCAGCTTCAGCGATATTTGAGCGACTATTACAAGCAACAGAATTATTGCATTATGAATAAGTCCGTCCTTGTCGCCCTTTTGCGCCGAGTCTATAATAAGCTTTGCAAACACCGCCATTGAAACTCCGCACACGGAATAAAGAGCGTCGCAAATTATAAGCGACACCATTTTCGGCAGCTCCGAGACGGAATTGCGTTTTATCCAATTCAATGCGGCGGTGTTTTTCATTTTTTCAATTTTCCTCTTGCTTTAACAATGTATTTCCTTATCGGGAAAAGCATATTCCAAAAACGGCAATACGCTCTGTATTTTTTACTGTTAACCGAAATTTCTTTTCCGTTTCTCTTTATTGTGCGGACAAGCCCGATAATCATACCGTCGGTTACACCGTTTTCCTTAACCCATTGATTATCTCCGCACATTGTGTACGAATTATCCGAAACTCCTACAACTCTGTGAAGCACAAATGCGCCGTCGGGACGTCTGTAAAGCGGCAAATCGTATTTTTGAAGCTTCTTGTCGCACTTTTCCAAAATTACCGTATCTCTGCCTTGAACAAGCAGCGGTAGCATACTTGTACCCGTTATCGGCATTTCAACCGTTCCGCCCTGCGACAGCTTATCCTCGATTATCGGCATGAGCTGTGCAAGGTGTATTTTCTTCTTTTCCACAGCTCAATCCTCTATTATGCTCTTTTCACGGAGCCTTGCGATATACTTGTCAATATCGCTTGAAGCTGTGGCACGGTCAATTTCATATTCTTTAAGAACAGCATCAACCAATTCTTCCTTTGTTGCGCCCTTTTCAAGCAGCTTCCAAATAAACGCACCCACGGGGTTGAGCGTCATAATTCCGCCGAACGACATCTGCTCGTCGCCTATCGGAACAACAATATTACTGCCTGCGACCTCTCTGATTATATATCCGTCTTTGATTTTCATTGCTTTTCTCCATTTGATAAATCATTTTGTATTCCGAGATATGAGGTCATAACCGCTTCCTCGGAAATATTGCATTTCAACCTGTAAATCGGTACATTTTTAAGCACTCCGTCGAGCACCGTCAAAAGCTTATCCATCACGCTTGCGGCTGACGGACGAATTGTCTGCGCCAAAAACAACGGTATTGCACTTTGCGGCGATATTCTTGAAATACTGTTTTCCGTGCCTCGTTCAAGAAAAACGATTGCCTTTATCGGAACAGCTATATTTGTGCTCTCATCATTTTTTCCGCTGAACGGCGTTCCGCAAGCACAATATTCGCCGTCGATTAAGCGAATAGCAGGCTTGTCGTCGTTTACCATATGTGCGTCGGGGAATTTGTCCAACCATAAATGCGTGTGAGTGGATTTTCCGACGCCGCTTTTTGCGGAAAACAGATACGCAACGCCGTCTTTTTCAATGCAAGAGGCGTGAAGCAAAACTCCGTTGTGGTTTAAGAGGTTATAATAGAACGCCTCGCCCATATAGACGTAGTAGCATTCGTCAGCTGTGAGCTGTGGCAATGCTTCGGCTTTTTGTTTTAATATTTCGTCGGGCATTGCGACGGTAAAATCCTCTTTGCCGTCTTGGTTTTTGCTCAAATATGCCCTTGAGCGTTCATAAAGCATCCCGTCCTTGCAATCCATACGGATTTTAAGGCCGGCAATATCAAACAATTCCGTAACCTCACCGCCTTTTAAGCATTATTATATATTTTAACATTATTTTGCGATTTTGTATAGTTAATTTTTTGTGTGGGTAAATTGAGGAGTGGCAGAGTGATATCAAATTCGATTCGTGCGTTTCAGCCTCCCTTGTAAAGGGCACCTTTGTAGGACAACCGCATTTCAACCTCCCTTGTAAAGGGAGGTTGGTTGCCGTAGGCAACTCGGAGGGATTGTGAGGTTGATTTTATGTGATTTTGTAAAAATCCCTCAGTCATTTTTTTGTTCCAAAAAAATGACAGCTCCCTTTACAAAGGAGCCTTTGATGGGCAGTGCACGCCCCTGTCCGCAATCCGCAAAAGTTGGTAGCGACAGTAGCAGTTGCGAACGATACGAAACAAACAACGACGTGGTAGGGCGGTGGCTTGCTGCCGCCGTTAAATCACAACAAATCAACGGTTACAAATAATTATATCGTAGGGGCGAACTGTGTTCGCCCGTTTTTAATTTGCTATGAATTGACGGGCGACCGCAGGTCGCCCCTACGGTTGCATATATTTTCAGTTTTGATAAAACACAGGCTCCCTCTGACGGGCAACATATGCGAACGCCGCCTGTGGCGGATAAAGGGAACATCTGTTGGCGCAGCGGTCGATTTTGTGCGGTGCTCCAAGCCGCATAAACAAAATCGGGACACCGCAAGAGGGCAATAGCTGTTGAGCGAAGCGAAACTGAGGGAGAGAAAGCAATAAACAGCAAATTTCCGTTATCTCTCCCTCAGTCATTTTTCTTCGAAAAACGACAAAGACTGTTACGAACGATACGGTGCAAACGACGACGTTGTAGGGCGGGGGCTTGCTCCCGCCGTTAGTTAGATTGTTGTTGATATATGATAATTCACGGCTAAAATGACATTAAAATCCACGCACGACCCGTAGGGACAACCCTTGCGGTTGTCCGTCGGCTAGATTATACATCAAATTTGTTTCGGACAGGGGCAAGCCCTGTCCCTACGGTCGCATAGTTTTCAAATTTACTGGAATTAGGCTCTCTCTGACGGGCAACATATGCGACCGCCGCCTGTGACGGATAAAGGGAACATCTGTTGGCGCAGCGGTCGATTTTGTGCGGCGCTCCAAGCCGCATAAACAAAATCGGGACACCGCAAGAGGGCAATAGCTGTTGAGCGAAGCGAAACTGAGGGAGAAAAAGCAATAAACAGCAAATTTTCGTTATCTGTCCCTACGGATTGATCTATTTTTCTAATCCGTGCGAAGCACCCACTTCTTTTCACTATTCACTTTTTACTCTTATCTGCCCGATAGGGCAAGCCGCCGCCTACACTGTTTAATATGAATTTTACGCAAGAAAAAAGCAGGGTAATTGCTTACCCTGCTTTTTGTATTAGTTATTTTGCACGATTTGACGTCAGATTATACCTCAATCCAACCGTCTCCGCCGCCTTCAACAGGACCTGTGCCTACTGAAAGGGTGATTACGTCTTCTACTTCATAAACTGAAACGTCGAAATCAGGTGCGCTATAAATTTGTTTCATCAAATTTTCTCCTCTCAAGTTATTGTAACATTTATCTTTCATACCGTTTCAGTTATGCTGCATACGGATAAGCTGTAAGATAATTATTTACAATAGTGTCATAGTTCGTTGAGAGAGCAGCTGTTCCAGCAGTCTCGTAGAAGATTGTCTGTGCGTTGCCCGAAGCGTCAACATACTGAACGAAGCCCATGTATGTTACGTCGTTTGTAAGTGTTGAGTGTTTTGCCTTAATGATAGCACCGAACTGTGCATCAGCAGTATCATTTGCCTTGCTGATGTAATCGGTTGTAGCAGCTGAATAATCAGCAGCGGGTGTACCTGCAACAACTTTCTTAGCTGTTTCAGCGTCGAAAGCAGCAGCGCCCTTATAAGCTACCATACCTACAGCTGTGATGTAATCAGTTTTAGCACCTGCAACACCTGTGTTCTTGAAGTAAGTATCCCAATCAGAATCGCTGATCTTGGATATTACTCTGAAGCTGAACTCGTCAGCAACTGTTGTTGCGCTTGTAGCGGTCATCTTAACCTGGCTCTTAGCCTTAGCTACTACAGGACCTGCAGGAGCAGGAGTACCAACTGTAAGTGTAACAGAAGCATCAGAGCTGTCATAATAAGCAGCACCATACTTGTTGGTTGCCTTATTACCGTTTGATGTATCAACTGATGCAAGATATGTGTGGTTCTTACCAAAAAGACCCGAAATCATATCAAACTGTATTGTATCACCATTTGATACCGTATCAGCAATTTTCAATGTAAGAGTAAACATTGTCATGCCGTCTACTGATTCCCAATATCCCTGTGCACCGTAGGTAGTTGAAGCATCTTTTACGCACTGAATTTTGCAGATAGCATCATAACCGTTGGCAGTATATCTTGCCTGCTCTTCGGCTGTTGATGCGTTTTTAACCTGCGTCAATGGAGATGCAGCAACTATTTTACCAATAGGTCTAATGCTGGAGAAATTTTTATAAATATCTCCATACTCTACGGCTGTGGGAGTAATAACAGACGTGTTGTACATCCATGAAATAGCATAACCAGCAAAAGTGTTAGCCCAAGTTCCGCTTCCATTCTTGTAAAGCTTAACTGTAACATTTACTGTATCGCCAGGTTGAACAACCGTCTTATCAGCTGTAGCCTCTATTCTCATCTCTTGGGTGCCCGTGCCAGTCCATGCAAACGCAGAAATTGCACAAGTACTGAATATCAAAACAAGAGCGAGGACAACGCTGATAATTTTGTTTGTCTTAGCCATTGATATATTCTCCTCCATTTATAATTTGCAACAATTATTGTGCATAATTAGCTGCAATAGCTGCTTGAGTATTATAGAAACAACCCTCGGGGTCGTATGTCAACTCATAGTCAGCAAGAATAGAACCATCCGTACCTGTTACTGATGTATCAGCATCGATATCAGCTGCAAGAAGCATAAACTCTTCATCGAGTCCTTCATAGGTCAACTCATAGTCGTTACAATAAGATGCATCTGTACCGGTAATCGAACCATCCCTATCAAGGTCGCCAAAGTATATAAATACATACTTAGCTACCAAATCGCCACTGTTATTGTGAACTTCGATTACTGCGCCTGTTGTTTCATTACCGTTGCTGGCATCGGTATTAACTACCATTGTGCCGTTGTTAACGGTAACATTGTCAGCAATAGTTTCAGTAGTATAGATACCTAAAGTATCAATACCCATTACGCAACCATCAAAGCCGTCGCCTGTACAATGATTTGTGCTGATTACCGTACCAGCTGCTTTGCCTGCATCTGTAAGTACAAGCTCAGGTGTGCCAACTGATCCGCCTGCGTAAGAAATTGTTGCAGAAACTCTGTTAAGAGTCTGACCGATTTCTGTAAGCTCGGCAGTCTTAGGATTAGCGCTGTCGAACGAACCGCAGTAGAATTTACCGCCAATGTTAGCAGCAGTTTTCTGGTCATCAGCGATTGCTACTGTGCTTGAGCCTGTTGAGCCGATAGCCTTAAGCTTGAATGTAAGCACAGTAAGGTTTGCTCCGTTAAGGTCGGGAGCTGTTACCGCACCGCTTGTCGAAGGAGTGAGTGCAACTGTAAGCTTACCAGCCTCTGCCTTAACAGCAGATTTGGTTGTGCTTTCACCATAAATGTTTGCAACTGTAGCTGAATCTGCTACATACTCAAACAATGATGCGTTATACTCAATCGGGAGCGACATAGGTCCGGCATAGAAAGTTTCTGTAGCGTTTGCTTTAACAGTGATTGTAACTTCATCACCTTTTGCAACCTCGGAAGCCGAAGCTGAAACGGTAAATGTAGCTGTGGGGGTTGTCTTTGCGGCAAATACGCCCATAGTCAACACACCTAAAGCCATTACAAGAGCTAAAGCAAGGCTAAGGATTTTCTTTGACTTAACCATTATTAGCCTCCTTATTCTGTTTTCCCAATAAATATACACTTAATCAGCGTAAATGTCAATACATTTACGTTATTCAATATTTGAATCAGCGGAAATTTCAAAAACAGCTATCACTCTGCTTTGGAAAACCTGTCGGCTGTGGTGCTGCCTAAAGGCACCGCCGAAGCCATATGAACAAGCCGATTAAATGTAAGCGATTTTTTAATTTCCGTGAGGATGCCGAGCCGGTTGACCCGACACCCCCATTTTTTAATCAATAACTGACTGTGTCAATTATCTTGTCTGAGAAATTACGTCAGCGTTACCAACAGAAGCACTCATGATCGGAGTCAAGTCTGCAACTGTGATTGCACCGCTTGCGTCAGCGTCTGCTGCCTTTGCATATACACCGTCAAGAGCTGCAAGGCTGTTAACGTTCTTGTCAACTGCAAATGCGTCGAATGCATCAACTACACCGTCGCCGTTTACGTCACCGTAAATAACAACATAGTAAGTTGAGAGAACGCCGATGTTGTCAACAGAAACCTTAACTGTAGCGCCTGTACCAAAGCCGTTTGACTTAGAAGGTGTAACAGCAAGCTTAGCTGCCGGGTTGGAAGCCTTAACGTTATTAAGGATAGCCTCAGCTGTTGTAACAGTACCCGGAACGATACCCTGAATGTATCTAACATCCTGTGTTACCTGATTTACAACGCCTGAACCGTTTGTATCAAGTGTTACGCTTGATACGAAGTTGTTGAGAGCTGCCTGGAGTCTGTCGCAAGCTGCGTCAACCTTTGCCTTTTCCTTATTGGAGTTAAGTCTGTCGTTTGTCTTGAAGTCAAGAGCTGACTTGTTGTAAAGAATACCTGAGTAATCTGTACCGTCAACTGTTACGTTGTACTCAACACCGAGTGCCTTAACAAGCTGCTTCCAAGCTTCGGTAGCGTCAACGCCATCCTTAACCTTGAAGTACTCGTTGAAGTGACCTACAACTGTGTTAGCCTGTTCAATGAGTGTTGCAAGCTCGCCGTCGAGATAACCGTTATCCTTCATTGAAGCGTACTTCGGAAGGAGACCGTTCTGAGCCTTCATAAGCTCATACTTAGCATCAAATACTGCTGACTGAAGAGCCTTTGCGTCAGCTTTAACTGCCTTTGCATCAGCGAGAGCCTTAGTATAAGCTGCCCATGAATCTGCGCTGTAATCGCCCTGAACATAGTTCTGAGCCTCTGCGATTGCGATTTCCTGATCAAGGAAGGTCTTAATTGTCGAAGTCTTCTTAGTAGCATTCATAAATGCATAGTAGTAAGAAAGTCTTGCAATCTGATCCTCGAGCTGAAGCTCTGAATACTTAGGAGCAACAAAGTTAGCAACTGCATCATTGTACTTGTTCATAGCATCCTGTGAAGGAGCAGAAACAGTAGCGTTGATACCTGTCTTAATGTTGCCGCTGTTTGCATTCGCAATAGCCTCGATAACTGCCTGTGAAAGGTTCTCGCCCTCAATGTAATTTTCGGGAGCTGTGGGAGCCTTTGTGGAGTTAATCATATCACGAGCTGCTTTTCTTGCTTCGTCGTACTGGAAGTACTCATAAAGCTCGTTATCCTGATAGTTAAGGTCTGCTGCCTTGTCAACCTCGATTGCATTGTATGCATTCTCAAGAGTTGCGATTGTTGCAGCGCCTGTTGTTACCTTTTCAAATGCCGAAAGTGCTTCATAAGCATTGTTAAGTGCTGTGATAGCATCCGGAATCTGAGGCATTACTGTTGTGGTGTAGTTTTCAAGCTTAGGAGCGTTTGCAAGCGAAACTGCTGCTCTGAGAGCTGCGTCATAAGCTGCATAAGCTTCCTGAGCGTCTGCACCGTAGTCAGAAGCCAAAAGGTTCTTGTCTGTGTAAGACTTAATGATCTTCGGAAGGTTGTAATCCGTGTAGTAAATGAATTTAACGTCCCAAGTATCACTGCCCTTGTTCATTTCAAGCTTAACAGAACCCGAATCGTATACGCCGTATTCAAATTCGGTATCCTGAGTAACGCCGGCTTTAGCCTTCCAGAAGTTACCTGCCGAAGTCTTGTTGCCCTTGTTGGAAAGGTCAACCCAACCTGCCTCAGCCTTATTTGTGATAAGGTCAAACTTGCTCTTGAACTTAGTTTCGGGCTGTCTTGCGTAAGAAACTTTCTTGAAGGTTCTGTCGGGGTGAATAGCACCGTTACCGGGGATGTAGATAATCTGACCCTTATATTCAGTTACTGCATTATAAAGGTTCTGGGTGAACTCGTACTTGTTGTACGCATTCTTGCCCCAATAGTTGATGTCTGTGGAAGCCCACTGTTCGCCTTCGATGTCCCATGTTGTAGCAACACGAGCGTACATTGCGATCTTCTGCTCGCCGCCGAGAGCCTTGCCATCCTTACCTGTGTAAGAATAAGTAACGATTGCCTTGACTACTGTGTCTGTACTCGGAACAGTAATCGAAATGTCTGCCGTAGCACCGGGTGCAACGTCTATCGGGAAGCCCGATGCAGAAGCACCGTTGTCAAGCTCAACATTTGTAATTCTGATTGTGTAAGGCTGATCGACCTTATCAGAATTTCTGTGCTTTTCAAGCATACCTGAAGAGTTGTTAACGAACTTCAATACGCTTGTAGCTGACGGATGAAGATATGTGTCGCCTGAGCTTGTTGAGAAGTAAATTGACGGGTTAGAGTAAGCCTGCGGGCTTGTCTTCCAGCCAAGTACCATACCAACGATCGGAAGGATAGGATCAAAGAGACCGTTCTGTCCGATTGTATAGAGCTTTTCAACAAGTGAAACAACAAGGTTCTTGAGGTTATCCTGGTTAAGGACTGTATCAAGAGTTGTGTATGTGTTGTCAGCAAGGAATGTGTAATTGCCTGCCAACTTGTAGAATACAGAGTTGAGGAGACCTCTTACAACAGTAACAACCTGTGTAAGAACATTTCCGTTTCTGAGAATTCCGTCCGGAATCTTGAATGCGCTTGCAACCAACGGAAGATCAAAGTTGTTGATACCGTTTACAAGCTTGCCTCTGAGGACATTCTCAAGCCATGTATTGCTTGCAGTTGTAACGCCGCTTTCATTGAATACCTGATTAAGGGGAAGAAGCTTAAGAAGAACTGTGTTGAGCTTAGCCCACGGATCCTGATATGTAGCAAGGTTAACTTCGCCACAATCAACGAACTTCTCGAACTTCCATGTCCAATCCTCCTGAGAGCTGAGACCCCAGTCGATAACCCAGTCAAGCTTATACTGCCATGTCGGAACGCCGTCCTTGTATGTTGAATCTGCTGCATAAACAAGAGCAGATGCATCAGCTGACGGAATTATGCCGAGATCGTGCATTACATTATAGTAGCCGTTTGCGCTGTCTTCGCCGATATCGGTGAGGTTACGCAAGTAGAACATACCGAGGTCCATACCCATTGTAAGAACCGTATCAAGCCAGTAGTTAGCGTTGTACTTAGAGCCTGAAAGAACTGTCTTTGTGTTGTAATCTGAATAGATAAGTGCATCGAAGTTGTATGAAGGCATAAGCTGTGTGCAAAGCTCACGAACTACGATAGCGCCGAATGCGAGAACTGAAACATCCTCAGCGCTGTCTGTGCCGACTGTCTTGCAAAGCTTAGCTTCTGTCGGAAGCTGTGCCTGAGGCATAAGAAGCTTAATGCCTGCTGCAGCAAGACCTGTAAGAGCCTGCTTAACTGTACCGTTCATCATCATGTTGTAGTACGGTGAAAGCTTAGCGTCATTGTAATACTCGTCGAAGATTTCTTCGGGAGCAATGCTGAATGCATATCTTGCAGCACGGAGAACATTGTTGACAACCTTATCAAGGCCGCCGTTCTCCCAACCAAGACCTTCTCTGAGGTTATAGGTCTGACCCTTAGCCTCAAAGTTTTCAACAAGAACAGTATCGATTACCTTGTAAACGAAAGCGTTGAGACCATCAAGGATGTTATCATAGCCTGCTGCAGAGTTGCCGATAGATGTTCCGTTTACTGTCGGGATGAAATCATTAACGAAATCTTTAGTGATCTTCCAATCCCAGTTGAACATATAGTAATATGTTGAAAGGTTTGCGGGAAGTGTACCCTTGAAGTATGTATCCTCAAAACGATAATAAGGAACACCGTCGATTACTTTATAATCAGAATATTCCCAAAGATAGAACTCCTGAGGCTTTGTGAAGAAATCGCCTGCGTCTGCCAAGCCTTTAACAGCATCAACTTCAGCTGCGGTCATTTCTGCAAAGTCTACACCGAGAGCACCTGCAAGGAGCTTCTTAACAGAACCGTTAAGAACTACGGGTGCCATCTCTGCAAATACATAAGGAATGAACTTGTAGAGAAGTGTAAGAGCACTGTCTGTGCCGTTTACAGAGAATGAAAGAGCACCGCTGTTGATAGCGTCTCTTACTGACGGAAGAAGATAACCTGCATCGCCGTTCTTATACCATTTAAGAGTCTGATCGCCTGTGTAGCCCTCGGGAGCTTTAAATACATAAGTATCTCCGCCCGCAGTTTCAAGAGTCTTAGTATAAGTAACTGTTTCAGTCCACTTGCCTGTGTTCTCATTCGAGCCCATAAGCGGAGCAAAGTTGTAGTCGTACTGAGTGATTTTATCTCCGTTAACTACAAAGTATCTTGATGTCTGCTCAGCAGCTGTAGGAAGAGCTGTTGTGTATTCAAGATCTGCGCCGTCAGCGGATACTCTGTAAGATGTCCAAAGCATCGGCTTTGTAAAGAGAGTCTGTACAAAGCTGTCAAGAACTGTAAGAACGCCGCCGTTGCCGGAAACGTTTGTGTATGTTCCCAATGCCGAAACTGCTGTATCCGGTCTTGCAAGAAGCGGGAATACAGCCTTCTTAACAGCACTCGGGATGTCCTTGATCATAGCGTTGATAGGTCTAAGGTCAAGACCTGCGATGAAGTTCGCAACCATACCAAGCTGGAGACCCTTGTTAAAGATTGTCTGGATAGCAGCCTTGTTTGTAGAAAGAAGCTCAAGAAGCTCCAATACAATTGTAACCTGAGCTGTCTTATCTCTGCTCATACCTGCCTGCCATGAAGCAAAATTCAATTCCTCAACAACACCAAGGTCTACGAACGCAGCGGCAAACTTAAACGTACCTGAAGAAATGGTAGCTTTAAGAGTGTCGACAGACGAGCAGATCTGGTCAATCGATCTAAAGTCAAGAGTGATTTTAAGACCCATTGTGTCAAGAACTGTGCCCATGTTGAGATTAGCCTGGCCAAGGATAATATCAAGCTGGTCAAAAAGAATTGACATTCTCTCTTCGGTTGTAAGTCTTGTTACAGAACCGTACTGGTTGTAAGCCTGCAAAGCTTCAAGCTCGTCTACGGTCTTATAATTTGCCTTAGCAGCGAAAGACGCAACCGAAAGAGATGAGAAAATCATAAGAATTGCCAAGATTACACTCAACAATTTTGTTGACTTTTTCATTTGTTTACCTCCTAATTTTTTTACATTAGATATTCACAATTAAATATTTAATGTCCGCACCCCGTTAATCGAATGCCGACGGGGGTGCCGCATCGGCTGTTTGCGACTGCAGTTTGTTTCTTGCCTCTGACCGCCCCTTTAAGGGAGGAGTCCGCAAACGCTGTCTTGTTTAACTCGGTAGCCTCCCACCATTCCCACTTGTTAAAGTCGGTGGGAGACGATGATACACACCCGAGTAATATTACCAAAGGATGTGTATCAAAACAGGCTTTTTGCCCGCCAAATATAGCGAGGGCATAACGACCGTATCTAAAAAATTCGATACTTCGCCCATTACACCATTCCTATGGTTATTAAAATTATAGAATTTTATTATAAAAAAGTCAATAAATTATTCACGATTTAGTGCCGTTTTTCCGATTTGAACAAATAAAATTGTTATTTTTGGGCAAATTCATCAAAGAATTTTGGCAATATTTCCACAAAATTATGAACGAAATGTGAACATTTTAGTTTTCGTCGTTTTTTGAACAGAGTTTTAGTCAATACGGGCATTTACTGCACATTTTATCGCATTTTGTCGATTATTTTCAAAGCCACAAGATATAGTATTTATCTAAAATTGCCTGTCGAAATGTAGTTTTGGCATAAAAAACGCTAAAATGCCGTCCATCGGCACTCGTTCCCTTAAAAATATCGCCATAGTATAAAAAAGCACCTCGAACAAGCTTTCACTCATTCGAGGTGTGATTTATTTTATCGGGGATATTTTATTTGCCGATGCCGCCGATAATATCGCCGCCGATATCACCGATGTCGCCGCCGTTTTCGATTTTATCTGCAATGTCATAGAAGAAATCCTTAGCGGTATTTCCAAGACCTTCAATGGTATCACCTGCGCCGGAGAAGTCAACATCGCCGATTCCGCCGATAAGACCTGAAAGTGTATCCATAATTCCGCCCAATGCAGAATCGCTGCCTGAAGATGACGCTTGCGTTGTGGGAGCCTGTGTTGCAGGAGCCTGTGTTGTAGGAGCCTGCGTTGTGGGAGCGGTTGTGGGAGCTGTCGGAGCTGCAACAGTAACGATCTGAGTTACTACCGGAACATTTTCCTCAACCTGCTTTATTTTGTGACCGCCCTTTGAGCCTGCCGCATAAACTGCAACAGTGATTGCAAGTGCACAAACAATAGCACCTACTCTTGCCCAGCCTTTTCTGGTATTGAGCTTCTTTTCAGCAAGCTCTTCAGGAGTTAACTGAACTTTCTCTTTCTTTGCCATATTAGTTGCCTCCTAAGAATTAGTATACAAAGTTAGAATATTTTGCGTTTGCTGCAAGGTTACCTGTGCCTGTGATGCTAAGTCCTGCCTTGAGCTGAAGCTCTGCGTCGGCAGTAAGTGAATATTCAAGGCTCTGAAGCTTGCCGTCTTTGATAACAACCTTAACCTTGATATTCTTGTAATTAGCGTTAAGTCCTGTAACCGTAACTGCCGATACAAAGTTCTTGATTTCAGTATTTACTTCGTCGAGAACAACGATATCATTTGTAAATCTTGAAATAGCCGTGTTACCGCTTCTGTCGGGATTTGATGAATCAGCAAGTGTGAATTCATATGTATCGCCGTTTACCGAAAGGTTCTGAATGTCGTTCGGCTGAAGAGTTGTAGCTTTAAGAGTGTAGCTTGAACCGTGATAAAGCTTCTCTGTTGTGCCGTCGTCCTTCTTAACGTCGATTGTGTCAAGAGTCATACCCTTCGGGCAGGTCTCCTTCTTATCGCCTCTGCCGAGAAAGCCGCCGACAACCGAGTTCAAGTCCGAATTGGAGTCAACGCCCTGAATAATCTTGTTAAGAATGTTTGTTGCCGAGCCAACGTTGATGTTGTCAACTGTGCAATGTCTTTCCCAATCGTAGCCTGCTTTTGCGTCAACAGCAGCCTTTGTAGCGTTGTTGATAAGTGTTGCAACGGAAGCAGCGTCGCTTGAGCCTGCATTTGCCAAGCCTGCGTTGCCTGAGCTTGCAGGTGTTGATGCGTTGTTTGATGAACCGCCGTTTGATGAGCCGTCATCCCATGAGCTTGAATTTGATGCGTTAGCAGCACCGCCGTTTACAGCAGTTGTGGTCTCGTCGCTTGAAGCAGGGCCGAGGCCCTGTGAGCGAGCAAAAGCGAATACGCCTGCAACGATTGCGAACGAAAGGAAAATAGCCCAAAAACGAGTCCAACCGTTCGATCTGCGAATTTTTCTGTCAGCAATCTCCTCAGGAGTTAACTGAACTTTCTCTTTCTTTGCCATTTGAGTTTCCTCCTAAGAATTAATATACAAAGTTCTTGTAGCTTGCAGTAGTATGGATAGCACCTGAACCGTTGATGCCGATACCGAGTGCTTTAAGTGCAAGCTTAGCACTTGTTGATGTCTCATACTCGAGAGAAACAAGCTTACCGTCTGTGATTGTGCCCTTAACCTTGATGTTTGTGTATTCTCCATCAAGTGAGTTAACCGTTACAACGGAAACCTGAGCCTTAATCTCTGCCTCAACCTCATCCTTAGTGATGATGTCGTTTGTAAATCTTGAAAGTGAGTTTGAGCCGTCCTTTGCGGGAGTGGTTACGTTGTCAAGTGTGAACTCGAAGCTGTCGCCGTCAACCTTGAGGCCCTTGAGGTCCTCAGGCTTGAGTGATGTAGCCTTGAGAGCATAGTTTTTGCCGTGGTAGTCGATAGCAGCTGCTGCGTCTTCGCCCTTCTTGATTGTGAGGTTTTTATCACCTACTCCGAGGAAGCCGCCGACAACAGAGTTGAGGTCTGCGTTTTCGTCAACCATGTGAATAACCTTATTAAGTGTGCCTGTTGCGTTACCAACGTCGATGGGAGTTGTGTACTCGCACTTTCTTACCCAATCGTAGCCTGCCTTTGAGTCAACAGCAGCCTTTGTTGCGCTGTTGAGAGCGTCAGCTACCGTCTTAGCCTCTGAAGCGTCGGAAGCGGGAGCGTCGCTTGATGTGTTTCCGCTTGAAGAAGCTCCGCCTGCTGTACTGCTGCCGCCTGCGTTTGAGACGCCCTGAGCCGCACCGCCGTTACCGGCATTCGAGCTACCCTGTGTAACAACCTTCTGCTCGATTGTCGTACCCTGTCCGAATGCTATGTAAACTATTGAATAAACAAGTACAATAGACATAAGAACTGCGAGTGATTTGAAGAAGGTCTCTCCGAAGATTTTTCTCTTCTCTTCCTTCCTTGCATTTTTAGCTTCCAACTCCTCGGGAGTCAGAACAGGTTTGTTTTTTGCCATCTGAAAAATATCCCCTTTCAAATTCTTCTTGGCGTATAATTGCACATTATCAATCGATACATATAAAATTTACAATAAATTTCGCCGATTGTCAATCAAATCTTTGGTTTTTATGTAAATTTTCAGTTTTTTTCTTTACTTTTTATTCATTTAGCACTAATTTGAGTGCTATTACCGTAACATCATCCTTCGGCTTTTTGTTTCTTTCGTGCTTCGACGCCTCGGCTATTTTCTCCGCAAGACTTTCGACGGAAGTATCCTTTTCTGTTGAAAGTAACTTTTTTGCCGTATCGAGAGAGTATTCAAAAGCGCCGTCGCTCGCCATTACGACCGTATCGCCCTTGCGAAGTTTGAATTGTGTAGATACAAAATCCGCCTCGTCGAGAATTCCCAACGGCATTGACGCACGGTTTACAGCCGTTACGCTCTCGTTTTTACGCACAAGCGTTGCCACAGCACCTGCCTTACACAGCGTTGCGTTGCCCGAATACAGATCTATGGAAAGCACGTCAAGCGTTGCAAGCGACTCCTCGGTGGATTTCAATAAAAGTGCGGAGTTTACGAGCCTGAATGCCGCAGAGTGTGAGAAGCCCGAGCGCAAAAGCTTTGCCGTCATTGAGCTTGCAAGCGAGGAATCGACGGCAGCCCTCATTCCCGTGCCCATTCCGTCGCTCAAAACGACATTGAAATTGCCCTTGCCGTCATAAAAGCTCTCAAAGCTGTCTCCGCAATATTTATCTTTGTTTGCCGTGCTCCTTGAAGCCGCCGCCTCCACTCTGAAAAACGTCTTTTCGCAAAAGCAAACGCACGCCTCATCGCCCGAGGCTGTAATTGACGGTCTGTCAAGCTGCACCCGACAGGTCTTTTCGAGTGCCATTCGAAGCTCATATTCGTTTATTTTTTCATTGGTCTTTACGAATGAAAATTCTATTTTCAGCCTGCCGTTCTCGGCATTTCTGCACACGAGCGCAGTCGGTATAATATTAAACGAAGAAATAAGAAGCTCCTCGATTTCAGCCGAAAGCTCATCCGCAAAGTCAATTTCCTTTGTGAATTCTTCGGATATTTCGGTAAGCATATCGCATATACCTCCGAATTGACGTGAGGATATGCTCCGCATTCTTTCGACTTTTTCCTTTGCCGCCCTCGACGAAACAAAGCCTATGTAGAGCTTATTAAAGTTGTCCGTCAGCTCGTCCGATTTCACGCAGCAGCCCTTGAGAAACGGCGGTAGCTTGTTCGGATTTACTACCCCGTTATTTTTAAGTGCTTCGCTCATAGCGTCAAACGCCTTTTTACAGTCGGCAAAATTCTTGCTCCAGCAAAAGGAATTAAGCCGACAGCCTGTGCAAACGCTTGCCCTCACTCTTGAATAGACATCGAGCTCCGTCTCGGGGATATTGCTTTTGAGCAGCGAGGAAGCGGCCTTCACGGTCTCCGATACCTCCTCAACAGCCATCGACGCATTTTTAAGCCTTTCAAGCAATGCAAGACGTTGAGAATTTATATTTACAGGCTCTCTTTTCTCATAAAAGCCGCCTGTAACGGCACGCAAATACTTTTCGGGAATACACAAGAACGCAACGCAGGCAACAGCGAATTCAACAATTAGATAAATTTTATCTAAAGTGCCGTTTTCAAATAAAAACACCGCCAAAAAGGCAAGAAGTCCTGCCGCCGTACCGGCAAATCTGTTGAAGCGTGAGAACAGACCCGAGGCAAGTCCGACAACGGCATAGGAAACACCCGTTGCTCCCACGCTTTGACTTAATGAAAACGCAAGTCCGAGCTCTACGCCGAGGCTTGTCCCTGCCGACTCCTTGTAAATGAAAGAGGTCAGCAGCAACAAAAAAATTCCGATTATCCTCGCCGGAGAAGCGGAAAATACAGTTACCCCTGAAAGCGACAGCAGAACAACGGACAGGAATGCGCCCACACTCACAATATCCCTTGCCGTAAAGCCGCCCTGTGAGGAATAGACCGTCAGGGCATCAAACGCAGACGAGAACACGAACGACAAGGCAAAGCCGAGCGTTGCCTCGCTTAAAAAGATAAAAAACGACCTTACGGAAGTCTCGTCTGCGAAAAGCACCGCCATACTTGTCAGGAACAACGACATAAAGCTGATACATGACGGCAGCAGCCTGAATTTTTTAAGCCTTTCAAGCTCGTTTGTGAGCCTTATTAAAATAACCGAGCAGATTATCGCCGCTATGTACCTAAGTGCCGACAGGCTGTCCTGAGTTAAAATATAGCCTGCCGCTGCGCCCAAGCCTGCCGAAATTGTATATTTGCCCGATACAGCCGTAACAAACGCAACCGCAAACGGCGAAAATGCATTGAGCTCATTTATCGAGCCGCATAAAAGTCCGAGCAGGAAGCACAGCATTTGAGCTATGATCCGCTTTGATATTCTCTCTATTTTTTCGGCGTTTGCGTCGAGATATACCCGTCTTGCCGTCTGGAAAGCCTTCAAAAAAATCACCGTACCTTATAACATAATTTTACAAAAAAATTATATCCTCGGTACGGTGAAAACCGTGTCGCCTTATGCTGTTGTTTTTACGAAATCGCAGACGCTTTCGGGCGAAATATGAAATTACTGCTCAACATTAAACGGCTCGTCGGGAATTACAAGAGCACATATAATATAAAAAAGAATTCCGGGGAAGCCTGCCGAAAACATTGCAATAAGAACATAAACAAGTCTTACAAGGGTTGAATCAACTCCGATATACTCCGCAAATCCGCCGAGTACACCTGCGAGCATTTTGTCGCTGCTGCTTTTATAAAGCTTTTTCTTCATATTTATTACTCCTTTTAATTTTTATTTTTGATTATTATTTTAATTAAAAATCAATATCTGTCAAGAACTCCCATTCGACAAAGCGTGCCTGCATCCAATTGTCGGGTGCTCTTTCGTCGAGATACTCTTCAAATTTGGTTTTTGCCTCAAATCCGTAATGCCTCTCGCTCCATCTGTATATGGAAGCGGCAGTCATTATAAAATTTACCGCCATAAACACGCTCATTGCAACACAGGCAATATGCCATTTCTTGCCCTTGAGCCTTTCAAGAAGCACGTCGATTTTAGGACAAAGCTTACAAAAAGCCGTGCCTGCAAGTCCCCACATTATCGAAAAGCCCAAGCATATTATGCCCTGATAATTCATAAAGCTGCCGTCATAGCTCCACGCACGCATACCGAGAACATCTTTTAACAGTAAGCCGCAAAGCAGCTCCAATATTGTTGCCACAACGGAAAATACCAAAAATTTCTCAAATTTAGGTTTGCAATCTAATTTATCCGCCGCAACATAAAACAGGACTGCCGCCGCACCGTAAAGTATGTTGAAAGAGCCGTAAACCGAAACCACGTGGCTTTCCCAATGTCCCTTTGCAATTTGGCAGAAAACGCCTTCGATAATCACGCCCAATATACTGCCTGCAATAAACAGCCAAAACAGCTTATCGTATGTGAGCCGTTTGCTTTCCGTCCCCTCTGTCAAAACAACCTCTGTGTCGAGCTTGTTTTTTCTCTCCATAATTATCCCATCCGTTAAATACGCTTTGTATTTTTCTATATCTATACCGTAAACGCCTTAATCGTAATCATACATATCGTAATCATCAAAATCGGGCTCGTCAAGGTCGTCGTCATCCGGTGCATCAAACCTGTCCTCAAAATCATCCTCAAGCCTGTCAAATGCTTCCTCTATGCTCATATTATTGCCCGAAGCAAACGCTATAAAGTCATTCCCGAGCGCCGCCGTAAAGCAAAGAGTTGATATAATCGAAGCTAAAAGGACTATCGTTGTTATAATTATCAGCTTTTTCATATCCGTTCCTCCTTATATTCCGGTTTTGCGGAAGCTCAATCTTAAAAGATATGTCATAACCGCAAAGGCAAGCAGCCCTGCCGAAAAAAGCATCACGCTAAATGAAACAAGAAAGCCTATCATCGCTCCCGTAAACGGTGCCGCAACGGTAAAAATCGAGCCTAATGCAACCGCTATCGGAGAAAGCATAAGAGCCACCGAGGCAGGATAAACGCCGAACGCACACAAAACAAGGAATATGAACATTACTGTCCACAAGGTTTTGTTTCGTCTGTCAAAATTCGGCTTTTGAGCTGTCTGCGAGCCGACGCCTAAGGTCGCCTGACCTTGCTTCGTCTGTTCCTTTGTGTCGGCAGACGGCGAAGCCTGCTGCGAATTTACATACTGCATAGCACAGCTGTACGGAGTACCGAGCTCCTCGCAAATCTGTTCTTCGCTTTTTCCAAGCTCAAGACCGGCGGAAAAATGTTCCTCAAAGTCCTGTATTATCTCATCACGATCCGCAGGCGAAAAGCCCGAGAGATAATTATATAATTCCTGTAAAAATTCAACCTTAGTCATTACCGTCGCCTCCTAACAAATTTGAAACACAAAGGGTAAATTCGTTCCATTCCTTTTCAAGCGCCGCCTGTGTGTCGCAACCCTTTTTGGTAAGTCTGTAATATTTCCTCGCAGGTCCCGTGGGCGACTCCTTGAGGTACACGTCAAAATATCCCTCGTTCCTTAATCGCTTCAGCAACGGATAAATCGTTCCCTCGGAAACATCTATCTGCTTTCCCACGGCGTCCGCAAGCTCATAGCCGTATTTGTCTCCCTGCCGCAGCTGAGACAAAACGCAGAGCTCAAGCACACCCTTTTTGAACTGCGTATTCATTGCGCCTCTCCTTTCCGCACTATCCGCATTACTGTCTTTATTACAATTACAATATATCACATACTATCTTGTAATGCAATATACTATGCAATGTTTAACACTTTGTTAACAAATCGGAAAGAATTTATAAACAAAAGAGCAGACCGTATAGATCTGCTCTGAAATCAATTTATTTCTCCTCAAAGAACGTCTTGAACGCTCTGTATGCCATATAAACGTCAAGCTTTGAGACGACCTCAAACGGTGCGTGCATTGAAAGCACCGGAACACCGAGATCAACAACGTCAATATCGAGTGCCGCAAGATACATTGCAACCGTTCCGCCGCCGCCTGCGTCAACCTTACCAAGCTCGCCCGACTGCCATACGACCTCCGCACCGTCAAGCATACTTCTAATTTTGCCCATATACTCCGCCGAAGCGTCGCTTGTGCCTGCCTTACCTCTTGAGCCTGTGTATTTCGTGATAACTACGCCCTTGTTGATATAGGAAGCGTTTCTTCTCTCCGAAACATCGGGGAAGGTCGGGTCAAACGCAGCGTTTACGTCAGCCGAAAGGCAATGAGTGTTTGAAAGCACGGTGTGATAATTCACGCCCTGCATATTTGCAAGGTCTGCAACAAAATATTTGAAATATGAGGAATTAAGTCCCGTGTTGCCGTCAGAGCCGATTTCCTCCTTGTCGGTAAGAACGGTAATTGCGGTATATTCGGGATTTTCAATGCTAAAAATAGCCTCTGCGGCAGGATAAGCGCAAACTCTGTCGTCGTGTCCGTAAGAGCCTATCATACTGCGGTCAAAGCCTATATCGCAGGACTTGAAAGCAGGGACAGCCTCAAGCTCCGCCGAAAGAAAATCGCTCTCGATTATGCCGTATTTCTCAAAGAGAATGTTCATAATATTGAGCTTAACCTTTTCGCTTGCCTCGTCATCCTTAAACGGACGTGAGCCGATTAAAATATTCAGCTCCTCGCCCCTTATTCCGTCTGCAAGGGTACGCTTCATCTGCTCTGCGGCAAGATGCGGTAGAAGATCCGTTACAACGAATTTCGGGTCGTTATCATCCTCGCCGACATTTACATAAGCCTTTGTTCCGTCTCTTTTTACAACTACACCGTGAAGTGAAAGCGGAATTGCCGTCCATTGATACTTCTTAACTCCGCCGTAATAATGAGTCTTGAAATATGCGATTTCCGTATCCTCATAAAGCGGATTTTGTTTCATATCAAGTCTCGGAGAGTCAATGTGCGCCGCCGAAAGACGAGCGCCGTTTTCAAGACCTTTTTTACCGATAACCGCAAGAATTATTGACTTGCCTCTGTTGTTATAGTAAACCTTGTCGCCTGCGTTGTATTTTTTCGCTCTGTCAAACTCAACAAAGCCGTTTTTCTTTGCCTTTTCAAGAACATAAACAACAGCTTCTCGCTCTGTCTTTGCCTTGTTCAGAAAACTCTTGTACTCCTCGCAAAATGCGTCTGCCTTGTCGGTTTCTTCCTGCGAAATAACCTCCGAAGCGTGCTTCGGATTGTAAAAGAGCTTTTCTTTAAGCTCTTCTGCTCTTGATTTTTCCTTGCTCATTTTCATAGCTCCTCTTTATATAGATTACCGTAAATATTTACGGCTTTTGTTACCTTGTTTACATAGTGTGCCGTCGCCCTCGACGGAATTTTATCAAGCGTTTTCCCGTCCTTTGAATATTCGGGGTTTTTAAGCCAGCCGTCAACCCTGTTTATACCTGCGTGATACGCCGCCACGGCAGCTTCGGTGTCCTCGAATTTTTCAAGCAATATCGAATAAAAGAACGCACAGTATTTTATTGAAATTTCGGGATTTGTCAAATCCGCTTCGGTGTATTTTTCGCCCGTTTTAGTTTGAAGCCACGCAAGCGTATCGGGCATAATCTGCGTAAGCCCTATTGCGCCGACGGATGATTTTGCGTTTTCGTCAAATCCGCTTTCGACCTGCGCCGTAGCATATAATAATTCTTTCGGAACGGAATACTCCTCCGAATATTTCACTATATATTCTGTGTATTTTTGCGGATATCTATGCTTGTAGCCTGCTCTTACAAAAAGCACGGTCACAGCCGATATGACTGCAACAACGGTCAAAATCAACGCAATTATTTTTGATAATGCGATTTTCTTTTTATCAGTCATCATTGATAATTTCCTTTATCTGCTCGGAAAGTCCGTAGGGCGGATAATTTTTTATAACCTTATCGGTGTTTGCAAGGAAAAAGTCCTCACCCTTTTGAGCCGATATTCTTTGCCTTGCACCTTCAAGCGATATTTTATCTCGGTTGATTATCCTCTCAAGGCGTATTTTCTCGGGTGCGACAACGCAAACATTTATATCGCAAAGGCTTGACAGTCCGCTTTCAAAAAGTCCTATCGCATCAACCGTTACGCCCAAAGCGTTTTCCTGTTCTTTTTGTGAAATTATGCTTTTTATTCGCCTGACAACAGCAGGATGAGTTATCTCGCTTAGCCTTTCCGTATTTTCCTTTGACGAAAAAGCCCTTTTCGCAAGTAGCTTTCTGTCAACGCTGCCGTCGGGCAAAGTAATATCCTCTCCGTATTCCCGTGCGAGTGCGGAGATAACAGCCTTGTCGCCGTTTATCACTTCTTTTGCGACAAGGTCGGCGTCAATATGATAATATCCGATTTTTTCAAGTGCCCTTGCGACGGTGGATTTTCCTGCACCCGTCTGCCCTGTAAGTCCGATAATTTTCACACCGATCACCATAGCCTTTCAGCAACAAATATTTTATTGAAAATCGCCGTTTCGTCCTGCGTTGCCTGAACAGACGAAATTTTTTACGCTATACTTCCTTAACCTTAAAGCCTGCGGAGCGAATGAGCCTGTTATAAACCGCAAGTCCCACGCCGCTTATTTCGGGGCATCTTGCGTAAACGGTTTTAGCTCCCCTTTCGTCAAGCTCACGAAGTGCATCAAAAAGCCTGTTAGCCTCCGAAAGTCCGTCGTCGGCTCTGCCGTATGTAACGGCATTTTCAAAATTTTGCTCCTCGCCCTCAAAGCAAAGCACAAAACAATCTTTATTCTTTACAAAATCGACAAATTTTTCAAAGCTGCCCTTTACTATTGTTATGTCGGCGCTCGGTGCGTAATGCTTATACTTCATTCCCGGGGAAGCCGCCGTTTCGCCGTCCTTTAGCTTGTTGAGCACAGCCGAAGCAATATCGATTTCGCCGATAAGAGCCTCGATTTGCTCAACCGTAACACCGCCCGGCCTTAAAAGCGTGGGTGTTTCGGTTGCAAAGGTTATAACCGTTGACTCAACACCGATTTCACAGCCTCCACCGTCAATTATAAGCGGTACTCTGCCGTCCATATCATCAAAAACATACCTTGCGTTTGTCGGGCTCGGGCTTCCCGAAAGATTTGCGCTCGGTGCTGCAAGCGGTAAGCCGCAAGCCTTGATTATCTTCCTTGCGTATTCGGATTTCGGCATACGCACCGCCACGGTATCAAGTCCGCCCGAAGTAACGTCGGGAATCAAATCGCTTTTTTTCATTATCATTGTAAGGGGACCCGGCCAAAAATTTTCAGCCATAAGCCTTACCTTTTCGGGTATCTCCCTTACAAGCGGCGAAAGCTCCGACATATCGCTGATATGAACAATCAACGGATTGTCCGACGGTCTGCCCTTTGCGGTATATATTTTCTTAACCGCTTCGCCGTCGAGTGCGTTTGCCGCAAGTCCGTAAACGGTTTCGGTGGGTATTCCCACAACCTCGCCGTCCTTTATAAGCCTTGCCGCCTCGCTCAAAGCCTCTTTTTCGTCTGTTCTGATATCAATTACCCGAGTAATCATCAATTTTCCTCTGCCTTTAATTTTTCTGCCGTATCGGCTGTGATAAGAGCGTCGATTATCTCATCAAGGTCGCCGTTCATTATCTGCTCGATTTTATAAAGAGTAAGCCCTATTCTGTGGTCGGACACCCTGCCCTGCGGGAAGTTGTAGGTTCTTATCCTCTCGCTTCTGTCGCCAGTTCCGACCTGCGCCTTTCTTGCGCCTGCGATTTCAGCGTTGTGCTTTGCCTGTTCAATTTCAAGAAGCCTCGAACGAAGCACCTTCAACGCCTTATCCTTATTTTTATATTGGCTTCGCTCGTCCTGACACTCAACCACCATTCCCGTAGGAAGATGCGTTACACGAATTGCCGACGAAGTCTTGTTTACCTTCTGACCGCCTGCGCCCGACGAACGGAAAACGTCAATCTGCAAATCCGCAGGGTCAAGCTCAACGTCCACATCCTCAGCTTCGGGCAAAACGGCGACCGTTGCGGTCGAGGTCTGAATTCTGCCCTGACTTTCGGTTTCGGGAACACGCTGAACACGGTGAACACCGCTTTCAAACTTAAAGCGTGAATATGCGCCCTCGCCCTCAACGCTAAAAACAATTTCCTTGTATCCGCCGAGCTCCGTGGGATTTTCCGACAAAATCTCCACCTTAAAGCCCTTTGACTGTGCGTACATAGAGTACATTCTGAAAAGCTCGCCTGCAAAAAGCGCCGCCTCTTCTCCGCCTGCACCGCCTCTTATCTCGACAATAACGTTTCGCTCGTCATTGGGGTCCTTCGGCAAAAGCAAAACCTTAAGCTCTTCCGAGCAACGCTCAACGTCAATTTTAGCCTGCTCGAATTCCTCTTGCACAAGCTCTCTGAAATCCTTGTCAAGTCCGCCTGCGTCAAGCAATTCTTTTGACTCCGTGAGCGCACTTTCATATTTCTTATATTCTCTGAATTTCTCGACAACGGGCGTTAAATTCTTCTGCTCCTTCATAAGCTTTGCATATTCCTGCTGATTGCTTATTATATCGGGAGAGCATAACAGCTCGTTGATTTTTTCGTATCTCTCTTCTATTCCGTTAAGCTTATCGGTCATTTGGACTTTCCTCACGAATTATTTTCTTAATATTTTTTTCAATCTTTATACGGGGCACCATTACTTCCCGTCCGCACTTCTTACAACGCAGTCTGAAATCAATCCCCGAACGCAAAACCTCAAACCTGTTCTCGCCGCAGGGATGCGCCTTTTTCATCACAAGCTCGTCGCCCACACGCACGTCCATAATATACCTCCCGAACGATTTTTATATATTGTACCACAATATGTGAAAAAATTAAATACCGCAATTCTCATTTCACTTCCTCGGGCATATAAATTTATGAGTAAATTGCAAAAATATCAGAAATCTGAAAGGCACGGTAATCATTATGGAAAAATATTTACCCGAGGGAGCCGTTTTCAATTCAAGGGAAACGGAAAAAATATTTGCAAGTGAAGGCTTGCTCAAAGAGGCGTGTGAAAAGCGGCTTTATCTCGAAGCGAGGGCTCTTATGTGCGACAACGCCCACAATCTGCATTTCAAATTGGGCAATATAAAAGGCTTTATGCCGCACGACGAATGTGCAGAGGGTGTAAAGGATGCGAGCGTAAAGGATATTGCGATAATTTCAAGGGTCAACAAGCCTACGGGCTTTTACATAACCGAGGTCGATTTAACAAGTGAAAACCCCGTCGCTGTTTTGAGCAGGACAAAAGCGCAGGCGGACTGCCGAAAAAATTACGTTTCAGCTCTTCGCACAGGCGATATTATAGACGCAAAAATCACGCATATTGAGCCGTTCGGTGCATTTTGCGACATAGGACGGGGCATAACCGCACTTTTGCCGATTAACTCCGTTTCGGTTTCAAGAATACCGAATCCGCACTCAAGATTTTTCATCGGTCAAAACATAAAGGCGGTTGTGAGAAGCATTGACGAAAACGGCAGAATAACCCTTTCGCACAGGGAATTGCTCGGCACCTGGGAGGAAAACGCAGGGGCGTTCCATTCGGGAGAAACCGTCACGGGAATTGTCCGTTCCGTAGAGCCCTACGGCGTTTTTGTTGAGCTTTCGCCAAACCTTGCAGGACTTGCGGAATACGCAGAGGGCGTCGAGGTTGGGCAGAGTGCAAGCGTGTTTATCAAAAGCATAAATCCCGAAAAAATGAAAATAAAGCTGATAATCGTCGGCACGGACAGCTTTGCCTGTGAAAACCGAAATTACAAATATTTTATTGATTCGGGACACCTTGACTTTTGGCGGTATTCGCCGTGTAATTGTACAAAAATTGTTGAAACACTATTTTAATTTTGTATAAATTATTGCACTTGCCGTTTTGATGTGCTACAATAATTTTGTATTTCAATATACGAGGAGGAAGTATAATGTCAAAGAAAATCTTCAAAAAATCTTTTAGCGTTATTTTGTCCTTAGTTCTGATGTTCAGCTGCGTTGCACCGTCTTTTGCGGCAAATAAGGTGTGTAAATGCGGCAAAAATCCCATGCTTGTAATCTCGGGTTTTTCACAGTATCTGCTTGTTGACACCAAAACGGGCAAGAGCGTTTGGGCACCCGAGGCGGAAACAATTACAAAGGCTGTCGAAAAGGCTCTACCCTCCCTTACAACTCTTCTTGCTTCAAAGAGAACGAGGGCGGATTACGACAAGTTCTGCGACGAGTTTATCCCGATTGTAAACGAGGTACTCGATCCCATCGCCTGCTCTCCCGACGGAACGCCTAAACATAGGAACGTCGAGATTATCGAGCAATTTAAGAAACCCGTTTCAAGCTACGATTATGCCTATGTCAAGGAAATTTTCAACAACGATATAGTCGATGTTGCCTGTGAGGCAGTCGGCAAGGATCACGTTTGGGTGTACGGACTTGACTGGCGTGTCGATCCGCTTATTCTTGCGGATGAAATTCACGAATATATAGAAAATATCAAAAAGACCTCCGGTCATGATAAAATTTCAATTTCAGGTATCAGTATGGGCGGTGCTATTATGTCCGCTTACCTTGCGAAATACGGATACGACGATTTAAGCAATATAACAATGCTTTCATCAGCTTACACAGGACTTGAAATGGTCGGCAAGCTCTTTATGGGCGACGTGTCAATCGACGCTCCGGGTCTTTACAATATACTCAGCGACGTTTTGGGAACAGATAAGGTAAGCGCCGTTCTCTCTTCAACGGGTATTGTCGAAAAAATCATTCCCATACTCGGCGATTTGTTCAAATACAACAAGGATCGAATTTACGAGGATTGCTTAATCCCTGCCTTCGGTTACACCACGGGCTTTTGGGCGTTCGTCCCCGAGTCCTGCTACAATTCCGCAAGGACATATATGTTCATGAGAATGAGCGACGGTACGGTACAGCAAAAAAAGACTCTCAAAAACAGAATTGACGATTATCACTACAACGTTCAGTCGAAAATTGCTTCAATTCTCAAGTCGGCACAGGCTGACGGCGTCTGTGTTTCGGTGGTTTCGCACTACAATTTGCAGAACTCTCCCGTTACCTCGGCAGCAACACTTATGAGCGATCAGGTAATCGAAACTATACACACAAGCGGCTTTGCAACCGTTGCCGAATACGGAAAGACGCTCGACATTGCTAAGAAAGCACCGCACGTTTCGTTTGATAGGGTTATCGACGCACGCACAGCTTATCTGCCTGATAACACGTGGTTTATCAAAAATATGAAGCACGTTGAATACAGCAACAAGGGTGCTAACGACAACGGCGAATTTTTCAAGTGGATACTTACCGCCGCTCCCGACACAAACATTTATTCCAATGCAAAGTATCCGCAGTTTATGAACTATGACAGGAACACTCACATGCTTTCTCCGCTTTCGGGCGCTGACGGCGACGTCAATGCAGACGGCAGGATTTCGCTCTTTGATGCAAAGCTTGTTCTCAGATCCGTTGCGGAAATGACGACGCTTGACGAGCAGCAGGTGTGGGCAGCCGATATGAACTGTGACGGTGCTGTTTCGGTAGCGGACGCCAAGAGCATTTTAGTATATATTGCGGCAAATTAAATCAAAACAGTTCACGCATAAATTTATCCCACTATGTTTTGCATAGTGGGATTTTTATATTTGTATTAAAACTAAACATTTTCAACAGAAGCACAACCCGTTTATTCAACGGCATAGGGCGGTGGCGAGCCTTACGGCAGAGAAGAGAGAAAAGTGAATAGTGAAAAGAAGTGGGTGCTTCGCACGGATTGAAAAATATATCATACCGTAGGGACAGGGCTCGCCCCTGTCCGCAGCAAATTTGATGTATAATCAAGCCGACGGACAACCGCAAGGGTTGTCCCTACGGTTGCAGATATTTCAATATTATATCAGCCGAAAACAGTCATATATCAACAACAATCTAACGGCGGGAGCAAACCCCCGCCCTACACCGTAAAATTAAATTTTAGGATTTATATACGGCTGTTATCAAATTTAATAATTTATGCGACCGTAGGGGCGACCTGCGGTCGCCCGTCAATTCATAATTCATAGCAAATAAAAACGGGCGAACACAGTTCGCCCCTACGGTATAATATAAAAATATAATTATTTGTAACAGTTGATTTGTTGTGATTTAACGGCGGGAGCAAACCCCCGCCCTACCACGTCGTCGTTTGCACCGTATCGTTCGCAACAGCCGCAGATTCAGCCTCCCTTGTGTAAAGGGAGGTGCCGAACGAACGTGAGGCGGAGGGATTGTAAAACCAAAATTACGGACAGGGGCGAGCCCTGTCCCTACGGTCGCATATAAATTCAAATTCGATAACAACCGTATATTAACCCACAAAATTTCAAACGCTTATCTCTTAAACAAATAATTTATATACCTGTAATAATCGACGTCAACCATACCGATTGTTTCCTCGGTTGTTCTGAACTGCCAATTTCCGAACGCCCTGCCCGGAACATTCATTCTCGCATCAGAGCCGAAGCCACACAGGTCTTGGAACGAAATAATCGCAATCAGCGACGGGCTTCTCCACACCGTTTCGATTATCGCACGGCAGGACGGGCTGTAATATCCGCCGTCGCCCCAATTATCTCCCTTGAAATTGCAATAATCGAGGGCAAATTTTCTCTGCTCGGGCGTCGCCTCCCAAAGCCACGCCAACAAGGTCGTGTTGTCGTGCGTTCCGACGTAAGCAATCGAGTTTTTCGGGTAATTATGCGGCAAATGCGTGCTGTCGCAATTCGGGTCAAAGCCAAACTGAATTACCCTCATTCCCGGGAATTTTGTATCGTCAAGCAGCTTTATTACATCCTCGCCGAACGTGCCGAGATCCTCCGCTATAATCGGCGGCTCGCCTATCTCCTGCTTAATTTTGTCAAAAAGCTTCATACCCGGGCCGTCAACCCACTCACCCGTTTTGGCAGTTTCTGCATCCGCCGGCACCGCCCAATAGGACGCAAACGCTCTGAAATGGTCAATTCTTACCGTATCAAAGAGCTTGAACGATGCCTTGAGCCTGTCGATCCACCACTTGAAGCCGTCCTTTTCCATTTCGCCCCAATTATAAAGCGGATTGCCCCAAAGCTGACCGTTTTCCGAGAAGTAATCGGGCGGAACTCCCGCTACTCTTTTCTTTGAAAAATCATTTTCATCAATTTCAAAAAGCTGCCTGTTGCTCCAAACATCCGCACTGTCCATTGAAACGTATATCGGCATATCGCCCAAGATTTTTACGCCTCTGTCGTTTGCGTAAAGTTTAATTTCTTTCCATTGCGAAAAAGCAATATACTGAACAAACGCATAAAAATCCGCTTCGGCTTTGAGCTTGTCGGCATTTTTCAAGCAATTTTCATATCGTGCGAAGTCCTCGCCCCACTCATACCACGGCTTATTGTCAAATTTTTCTTTCGCCGCCATAAAAAGCGAATAGCTTTTGCACCATTCGTTTTCATCTGCGAATTTTTCCGCCTTTGCTTTTATCGCTTCGGTTGCATTTGAATATGCCTTTCTCAAAAGCTCGAGCCTTGCGGAATATGCAAACTCATAATCGGCTGTATAGGGAGAGCCGTAATAGACAGAACGTTCAATATCCTCCGAGGACACCAAACCGTCCTTTACAAGCTCATCAGGCGAAACGAACATATGAGAAATCGCAAAAGCCGCATCCGAAGTGTACGGAGAGCCGTGAAAATCAGGCGGATTTAACGGCAAAACCTGCCAATACGAAAAACCCATTACCTTTATTTTATCTATAAACCGCTTCGTTTCATCGCCCATAACTCCCACTCCGTACCTTGACGGTATGGACGTTAGGTGCATAAGCACTCCCGAAGCTCTTGTATTAAGCATATACTCACCTCAAAACAAATATCCTAACTATGATACATTATATCCCGCCAAAGTGCAAGAAAAAATACGGCTCCCGAACGAAACGAACAGAAGCCGTATATTTAACACGGTTATTTATTTGCCTTATTTCTGACATAAGCTATGCAGCCTGTCAAAACGCCCATAATCAACGCCGCTACAAGCATTGCTACAAACGAATAGTTTATAAAGCTTGAAGCAAAGCTGAAAAGGGAGGCATTTGCAACGTTTATTTTACTGCCAATTCGCATAATAAGCGCCGCAATCGGTGCAACGGCAAGCATCAACGCACTGCCCGAGCAGGCATAGATATAGAATCTTGTGTAATTTCTGACCTTTGCAAACGAAAGCCTGATAACCACCGTTGCAAAAATCGCCAACACGGCAAGTGCTATCATTGCGCCGTTCAGAACGGGCATATACCTTTTGAGGATATTGGAAGCGGACATAAAATACGAGGTGTTGAACATTCCGACATATTTTACATAAAGGTCGCCCATTTCCTCACACATAACCTTCAGATTTTCACGAAGCGAGTCGTTAATCTCAAAGCCCTTTGTATCGGCATAAGCAATCAGCTTTTCTTGAATTTTGTCCTCAATCTCGGAGGTGTCAATTTCGCCCTCGGCGTCATGCTTATAGAAAAATTCAAGGCTTGTCTGTGTATCCTTTACAATTCTTTTAGGTGTTATAACCTCTTCGAATATGTCGTCAAAGAAGCTTTCGTCAACATTGCAGGCACTACCGTATGATACGAACTGCTCCTTGAGCTCCTGGTGCATATGTGCCGAATAGTCCGACGTCTGCGCTATCATCTTTGCATAGCCTGCGTTCAAAACCGTTAAACGAAGCGTTACAAGCATAAACAAAAGAGTCAGTGAAATGCTGAGAATAAACGAGACAAGTCCGCAAACAAAAGAACGGATTTTTTTTGTTTTAGTTGTCATATTCCGCCCTCCTATTCGTACAAATTAACCTGCGGACCCGATACAAATTCGCAAAATACGAAATATCTGTACGGAGTTGAGGCAAGCGTATCAATCGGATAGCAGGTGTAAAGAATTAAAGTTTCCTTGTCCCCGTTAAGCTCGGCTTCATACTTCGCACGCTCATTTTCCTTTATAACCTCAGAGCGATAAACCTTGTACACATAAGAGCCGTAGTTGGTCTCAAGATGCACTAAAGTTCCCTCCTTGACATTGGGCAGGGTGTGGAAATACGTGTTGTTGTGCGCCGCTATCATAACGCCTCTTCCGCAGCCGGGAATATGACTGTACAGAGATAAACAAGCACCTTTTTTCAAAAGAGCCGTATCGTCCCCGTAAATCAAGTCGCAATTTATTTCAGTTCCCTCGACGGAAATTTTGCCGAAAACGCTTCCGTAATTAGGGAATTCAAAGTCGTCGTAATTCAAAAGACCGCTGTGAACACCGGTTGAACCATTGAAAATGCTGCTCGTCCCTGATTCGTCAATGGTATTGAAATTAGTGTTTGAAAACGCTAACTTATAGGCCGAAAGCAGGGGGTCAATAATCGGGGTAAGACAAGCGAAGAACAGCATATATCCGCATATTAAAAAAACTATCGGAAGAATTATAAAATACTTCCGATAGCCTTTCTTACTCCGATTTTTATCGGAATTAGTCTTCATTTTCCTTACGGAATTTCTTAGCTGCTACGCCTGCTGCTGCAAGAACTGCAAGAGCTGCTACGCCGCAAACTGCTGCTGAAGAATAGTCAGCACCGGTCTTAACGATTGCCGGATGAAGCTTAGCAACTACGTTGCCTTCAGCATCAGCAATGATAAGAAGACCGTGGTCAGCATCAGCGAGGCTACCCTGTGTTGAAACGTGGTAACCAACTACACCCAAAGCACGGTTAGCGTAACCGATAAGAGTAGCTGCTGCATTCTTAGCTGTGATGTCTTCGATCTTTGTAAGGTTGTTTGCTTTACAGTAAGCAAGAGCTTCATCAAGGATAGCCTTGATTTCAGTATGCTGGCTCTCTGTAACGTCAACCTTTGTGAATACATTCTCAAGTGCTGTGATGTATTCAGCGGGAACCGTAATTGTTTTGCCGTCAACTACATATGCTGTTTTAACATATGTGATAATCTTCTGCTCGCAATCATTGATTCCTGAAGCAGCGAAGCAAGGAATCATGCTTACAGCGAGAAGGACAGCTACAACCATGAGGCATGCCAATTTTTTCATGTTAGGAACTCTCCTTAGAAAAATATTATTCAACGTTGAGCAGTGATAGCTATGATACTCAACATAGAATTAAGTATATTGTAGCACACGCTTTAACATTTGTAAAGTCATAACAAAAAAATTCATAAATTAAAAACAAATACCGTCCGCCTTAGGCTGAGTGTTCATAAGGAAGTATTGGTTTCTCGCATAAAAATCCATTATGCTTTTGCCAAAAAGCCTCGCAAGGCGACAGCCTTGCATCATTTCTTGGCTTCAGCATAAAAGAATTTTTATAACTACGAAACTGCAACGCACTTCAAAATAATATATTTTTGATGCAAGAAAAGGCAAACCCCGCAGATAATGCTAACGCATATCTGCGGGGTTTAACGAATTATTGCGCAAAAAGATGTTGTTTTGAAGCAAAACTGCCTTATTAACACTCAGCCTTCGACAGACGGCTTTTATTGAATTTTAAGAATTAAAGCTCAGCGAAATATTTGATTGTTCTAACCATCTGTGATGTGTAGGAGTTCTCGTTGTCGTACCAAGAAACAACCTGTACCTCATAGAGATCGTCAGCAATGTGAGAAACCATTGTCTGAGTAGCATCAAAGAGTGAACCGTATCTCATACCGATAACGTCCGAAGAAACGATGGGCTCTTCGTTGTATCCGAAGGACTGAGAAGAAGCAGCCTTCATTGCAGCGTTGATGCCGTCAACAGTAACGTCAGCACCCTTAACAACAGCTGTAAGAATTGTTGTTGAACCTGTCGGAACCGGAACTCTCTGAGCAGAGCCGATAAGCTTGCCGTTAAGTTCGGGGATAACAAGACCGATTGCCTTAGCAGCACCTGTTGAGTTGGGAACGATGTTAGCTGCGCCTGCACGAGCTCTTCTCAAATCGCCCTTTCTGTGAGGACCGTCAAGGATCATCTGATCGCCTGTGTAAGCGTGGATTGTAGCCATGATGCCCGACTGAATGGGAGCATAGTCGTTAAGAGCCTTAGCCATAGGAGCAAGGCAGTTTGTTGTGCATGATGCAGCAGAAATGATCTGGTCATCAGCAGTAAGAGTATTTTCGTTTACCGAGTAAACGATTGTTTTAAGGTCCTTGCCTGCGGGAGCTGAAATAACAACCTTCTTAGCGCCTGCGGTAACGTGAGCCATAGCCTTGTCCTTTGAGCAGTAGAAACCTGTGCACTCAAGAACTACGTCAACGCCGATTTCGCCCCAAGGAAGCTCAGCTGCGTTAGCAACAGCGTAAATTTTAAGAGTCTTTCCGTCAACAGTAAGTGTGCCTGCTTCATCATCAGCAGAAACTGTGTGAAGGTTTTCGCCGATCTTTCCGCAGTAGCCGCCCTGTGCGGTATCATACTTAAGAAGGTTTGCGAGCATAGAAGGCTTTGTAAGGTCGTTGATAGCAACTACTTCGTAACCCTCTGCGCCGAACATCTGTCTGAAAGCAAGACGTCCGATACGGCCGAAGCCGTTAATTGCAACTTTAACTGACATGGATATTACCTCCAAAATAGAATATAAATTTTATTGCGATATTATTTTATACCGAAAAGTACAAATATGCAAGCAATTTTATTGTCAGTTGACATATTTTTGTCAAACTAACCAAAATATGCGTTATGTAATGCAAAAAGGATATACTATTTACAAAGGAGTTGTGCATATAATGAACTTTTGTCACGAATTTGAGCAGATAAACCGTATGATTTTCCCCGATGCCGATTTCCCTTGTGTTAGAGAAAAGCTGCAAGCTGTTTTCGATGAAATTATACTTTCGGACTGCACCTGTAAGGAGAATTTGCTTAAAAGCGCATTCTTTCTGCTTCGCAAAATAAACAACCTCGATTTTCCCGAAAAGCCCTGCAAATACAAATGCAATCTTACGCAGTTAGCCGAAAATCTTGTCTTTTGCTGTGATGCGGTGCTGTGCGAAAGCGAAAAGCGTTTGATTTTCCTGACCGACAGCGACGATATTTTCACGGCTGCCGACCCGAAGCTCATAACGAGGGCGATACTCAATGCCGTTTCGAATTCCGTCAAGTATTCCCACGGCGACTATATCGGTATTTGTCTTGAAAGGATAGGCGACAGAGCCGTGTTTTCCTTTGAAAGCTCGGGGGATTTTTCGATTGACAATTATTTTCACTCCCTTGACGGCACGGGAGGCTTGAATTTCATTTCAAAAACAGCAAGGCTTTACAACGGCTGTATGCTGATGAATTCGGACGGAGAAAGAACGTCTTTTTTATTTTCAATTCCGATAACCGACGCAGACGGCTTACCCGAATATCGCACTCCCGACATTGACGAGCTGCTTTTTGACAGGCTCGGCGTGATTTACGAAGCATTATATTAGTTGACATTTCAGCACAAGTAATTCATAATGAATAAAAAGGCTCTAAGGAGGTAAAAATATGGCTTCCCCTTTGGATTTTTATTTGATAACGGATTTACACCACTACGGCGAGGCTCTCGGCACAAGCGGAAAGGCTTACGATAGGGTCAACGCAAGAGAGCAAAAGTGCCTTGCGGAGACAGGTGCGATTATCGACGCATATTTCGACAAGCTGATTGCCGATGCCGACACAAAAATAGTTTTGATAGACGGCGACCTCACAAATGACGGTGCTATGGAAAGTCATCTCGACCTGCTTCCGAGATTGCAACGCCTTAAAGACGCAGGCAAGGACATTTACCTTATAACCGCAACTCACGATTATTACGTTGAGGGCAACAATACGGGTATGGCAAAAAAATGTGTCGGCGACAAGACTGTTCCTGCGACAAACACCTCAAGGGAAGAGCTTTTTGATATGTACTTTAAGTACGGACTTAACAAGGCTTTGAGCATTGACAGGGAGAGCCACTCCTACTGCGTAAAATTACAGGACGGATACAGGCTTTTATGCCTCAATGACGACGGCGACAGAGTTTTCTGCGGATACTCCGAAAATCAATTAAAATGGATAGAACAACAGATTGACGAGGCGCACACGGCAGGCGATTATATATTTGCAATGACGCACCACCCGACGCTTCCGCCGTCTGCGATATATCCGCTTATCTCCGCCCGTGATATGCTCGGAGATTGGGATAAAACGACCACCTTCCTTGCCGACAAGGGAATTGAGGTTATGTTTACGGGTCATACGCATATGCAAAACATTGCTAAAAAAGTTACGGCAAAGGGCAATGTATATTATGACGTGAACACCTCGTCAATGGTAGGCTATCCGTCCTGTATAAGAAAGGTACATATAGACGATAAAGCAATTGACATCAAAACGCAGACCGTAGACGATTTTGACTGGGACAGAAAAGGCTTGTCCGTTGACGAATATTTAAGGCACCATTTCCTTTTCTTCTTAAATGATATACTCGACTCTGCGGCGGACGACATTGACCACCTTGCAGAGTTAGGCTCGGGCTTCAGTATGACAAAGGAGCAGGTATATAAATTAAAAATTCCGCTTCAGATAATCGGAAAAGGACTTAAAAAATGGACGTTCGGAAGCCTCGGAAGATTTTTCTTAATTTCAAGAAAAATCCCCGACAGCGTTAAAAATATAAAAATCAGGGATTTTCTTCTTGAGGTCTTGCAAAATGTTTACCGTGGAAATGAGCCTTACTCACCCGACACACCGGAATATAAAGCGTTTTCCGCAATAATCGACTGCGTTGTGGAAAAGCTCTCGCACTTCAAGAAATTCAAGGACTTGCATAAGAGCACGGATTTGATAAAGCAGGCACTTTACAACAAAGAGCCCGACGATTACGAGCTTATAATAGAAAGAAAGCATTAAAAATCAGACAAACCGTAATTAAATCTCCTTTGTTTTCATATTATATGCTATCAAGGCATATTATATGGACAAAGGAGGTTTTTTCATGGCAGAAAACAGCGGAATAACAAATCAGCGAGCTCCACACAATGTAATAATGGAGGACAGGCGTCATCTTACCGTATCGGGAGTTTCCGATATTGACAGCTTCGACGAGCAATCGGTCGTGGTATATACGGAGATGGGCGAGCTCACGGTCAAGGGCAACGATTTACATATAAACAGGCTGAGCCTTGAAATGGGCGAATTGCTTGTTGAAGGCGATATTTACGCTCTTATCTACGCCGACAAAGAAGAACGGCAGTCGGGCGGCGGCTTTTTCTCTAAGGTATTCAGATAATGGAGTATATAACAAGCCTCTCCTCACAGGCGAAAAATTTTCTTTTTTCTCTCGGCTTCGGCGTTTTAATCGGTGTGCTCTACGACCTTTTGCGTATAGTCAGAATGAGCGTTTCCTCCTCAAAAAGAGCGTTATATATAACCGATTTTATATTTGTATTCACAGCCTCGGTGGCAACCTTTCTTTTTTGCCTTACCGTGACCGACGGACAGCTCAGATTTTACATCCTATTCGGCGAAGCACTCGGATTTTTTATTTATTACCTTTCCTTCGGGATAATAGCGGTAAAGTTTTCGACAAAAACCGTCGAAAAAGT
>ERZ1034719.93-NODE-93-length-72085-cov-19.768569_pt1 | contig 72085 bp, 47 predicted proteins | sample MGYA00520703_ERZ1034719 | MGnify/ENA primary metagenome ERZ1034719 (study PRJEB33766, sample SAMN09781716) | gut metagenome | biome: gut microbiome | host: Homo sapiens | place: Madagascar | study: EMG produced TPA metagenomics assembly of the PRJNA485056 data set...
GGCACGCCTTGGCCGCGCCCGCCGGGACGCCGTCCGCCTCACCAGCGGCACGCCCACTCCGCCAGTGCGGCGGCTTTCTGAAGTAAATTGCTATATTGACTGTAGGCGGTCCAGTCCTGATTGGATGTATGAAAATAATGTACCTTATGACTTTACAATAGTAAAAGCCCCGGGACTTGAATGGCCTCGGGGCTTTTTGCTGATTATTGACGCTTAGGCTACTTCTTTGTCAGAGTTGTATTTGCGCCATAGACATAGCTGTAGGAGTAGTCTGTGTAGTAGGCTGTCCAGTTTGACATCGTTATCACACCGTCTGCGATCGTTGCGACTACCGATGTCGTCGGGCTGTCATAGACGCAGAACACGTACCAGTCAAGCCAGGTCTGAGGCTCAAAGGTCAATGTCTTGGCCTCGGCGTCAACTGAGGCTTTCAACGTGTTGTCCTCGTACAGCAGACCGGTCACCGAAACGGTGTTGTCATCGATTTTCTCGATCACTACATCGTTTGTCGAGGTGAAGTCAACCCAATTGCTGCCATCAAAGATCTGGCTTCCGGTTGAATTTTGGCTATATGTTCCGACAAGATCATCGATCAGACTGCGCCGTCACCGGTCCAGGTGAACTCCGGATAGCCCTCGGTCTTGTAGCTGTAGAACCAGACGGATCCGCCTTTGCTCTTGTCGCCGTTGAATTGCGAGTAGTAGTCACTTCCGCTTGTCGCCGTGTAAAGCTGGATCCATCCGTTGTCCTCCTCGATGCCGGCCTCTACCCAGATGTTAGGCAGGTACGGCTCGTAGTAATTGAGGATGCTGATGGAAGTGTCATCGTTGACGGAGAACTCCAGGTCGTAGCCTTCGACGTTGTACCAGTCCTTTAATGTGTAAGTGCCGTTGTCCCAGGCAATCATCGTGACCGGCCAATTGTTGCCGGCTCCGTCATCGAATGTCCCGTCCACTCTCCAAGCCTCCTTTTTCTCTATTACAAAAGTAGCTGTCGCAAGCTCTGAGTCACTGAACGCCTCGTCGTCGCTGACGGCCTTTAGTGTAACGGTGTAGGTACCTGTCGAAAGGTTTCCAATCATTATCTCGGTCCCCGTGATGTCCCATGAACTTTCTTTCCCTCCGTTAATGGAGATTGTCAGGACGTAATGTGTGGCGTTAGGTACTTCATCCCAAGTCGCCACCGCGCCACCATTTACAAGGACGGTCAGCTTCGGGGTCGCCAGTTGGACGATCGCCGGGGTAGTCCCGCTGATCTCGGCCACAGGGGACTTGCTGTAGTCTCCCTCGAAAGGGCCGTACGCCCAGACGGTGAACTTGTAGTCTGTGTTGTCCTTGAGACCGGTCAGGACGGCCACAGTTCCCTCTGTGACACCTCCCGAGACTTTCTCTCCTTCCGGATCCAGAAGCTCATAGGCGTACTGTGTGGCGTTGGCCACCTTGTCCCAATAGAATGTCAGCGAACTGACCGTAGCCTGATAAAGACCGGCTTCCGGGGCTGGAAGCGGTGTCAGGACCTTCTCGTCATCCTTGCAGGATGTGAGGGCGCAGAGAGCGGAAAGCAGGAATATGCCCGCGAGCCTGCCCATCTTTGATGAATATATTCTGTTCATTTCGTTCAATCTTAAGATTATGAATTATTTGCCGGGAGCGGTGACATCGGTCGGATCCCAGTACATATAGATATATTCCCATCCATCGTAGGAGGAGTCCTCGCAGTTGACGTAGCAGGTAAGGAAGCCTGTCGGCTCCGTGGTTCCGTCCATAATGATGTTTGAATATGTCGTTGTCCTGTAAACGGAGAGACCGGTCACCTTGCTGGCCGCCCCTTCCGGAGTCCATTCGAACCAGTTCCCGTCCGCGTCACGAAGGCTCCAGTACTTGAGCCCGTCATCGGACGGTTCCTCGGCGTAGTAGTCCAGAGGGCTGAACTCGCCCTGCCAAGTGTTCAGGTCATCGGCCTTGAAGTCCGGATTCAGGATCGTGTAGCTGAGGTCGATTCCGGTTCCGAGGAAATTCTCGATGCGGAAACGGTTCAGGCCCTCAAGCCAGTAGATGTCCGAGAATGTGGACACTTTAAGAATGGACGAGAACCAGAACTGGGCGTTGCTGACGACTTTCTTCCAGCTGGACACGAGCACGGTGGCCGAGAACACGTCCGAGCCGTCGTGGACTGTGTAAGGGTTGACATATTCATCGGCAAGACGGATGGTGAATTTCTTTTCCTTCTGGATTTCAATGCCTTCGAAGGTTACGGTCAGTTCGGCCGTGGCCTCTCCGGCCTGGAACTCCACTGTGGAAGGAACTTTGAACGCCTCGTCCTTCGCCTCCACGATCACAGGGATGCTGGCGGCGTTGTCTGCCTTGAGCCTTCCGACCTCAAGGGTGACGCTGGTGCTCTCGGAGCCAAGAATATATTCAGAGGAATTGCTGGAGAGGAAATATGCCTCCATACAATCGTTGGCGGGTTCCGGCCCCGGTTCGTATTTGTCCTCCGAACAGGATGCCAGAGTCAGGCACAGGCCAGCCGCGGCGGTGAAAAGGATGTATTTGATATTCTTCATATTCATAAATTCTTAGTTGATGCTTATTCCGCGATTATGGTTCCTGACGGGTCCGGGTTCAGGATCACGCCCTGGTTGTTGTCCCTCTCATATTCAGGAAGCACATAGTTCATCCAAGGTGCGGTGTAGCCGGCCTTTGTGTTCAGACGCTGCGAGGAGAGCCAGTTCGTGCCGTCGTAGCTTCTGGTGATCGGCAGGCCAAGGCGCTTGTAGGCGAAAAAGTTGATGCCCTCGCCCCAGAACTCAATGCGCCTCTGCACCATCAGTTCGGTGATGAATGAGTCAAGATCCGTGGCCTCGCAGTTGTAGGAACCGTCCGTGTAGCGATATGTGTTCAGGAAATCGGCCATCTCTTTCGCGGCGGCAGCCACTCCTTCCGTGTGGGCGATCGCCTCGAAACGGATGAAGTACATCTCCTCGACCCTCATTATCGGGAGGGACGCGATGAGTCCGGTCTCGATGGTGCTGATGGAACCGCTTCCGGCACGGAACTTAAGGTTGGCGTAGGCTGGAAGCCTTGACCAGGCGTCGCCCTTGAGCTCGGTTCTGTACTTCTCCGGAATCTCGGTCTTGCCGGCGTCGTCAGGGGAAATCCAGCTGTTCTTGCGCCAGTCGCTGTCGGAGATCTTGTCGTACAGGGACTTGCTTATGAGACGGAAAGCGCTTCCGTAACGAGGCATACCCCAAGTAGGCTCTGACGCGATCTGCGCGACGAACGAGTTGTAGTAGTAACCGGTGTTGACCTCTTCCTTGGAAGTGACGTAAGTACCGAGCATCCAGGAGGATTGAGGTGTGTTGAAGCCGGTCTTGGAGTTCATCCACTGATCCTCGGTGAGAGGTGTGTTGCCGCCACCGATGGCTTTGCGGGCATATTCAGCGGCCTTGGCGTAGCAGTCCATAGCGGAGTTGATTCCGATGTCATCGTAGCCGTCGGAGGATCCTTCCGCGCTCATCTGCTTGGCCAGAGCGTCCGGTTCCCTGTCGAAACGGCTAGCCATATCGAGCCACAGACGGGCTTTCAGGCCATAGACAACCGCGCGGTTGGCGTGGGCCTTGGTGGCCTGCTCGTAGCCTTCGAGATAGGTCTCCGCACGGTTGAGATCCGTCATTATGAAACGGTACATCGTGTAGAAAGGAACACGTGGATTGTTGTTCAGATCCGTCTTGGAGGTGTTCTCATCGACGATCGGGACGGTCAGCCCGACAACCCCCATCGACTGGGCGTCGGCGTTCAGGCTTTCGACCTGGGTTGTGCGGTACTCGAAGCAGGTCGAGAGTTCCATATAGAGCATCGCGCGGAGTCCGAGAGCCTGTCCGAGACAGTAAACGGCCTTGGTTTCGGCGTTGGCCGGATCCGGAACAAGGGCGATGACGTTGTTGGTGTTCTTGATGAACTTATAGTAGTAGAACCAGGAGTAATAGGCGGCGTAGCGCAGTCCTGATCCACTCTCGATGTGGCTCCAGTAGTCGTAGCTGGCGTCATAGACAGGGAAATCCTCTCCCATCACCTCACGCATATACAGCTGGCAAGGATAGCCCCAGTCGTTGGTGTTGCCGGAGGATCCCCAGGTGTCGTAGGCCACGAAATAGGACGAGAGGCCGTTGAGCATATATTCCATCGAGGAGGTGGACTTCTCTATGGTTTCAGGTGTCGCCTCTGTCTTCGGCAATGTCTCCTCGATGCAACCGGTGGCGAGGACGAGAGAGGACACGGCGCAGAGGGCACCCAGCAGTCTGATCATATTCTTTTTCATATTCATTGTCTCCATTAAATTAGAACTGTAACGTGATTCCTCCCGTTATCATCCGCACAGGAGCGTAGGTGGATGTGGATGTCGTGCCCCAGAAGCTTCCGCGTGGGTCGAAGCCCTTGCGCTTGCTCCAGTAGTAGAGGTTCTCTCCGGCGGCATAGACACGGATCTTGCTCATTCCGATCTTCTTCACGAGCTTCTCCGGAAGGGTGTAGCCCAGGTTTATGTTCTGGAGAGTGAGAGTGGACGCGTCCGTGATGAACCGGTCGGACATCGAGCTGGCACTGTCGTCCACATCCTGGATGGCGAACTGGAAGCGTGGGATGTCGGAGTCCGTGTTGGTCTCGGACCAGGCCTTCAGCAGGTCCTTGTGGAAACTGTTGCCGGTGTTCTGCACGTTAGGGTTGCGCATCAAGGCGGCGTAGCCGTAGTCGGCGGCCTTGCCTCCTATGCTGTAGTTGAGATTGACCGAGAAGTCGAATCCCTTGAACGTGATGGTCGTGCCGAGGCCTCCGTAGAGATCCGGGTCGGCGTCACCGCAGTTGAAGTCCGTGCCGTAGCTGTAGGTCGTGGTCTTTGTCAGCTCGCCGGTCTCGCTGTCCTTCATATACCACTGGGACTGGCCTTTCTCGTTGACACCGGCATATTTCTTCATATAAAGGGTGTGCAGCGGAAGTCCCTCTCCGTGGAAGTAGTTTCCGTTGACGTAGCCGGCGTGGCCGTCCAGGACGAATCCCTTGTTGTCCTCGTTCAGCATCGTGATCTTGTTCTTGTAGTGCGTCGCGTTAAGGCTTACGTTCCAGCTGAAGTCCTTCTTGCGGATGAGGTTCAGATTCAGATCCAGCTCGACACCGTTGTTGAGCATATTCCCGACATTGTCGTAGGATCCGCCGTAGCCGCCTGAGAGCGGAACATAGACGAAGCAAAGCATATCGGTGGTCTTGCGGCTGAAGAACTCGACGCTACCGGTGACGCGGCTTTTGAATATGTCGAATTCCAAACCTGCGTTGAAGTTGCTGTTGGTCTCCCAGGTGATGTTCTTGTTGCCGACGGTGCTGAGGGCCAGGGAAGGCTCTCCGTTGAAGTAGTTGATTGTGTAGGTGTCGGTGTAGCGGTAGTCGCCGATGGCATCGTTACCCTGCTGTCCCCAGGATGCCTTTACCTTCAGCATATCAATCCAGGAAACCTTGAACCAATCCTCCTTGCTGGCGATCCAGGCTCCTCCGAACGAATAGAAATTGCCCCATCTGTGGTCCGGATGGAAGCGTGAGGAAGCGTCGCGGCGGTAGGAAGCCGAGAGGAAATATTTCTCGTCCAGGTTGTACATAGCCCTGCTGAACCATCCTTCGGTGTTGTACCTGCTGGAGGAACCGGCGTTCTCCTTGATCTTGATGGCCGCGCTGAGCTCCTGCGCGTCGAAATAGGAGAAGAGACCCTCGCGGTCTCCGCTCATCCATTCGCTGCGGTAGTCGTAGTTCTCGTGTCCGGCCATCACAGAGACGTTGTGTCGGCCAAACTGCTTGGTATAGTTAACGATCTGCTGGAAGTTCAGGGCATAGACAAGGCTGTTGTACTTGTAGATGTAGCCGCTTGGGTAGGCGGTCTTGCCATAGCCGTAGAATCCCTGCTGGGTGGACGTGTAGTGTGACTCTCCGCTTGTGACCGTGCCGTTGACGGTGATCTTCAGGCCGTCGAGCGGGGTGACGTCGGCATAACCCGTGAGGGTCAGATTGTTGCCGATAGTCCTGTCGGTGTTCAGGGCGTTCTCCTGCAGAGGATTGTTCCTGGAGAGGACAGGACGGTTGAGACCGCCGAGCTCACCGGAACCGTAGTCGTACATCTTTCCGTTCTCGTCTGTCATAATGTTCCCGTCCCCGTCACGCAGGTAAACCGGGTAGATCGGCGCCATAGTGTTCGTGATTCCGAACAGGGAAGTGCCGGAGCCGTCACCGACATCGTCCGAGGTGCTGTGGGCGTAGTTCATATTCGCACCCACCTTGAGCCAGTCCTTGGCCTGGTAGTCGGCCTTGAGTCGGACGGTAGCCCTCTCGAAGTCGGAGTTATAGACGATACCTTGATTGTCAAGATAGCCGATGGAACCGTAGAAACTGAGTTTCTCGGTGCCTCCGGTAAGATTGAGGTTGTATTCCTGGCGGAGGCTGTGCCTGAACGCCTCGTCAAGCCAGCTGTCAGGGGCTGCCGTATAGACCTTTCCGTTGTAGTAAATCCTTCTACCCTTTGTGGCGTGCGGATTCATCCTCCCGTTCGTTCCGATGAGATATTCCCCGTCAGGAACGGTGTAGGTGAGGTAACCAAGTCCGCCGTCGGCGGTCGCTCCGCCGAGGTTGGCGTTGGCCTGCCTGTGAGCCTCGTAAGGAGTCATTCCACGGTCACGCATATAATAGTTGTAGAGGGCTGACCAGTGCATCTCATAGTACTGGGCCGGATCCTTGACATAGTCGTAGTCGATGGTCGCGCGGCTGTTGACGCTCCAGCGGCTGTCAAATGTGATCGTGGCCTTCTCAGACTTGCCTTTCTTGGTGGTGATCATCACGACTCCGTTGGCTCCTCGCGCACCGTAAAGTGCGTTGGAGGCGGCGTCCTTGAGGACGGTGATGTTCTCCACGTCGTTAGGGTTCAGGTTGTTCCACCCTCCGTCATAAGGAGATCCGTCCACAATGATCAGCGGGGATGTCCCGGCGTTGATGGAACTGAATCCTCGGATCGCCATTGAAGGTGTGGCGGTAGGGGAGCCGGAATTGTTGATCATCTGGAGACCGGCCACCTGTCCCTGAAGTCCGCTCATCACATTCGTGAGCTGCTTCTTCTCAAGAGTCTCGCTCTTCACGACCGCCGCGGATCCTGTGAAGGAGGATTTGGTCTGCTGGCCGAAAGCCACGACGAGAACCTCGTCGAGCTGCTGATGGTCGGTTTTCAGGGTGATCCTCATCTCCGCCTGCGGATCGACCTCCACCGGAATCATTCCGATGCAGGACACGGCCAGTTTGTCTGTCGTTTTGACTCCGCCAAGGCTGAAACGGCCGCTCACGTCCGTGATGTCGCCTTTCAAGGTTCCCTTGATCATCACCGACGCGCCGATGACGGGTTCTCCGTTCTCGTCGATGACGGTACCTTTGATGTCTATGGTCTGGGCTGACGCAAGTGAGAACGTCGCCAGAAGCATAAACAAGAACACAAAGAATCTTTTCATACGTTCTTATTATTGAGATTATTAGTTGGCTTTTGTGGTTTGCAGTCCGGCTGACGGCAGGATGAATCCGGCCTTGTCCTTGTCCGACCAGAGCCAGGCCGTCCTGCTGTCTATCTTGAGGATCCGCAGCTCGCTGAAACTGAATCCTGTGATTCCCATATTCCCGGAGACGGTCCCGCTGACTGTCCCGGATGTGGAAGGCACTCCGCTGAGTTTCACCGTGACATCACGTGTCCCCTCGTTGTCGATTATCCTCAGGATGCCCTCTGACGGGTTGCAGTAGTATTGGTGCTTGTTTTTGAGGAAAGTGAGCACCGGAGCGCCGTCCTTGTATATTCCCAAATCCTCCGCGACTGAGAATTCCTCCCGGAGGTTGTTGTCTTCCTTGTTGCCGTTGCAGGCGGAAAGGAGGAGGCAGAAAATAAGCGTGGTGAATATTCTGAATGCGATTTTCATTGTCTATGAATATTATAGGATGACATTTATGTACCTGGCGAAATATTCAACGGTCCCGTCCGTCTTTGTCAGGACAGCCTGCACGTAATGCTCACCCTTGCGCAGATTGGTGTAGCCGTCCGCCTTGGCTCCGTCCACAGTCCATTGGATGCCGCCTATCTCGCCGCAGTCAACCAACATCATCAGAACCTTGTCCTCCGATGTCGGGTTGGCCTTTGAGAGTTGGATTCTCGGGAAGCCGGATCCGGATTTCTCGGTCTTCAAGGTCAGGGAAGTCTTGCTGTTCTTGTTGCCCGTGATGGTGATCGCATAGTCCTGGGCATCCTTCAGCAGAGGAATATGCACCTCGGAGGATGTGAGCCCGGTGATTGACTCCGTCTCTTCACCCTCGGCCTTCCATTCGACAGTCCAGCCGGAGGAGAGGTCGTCTTTCCAGCTCAGGATGATGTCGTGCTGGAATATGCTTGACTTGACATCCGTGATGTTGCCATTGCGCTCTGTCACAGATAATTTCACGGAACCATCCGCCGCGTCCAGCCTGATCGAAGGGATCTCGACCATTGTCTTCTTGCCGTTGGCGGCCAGAAAGTTAGACTGGCTGTCGCTGTGGATGGAGGTCACATTTTTCCCGCCCGGGAAGAAACAATGCGCCGGAATATACTGCGGCAGGTAGTTGTTCCTGGAGGCAGGATTGGAATATAATATCTTGTAGTGCTCGTTCCCGTGGACGATGTTCACGGTGTTGCCCATCCAGCTGTTGTACTCGTTCCGGACGTGATAGATCAGAAGCCCCCAGTCGGAGCCCTGTCCGTAGAAGTCGAGATATTCCTTCTTGTCCCACTCGTTCTTTCCCGCGCCTCGGCATTCCAGCAGGAAATAGTCCTCGTCAGCCTCGGTCTTGACGAGGTAGCCCTTGCCTTCCGTGATCGCCGGCAATGAATATTCCCCGCTCGTCTCCAGAATTTCCGGTTCCGACCAACCCATCATCCACCTTTCGAGGATGCTGAGCGCCGGGGGAGTGCGGCTGCTGTTGTTGTAGGTTCCGTAGGCCATAAGCGAGAAGCAGCCCGGCAGGTCGCATTTCGTGTCGTTGCCGTTTACCGTGTCGTAGAGGTCCGGCCATCCGAGAATATGCCCGAACTCGTGGCAGAACGATCCGATGGCGGCGAGTGTGTTGTTTCCCGCAGATCCTGGCTCCAGCTCGGAGCTGCAAGCGTAGCCCGGAATCGTGACCCCGTCAAGCGTCAGGTTCTTCAGCCCGCTCCTGTGCGGCCAGATTCCGTTCGGGTCACCGGTGCTTTCCGCTCCCCCGGAATAGAACACGAATATGTCGTGCGCCACCCCGTTCTCCGCGAACTGGCTGAAATCCAAATCATTGTCGGCAAGACGGGCTACTTCGGCGACCATCTCCTCCGGTCTGTCCTTGTAATATGCCCTGTTCTTGGAGAGTCTGTACGGCCCGGCCACCGTGAACTCCGGATTGAACTGTCCGTTGGAGTTGTCATAGTAGTACTGCCAGACGCTTCCGGTCGCCCCACCTTTTGTGTAGTTCTTGGAATTCAATAAGTTGTCGAACGCCTCATTGCTTCCGTTAGTGAAAGGAAGGTCAGGATATTCAGCGAGGAGCACCAGCACTTTCTTGTTCCCGACCGGCTTCCAAGTGGTGCCTCCCAGAAGCGGAGGAATGCAATCCCCGGCATCCGCGGCGCGGGTTGCCAATGAATATGTCCGCGCGGCCTTTAGTCTCATTTGCAGGCCGGTCATCCGCAGCGGTCGCAGGTTTTTCCGCAGTGAGGTGCCAAGAATCCTGCGTTCCGAGTCGGTCAAACGGCTGGCATTCTTGGCCTTGACGGATGTCGGGACCAGAAGTCCGTTGGCGTCAAGTTTTGCGAAAGCCCAGTCTCCGTCCGCGTCCGCGGCGAGGGTGTAGCCTTCCTCCGAGGTTACATAATTGCGGAACTCGTCTCCGTGCACACGGACTCTGATTTCACTGCCGTCGCTTTGTTTCACAGTGATGAGTCCCGGGTACGCCGGGCCGGCGAGCAAAGGGCTTGATGTTCCGGCCTGCCATAATGATAGTAGGCATAGGATCCAGATGAGAAGTTTTCTCCGGGTCATAAGTTGTTGTGTTGTTAACTTCGTTAAAGTGTACACAATTTCGGAAAATTTTGAAAAATGTGCAATAGGGACGAATGGAAAAATATTCGCAGAATGAATATTTCATTGTTCATAATGTTCCGCCTCTTGTGAGGTCTGTTATGTCTGGCAAGAGACCACAAAGCAGGGGCGGTGATTGCGTTTGTCCATATTGTCCATATTCAATATTCAGATATTCAATTATTTGGTGATTTTATCTGTCCGCCTTGGATGTGATATATTATGGATTCCCGCCGTAACTTCGCACCGTGAAAAATTGAAGAAGAAAATGAGAAGATTTAGATTATTGCTGATTGCTGCGATGCTGGTCATCGGTGGAGCAAACGCCTCCGCCGTCCGTCCTATCTTGACGGGAAAGGACTGGAGGCCTTGTTGAGGTCAACCTCGGGATCCTCGATCGACAAGTTTGAGCTGATGGAGCATCCTTCCGCCAAGTATGACGCTGAGGGACAGGGAGGTATCATCAACATCAAGACGAAGCGCAACGCCTTGTCCGGGCTCAACGGCGAGATCGGAACCGATGACGGAGGAATGTACTTCGGAGAGACCGGCCCTTCAGCCAGTGATGCCGAGACCCGTTTCAAGTACCGTGAGAACATCGGCGCCGCCTACCTGTCCCTTGCCGCGCAGTTCGGCCCGAAATGGACCGCCAAGGCCGGATTGAGGGGTGAATATACCAACTCGTTCGGGGATTGGATCTCGGCCGGGGACGGGAGCCGTCGCAGCTACTTTGACCTGTTCCCGACAGCGTTCGTGGGATTCAACCCGTCCGCCAGCCTTAGGTTCGCGCTTTCCTACACAAGGAGAATCCAACGCCCTGACTATATGGCCCTGAACCCGGTTGAGAACTACATCGACGCACACACCTACAATGTCGGCGACCCGGATCTGCGCCCTGCATATTCAGACGCGGCTTCGCTCAGCGCCGGATTCGGCCAGCACTTCTCGCTCACCGCGTCGTTCAGTCACACTGGCGGAATGTTCTCGCAGCTTCCTGAGCTCAAGGAGAACGGCGACCAGCTTCTGATCTGGACCAACTACGGCAGACAGAATATGACCGCGCTGACTTTCAATGTGACGGAACTGCCTTTGGCCAAGTGGCTTGCCTGGACGTTCAGCACCACAGGGTTGTATTCATCCGCCAAGACAGCCGACCGGGAAAGCAACGATTCATTCACCCTTTCCTGCTACACCTGCTTCACATTCATCCTCCCGAAAGACTGGAAGGTGCAGCTGGACGGCTTCTACCGCTCGCCGATGGCATACGGCTACTTCAGACTGCACGGCCTTTATTCTATGAATATCGGAGTGAAGAAGACGATGCTTGACAACCGTCTTGTCCTCACGCTCAATCTGGACGATGTCCTCCGCAGTTCCTGCACCAACCTTGATTGCCTTGGCTTCCGCTCCAGCACCGTGCTCGGTGATGTGAACAGCTCGTTCATAGGTCAGAAATATTACTCCCAGGTCGCTCACATCGGCCTTACCTGGCGCTTCGGCAAAGCCCGGCAGACCCGCGCCCGCAAAGTCGGCGGCATCGATGAAGCCTCCCGAATCGGCGGCGGCAAGGGCCTTGGCGGGAAATAGAATATTCACTGTTCAACATTTAGAAGATGTAAACCGGATATTTTCGGAAATTTACTTAACTTTGTGTTCAGGCAAACGCCGATTGGACTAACCAGCGGATGACCACATGCTTGTGAAAAGTTATGGTGAGAAAGTTTCCTGCGATTATATTCATTGTCTGTGCTTGTGTGGCCTCTTCTTGCGGCCGTGGAGCCAGACTCCCTGAGGATTTGAGTCGGGCTGAGAGTCTATTGGACTCCCGCCCTGACAGTTCTTTGATCATTCTGGATTCCGCTTCATATTCGGAGTCCTCCGGCCGCTATCTCTATGCCTCTTATTGTCTGTTGAGGACATTCGCGGAGTACAACGCCTACAAGCCAGGGATTGACGAGGGGGTGATGAATGTCGGGGTTGATTATTTCCTGAAATACGGCAACCGTGACCGGAAGGCGCAGGCGTATTATCTTAGGGCGGTCGTCCGCGAGGACAACAAATCGGGGAACCAGGCGGATTGGGCCAATGATCTGCTTCTCGCCACAAAAGAGGTTAAAGGCTCTGGCAATCATATGCTTGCGGCGATGATCAACCTGCGCTACGCTGTCGTGCTTAATGACCGCAAGTGGTATGACGCGTCTTTGCCTTATCTGGAGAAAGGTCTGGAGGATGCTGAGAAGGCGGGCTCGCTGGCGTTTCAGGTGACGGCACTGATCAATCTGTCGCACCGTGCGTTGTTCCTTGGAGACGAGAACAAGGACTATTCGGAGGCCATTGAATATGCCAACCGCGCGGCGGAGATCTCCAAGGGAGATGATAATGACTATGCCCGTGCTCTTTACAATCTCGGAGCGTGCTACAGCCGTAACGGTCAATTCGATAAGGCTTTGGAATGCGCCTCGACCGCTGTCCGCGCGCAGGAAAGGCTTTTCAGGGAAGGAAAAAGAAAGGCCCGTGTGCGTTACGCTGTCCTTGCGGATGCTTTCCGTAAAATGAATATTCCTGATTCGGCGTTGTTCTACGCCGCCAAGGAGATGGAGGCTTCGGATCTGATAGCGAAGCTTTCAGGTTCACAGCTTTCTTACATTGTCTATCGTGACCTGCTTGATGATAAAGAGAATGCAGTCAAGTATCTGACCATCCATAATGAGATCAAGAGCCAGTTGGAAGCGTCTCAGCAGAACGACAGGATCATCGAGAACAGTGTAGAGGCCGGGAAGGCGGACATCCGTTCGTCGAGAAGCCGTATTTTAGGCACTGCTGTGGCTGCGGTGTTGTCCCTGATAGTGGCGTTGTACTTGATCGTACGTATGTTCAGGAGGCGTCTGAGGAACCGTGATGAGGCCATCGAGCGGAAAGACAGCGAGATAGGGGAGAGCAAGACATTGCTTCACGATAGCGAGTCGGAGCGCAGCGAGTTGCGTTCGGTGCTGATGTTCAAGGACAAGCTGGTGATGTCGCTCCAGCAGAACCCGCGCTATCTGTCCGATGCCGAGTGGGGAAGACTGGAGAAGATTCTGGATGATGTATGCAACCGTTTCACGGAGAGACTCAAGTCTTCTTTTCCGGGGCTTACCGCCGCTGAGCTGCGCATCGCCGTCCTGCTCCGTTTCGGTTTTTCCGGCAAGCAGATGGCTGCAATGATGGGAATATCCCCGACCTCCGTCACGAAAGGCAAGCAGCGCCTCAAGGCCCGTGTCGTCTCCGCCCTCCCGGAAGGCACCTCCATCGACGAGTTCATCGCAACGTTCTGATTGTTTGGCGAGTGACTGCTGGACTCAGAACTAACTGGATTTGCTTGTCACCACTGATTTTTACAGAACTCCTTCACGGTCAAATGCCTCTGAGATAGCCGAGATGAGGTTTCGCCTGAAAAAGTCCTCACTCCAAGTACGAGTTTTTCAGCCGAAGACCAAACGCAAGTGTTTCCAGGTCACATCGTGCTGAAAGCGTTTCGTAAGGAATTATCTGAACGAAGGTAACGGAATATTCATCTTTCACGTAACAGAAATATATTCTTATCCGCTCACTGAGCTTGTCGAAGTACCTCATTGTCCATAGTCTTGACTGTTATGTTCTTGAACATTAGATAATTACTATGTGCCTTTTGTCCTTGTCACACCCATAGCCACAAGAGTTTTCCGTAGTACCTTTGCCACTGTGATTCAGATAAGAATTATTAAGAAGCTGTTTTGAATTGTTTGAAATGTTCTTTGAGGTGAAAAATCTTCATTTTCTTCCCGCTTCTTCAGTCAGATAGCACCGCTATCTTCCTTGGAAGAAGCGGTCGAAACTGAAGTTTTTCACTTTCAAACCTTCAAACAAACAATTCAAAACAGCTTCTAATTTTAATGTATGAAAAAGTTAGCGAAACAGTTTTTGGGATTCTCCATAGCCGCGATAGGCGTGCTGTGGATTCTGAACGTCACCGGAGTGATCGGCTTCGACATATTCTTCCGTGGCTGGTGGACACTCCTTATTATTCTGCCTTGCACCGCACACCTGATCGCCCATCCTAACTGGGGATCTTTCTGCGGCATAGCCCTCGGAGCGATACTGCTGCTTCAAGCGCAAGGCTATATTGACTGGTCGGTGTTCTGGAAACTGTGCCTCGCGATCATATTCATCGCTTTCGGAATTATGTTGATTTTTTCCAAGAGCGGCCGTCCGGAGAGTTGGAACTGCCACGACTCCAGAGGAGGTTGCTCGATCATCTCCCGCGATGGAAGGAATATTCTGAAGATCTCATCGGCTTTTGGCGAGCAGAATCATCGTGTCGAGGCTGAGGAGTTTGACGGGGCGGACATAGAAGCCTCTTTCGGCTCAGTCCGCTTGGATCTCCGCAACGCCATATTCAATGAAGATGTGGAGGTTCGGGTGAAGGCAAGTTTTGCAGGTGTGGGAATATATGTTCCGAAAGATGTCAATGTCGATGTCCGTTCCAATTCCGCCTTCGGTGGCGTGAACAACAAGACCGCCGACCGCCTCCGTCAGCAGTCAGGCTCCCACACCATCCTCATCATCGCCGAATGCTCCTTCGCCGGCGTCGAGGTGATGTAGGCTATTTCTCCGAACCGAGAATCTGCGTAGTATGATCCTTGGTGTTGACTTTTCCGATGGCATCGATGATGATTCCGTCCTCATCGATCACATAGGTAGTCCTCAATGTCCCGTATGACTCCTTTCCGTAGAGCTTCTTGAGCCCCCAAGCCTCGTAAGCTTTCAGAATGGCGCATTCCGGATCGCTCACCAGATGAAACGGCAGAGAATATTTCTCTATGAATTTCCGGTGCGAGGCCTGTGAGTCCTTGCTGACACCAAGCACCTGATGCCCAAGCGCAAGATACCGATGGTAGTTGTCCCGCAGGTCGCAAGCCTCCGCCGTGCATCCCGGAGTGCTGTCCTTCGGGTAGAAGTAAAGCACAAGCTTCTTTCCCTTGAAATCATTGAGACTTACCTCGTTGCCATTCTCATCCACACCAACGAACTCCGGTGCCTTTGTACCTATCTCCAACATATTCCTGAATATTCGTTAATAATATAATCGTTAAACTTTCCGTCAGCAATTTTTGTGCAGCGGTCTATTTCAGTCCCTCGCAGGTAGCCTTGATGACCTCCGCCACTTCCTCCCGGTTGTCGATGTTGACCTGATACATCGCCTTTGCCCCCTCGTAAGGAATCGCCTCCGGCATCCCGAATCTCTCGTTGGTCTTGGTCTTCTTGACCAGAACCCTATTGTCGTAGATTCCTCCGAAATATTTCCCCTGCCAGTACAGCAGAAACTCTCCCATCATCGGCTTCGTGCAAATCCCCTCAAGCAGCCCCATCTGCTCCACTGCGAAATCCCTGTAATCCTTGCTTGTCATATTACTTCTTTTGTTGCGCAAGCGCTTCCACATACTCTTGGGCAAGTCCAGTGCACTTGACAATAAATTCTGTCCATTAACAGCCATAAAGATAGTAGTTTTAGTTGGTTAAACAAATTGTTGCCTCTATTATATTCGTTATTTGGATGTAGACAAACACGTTGATGTGATTTATGCCTCGCCGAAATCAGATGTGTATTCCATTGCATATGAGAATGGTCAGAAAGAAGTTTTCAGAGCGAATGACGACATATCCGAGAGTCTTATTGATGGTCAGATGACATACAATAGTTGGCGGGGAGACGTTAGTATAAATGGTGTCCGCATTGATGCCAGCCGATATTTATCACCTGAAGATTACCGTCGATACAAATCTGGACGCTTATTTGAGACCACAGGCTCCATTATGATCGGTGTTGGTGCTGGATTCGCTTTAGGATGGCTTGTCGGTTCTGCCGTAGGTGGAGGTCTTGATGAAGACGGTACTGTATATGGTATCTGTGCTGGATTGGTTCTATTGGGGCTTCCTCTGGATTTAGTGGGTTCGTCTATGATAAAGAAATCCATAAGGAGTTTCAATTCCGCTAATGGGTTTGCCGAGAGAAATATTGAAGTTGACCTTGGTGTACAGAATTACGGTTTAGGACTCGCTTTGAAATTTTGAGTAAGTCTTTCCCTGAGTTGGATATGAGGATATTAGTGGCTTTTCGCCATGCAATTTGCCTTTTTGCCAAGTTGTGGCTAATGAACAAATTGTGCATTGCTGTGTTGCATAATCGCCGTTGAAAGTAATATTCGTGTGTGTGTCTGAGTCTCAGCTCCATAATGTGGAATGTCAGTCAAGCTCATATATCATTTCCTAAATTAAACTCACGTCCTCCAAAAGCGTGAATATGACAGGAATACGCTCGTGAAGGGAGCATTGTCCTTCTAAAAGCGTGATTTACACAAGTTAACGCCTGTGAAGGAGCGTTCGTTCAACTGGACTACACATCCATTCTCCTTGGGAAATTATATATCTGTTGACTTATCTTTCCACTTATCGTACCAACGTCCAGATGATTGCCAGCAGCCAAATTCACAAAGATAACAGTGTCGTTAATGGCATATAGTGCCTTTAAGATTAGCTATGCATAATATACTGTGGCTTTGTGGCTTTGCGGACCATTCCATAATATGCCCATAACGCTTAGGTGCGAGAACATATTCACACTGGTTTCTCGCACCTGGAAGTTCTGAACACAAATAGAACGCCTTGCACCGAGGCCGCCGACTCACAGGTGTGTGAATATACTCGCACCTAGAACACTAACTATCTATTTGTCAGAGGGATGCTGTTTTAGGTACGTATGATTTTTCATACTTGGAAGAATGGTCTCCATTTGCTTTATTGAACAGAAAAATATACGGCCGAAGGCCTTCCTGTTTATCAAATATACCGGGACACACCGTATGGTATAGGAAGTGCTCTTCTGGTGTGCCAAATGAACTAAGAGGCAAGAAGCAACATTCCTGATTCTCATTCACCAACCTTGGCGTGTTGTATAATCGACTCAGATCCAAGTGGCTGTTGTTCCGGGTGAAAAAAGGAGCGTTTGACACCCGAAAAGTCATTACAAATTGGGGTCGGGTGCAGAAAGCCACTTTTTTCACCCGATGAATAGGCCCGAAATCTTCTTCCTTTCCTTGTCTGTTAGTTTATTGTATGACTACGATGAAAATTAAGCCCTTGACATACAAATTATCGCATCGGATGTCGACAGGCCGCAATTACTTAAACATCAGTACTATAAAACAAAAAAACATATAGTAACCAAACCTAAATAGGACTGGCCGAGGCGAGTATGGATCTCCTTTTCAACGAAGGTCCCGATTCAATCTCCTATATAGTAACCTAAACTGGCCGTGGCAATGGAATGGTGAGCTGGATACTTCCAGCCTACATGGTTCCCTAAAATAAAAACTGGCCGAAGAAGTTCCCCCGGCCAGCCTGAGTTAGGATATTCAGAAAGATTACTTCTTTTCAACATAGGCGCAGATGACGCCCCAGAGGGAGAAGTCGTTTTTGTACTCGACCTCAAGCTCCTGCTCGACACCGTTCTTCCAGAGGTAGGCGATGTTGATCTGGTTGTACTCAGAGTCATAGCCGGCGACTTCGTTACCGGCCACATAGATGTCATTTCCTGCGACAGCGAGACCAACGCCTTGGCAGAGAGTCGTTTCGGCGACTTTCTGTGCGCCTGCTGATGTCCAGATGTAAGGGCAGATGTCCTTGGCTGAGTTGGTCTCGGTCATATTCCCTTCGATGACATATTCTCCGTCCTTGACGTAGAGGCCGGTGACCTCTGTTCCGACGTAGTCGGTGAAGTCCTGTGCCACACCGTCAATCCAAAGGACGCCTTTCCATCTTCCGCCTGACTCTTTCTCGGATCCGGCCGCATAGACCTTCCCGCCATCGATGCAGATGGCGTTCACCTTCGCTACCGTGTTGCCGCTAGTAAGGCTCTGAGCCACACCGTTTTTCCAGATGGTGGCAATGCCACCCTGCTTGTTGCTGGCCGGCTGCACATATCCACCGACATATACATCCTTGCCATCGGAATAGATGCAGTACGCCAACGCGTCAGTCTTACCGTCCGTAAGGTATTGAGGCTGACCGTCTGTCCAAAGGATGGCCCGCCTGTCATAGTCAGGAGAGTCGAATCCCGCGGCATAGACCTTCCCGTCAGCGACAGTCACCGCAATCGGGGATGTGGAATATTTCCCGTCGCTGATGACGGTCTTTTCCGCCTTGTCTTCCTCACCTGCCTTGAATTTCCAGATCACGCCGACATTCTGGTGATAAGGCTCATAGTAACCGTCATCCACAAGGTCACCTGTCGCCTCGCAGCCCGCGATGTAGATAGTCTCGCCGTCAGCATAGGCTCCGTTGCAGAAAGCGTCATAACTCCCGTCGGAGAGGAGGATCCTCTTGCCGTCCTTCCAGATTGTCGCATAGTAGTAACCCTTCCCTGGAACGGCTTCCTGTCCGACCGCATAGACAACGGTATCTTTAGGTGTAACAGGAACTTCCGGTTCCGGATCGGGTGTCGGTTCCGGTTCGGGAGTGTCAGGATTGTCCTTCCCGCAGGAAACCATCACCGCGGAAACAATGCAGCAGAGCGCCGCCGCAAAAAACATTTTACGTCTCATAGTTGTAATGAATTTGTCAGGTGTCTTCCAAAGAAACTTCAGCTCCTTGCAAAAAGCTTTGGAATCTTGGAGCACCGTTGTTCGTTTTACAAAAATCAGCTTGGCACGGGGATGCCATATCGCAGCCTTTCCCCGGATTGGAAACATAATCCCATCCGGCAGCGTAAAGTTTGTGAAAATATCTTGAATATGCAAGGGTTTTCACGATTGGCAAGTGCCGTGAAGAACCGGCAAGAGTTGGTGTGTATATGTTCTCTCTATAAATTAAAGGAAATATATATAAGTTGACTATCTTCCTCCGTATCGTGCCGACATCCAAGCGTTTGCAGGCATACAAAAAAACTCACTAAGGTAACTGTATCTGTTAATGGTATATAGCGCCTTCAAAACCAACCAGACATAATATTGTGCGGATCTAAGGCTCGCCATACCATAATATGCCGTAACGCTCAGGTGCGCGAATATATTCATACCTGGAATATCAACTCGTTAGCAATCAAGTAAATGCCGTTTCAGGTGCGAATGGTTTCTCGCACCTGGAAGTCCGGAACGCCAATAGAACGCCCTGTACCGGGGGCACTGACTCTTAGGTGTGTGAATATATTCATACCTGGAACATCAACTCGTTGGTTGTCAAGCGAATGGCGCTTTAGGTACGCATGGCTATTTCATACATGGAAGACCGGTCCCCTATTGTTTTTGGACAGAAAATGTACGTGATGAGGCCTTTGTATGCACCGAATATACAGGGGTGTACCATTGGTGCAGGAATGCACTTTTGGTGTACCAACAAGGATAAGACGTCTGGTTTTGGTTAGGGGAAGAAAACTGTGGCCGAAAAGTGGGTGACATTCCTGATTCACGTTCATCAACCTTGGGCGTGACGTTGTCGGTTCAGATTCAAATAACTATTATTCTGGGTGAAAAAGGAGTGGTTAGACCCCCGGAGAGACATCCCAGATTGGATTCGGGTGAGAAAAGCCACTTTTTTCACCCGATGCATAAGCCAGGGATCTTCCGCCACACCTTGTCATATTATATGACTACGATGGAGATTAGGTCCTTTACATACAGATTCTTATGCAGGAATATCAATAACTCACAATTGTTTAAATATCAGTGTTACAAGAGAAATGTTGGCCAACTCCTATATGGTTTCCAAAACAAATGTTAGTCAACTCCTATTATAGTACCCTAAATTAATGCGCAACTAGTAGAAATCACGGAATTTTTATGTAAGTTTGGCTTTATAAAAAGACATTCGCTTATGCTTGATACTGTTATCACTCTCATCATCCCGTTCTTCTGTGCCTCCTTGGCGTTGTGGGGAAGCGTTTTTTATGAAAAGGAAGGTTGGCGCGAGGCTGGCCGCATCCGCCGGACTGGCGCTGTCCGTGGATAAGGTGATGCCGACGGTGAGGGAGATGTGCTCACGGGAGATGCTGGACGAAAGTATTCTCAAATATTCATTGGCCTTGGCCTACACAGGAATATTGTCCCTTATGGTAGCCGCGTCATTCTATATGGTGGTGATCGACGGCCTTATGGGTAATACGGGCGGTTGGTTGCCGGCGGCCGGGTGCGTCCTGACTGGCTTGTTGCTTGCCACCCCGACACTGAGCCTTGGCATTTTCGTCATAAAGAATTTCTGGTGGCTCGCCCTTGCGGTTCTTGCAGTCCTTGCAGTCCTTGCCGTGATTGGCGCCATTGTCGGCGGAGTCTCTTCAGGCGGCGTCAGCGCATCCTCGCAAGGCGATGTCTTTGTGGACCGATATGGCAATGAATATATCAGCACCTCCGCCCAGTTCCGCATCTATGGCGGCGACGAGACCTGGAACACCAGCAAGAAATACCACATAAAAGGCCAGAGCGGCACCTTCTACCGCAAAATCAAATGAGTTTCACCGTGCAATTTGCAAACCGAATTATGACTTAGTTGTTTTTAAACTGTTTTGTTTTTGATTGTGGTCGGAAGTTTAGACCAGAATATAGCCTTCTTGTTCATAACAACGGTGGTATCTCATTATCATATCGAACAACGGCTTGATACGAGAATCAGATATATTCAAAGATTTGAACTTATTATACTGCTTGTTGAATAACGATTCATTGCCGTGCTTTATTCTGTCTTCGATGTCGTCCGGAATAAGCATAGAAGCTCTGTCTCCTAATCTGGAATAAAACTCTGTCTGGTAGATGTTAATGCCAGCAAGATCAAAATCTCCGAAATGAATATATCTGTTGGGTATTCGTTCCAACCATTCATAGAGTGCGGAGTTCTGTGGATATCTGCATACGAAGATGTACTTTCCTCTTGAGAATAAGTTCGTTAGCTCCGAAAGACTATTGAAATTCTCTAAGTTCTCGATTCCTACGACAATTACATCTTCTGGAATGCTTAAGGTTTCAGGATGATAGATGAAAAATGACATCCCGCTATGTGGGGTAAGCGAGATTGTCTGCCTATCAATGATTACCTCCACCGGTTCGATACAATTGACCAAGAAACCACGCAGAGTGTTAACCTTTAATGTTTTTGAGTCACCTGTTTTATTTACCAACGCTTGTCTGGTAAGATTATCGGAACGCAATTCCATCCATTCGTCGATGGGGACACCGCAAGTGAACAGATCCCTGATGAGTTGATCACATAGCTCCGGATTCTGAACACGGATCTTCTTACGGATTCCGTTTGTGCTGATGGAGATGACATTCTCGTCCAGAAGCGGTCTTGTAATCCATTCAGGAAGCGCTGTCCAAGATAAAGTCTCCCCGGATAGAATTCTTTTGAGCCTCTGCGCTTGTGAGGTTGTAAGTCTGTTCTCTGACATAACAATCAGTCTAAATGGCTTATGAGAGGGATTACACGCGTCCTGCTATCATTGTCTTTTTCAAGTAGGTAGGTGTACTTGTAGTCCTCCGCGTTGAAAGTTGTCGGAGAACTGTTTACCAGTAGGATATTCCTTTTGTTGGCGAACATTAGTATTCCTTTGACATTGTTAGGATGCAGTTTGCCGATCTCATCCATCATACAATGGATCCTGAAATCTCCAAACTTGCGGGAAGCCCTTTCCTTGAATACATTGATAAGCATAATGTTGATCATAGCTTTGACAAGAATGTCCGTTCCGTCAGAGCCGACATTGGATATTTTCTCCACCCACCCTGTGTCATTGTCGTTTTCTACAATTCTGAATTCAAGTTTGAACGAATCCGAGAGGTCAAGAGTCTTGGTCGATGGCTCGTTCTGTAGCGCTTTCATAAAGCGCATCAGATAATCCACCGCTTTTGTGTTGACTTCGGAGCGGTCTCCTTGGGAAAACAAGTCTATCTCGCCCATATTGTATTGGTTCTCCTCGTTGAACTCCTTAATTGTCAACAAAAGTTGGACAAGGCGGTTTTCGCTTGCCAATTGCCTCAATGAGATATTCTTGATGGCTCCGACAAAATTGTCTTTGCAGAAATCATCGTTTATCTCATTGATAACCTTGTTTATCTCGCTTCTGTTTTGCGTCAGGTCGGAAGTCTCTTTTGCAATGCGTCGAATAATGTCAGTATAACGTTCGCTGATGCGTTTTTGGAACTCTTGAAGCATATCATTGGATATGAATGAGTCCAAATCTGACGCAAAGTCCATATATTCTTGATCGGTAACCATCCCTGTCTTGAAGTTGAAAAGGTTTCGGGGTGAGAATCCATCTTTAAACACAGTTACAGCGCTTTTGAACGCTTTCATATCGTTTTCTCTTGAAATGATTCTCGACCTCAAATCATTTGTGATCTCACGGCAAGACTTGCCGGAGATTTGCTTTTCTCTGTCCGTCTGTTCCGAATGAGGATTTAGCATAGGATCATCGAGAAAGTTGTTCGCCTCAAGAACGTTATCACTGATTGTTTTCAGTCGTTCTTTTTCATCACTGATTTCTTTCAGGAGCCTTTCCCTTTCCGTTTCCAATCTATCCTTGCGCAATCGGAATCTCTCGTCAAGATTCTTTACTTTAGCTTCGACTTCCTTCCTCTCATTGCAGAAACCTTCCTCGTTGTCAAAAAGTTCGCGTTTGTCTTTTTCGTAATCAGAGACATCGGACCGGTGACTCTTGATAAAAGAAAGCTCATTGTCAATCTCACGGATCATAGTTTCATACCGTTTCATAGAATCTACATCCGCGCCGGCGTTCTTCAATTCGAGTAGTCTTTCTTTGTTGTTCTGATCCAATGCAATGTCAAGGTCACTGTCTAACTGCTTCAGCCTCATCTTAATGTCATTCTCTTTTTCTTTGAAATCTAATTCTATGACGGACAGTTTTGCATCAGTCGCCTTTTTTGCTGTGGCGATCTTCTTGTTCAGCACCTCTTTACATTGTGCAAGAGCCGCTTTCGCAAGTTCAAGCCTATTATTAAAGTCTCCGATTCTATTCTCTACGGCATTTAACTCTTTGTCTTTCTTATCTTTTCCAGCCTTCTTCAGATCATTGATCTCGACATTCAACTTCTTGATGGCTTCATTACTTTCATAGCAACGCAAGCCGACTTCCTGAATCCTGACATCAAGGGCCTTTGCTTTCCGGTTGACTTTGTTGACAATTGCGTTTTTCTCTGCCTCACGTTCATTTATCGCATTATCAAGAGCTTTGTCTATTTCCTGTTTCCTCTGTTTAGCCTCGTTCAGTCTGCCTTTCAGAATCTCAGGAGTTAGAATTTCCCTCTCAACATTGGCAAGATCCAAAGTTATTCCGAATATATTCTCTGAATATTCCACTCTTTCAGGGGACAATGATTTGCTGTAAAGGATATTCCGCTCGTCTATCACCTTTCCGATATTCTCCTCCCAGCCAGAAACATTTTCGGACAGCCATTCGCATAGGGAGCCTTTGTAACCATCAAGAACACTGTTGATTTCGTCAATGTTTTTCTTTGTCACTGCGGATTTGCCGGTAAGTTCTGAGATGAGTGCATTGTATTTCATTTCGCACTCTTTCATCAACATTTCTCCCTCCCGTTTGATGGATTCTTTTTCTCTATGCAAAGATTTTTTCTCAGCATCAGATTCTATGATGACCTTGTCAAGTGTCTTTATCTCAGTTTCTTTATCGCTGATTTCCCTTTCGTAATACTTGGTTCTGGCTATACGCTCCCTACGAACTCTTTCCGCTGTCAGTTGTTCCATTATCCCGGAGACAGACTCTTCCGAGACTTTGATCTCTTCCGCCGACAGGGACCTTATGTTGTCCTCTGTTTTCCTGCCATCGGCGATGATTCGCTCTTTTTCTTCGGCTTTGTATGCTCTGGCATCGGATAGTTCTGCGTTCAGAATATTCTTTTTTTCGATCGTGGCAGAACGAAGAGAATCTTCGATATGCTTGTATTTCAGTGAAATGTCCTTGCTGCCGGATGTGAGTTCCCTGAGGATGGCTTCAGTGTTGACTTTCTCAGAGATCAATGAATCTTCCTGCTTGACACGGCTGATGATCTCGGATATCCGCATATCTTCGTATTTGCGCTTCCGCTTTCTGCTTTCGTTGATCTTGTCGCCAAGAATATTGATGGACTTTTTCAAAGAGTCCAACTCTTTGTTGTATTTTCCGGTCTCTTCGGAAATGAGCCGCTCCGCACGTTGAAGTTCCGATGAGGTCTCTTCGATGCGTCTTTCTATCTCCGGCTTGCTTTCAAGGCATTGCCTTAGCGCATAATTCAATTCCTCACGAAGCTCACGGATATGCTTCCGTGAGTATAGGATAGCGTTGTATTTCCTCAAGACATCTCCAGCCTGAATTGTTTTTCTGTTCGTGCCGTTAGCCTCTTTCTTGAGCCAGAGGTAGATGTCATTGTACTCATTCTCAAAATCACGAATCTGATTTCTGAAATAATCAAGGTCAATGCTTATGTTATCGTCTGTCATTGACTTGATGATTGTGTCCTTTATGAAATCGGCGTCCAGCTTGGTGTTAAGAAACACGTTTTGGATGGTTCGTGGAATATTTTGATATTTGGAACTTTCGACAATGGCATATTTCCGGAAATCAACCAATTCCGGTCGCCTGTTGTTGCCATAGATGATATCGCGGAACAGTTCGAATGTGGTCACTTTCCTTGACGGTTGGGTTCCGCTTGACTCACTGATTCGATGTCTGATTTCAGCCCAATCTTCATAGACTTTGTTGCCAAGACCGATGAACCAATTTCTGTCGTATGGGGCATCAACGAATCTGTAGCAGATACGTCCCATTGATTTAGAGACGATTATGCAATAGACCCCGTTTTCTCGTTCCACTTCGTAGATTATGTGTGAGTTGGAAAACGGAAAATAGAAAGCATCGAAATTCTTTTTCTCTTTGGGAATTCCTAGATGGATAGGGGAGGCGTTGTAAAAGAATAGGATAGCGCGTAGGATCGTGCTTTTCCCTACGCCTTGGGTCCCTATGAAATGCACATTGCCGTCAAGTCTTGTCTCGGAATACGGAATATTCGCGCTGTTTATGAATATGATTTTACTTAGATTCCTCATTGTCAGCCTCCTCCGTTATGTCAATCTTTTGAACTATTTCCTCAATATAGCCGAATGAATTCAGCACTTTGTAGCGCCCCTCGATCTCATTCTCGATTTCAATGAATCCTTCGCGCATAAGGTCGTTGATGAGAGCGTCTATCTTGTCCTCATTGCTGCTCTTCCCTGAAAACATTTTGGAAATCAGATTCTTCAGTTCCACATTACACGAAAATTGGACGAGGATGTCGGCTTTCGTGAATGTGAACCCAGAACCAAACAGGGAATTGAATGACTTTAGAAACGAGAGGTTGTCAATCCATTTCATCAATGACTTTATCTTGGATTCAAGATCCACCTTGGACATAGGTCTGGTGAAAAACCAGTATCCGTTTCCTCCTTCAAGCGAATATCCAATCTGGATGAAGAAGTCGTAGTATTCCTGAAAGTTGTCTTCAATATCATCGAACCAATGCTGCTGGGTCTTGTCCAGACTGTTGGCTGAGATGAATTTCCCTTTTGAGAGAGTCTCGAATATTTCTGTGGTGTATCTCATCTTTTCTGTTACCTAACATTAACGATTGGATATTCAATGCCTCCGGATCTTTCATATTCATCGGTGAAGTTGAGGCTGTCTGAGAATATTGAAGCGATCTGACAGAATAGTATTATTCTTGTGTCGTCAGAAACCGGTGTATGATATTCATAATTCCAAACGAACTTGAACAAGTTGTGTCCCGTAGCGGCGAAGGCATTGAATATTCCTTTAAGATTAAAGGAATCATTGATTCTTGGCTCGTCCATCAAGTATGATTCAGGGATGTCGACAGCCATTCTCCCACGAGTGGAATGCCTGTTCCCAATCTCTTTTACAACCTTCAGTATGACTTCTTGAACATCGTCGTCATTTTGCATCCTCTCCAGAGAGAGCCTGCGGTTCAAGGTCCTTATTTCTGGCTCGAATATCACAGGATTCATTTCGGATGCTATCTGCCGGATGTTTGTCACGTCCTCAAGAATGAGTTGATCCTTAAGGTACCTGAGGCGACGGGCTTTCTCCAGAAGCTTATTCTGGTATTCGATCAAATTCAGGTAAGTGATGATCTGCCGCTCAATCTCAATCAGATTATGGTAAGAGTCTTTCATCTGGAGACGCGCATCATTGACAACGCTTCTCATCTGGTTGTCCAGAGCGACTGTAAAGAAAGCGTTTTCCTCATCTATGACCCGCTCGGCACTGTCAATCAGCGAGGATATTCCTTTACGTTTGTCATCCAGATTCTCAAGCTTCTTCTTTTTGATTTTGTAGTCAGGTTCATTCTTGTACGTTCTGTCAATATTCCTTTTTACATCGATGACGTTCTTCTCTGTCGCCAGAGCGATTCTTTTCAACGCTCTTCTGACCTCATTGGAATATTTATACTTATCCTTTTCGCTTCCAGAACTCATCCAATATCCGATGTTTTCCTTGAGGTGGGTGATGTAGTCCTGAACGCTTGAGACATTAATCTCTTCATTGATCTGAAGAACCTCTTCGAAGAATTGTACATAGATGTCCTCCATCTCCAGAAAGTCTCCGCTTTCACGGATAACCTCATTCTCAATCAGATATTTAATACGCTCTTCCTTGTAGTCGGTTAACTCCAAGGCGTAATCATATCTGAAAGAAAGTGCGTTACGCTTGGCGAATAATTCATTCAGCAGTTTTTTCTCCCTGTCAAGACAACGTGTCAGTTCATCTATGTTATGAAAAGTACTCATTACCAGTAATCATCGTTCTTCAAATATAATGAAAAAACCAGGCAATTATATACGAGTTGATGACAAAATATTGTAATTTATTAATTTTCAACATATTGCCTAGTTGGCGGCGAGTCTCTTATAATTGCCTTAAAATTTACCCCACATTCTCTAAAAGCGGGAATATGACTGAAAGACGCTCGTGAAGAGATCATTATCCCCCTAAAAGCGTGGTTTACACAAATAGATGCCTGTGAAGGTGCATTATTAGTTCATTTAACTGACAATACACTTCATCTCTCATAGGAACATATAATAGAAATTATATACCTGTTGACTATCGTTCTTCATATCGTACCAACGTCTGGACGGTTGCGAGCAGCAGATAACTGTGTTTATTAATGACATATAATAGCCAGACCTAATATAGTGCGGTTCTGAGGTTCCACTGACTATTCCACAATATGCCCATAACCCTCAGGTGCGCTTGGTTTATCGCACCAGGAAGAGTTGGATCTCGTGGGACAAAAACGTACGGCGAAAGGCTTATACACGTGTATAAAATGGCCTAATATTTTTGATTCACGTTCACCAACCTTCGCGTGTGGCAAAGTTGGTTTAGACGCGAAGGGTTATTATTCCGGGTGAAAAAAGGCGCGTTTGACACCCGAAAAGTCATTACGGATTATCATTGGGTGAAAAAAGTGGCTTTTTTCACCCAATGCATAACCCCCGAGCTCCTCCGCCACCTTTTGTCTTAGTAGTGTATGACCACAATGGAGATTAAGTCCTTTACATACAAATTATAGCACAGGAATGTCAATGGTTTGTAATTGTTTGAATATCAGTACTATAAGGCAAAAGCTAGTCTGCCTCTATATAGATTCATTTTATTTTCAGGCGATAAATGACCTCCTGCAACCTATTTAAGAATATGGCCGCGTGCGCTCCGTCCATTTGGGTGTGGTGGAACTGGAACGAGACGGTCAGAGTCTTTCTGAACCAGTGGCTTCTGTACTTTCCCCAGATGAGGAACGGGTTGTTGAATATGCCGCTGTACATTCCGACGGCTCCATCGATCTCATACTTCGCCAACGCTGACGTTCCGATGACCATACTGTCCGTCAGGTCGTGATTTTCGCAGCTTTCGGCCACTTGCCTGGTGAGTTTCAGATAATTGTCGTTGAAGGTGCGCATGTCGTCACTGAAAGGCACATCGCACGAGCTGACCTCTCCGTTTTTGTTCGCGACAATGGTGTTCACCGCCAGACTGTCATATTCAATCAGCTTTTCTCCGACCGGCAGCATGTAAAATTCCTTCACTCCGCTTGCCGCCCTGCCGATGCAGTAGCACATCAACATATTGAATTTCAGTCCTGTCCTTCTGCTGATTCTTGTCAGTCGTGAGACATCGATTGTCTTGAAAAACGTCACCATCGGCATAGGAGCCCTCATCCAGAACTCAAATGCGTGGGCTCTGGTAGTCTCTTTGGGATTCACTTCTTTCATACTTCTTTATTTTTTTATGCTATGTGCATCGAAACCGGAATCTCGCACACTGGGCGGCAGTGCCGCTTTGAGGAATGTGACTCTTGAAATAGCGTGGGTATGCTGATTCCGAAATTTACCGTAAAGGTAGTGAATATTCCGTTATCGGATATTGCCAATCTGAAATGTAATCCTTAAATTGAACCCGCAAATTAAAGTTTCGAGATGAAAAGAATAATCGGGCTGTCGCTTTTGCTGGTGAGTATTGCAGCAGGATGTAAGCGTGAAACTAATGTCGTTGAATATCCGGCGGTGGATTTCTATACCACGGAGACGCTGGACGTCAATAGGATAGAGCTTACTGACTCGATCACCGTGCTGCATTTCAGCGCCGTGTATATTCCTAAGTTCTGGATTCGTCTGGACAAAGGGACGCACATCGTTGCTGATGGTCGGAAAATTCCGTGCATCGGCATCGACGAGACCTCACTCTAGGACGACCTGTTCACGTTCCTGACGAACAAGGACGGCCATTGCCGTCAGGGCTCGCTGATAGCAGCCGTGCGAGGCACAAAGGCGGAGGATGTGCTGACAATCCCGCTCCAAATACCCGAGAAAGGGCGATTGAGGGTTAAGGAGGTGACAGCCGATCTTTCCGACACTATGGCGGTCATTGTGCATACGGCCTTCCCCAATGCGATTCTGACATTGGACTGCTTCCACATCATGAAGCGCTGCATTGACGGCGTGGAAGAGATACGTCTCCGTTACAGACGCGAGGCGCGGGCGGAACAACGCCGGCTTGAACTCGAACACCGCAGACGTCTCAAGCGATATGCCGCACGACGCAGATGTTACCGCAAGAAGCACCCGAAGAACTACAAGGGCAAGACTCGTGGCCGCAAGCCATTGCGGAAGAACGAGAGGTTCAGACCGCCCGCGCTGAGCAATGGCGACACGCGCAACGAACTTCTCAAAAGAAGCAGATATGCCCTCACCCAAACACCAGACAAATGGAGCGAACGGCAGAACGCACGAATGAACACCCTGTTTCAACTCTATCCTAAACTCAAAGAGGCTTACGACATCACGAACCGGCTCAGGGCCATCTTCCGGAGTCCCACTTTGGATAGGGAAACGGCAAAAGTCAAGTTCAGGGAATGGTATAAGGATGTGAGCAAATGCTCCCTCCGTGAAATGAAGGCGGCAAGGGATGCGGTGAGAGCACGGGAGGATGAAATCCTGAACTACTTCATCGACCACTCCACCAATGCGGGAGCGGAATCCTTCAACTCAAAAATAAAAGGCTTCCGGGCTCAGCTTAGAGGAGTGTCTGACCTGCCCTTCTTCATGTTCAGGCTATGCACAATCTTCGGATAGGACTCACACGGAAGTTTGCAGGTGAGCCGTTTAATTGGCTTAATTAATTGAAACTCAATTAATATTGTGGAGATGGGCGGAGTCGAACCGCCGTCCAAACAACGCGCCAAGAGGCTTTCTACACGCTTAGTCGTCCTTTGGTTGTCGGCCGCGGCCTGCCGGAAGACGGGCTAACCGAAGCTTATCCTTTGGGTCTTGGCCGGATTTAAAGGAGTCCTCCGGTGCGTCCTTCTTGAATGATACCCCGAACTCGGAACAGAGAAGGCGTAAAGTCCGCGGGATACTCGTCGGAACCGCATCCTAGGCGGCTCGGATTAAGCTAATGCGACTTGGTCGATTAGGCAGCGAGTGCGTAGTTGTTATCAGCAACTAAATTTTTGGAGATCCAGTTTGGCGGGCCGGCCCTCCAGGAGCCCGACGTGCTTACCGCCCGGAATCATTGCTGTCAAAACCAGAACATCCCCAAGCGATTTGTGACAAAGATACGATGAATATTCCAGATTTGTTTCAAATCATAAAGAAAATTTGATGTGGGAGGTAACTTTTTGATAATCTGAAAAATAAGCTGTTGCCTTTGGGAGAATTGGACTGAAGGTTGTTAACTATATCTTTGCTAATCAGGGCGTTGTGCGCCATTGGCTGATTCTGAGTTGGTGCCGCATAATGTAGTCATAATCAAATAATATCATTGTTACCTATAGTGGAAAACGACTGATGGATAATGGCTTATGTGCTGAGCTGTAAAAGATTATCCTCCACGGCTCCCGATAGCGATGACAGGCGGCATCCCAAATAGCCTTTCCAACATTTGAAAGTGGGCTCATTGTTAAAAAATGATAGGCAAAGCTTTAAGAATATTCCTTAAGGATTGTTAACTTTGCAGGCTATGGCAAAGAACACGATTGAGAAAGCGATATACAACCGTACAGAACTGCTTCTGGGCGATGATGTTATGGAGGCTCTGGCGGCTGCCAGGGTGATCATATTCGGAGTCGGGGGAGTCGGGAGCTGGTGTGCGGAGGGACTGGTGCGCAGCGGGATCACGAAACTGACGATCGTGGACTCGGACAGGATCTGCATCACTAATGTGAACCGGCAGCTTATGGCGACGACTAAAACAGTTGGCCAGGTGAAGGTGGACGCGCTCAAGGCTCATCTTCTGGAGATCAACCCTAAGGCTGAGGTCACGGCGGTCCAGCAGATCTACTGCGAGGAGACGGCGGGACAGTTCAATCTTGATGAATATGACTACGTTATCGATGCTGTTGATTCTCTGAAAGATAAAGTGCATCTTATCTTAAACGCCACGTCAAGCAAGGCGAAGTTCTTCTGCTCGCTGGGGGCGGCGCTGAAGGTGGATCCGCTGAAAATCAAGGTGGCGGAGTTCTGGAACGTGCGGGGATGCCCGTTGGGGGCGGCGCTGAGGAAGAAGATGAAAAGGGCCAAGACGATGCCGGCCAAGAAGTTCCTCTGCGTGTATGATGATGAGGTGCTGCCGAACAGAGGGCACTGCCATAGCTGCGGCACGGAGAAGTGTATGTGCCCGAAGGCTCAGGACGGGCCAGGCAATCCGGACTTGCTGAACCACGAGTGGTGTTCCTCGAAGGCGCAGATCAATGGTACGACGGTCCACGTCACGGCCATATTCGGAATGACCATTTCCGGACTTGTGATTGATGATATCTACCGTCGTGTGCTGAAGGCTGCGGTGGAAGCTGTGAAAAAGCCGGAGGTCTGACGATAATATTCATAAACTTCGGTCGGCATATTCACGAATAAAGGTTGGCATATTCATAGATTCAGAAGAAGATGGAGCAGCAGAAGGTTTGGGACCCGTTGAGGAAGAAGGCGGTGGCGCTGACGCCGGAGGAGAAGGTGCGGCAGTGGTTCATCGGAGTGCTGAAGGAGCGGATGAAGGTGCCTGAATATATGATGATGAGCGAGGTGGCGATGAAGTTCGGAGGGAAGGATTTCAGGGCTGATATCCTCGTTTATGGCAGGGACACGGCTCCGCTGATGGTGGTGGAATGCAAGCGGGAGGATGTGCCGATGAGCAGGGAAGTGCTGGAGCAGGCGCTGCGGTACAATCTGGTGCTGAATGTGAAATATGTGGTGATAACAAACGGGTTGAAGACTTTTGGCTTCGTCCGGGACGGTGAGACTTATTCTCAGATGAAACAATTCCCGGATTGGGAGACAATGCAGAAATAGGAATATGGGTGCGACAATAACACAGGGATATCTTGACAAACCGATTTTCGGAATCGTGTCAGCGGCGGCGGAGGAACTTGGCGTGAGGGCTTTCGTGATCGGAGGCTATGTGCGTGACTGCTTCCTTGGCAGACCGAACGATGACATCGACATCGTGGTGGAGGGGAGCGGGATCCAATTGGCCGAGGCAGTGGCCGCGAAGATCGAGGAAAAGGAACGCCGGCATTGCAACGTGTCCATATTCAAGACTTTCGGCACCGCGATGCTGAAGTGGCACGGGGCGGAGATTGAGTTCGTCGGGGCCAGGAAGGAGTCCTACCGCCACGATTCGCGCAAGCCGATTGTCGAGGACGGTACGCTTGAGGAGGATCAGGAACGCAGGGATTTCACTATCAACGCGATGGCGTTCAGCTTGCAAAAGGAGGACTACGGCGCGCTTGTCGATCCTTTCGGAGGCATCCGCGACCTTGCGGCGGGCATAATCCGCACCCCGCTGGAGCCGGAGCAGACCTACAGCGACGACCCTCTCAGGATGCTCCGCGCGATCCGTTTCGCCACGAAGCTCAGCACGCCGGAGCAAAAATTCACCATTGTCCTGGCATCCTTGCGTGCTATGAGGAATATGCGCGACCGGATGACAATCCTCTCAAAGGAGCGCATTGTCGAGGAACTGAACAAAATCCTCGTCACGCCTCACCCTTCGATGGGTTTCAAACTGATGGACGAGACTGGGCTTCTTGAATATATCCTCCCGGATCTCTTGAAACTCAAAGGGGTGGAATCCGTTGACGGAAAGGGACATAAGGAAATATTCTCACACACTCTCCAGGTCGTTGACAATGTGGCGGCCTCTGAGATCGAGGGCATCGCGGCCGGTACTTTGAAGGATTTCACACCCGATGAGGGCGGAGACAGTTTTGTGGAGTCGGTGAGGACCCAGCCGAATGTGTGGCTTCGTTGGGCGGCCTTGCTGCACGACATCGGCAAGCCGGTCGCCAAGCGTTTCGACCCGTTGGTGGGCTGGACCTTCCACGGTCACGAGGTAGTCGGTTCCAAGATGGTTCCGAGAATATTCAAGGCTCTCAAGATGCCTCTGAACGAGAAGATGAAGTATGTCCAGAAACTAGTCAGTCTCCATCATCGTCCTATAGCCCTTGTGGATGAGGAGGTTACGGACTCCGCCGTGCGCCGTCTCCTGTTCGACGCCGGCAACGAGATCGATGACCTGATGCTCCTTTGCAACGCCGACATCACCTCCAAGAACCCGGTCAAGGTTGCCAAGATCCGGCAGAATTTCGAGCTTGTCAAGCGTAAGCTCGTCGAAGTCGAGGCCAAGGACGCCATCCGCAACTTCAAGAACCCGATCTGCGGCGAATATGTAATGGAAGTCTATGGCCTGAGCCCGTGCCGCGAGATCGGTGTTCTGAAGGAATATGTCAAAGAGGCCATACTGGACGGCCAGATCGGCAACAATTTCGAGGAGGCCGATGCCTTTATGCGGGTGAAGGCCGCCGAGATGGGGCTCGTGGCGGTCAAAGGTTGATTCATCACCGGTTTAGAACTCTACGGGCGTAATAGTTGGCTTTTTTCGCTTATAGAGGTTCCGCGGACTCTCTACAGGCGGGATTTTCAGCGAATCACGCTCTTGGAAAGACACGGCTCTTTAATGATAGGTTCCACCGTTGGTGCCGGAAGCGTTGTCACACGTGACATCCCCGCCCGCTGCGTCGCTGTAGGCAACCCTTGCCGGGATATCCCAGGACAACATTTGAAGAAAATACCAACAAATTAGGATTTCTGAAGAATTGTCTAAAGACTATCTTTACGGACTGGAATCTTAAAATGATTGGAAATGAAGAATATCGCCGCTAATTTGATCTTGGCCCTCTGCGCCATTGTGTTTTCTACGTCCTGTGGTACCGGTAAAGTTCCTGAAGTGGGATCAGCCGAGGCCGCCGCACAACTTCAGAAAGATCTCAAAGGAACTTACGAGGAACTCTTCAGTGAGAGGACTTTGCTGAACCCGAAATGGGATGCCTACTGGCTTTCGGAATGCGAAAAGGCAGTGGGTGCAGAGGCCGCGCAATCGACAGTCGAAGCACTGAAGGCCTCTATGTCAGGCACATTGACCGGAGAGGCCGCCACTGAGTGTTTCGGCGATGGCACAGATGGTTGGCAGAATGGATTCCAGTTCAACTGCGATTTCAAGCAGGGCGTGAGCCGTTTCGTCTTTGACGGCAAAGGCGGCATAAAGGGCCTTGACGCGTCTGGCAATGAGATCTTCTCTCACGAATATGTCTTCGATAGCTATAACGCTGACTATGACTTCTATTTCTTCAACTCCAAGGATGGCAACGAGGACGAGTTCCGTTGTTTCGCTATGCGTTCCGACACACCGGCAGGCACGCACCACATCGAGTTCCGCTATGGCACTGACATCGAATCCCTGTCAGAGTTCTGCACTGGTAAGTACGCCTACTGGATGGCCGCCGGAGTGCTTGAGAGCTCAGATTCGGAACAGCAGGAGTCGATCAGGATTTTCGTTGAGGAAAACACGTCGCAGGATTAATCCCTTGATCAACGTTAATCGTAAGAAGCGTATCGGTTTTGCATTTTCTCTTGGCTGAACATTTGGTGTATGGCGCGAAAAAATGTATTTTTGTAAAGGTATGGATCAGGTTCATGCCTTTATGAAAATACACTTTGACTATGGCTATCGACAACGCTTTGCCTTGGTTTCCGCTGACGCCGGACTATATTGACAAATATTACAATGATGTCTTGAAGTACCTTCGGGACTCTTTCCTCAAGGACAAGACCGAACTTGATGAAGATAAATCATTCTGTACCACATCGTCTTTGTTGGTGCAGAGGGGCGAGGAAATACGCGCCATGTATGTTTCGCGTCCACTGCTTGACACCCTGTCCTCTGCTAAAAAAGATCTTGAAAGGGACGCGAAGATCATCGCGGCCACGACGCTGTACCTTAGCATGTTCGATAAGAAGGAAGAGGCGGTCCGTTATATGTCGATGCTTTGCTACCTCCTCTCGCTTGTCTTGCCGGAATTGTCCGGGTCACTCTCCTCGATTGTGTTGAGGTGTGTCAAGGCTTCAAAGATAACTGACGCCGGATATTGCATGGACGATGTCATAGAGTTCAATGTCCCGGATCTGGTGAAGAGGATGGAGAACGCCTCGATGGATGAGGCCGAGGATATTCGGTGGTTCCAGAATCATGGCGCGGTCAGAATCGACCCTGAAGGTGTTTCAATATATTCGATGAGCCGTCTTTTTGTGAATATGAAAGCGCCAGCTCTTCGCCCTGCCGTGGTCATAGAGGATGGTCAGGTGCGTGTCATGCAGGCTAAGAAGCAGGGAAAGTCCGGGGACTTTGACATGGATAGGTTTCTGGCCGAGTGTGCCGAAGTCGAGGATGACGAAGATAAGGCTACCCTGAAGACTTATGAGGATGGGGAGATGATTACCGTCAAGGTGAAGAGCGTGACGTATGACACCATATTCGCGGAGAGTATCGATCCGGCATACACGGTGGTCACGGGGCCTATCCGTATAATCGGAGCGTCGAATGTCCGAGGTTTGTACATGACGGACTTCGCAAGGAACATGAGGGTGGGAGATGTCATCAATGTGGAGTACCTCAAAGAGCAGGAGTGTTTCAGTATTGATGACACGGTAATTGATTTTATCTACGATCGTTATTGGGCCACACAGGATGACGGCTCGACATTCGAGAGCACAGTGGGAACCCTTTTGTTCCAACGATGTGGCGAGGTTCCAAACACTTGGCTGACAAGGGAAGGCTTTCTTGTGCGTACAAAGGGAGACGAATCTTATCCGCGCTTCACGCAGAAATGTCTGGACATCGTGGAATATGACAAGAAGTACGACTTCATCATCGCGGAAGTGTCTGATGATGAAATTGACGACAAACCGTTTGATGAGAGCGAGGCGAGAGACAACTTCATACATTCCCTTCTTTATCTGAACAAGAAGATCCTGTCTCCGGCACCTAAAAAGCCTGAGATTAAGAGAATATCCTCAGAGTTCCTGACTGAATTCCACCGGATTGAGGAACTGAGGTCGGAAAGTGTGGTAATCGGCACCGAAAACCGCCGTGATGTCATGAGAACATGCACCTCACTGGCTTTCATATTGGGTGATGATTCTGATTTCGGATACTATGTGACAAGCTTTGACTATCTTGACACCCTTGTTTCCTTCGCCAGGATGGAGTTCGACTCGATCAAACCATTTGACAAGAGGAATCTTTCCGGAGAAAGGATTTTGACTATGGGAGTGATCACCAACATCCTTGCCTTATACGGAAAGCCGGAAGAGTCGGAGGTGTTTGACCGCACCATCAGGCAGCTGCCGGGTACATCCATGTCAGCTGTCGCCAAGTTGATCCAGGCCGCCAACCGGTTTATGGGCACCCCGTCTCTGGAACGTCTCCGCATAGACCTTCATAGGGAAATCTGCACGATTCTCGGTGTGTCGGACTCAATTGTGGCGAAGGTTGAGGATGATGGCAGATTCCCGTTTATGCCGGAAGGAGAGAACATCGAGCATAAGATGTCATGGGTCTTCGACAATGAGACCGGACTGTTCAACGAGACGTCGCAGAGCTTCAAATGCATGAAGACAATCTGCGCTTTTATGAACAGGTACGCGGAGCAAGGCGAGAGCCATTTGTATATCGGAACCGATGAGAAAAGGCGTTTCGTTTCCGGCTTTCAGGCGGACATTGACGAACTCATTAAAAAAGGGGAGATAAAAGCGGCAGGGGATGTCGAGGATGAATACATGAGGGTGATCGTGATGGGAAAGATCCGGGACCGTTTCCCTGACACATATCAGAACGTCACTCCGAGAATCTGTTATGACGGCAAAGTGCTGGATCTGTGCGTCCAGCCGGCGAAGGAGGGAGTGGTGTACCTCAATGGTGTCGCATACTATAGGTCTGGTTCCGAGAGCAAGGTCATGAGCGCTACCATCGAGGAGGAACTGCGGAACAGAAAGTATCTTCTCCGAAGCGGAATGGCTGACAAGATCGATGCCGCGAGACGTGCCATAAACTCGGGACATACGATATGTCTGGTCGGCTATGACTCTTCGAACAGCAACACATCAGACAAGGACAGAAAGGTGGAGGCGTTCGCTTTCACAGATAACAAGCGTTGTGACTCTCTTTGGGCGTTTGATCCTAAGGACCGGAAAAACAAGGTGTTCCATCTTCGGCGTGCGGATGTGGTCAAGGTCTTGGATGAGAAATGGAAATATGCCAAACTTCACAAGACATACGAGCTTGACATTTTCGGTTTTTCCGGAAACGAGAACATCCCGTTTGACATCGTGCTGAAGACGACCAGGGGGAAGAACCAGTTCCTTGATCAAAATCCGTCGGCTGTGGGATATATTCAGAAAATGGAAAGCGGTGGCTGGAGGGTCAAGACTGTTCTGTTCAATTCCCTTTCTTTGGATGCCGCCTGCAGTTTCTATCTGGGCGTTTCGGATGAGATGGACATCAGCTCGTCTCAAGAACTTAAGAAAAAGGTCACAGAGAGATTGGATAGAATTGTGGCCGGAATGTAAAGTGAAAATTCACTAAGGTTCGACAGATATGAATATGAGAAAAGAGTGACCCGGAAACCTCTTTCGGGGTCACTCTCTTATGTAATACAGGAAAACTGTTCCTTAGTCCAGATACTCAATCTTGAAATCGTAGTCCCACTGCGTGAAGTAGAGGTTGCCTTTGTCCCATTCGACCTCGCCGCGCTGGAAATCAACGGTATCGCTGCGAGGATATTTCTTCTCTGGATCGAGATTGCCGCCGAAATCGGAGTTGATCACCATTCTGTATGGCTCGATGCCGCCGAGGAAGAAATCGCCGCCGTAGGAGGTTATTCCGAAACTCTGGTCAACCGGAACCCAGCCATAGCCTTCGAAATAGACCTCACCCCAGTCGTGGAGGTTGCCGGCGCCCGGGTGCATCATCAGACCGCTCTGCCATCTGGCTGGAATCCCTTTGTAGCGGCACATCGTGATGAACAGCAGTGTCACCTGGCCGCAGTCGCCGTGGTGGTTCGTCAGGACATATTCGGGAATATTCTCAATTGTGGAATAGTCTCTGGCCGATGCCCACGGGAATGTCTTGTCGATCCAGGTGTAGATCGCCTTGGCCTGAAGGTAAGGGTTCTCGATGCCGGCGGTGACTGAATCTGCGGCGGCCTTGAGCCTGTCCGTGAAGATCACGTGCTGCTCACGTTCTGCGGTATATTCCTTATATTCAGGATCATTGACATTGTAGGCCAGGACTTTGGACGGATCGATAGGGTGCCATTCGCCGCTGGAGGTATATTCAAAGATCTCGTGGAAGACGGTCGGTTTGTTCTTTACGGTCTTGGCCTCCATATAGACGCTGCTGTGCGGGTGCGAAGGTTCCGAGAATGTGAGCTGCTCCACAGGGTACGCCGCGCCGTTGGCTCCGGCCTCTATGAATTTGAAGTCGGTCTGGCGGGCCACATCCTGGCGAGGAAGCGGCAGCCAGCAGCGGAGTGTCTGGCCTGGGCGCAAGGTGTTGGCGTGGACGGTCAGGGTGAACGTCACTTTCATTCTCTTCGGCAGGGCGAAGTAAGGATTTTCCTTGCCATCGGCGAGGTTCTCCAGAACCTGCCTCTTGATCTCAGGAATCGTCACCGCGTCAATGGCTTCGTGGCCGCTCAGCGAGGTCCCGCTCTTGGACAAGTCCTCGTCCTTTGAATCTGCCGCAGCCTTTATCGCGGCTAATTCAGGATTGATCCTGAACAGGTTGCGTGCGGCCGCCGTGAAGTACATCGTGCGCTTCCCGATCTGCATCGCCTCCAGCTCTCCGGAAGCTGTCCACTTGTCGATCTGCTCGTCAGTGACATCAGGAACATATTTTTGAATATATTCCTTGACATCCTCCCGCGTGGCGCAGAACTCCGTCGCAAGCCTTTGCGCCAAGTCCTTATCCCACGAATATTTGTACCTCATCTGCCTCGGCAGCCAGATGTTCGCGGCCAGCGCGACCGCCACCAGCGTCCACAGTACGATCTCTTTTCTTTTCATTGCCATAACTTACAACAGTTTGAGTCCGAGTCCAGGGCGGTCAGGGAGGGTGATCTTGCCGTCAACGACGGTCATTCCTTCGAAGCGGTCGTTGGCGATGAGGAGGTTGCCGTCGAGGTCGGCGAAATCCACGGCAGGGGAGATCTGGGCGGCGGCGGTCACGGCGCAGGAAGTCTCGGTCATACAACCGACCATCACCTTCATCCCCTCGGCGCGGGCGTAGTTCAGCATCTTCCAGGCCTCGCGCATTCCGGTGCACTTCATCAGCTTGATGTTGATGCCGGTGTAGGCTCCCTTAACCCTCTGGACATCAGCGAGGCGCTGGATGGCCTCGTCGGCGAATGTCGGGAGCGGGCTGCGCTCGGTCAGCCAGGCGTTCTCGTCCAGCATCTCCTTCGGCATCGGCTGCTCAACCATCACAACCCCTTGATCCTTAAGCCAATGGATCATCTCAAGGGCCTTCTCCTTGTCTTTCCATCCTTGGTTGGCGTCCACGGCGAGAGGCAGGTCGGTGATCTCACGGATGGTCTCGATCATCTCCTTGTCATTGTCGAGCCCGACCTTGACTTTAAGAATATTGAACTGCTCGGCGCATTCCTTAGTCTTCTCGCGCACCACGTCGGCGGTGTCGATTCCGATCGTGAAGGTTGTGTTAGGAGCCTTGGCGGCGTTGAGCCCCCAGATCCGGTACCACGGCTGGCCCATCAACTGTCCCACAAGGTCGTGCAGCGCGATGTCCACGGCAGCCTTCGCGGCGGTGTCGCCCTCGTTGATCCCATCCACATAAGTCAGGATGTCATCGATCTGGAACGGGTCGCTGAACTGCTCCAGATTGACCTTGCCCAGGAAGTTGCAGACACTCTCCACGGTCTGTCCGAGGTACGGCGGCATCGAAGCCTCGCCATAGCCGGTGAACCCGTCATATTCAATCTTCACCTGCACATCCGGCGTGGTGGTTCTTGAATATGACGCCACGGTGAACGTGTGCCGCAGCTTGAGCTCATACGGCTCGAAACTCAGCTTCATTCTGGCCGAGCCGCCAACTTTGTATGGTTTAGGAATATTACCGCCGCTCTCCTTGCCGGCGCATCCTGTGACGAGTCCCCCCGTCCCGATGAGCAGTCCGCTCCCGGCGGTCACCATCCCCGCCGTCCTAAGAAAATCCCTGCGTTTCATTGTGCGTGAATTTTATATGTGTATAATATTTATCATGATTTTAAATTGTTCCTCCATATTCTCCTTTACAAGAGAAAGTTCGACTTAACATTGTTAAGTTTGACTAAATTATGGTTTGAGTGCTAACGCTTTATAATCAAAGATTTGCCCTGCCGTTTTGATGAATGTGCTAATTGTGTTTCGACTAAAGTTCGACTAAAGTTCGACTAAAATCCACCTCTTGCCTTCTGTTAGTCTGATGACTCCATTTTTCTTTAGGGTTGATAGTAAGTTGCCGATTTTACGGCTTTTTTGCTCATCAGTCAAAATGTCGGATAACTTAGACCTAAGTAGTGTGTTCAACTCGCCTCTGGTGGCTCCGCCAAATGAACGTAGATATGAGATGATCATATCCTTGAAGTGGCTGTCATTAAAACTCCTGTTCTTGATGTATTCTGTCTTTAGCTCGTCATTATCAGCGGTTTTTGCTACATATTCAGATAGGAACAACTTTGGATAGCGTCCTTCCACAAGATGAAGCTTCTTTAAACGAGAAGTGGTTTCCTTATCAATTATCTCGTGCTTTTGCACCATATCCAAAGCTATGCAGTCAAATAATGAGAGGTCTTGATTTGCTCTTAACAACCTATAGTACTTCTCATCGAGAATCTTGCCGTAGATTTTTACAACCACCTCTTTCTTTGCTTGGTCAATCTGATAATCCGGCATAGGAAAGAATCGCTTCTGTTGTTCCGTGAATACTTTACGTATTCCTCTTCCTATGGTGTCTATCATATTGAAATTGACCATACCTTGGCATAATACATAGTTACGGTAGAACTTCTGCGGGCCGTTTTGTTCAATTGCGTTTTTGACTGATCCAGGCAAAAAGAAACCTCCATTGGCGAATGTTATTGAATCGGGTTCCTCTACCATGGTTATTCGCTCCTGCATTGTGTAGTCCTGATGAGCGATACAATTGTGGAGAACTTCGCGTATGCTATAGTCATCGTATTGCTTGACGATGTCAGGAAACAAAGTCCCTCCAGGCAGAATACGCTGGTTAAGATTCCTGATCTTTGACAGAGCTTCATTGACAGTCAGGATGAAAGGTGTAGAGAAATGTTCGTAGTCAATTTTCTCGTTATGCTCATCAACAAGCACCCAGGTGATGGTAGCCACGGCAGGGCTGATCAAGTGGGTGGATGTCTCTTTGCCTAAGAGTAAGATTGCCGCCCGTGTCAGTTTCCTTTTTATGGCCACACCAGCGTGGCATAGCAATTCCATATCATCCCAAGTCTCAACTTCTTTGGCCAAACGAGGATGAACAGACTTATATTCATTACGTGCCTTTTCCAATGCTTTGGTGTCAAGGTCGTTCAACGTGGCGTTTGGCACAATCTCCGCTGACCAGTCATAAACCGGACTGTTCTCTTCAAGAATGGCATTCAGCCTTTCTTGAGTCAGCTCAACCAAGGAATCCTCTATTCGTTGCCATGCTTTATTGTGGGCATAGACAGGAAGTTTGGGGCGGTGCTTAGGAATATGTATTACCCATACTTTCTTGCCAGTGTCATCGGTGACAAATTCTTCCACGTCAAGTCCTTCTGTCGAGAGATTGGCACAGCGTTCTGTCAATCTCAGTGTCGCTTTCTGACGATTATAATTATAAGTGTCGGTTCCGATGATCCTCAAAGAGTTGTCTTGTACACCTATCACAAGATGTCCACCCTCCATATTCGCGATGGCAGAGACATACGAGATGACATCGTCTTTCTCATCTCCACAAAAAGAGTTCTTCAAGTTCTTGAACTCTTTCCATTCGCACCGCGCATTCTCCTGAGGATATTCGCGAAGAAGATATTGTTGCAGTTCCTGTTCGAGCATATATCTTATTAATCGGAGGGTTGGATTCTCTTTAGTAGCTAAGTCAATGACAATCTGTGATGAATTCCATCATCTGAGGAACCTTGCCGAGGGCGGAGTGGAAGAGTTTCATCTGGTTGCGGGTGCGGACGAGGTTGTGCTCCGGGTACTTGATCTTGTAGTAGGTGTCGCCGCCTATGTAGTCGGCGAAGAACCTTACTGCCTGCATGAATGGGAACAGACAGGCGGCGTATGGCAGATTCTCCCTCTCGATCGGGGAGAGGAACGGCTTTGTCCCTTTCAGATAGCCTCTTGTGAAGGCTTTGAATATCTCCATGTCGAAATCGACCTTGTCCAGTTCCGGCGAATCCTCGGCCACAGGGTTGGCGGCGGTGCGCAGGAAGTCCCCGAAGTCGGAGAACACATAGCTTGGCATCACGGTGTCCAGATCGATGACGCAGAGGATCTTGCCGTCCTTGTCGAACATCATGTTGTTGACCTTCGTGTCGCAGTGGCATATTCTTTTAGGAAGCTTTCCCTCACGGTGCAGCTGCTCGGCCTTGCACATCTGGACCCCGTATTTGTCGATGTCCTCCAGTATCCTGTGAAGTTCCTGATCTCCTGTCTTGTCATCGGCATGCAGACGCCCGGCCCTGTCCTCTCTGACAGCCTCGACCAACTGCCTGAGCCTCAATTCCATGTTGTGGAAGTCCGGAATTGTCTCCCCGAGCGTGTCAGGGATGTCGGCGAGCATCGCCTCGAAAGCCCCGAAAGCCTCGCCGGCATATCCGGAATATTCCGGATTGACAGTCTCGTAGGTGTAGGCGTTGTCGATGAACACCGAGACCCTCCAATACTTCCCGTCTTCCAGGCAATAGGTCTTCGGCTTCTCGCTCATCAGCACTTCAACCTTCTCTCCCTCGGACTTCAACGGAATGAACCTCAGCACCTTGCGGTCGATGTCATCCTCTCCCGCCGCTTCCAGTTTCTTACGAATATGTCTGGTCACGGCCTCGATGTTGCTCTGGAGCAGATCCACGTCCGTGAATATGGCGTTGTTGATCCTCTGAAGCACGTAATCCGGCGCGCCGCCCTCCGTGACAACCTTGTAAGTGTCGTTGATCAGTCCGTTGCCCAACGGCTTTATCTCCTTGACCTCGCCCTCGATGGCGAAAAGCTCAACTATTTTCTTAAGATCCGGCATAGTTAGTGTCATTTAAAAAATCAATCTTTCAAAGATAACCATTTCAATCAGGAATTTCAAGCGTTAGCCCTATCAATTTGAATATGAAAATTGTTATTTTTGCGGTTAACTCTTCACCGCTTGCTGAAAGTGACTTTGCAACGACTTTCGAGCGTGATAGGTTTTCATTTTTCTACGAGATTTGAGTCGTTATGGAACTTTATGAATATGCCCGTCCGGGGCTGATGGCCGGGAAAAAGATACTTTATGTGCACGGGTTCGCTTCCAGCGGGCAGAACGGGAGTGTCAGGACGCTGAGGCTGCTGATGCCGCGGGCTCAGGTGCTGGCGCCGGATCTGCCGGTGGAGCCGTTCGACGCGATGGAGTTGTTGAGGAATATGGTCGTGTCCGAAAAGCCTGATCTGATTGTCGGCTCCTCAATGGGGGCGATGTACGCGGAAATGCTGTACGGCGTGGACAGGATTCTTGTGAACCCGGCGTTTCAGCTGGCGGACACGCTGCTGAAAAACAATGGGCTGGGACGGCAGGAGTTCCATAACCCTCGTCAGGATGGCGAGACATCGTTTCTGGTCACAAAAACCCTTCTGGAACATTTCCGGGAGGTCAGCTCGCATTGCTTCGAAAGGGCTTCGGAGGACCAGGACAAGGTTTTCGGGCTTTACGGAAAGCGCGACACCCTGGTACACACATTCGATCTGTTCTCCGGACATTATCCGCAGGCGGTCAGGTTCGACGGCGAGCACTATCTTAACGACGAGGCGATCCTCCATTCGCTGCTGCCGGTGATCCAATGGATAGATGACAGGCAGAATGGCGTTCAGAGGCCGGTGCTGTTCATCTCGCTGAGCGACAGGATCATCAACCACTCCAGCGGGTTCCACAAGGCTGTGGCCACGCTGGCCGCGGACTATGACATCCACATTGTCGCCGGGGTGCCGTACAACAATCCCGAATTGTGTCAGAAGGTCTTTGGATGGTGCGAGGAGAACCTCGGTGTCCCTGTCTGGAACCGTGTCACGATAACGAACCACAAGAATCTTCTACTGGCCGACTATCTGATCGACGCCGAGCCTGAGACCAACGGCGGCAAGGACTTCATGGGCACGATGATCCATTTCGGCTCCGATGCCTTCAAGGCCTGGGAGAATGTCCTGACCTATTTCGCACGCCTTGGCGGGCAGTGAGTTTTATACGTTAACCGAGCTTGTGGCCTTTGTGTCATATTGACTATTGTAGCCTTTGTTCAGAGTGCCGGCCTTTTTGCCTATGATAGGGCAATGGGCGGAAAATTCTGCTAAACACTGAGTTTAACAACACTTGACAGCCCTACAGTCACCTTGAAAATCACGTTTTTTTTCGTCTGATTGTTGTCTATTTGTGGAGAACAATCATTATCTTTGTATCATCCACACGCATAATGACATACTACACACATTGTTTAATTTAACTCTAATCACTAGATGAAGAAAGTATTTCTCTTGATCGTTTCGTTGTTCTTCGCAGTCAATGCGTTGGCACAGACGAAAGTCAAGGGCGTGGTTGTCGACTCTTCCAATCAGCCCCTCATCGGTGCAGGTATCGTCCAAGTCGGAAACACCACCAATGGCACGGTAAGTGACATTGACGGTTCGTTCTCTTTGAATGTACCCGAGACCGCATCTCTCCAAGTATCCTGTGTCGGCTACACAACGAAAATCGTGAACATTGAAGGCAGGACTCAACTTACTATCATTCTTGATGAAAACTCTGAACTCCTCAATGATGTCGTTGTCGTCGCTTTCGGGCAGATGAAAAAGGAGGCCTTTACGGGTTCCGCCGGGACAATGAAGTCTGAGGAGCTTGCCAAAGTACAGGTGACCAACGCCGCCTCGGCTCTTGCCGGCCGTGTCGCCGGTCTCCAGATCAACAACTCTTCTTCACAGTTGGGTTCGTCACCGAGCATTACGATCCGTGGCGTCAGTTCCATCTCCTCTGGTACCGAGCCTCTTATCGTTATCGATGGTATGCCTTTTGACGGCGACCTCAGTCTTGTCAACACCAATGACATCGAGACGATGACCGTCCTGAAGGATGCTGCCTCCAACGCCCTTTACGGAGCCCGTGGAGCCAACGGTGTGATTATGATCACGACCAAACGCGCGACTTCCTCCGACGCGAAGATTACTTTCGATGCCAAGTGGGGTGTTAACCAAAAAGGGCTTAGGAACTACAAGACCACAAATGCCCGGGAGTTCTTCGAGACATATTATAATATGCTCTACAACACCTATGTTAAGGAGGAGGGGGCGACAGCCGAGTCAGCCCACAGGAAGGCCAACGCGGGCCTTTTCGATTCCGGTATCGGTCCGGGCTATGTGCCTTACACCATGCCGACCGGACAGGACTTCATCCTTGCTGGTGGCAGAATGAATCCTGACGCTGTTGAGGGAGCGTTCCACAATTTCGGCGGCAGTACCTATTGGATCCAGGCTGATGACTGGGAGAAGGAAGGGCTTCAGTCAGGATTCCGTCAGGAGTACAACCTTAGCGCATCAGGCCGCTCTGAAAAGATGAATGTCTATGGATCCCTCGGCTACCTTGATCAGGAAGGTATCCAGGAGGGTTCATCGCAGACCCGTCTGACCGCCCGCCTGAAGGCGGACTATCAGGCGAAGAAGTGGCTCAAGATCGGAGGAAACTTCAACTACACCAGGTATGAATATTCCCAGACCTCCGAAGGCACGATCGGCACAGGCACCATCTGGAGCATCATCAAGTGCCAGGCTCCTATCTATCCGGTCTATATCCGTGACGCCAACGGCAACATCATGACGGATAACACCGGCCGCCAGGTCTATGACTTCGCCAACAGCCAGTTGGGAGACCTCAGCCGCGCGGGGGGCACCGGCGGCAACGCGATCTTCGCCAACAAGTACCGTGTCTCAAAAACCACCGGAAACTCATTCATAGCGAGCGGTTACGCCGACATCAAACTCTTCCCGGACCTTACCCTCACAATCAACGGCAACGCCTATGACTATGACCGCAGAGGCCTTTACACGGAAGACCCGTACACCGACAAGTACACGTCTGGCTCCAACAACGGCTACCTCTCGAAGTCGTCTTCCCGCACGTTCACCTACAACGCCCAGCAACTCCTCAACTACCATAAGGTGATAGATAACACTCACGACATTAGCGTGATGCTCGGCCACGAGTACTACAACTACCTTTATGAATATATGGGAGCGTCAGGCTACAATTTTGGTATCGACGGTGCTACCGAGCTTGCCCAGGTGCTGAACAAAAACGGTGACCCGTACTCATATTCAAACGCTTACAACAACGAAGGATATTTCTTCCGCGGAATGTACAGCTACGATAATAAATACTTCGGCTCTCTATCGTTCCGTCGTGACGCTTCCTCACGCTTCCATAAGGATTACCGTTGGGGTAACTTCTGGTCGGCTGGAGCGGCCTGGATTATTTCCAAGGAAAACTTCTTCGATGTGGATTGGGTTGACGAGCTCAAGCTCAAGGCCTCCATCGGCAGCCAGGGTAATGACAACATCGGCAATTTCCTCTACGCTGACAACTACACGATTGTGAACAACAACAACTCCGTGGCTTACCAGTGGCTTCAGAAGGGAACCAAGGACATCACCTGGGAGACCAACACCAACGTCAACACTGGTATTGAGTTCAGCGTGCTTGACAGCCGCATCAGCGGTAGCCTTGATTATTTCTACCGCAAGACCACGGATATGCTATTCACCCTCAGTACCCCTCCTTCAGTCGGCTACACAAGCTATTGTCTGAATATGGGTGACATGCGCAACTCGGGTCTTGAACTTGTCCTCAGCGCCGATATCATCAGAATGAAGGACATCTCCTGGGGCGTAGACTTCAACATCTCCCACATCAGGAATAAGGTGCTTTCATTGCCTGACGATATCAAGACCACCGAGATAGAAGGTTACAACGGCTATGTGAACGACGACCCATCCTTTGTGTCCAAGTACAAGTACTTCGTGGCAGAGGGCCTTTCCCTCTACACCTGGTACCTTCCTAAATATGCCGGAGTTGATTCCGAGACCGGTGAGGCTCTCTTCTACAAGGATGTCACCGACGAGGCCACAGGAGCGGTCACCAGGGAGACGACCAAAAACGCAAGCGACGCCACTGAATATCTTTGCGGCGACGCTCTGCCTAAGTTCCAGGGTGGTCTCTCGACCTCATTCAGGTACAAGAACTTCGATTTCTCCGTCCAGACAACCTTCCAGCTTGGCGGTAAAGGGTATGACTATGTTTATCAGGTTCTTATGCATTCCGGCGGACAGACCGGAACGACCTGGCACAAGGATATGCTGAACGCTTGGACGGAAACCAATCATTCCGATATTCCTGCTCTCCGCTATTCCAACACCTATGGCCAGTCTCCTCGCTCGGACAGGTTCCTCACCAGCACGAGTTATCTCAGCCTCCAGAATGTGAATTTCGGCTATACGCTTCCGGCCAGGCTTACCCAGAAGTTCAATGTTGCTTCCATAAGGGTTTACTTCTCGGGAGAGAACCTTGGCTTCATCTCGGCCAGAAGAGGTTTTGACCCTCGTTATGCGATCGGTGGCTACACCAACTCCGAACTTTATTCACCAATCCGCACCTTGTCTGGCGGTATTACCTTAACTTTCTAATAACAAAGAAATATGAAAATCAATATAGCGTTAGCTTCAGCTGCGGCATTGGTTTGCCTTACTTCCTGTATGCAGGAGGTTCTGCCTACCGAGTCGGTGATCTCTGACCAGATCGGTCAGTCCGCTTCCGCCCTTGATGGCATGGTCAACTCCATCTACACCAATATGGTGGGCTACAAGAACGAAGACGGCGGTATCGAGACCATTTCATACGGCGGCATGCGTGTGCAACTTGAGCATTCCACCACAATGATGGTCTGCCCTGGCTACAATGGATTCAACACTATGGGCGCATGGACGCAAGGTGCGGTTTCCGCCAGTGGTTCCAACCGTGGTATCTACCCTACATATCTCTATTACGGCTACATCAAGACTGTCAATGACGTGATCGGAATGATCGATATAGGGAACGCCACTGACGAGATGCTCGTCGATCTTGGAATATGTTATGCCTACAGGGCTTTGTACTATATGGATCTCGTGCAGATCATGGAGTACAAGAAACCGCTCGATTCAAGGTACGTGTATGTGGATCCCAAGAGTGACCTCAGCAATCTTGGTGTTCCGATCGTAACGGACAAGACCACGACCCAGGAGGCTTCCAACAATCCTCGCGCGACGGTTGACGAGGTCTATGACCTGATTCTCTCAGACCTTGCAGAGGCTGAGAAGTATCTCGCCGGCTACACCCGTAAAGATAAGGTTGAGCCTGACCTCGCCGTCGTGTATGGCCTTTTCGCCCGCGCCTACACCAACCTTGCGTCACGCACTGAGCGTGCCGCGAAGTACACCGCCAAGGCTGATTACTGGAAACTTGCCGGGGAGTATGCCGACAAGGCTATCTCCCAGTCCGGCTGCACGCCTCTCACCGAGGCTCAGTGGACGGATCCCAAGACCGGTTTCAACAACCGCAACTCTCAAAATTCATGGATGCTTGCCACCCACATCGATCCTAACAACACGACAGCCGCCACTGACGGATCTTTCGTATATGCTATGATTATGGGTACAGAGACCACGTTCTCTGTCTATGGGTGGCGTGTAGGGCGAGCCCTTGATCGCGCCGCCTACGAAAGGCTTTCCGACAACGACTGGCGCAAGAAGTCCTGGCTTGGGCCAGAGTTCTTCTATGAGTCCAAGAACCAGAAACCAGGTGAAGCCTATCTGGTCGAGAAAGATGCCAATGGCAACCTGATCAACAACAAGTGGGCTACCGCCGGCAACAACAAGAGCACCGAGCAGGCCGACTGGAGTAACGACCCTGGCAGGTATCAGTTCAGCAACTCCGCCTCTTGGGTCCGCTCACGCATCAACACGAGTTACGGATTCAAGGCCTGGCCTTGGCTCTACGTGAACCTCAAGTTCCGTCCTAACGAGGGTAACTACAACACCTACGAGGTCGGCGGAGCGACAGACTTCCCGATTATGCGTGTGGAGGAGATGTACTTCCTGAAGGCAGAGGCCGAACTTAACACCACCGGTGTCGCCGCCGCCAAGGCAACTCTTGAGGGTCTAATTAAGACCCGCAACAACACTTACACCTGTGTGGCGACAACCAAGAAGGATGTCTATGAGGAACTTATGTTCCAAAAGGGCATCGAGTTCTGGGGTGAAGGCATCAACTACTTCGACAACAAGCGCCTTGAGACCGGATGCCATCGTTGGTATCCAGGGGCAAGTGTCGAGAGAGCCGCTCATGCCATTGACATGAACAGGATCCATCCGGGTTGGACTCCAGGCTTCAACAACGCCGAACTCAACGGCAACAGGGCCGTTTACGATTTCAACAATCCTTACACGACTTACAGTACCTACACGACCGCGCTCCGCACCAACGACGAAGTCGCAAGCCACTATGGTGAGGCTATCGAGGTTGAGGGTCACAAGTTCTTCGACGCTGAAAAGTTTGAATAATGTAAACGCTCCCGTCACGGGAGCCAACAAAAAAACGCTTACAATGAAATCAGAAAAAACAATATCCGCATTTCTCTCGGTCCTGGCGGTCCTATTTTCGGCTGTGTCCTGCAAGGATGATGGCGGCACGTCCGGTTCAAGCTCCGAGTGTTATTTCTTCCAGGAGTCCTTCTCATTTAACGTGACCTCCAACCCGGAGGTCGAGATTCCGGTCGTTCGTCTCGGAACATCCGGCGATGTCAGCGTAAATGTCTCATCCACGGGATCATCCTTGTTCACTGTTCCTTCCCAGGTTACCATCAAGGATGGCGAGAGGGTCGGTAACCTTGTTGTGACCTATGACAAGTCTCAGCTTGCCTTCAACGAGACTTACGAGTTGAACCTCTCAATTTCTGACTATACCTCCCTTTTCGGCTATGGCAAGGCCGTCGCAACGATCGAGTACCCTACCTCTTACTATGAATATGGTAAAGGCACCATCGAGGAAGGCTGGTGGGGTGAGCAGGAGGACAAGGTTATGTACGCCCGTGACTATGCCAAGAATATTCTCCAGTGTTATCTTCCTGACTGTTGGGGTCACGACACCGGCGCCGGCTACGATGTACAGGACTATGTCTTCTACTGGAACACCGAGACCAACAAGGTCTATGTGCCTCTTCAGTATATGGGTACAACGGGCGGCGACAAGATCCAATGGAACATCGCCGACCGAGGTGTGCTTGCCTGTATGTTCGGTGGTCCTGGACACAAGGAGGGAAGTTCCGCTTGGATGAGTTATGTGGATGGCTGGTACAAGGACGCCGGCCTGACACAGCCTTGCTACGATCCTGCCAAGAAGATGTTCTATCTTTCCGACACAGCCGCTGTTGATCCTGCCACTGGAAAGGTTGTATATGGCACAGCCGGAACGTTCGATGTGTTCAAACTTTCAGAATAAGATAGGTTGGGATAATATGATTAACCGGTCTGCCTGTCAGGTCAGACCGGTTTTTATGTCTTCAGTCGGCGGGGAAGACCACTCCTGCCTGGCGGCGGATCTCGTCAAGGATTTCAGCCGTGACGAGTGATGTCTCCAGGCTGTTGACGGACGATTCAAGGCGGCCTGAATCCAGCACGTCGATGAATTCCCTGAACTCGCAGAGGTACTCGTCCGCGTCCATTGGGACGGAAATGTCGATGGTCTCCGGCCCGGAGGAGCGTCCCGAGGTCGGAGCGCCGCGCCTTGTCATCCCGGCGTGACGGCAGATGTGGATCTGATCCAGCGAGATGATCCCTTTGTCGCAGGAAATCTCGGTGCGAAGGTTCGAGTCCGCTATCTTTGAATATATTACCGTGGCGTCCATCCCTTCATATTCAAAGATCACACTGCCTTGCAGGTCAACACGTTTACTTATGGCCCCCACCGGCACCTCGCAGGTCGTGACGCTGGCCTTGATTCCTTTCGGCCGGCCGAAAAGTGAGACCATCGGATAGACCGTGTATATTCCTATGTCCATCAACGCCCCGCCCGAGCGCTCCGGATTGAGCGAGCTTGGCACCGCCGAACTGTCCTCCCCGGCGATGATCCTCTTGACCAGATCGTATTTCGATGAATATTGGCAGAACGCCGCGAAGAAATGACGGACATTCCCCAGTTCGTTGAGCCTTAGTCTGGCGTTCCTGAAATTCGGAGTCAGCGTGGAGATCATCGCTTCCATCAGCATCACACCGTTCTCCCTTGCTGCTTTGACCATCTCGCTCACTTCGCAGGCGTTGGAGGCCATCGGCTTCTCGCACAGCACGTGCTTGTGGTGCCTCAGGCACTTGATTGCGATGTCGTGGTGCGTGTCGTTGGGAGTCCCGATATAGATCGCGTCGATTTCAGGATCGGACGCCATCTCGTCAACGTCCGTGTACACTTTCCCGATGCAATGCGCCTCGGCGAACCTCTTCCCGCTTTCCTGCGAGCGGGAGCACACCGCCGCGGCCTCGAACCGTGGCTCCATCACGGCCCCTTTGAGAACCCAGTCACTGATGCGACCGGTGCCTACTATTCCGAATCTTGTCTTTTTCATTTCAACGCTCCTCTAAGTTCAAGATAATCAATCGCCGCGGTCTTTGCGGAAGCTTTCCCCGCCGTGTCTATGGTCATTACATCGTAGCCGAGTCTCGGTACAAGCCCGGCGGTCTTGTCGCTGAGCTCAGGTTCGATGAGAATCAGTCCGCTGACCGCCTTTTTCATCTTGTAGGCCGCCTTGACCACGGCTTCGGAGGCGAAAGTGTCACAGACAAGGTATATTCTGTCCTTGTCCGTGAACTTCTCTTTTGCGATCTTCTTCACAATAAACTCCACGTCCTTCCCTTTTTCGTGGAAGGCGGTCGCATAGCCGATCAGCCCCTCTGGAACCAACGCCTTCACAAACCCTTCAGGGTAAGCGGTTTTCAGCGGTTCGTGGAAGAATATGACAACCGGCCTTGGCCCCAGCGAGTCCGGAAAGAAGCCTTTCTCGTCAGCGGGCTTGAATACCTTACCGAATATCTTGTCACTGTTGTGGTAGAAACTCAACTCCTCCACGATTATCCTGCTTCCGTTCTCAGCCTTCACCCTTTCGCGAGGACTGGATTCCTTGAATATGTTCAGTCCGATGATGCCCAATAGGGAGACCAGCAAGGACGCGACTACCGAAATGATCACTTTTTTCATTACCGCATCAATATTTAATGTTTTACACTATCACAAAAATAATTAAATTTGTACGAATATGCCAAAGTTTAACCCCATATCGCGTTGGTCCGAAAGGAACCAGCTCCTTGTGCTCAGCCTCGTCGTCGGAATCGTGGTCGGGCTTGCCGCCGTGCTGCTCAAGACCTTGATCTCGGTGCTCCAGGAGGGCTTGCGTGACGCTTTCGGAGGAGTCCTGGGCGGATCATTGTACTATCTTGCACTGCCTGGAATCGGAATGCTCCTTGCGATGCTGTTCTGCAAGTATGTGATCAAGGACAGTATCGGCCACGGTGTCACCAAGGCCCTTCAGGCGGTCTCAAGGCACGAGTCCAGGATAAAGCCGCACAATATGTGGTCTTCCGTCGCCGCGAGTTCCGTCACCATCGGATTCGGCGGATCCGTCGGAGCGGAGGCCCCGATCGTCTATACCGGAGCCGCCATCGGATCCAACTTCGCCCGCTATATGGGATTGTCCTACAGGAGTATGACTGTGCTGCTGGGCTGTGGTGCCGCGGCCGCCGTGGCTGGAATATTCAAGGCTCCTCTCGCCGGAGTCCTTTTCGTGCTGGAGATTCTGCTTTTCAACATTTCGATGACCTCAATGATGCCGCTGCTGCTGTCAACCGTCTCAGCCACAGTGGTTTCCTATACTCTTCTTGGATCTTCCACCCCGTTTGAATGCACCCTTACCCCGTTCGAACTCAAGAATATTCCTTATTACGTCATTCTTGGACTTTTCTGCGGGGCGTTCTCCATCTATTTCATCCGTACGACCTTGAAGCTGGAGGACCGGATCGGCAAGATGGAGAATGTCTATCTGAAATGGATAATGTGCGCGGTCGGGCTCGGAATCCTGATATTCCTTTTCCCTCCGCTCTATGGCGAAGGCTATGAGTCTCTTGGTGTGCTGCTTAACGGGAAGGAACTTTCGCTTGACGGACAGACTCCGCTTGCGTTTCTGGCACACAGCCCGTGGTCCGTGCCTGTCTTTTTCATGTTGATCCTGCTTCTGAAGGTGTTCTCAATGACTTTGACAAACGCCGGCGGTGGAGTGGGTGGAACTTTCGGTCCGACCCTGTTCGTCGGCGCGATCGCGGGATTCGTTGTGGCGAGAACACTCAATATGCTTTTTGACGGGACGTCTGTCATTGTCCCTGAACAGAATTTCGTGTTGGTCGGGATGGCCGGGCTGATGGCCGGCGTGATGCAGGCCCCGATGACGGCGATTTTCCTTATCGCCGAGATCTCAGGAGGTTACGACCTGTTCCTGCCTTTGATCCTTACCTCGACCATCGCTTTCGGAACGACCAGAATTGTCGAGAGATATTCCATCTACACCAAACGTATAGCCCAGAGAGGAGAACTCCTGACCCACGACAGCGACCAGGCCGTGCTGACCTTGCTTAAGGTCTCCGACGTGATTGAGACAGACTTCTCCACGGTGAAGATAGACGACACCCTCGGCCGCCTTGTCGAGGTCGTCTCCGAATCCACCAGAAACATATTCCCTGTTCTGGACTCGGTGGACCGTTTTCAAGGGTTCGTCTCTTTGGAGGACATCCGCAAGGATATGTTCAGGACCGATGAATATGAGACCCTGCACGTCTTCAACTTCATGCGGAGTGCCGAGGAATATGTCTATGAAGACGAGAAGATGGATTCAGTGATGAAAAAGTTCGAGGTCACATCGGCGTGGAATCTTCCTGTGGTGAGGCGTGACAGAACCTACGTCGGGTTCGTCTCCAAGTCCAAGATCTTCTCGGCTTACCGGGACGAGCTGAAGGTCGTTTCCCAGGATTAATTGATAACACTCTGAATATGAAGAATATCTATATTGATTATATTGCCCGTGCCATCGGAGTCAAGGATTGGCAGGTCGAGAACTGCGTACATCTTTTCGAGGAGGGCAACACGATTCCGTTCATCAGCCGTTACAGGAAGGAGAAGACCGGAGGGTTGGACGATGTAGCCGTCGCCGAGATCAAGCACTGGAACGATGTGTTCACGGAGATGGAGAAGAGGAAGGAGGGCATACTGTCCACGATCTCCGAGCAGGGAAAGCTTACGGACGAGTTGCGCTCCAAGATTGAGAATTGTGTGGTGGCCAGTGAGTTGGAGGATCTGTATCTGCCGTACAGACCTAAGAGGAGAACCCGTGCCACGATGGCGAAGGAGAAAGGTCTGGAGCCGTTGGCTGACAAGATGTGGAAGGTTGAGGTCGCTGATCCGGAGGCAGAGGCGAGGAAATATGTCGGAGACAAGGTCGCTTCCGTCGAGGAGGCCCTTGCCGGAGCCCGTGACATCATCGCCGAGCGGCTTTCCGAATCGCAGACCGTCCGTGAGAACCTCAGGCACATATTCAGAACCCGCAGGATAGAGTCCAAGGCCACAAAAGCGGCCTCAAGCAATGCCGAGGCTTCGAAGTACAGGACTTATTTCAATTTCTCGATGCCGCTCCAGAGGATTCCTTCGCATAACCTATTGGCGATACTTCGTGCTGAGAATGAGGGCTTTTTGTCTGTAGGACTCGATGCGGATCCGGAGAAATGCGGCAACAAGATTTATTATGATTTTTGTCAGGAACATCGTTATCCTGGTTCCAAGCTTGCCGACCAGATCCGTCAGGCCGTTGATGACGCTTATAAGCGTTTGCTTGAGCCATCGTTGACCAACGAGATTGTCAAAGAGGCCAAGGAAAAGGCTGACATCGAGTCGATTAACGTTTTCGGAGAGAATCTCACGCAGCTTCTGCTTTCCGCTCCGGTAGGTCAGAAGAGGACAATGGCGATTGACCCAGGCTTCCGCAACGGCTGTAAGATAGTCTGTCTGGACGAGCAGGGAAACCTCCTGCACCACGAGATCATATTCCCTCACCCGCCTCAGAGCGAGAAGATCAAGTCGATAATGGCTGTTTCCTCAATGATTGATGAATATGCCATCGAGGTCATCGCCATCGGCAACGGCACGGCATCCCGTGAGACGGAGGACTTCATCAAACGTGTCGGGATTCCGGAGAACGTCAAGGTGTTCACTGTCAGCGAGGACGGAGCGTCGATATATTCGGCCTCCGAGGTCGCGAGGCAGGAGTTTCCGGATGAGGATGTGACAGTCAGGGGAGCGGTGTCGATCGGCCGACGTCTGATGGATCCGCTTTCGGAGCTCGTCAAGATCGACCCTAAGTCATTGGGTGTGGGGCAGTACCAGCACGATGTGGATCAGAATCTGCTTCGGGAGAAACTGGACAACACCGTGGTCATCTGCGTGAACAGCGTCGGAGTGAATCTCAACACCGCCAGTCCTTACCTCTTGAGTTATGTCTCGGGCATCGCTCCGGCTTTGGCATCGAACATTGTGGAGTACCGCTCTTCGATCAAGGGCTTCTCCTCCAGAAACCAACTCCGTAAGGTCCCGAAACTCGGCCCGAAGGCTTTCGAGCAGTGCGCCGGCTTCCTTCGCATCCAGAACGCCGAGAATCCACTCGACAACTCCGCTGTGCACCCAGAGTGCTATCACATCGTTGACAGGATGGCTTCCGATCTGGGTGTCAGCACCAAGGAACTGGTCGGAAATGAGGAGTTGATCAAGAAGATTGATCCGTCGGCCTACGTCGAGGGAGAGTTCGGCCTTCCGACGATCAATGATATCCTTAAGGAGTTGGCCAAGCCCGGCCGTGACCCTCGCCAGAGCGCCCAGGAATTCAGTTTCGCCGAGGATATCCACGAGATTGATGACCTCAAGCCAGGTATGGAACTGCCGGGAATCGTCACGAACGTGACCGCTTTCGGAGCCTTTGTTGACATTGGCATCCACGAGAACGGCCTAATCCACGTCTCTCAGATGCGTGGCCAGAAAGTGAAACTCCACCAAAAAGTCACCGTCAGCGTCCTCGATGTCGATCTCGACCGCAAACGCATCTCGCTCCGTCTTTTGACCGGAAAGTAAACCGTTCGGTCGCTGAGCTTGTGGTTCGATGAATCTCACCAACCATCGAATCACCCAAGTGAATAACTTAGTTAGCTGATTCTGCGGTCGCTGAGCTTGTCAAAGCATCGAAGCACCTCATAGTTCAGTGATGTGCCGTCACGAACCTTAGCCACCCGCGGCTATAAGCGGGAGGGGCCCAGCCTCCGGCTGGGAGGGACGGAGCGCGAAGCGCGGAGGGTTCGTGACGGCATTTCACTGAAAAGGGATAAAAACGGTAGGCATGTGTCGAAATGTTAGTGAATATTTGAATATTATTTCTTTTCAAAAGAGAAATTTGATTATCTTTGTAGAAATGTAAGTATAACTAACAGATTACTCATATTCCGTATTATATTATGAGCGCGACAAGAAGTATATGTGACAACAAGGCGGTAGTTTATCTGCTGTCCGTATTGGCCATTGTGCTTTGGGGAATGTCCTACATCTGGAGCGACCGACTGATCGCCCTCGGAGTCCCGATTTCATATTTCGTCCCGTTAAGGATTTTTGTCGCCGGAATCATACTTCTTCTCTTCAACATCCTCACAAAGAACTTCCGCCCGATAGCCCGCAAGGATATCTGGAAATTTTTGCTGCTCGCTCTCTTTGAGCCGCTTATCTACTTCTTCTGCGAGACCTACGGCATAAAAGAGACCGGCTCGCCGACCATCAGCGCGATGATCATCGCCTCAGTACCGATCTTCTCAGTAGGAGCCGGTGCCCTGTTCTTCAAAGAGCGTATCTCGATCCTGAACGGCTTCGGAATCGCCGTGACCCTGGCCGGCATCTGTCTGGTCCTTCTCAAGCAAGGAGGAGATGAAGGTGTGCCGCAGAATTTCATCCTCGGAGTCGTGCTCCTGATGATAGCCGTCTTCTCAGAGGTCGGCCACGCCTCCTTGACAAAACTTCTCGCCGACGGCTACAAGCCTCAGGTCATCGTGATGTACCAGTTCCTGATCGGAACCGTGTACTTCCTGCCGTTCTTCCTGACGAGAGGCATCGAGAATTTCGACGCGAGACTCGTCTCCTGGGAAGTCCTGGAACCTATCCTCTGTCTCGCTGTCCTCTGCTCCAGCCTTGCCTTCTCTCTGTGGGCCATGGCAATCAAGAAGTTAGGCGTGGGCAAGTCCAGCGTCTTCCTCGCCATGATGTGCGTAGCCACCGCCCTCGTCGCCGAAGTCATCGGCCGCGAGCACCTCTCCCTCTTCCAATGGCTCGGCGTCTTCATCGCCGTCCTCGGCATCGTCCTCTCCCAGTACTGCTGCACAAAGAAATCTGTAATTTAGTGCGGCCGCTAAAAAAGTATGATAAATCGGACTTACTCTTGCTGGCTTAAAGTTTTTTCTCTATTTTGAGCCAGTCTCCAATTGTATTCCGTGATAGATAATGTACGTAAGTCAACTTATACCAGTAATAATCTATAAACCCGAGTCAACCTAAATCAGGAAAGTACAGAGAGGGGCCTTTCTGTGTACCAAATATACCGGGACGCACCATTGGTACAGGAAATGCACTTCTGGTGTACCAAGAAGGTCAAGACATTTGGTTCGGGGCAAGGGAAGGAAAAATTTCTTACGCATGGTCAAGACTTTACAAAATGCTTTCAGCCACATATTGTGTCTATGCCCACAGAGGTTGGATAGGACTGAAAGGCTCAAGGCCCAAGGTGCAAGATTTTCACGTCAATGTGCCTTCCTGGAGCTTCCAACAAACTTTGGACTGAAAGCATTTTGTAAATTCACTACGAAGAGGCAACACTCTTAATTCAATTCACGTTCATCGATCTTGGCTTGTGGCATGGTCGGTTCAGTTCCGAGTGACTGTTATTTCGGGTGAAAAAAGGGTGGTTAAACATCCAGGTTGGCATTCATGACCGGCATGAGGCCACAATTATTTAAACATCAACACCATAAGAGTTAGTCAACTTCTATATAGCACATAAAGATCTTATCATCCGAGTCTAAATGAACAAGTTGCATTGCCTTTCCGTGGTATTTTACTAATTTCCAACCGGAAACAATCCGGCAGGTGTTGTCATTTCCGAAATTATCACTAACTTAGCATCGTTTTAGACCGATGGCCTGAAACAGACATATTTGATGAAAGTGTTTTCGCACTATCCTTAGTAAGAAATCTGACAGTTTCCAAAGCACAAGGGTAACGACAACACCATTTCATCTGTATTCGCTTGCGTGTACCCTACACTCAACGATACAGGTGTGGGGATTGTTTCCGTTTTATTTGTGCTTGGGCTTTGTCAGAGCCTCTTACTAGATAAACGAATCGGCTCCACACTTTCTTTGTATATACTAACTTAATCGGCATCCGGGGCTGGGCTGCATATAAAAACGTGTGGATATTATGCCTGATAACGTAAAACGACCCAATTTGGAAGAAAGTGTTAAGACTGAACTCATCCGTTATGAGTTCAAGAATCATGTGGATTGCATTAGAGTAGATGATCTGTCGGTCGGTAGATGCTTAGATGGTCATGGTGAAGAACTGCCGGAAGATTGTCTGGAAGATTGCACGAGTGGACAATTTGAAGGGAACGGTACGGTTCGTGAGCCAGATAATGAAGGAAATGGCTGCATTGAGCGTCGTGCGGATTTTTCCGGAACTTTTGAGGTGACAAACTATAACCGCGAATCCAGGCAATTCTCTACGATAATATCCGCTGATTATTGTAAAAGATAACTCTTAATCATGTGTGAAATCAGATTTAACATGACTGATGATGAACTGAGAACGCGAGTTGCCACATATCTCGCTAATGTTCATCAGTTAAGAAACCAATTGAGAAATCTGTCTTGTTTGCAATTCATAGACAAGACATGGTTCCCAAGTATTCGAAATAATGCTTTCAACCAATGGAAGAATATCATTTCAAATAACATCGCATCTCTTCATACTTGTGTATCTGTTGATGATTTGATAGATAGGCTGTGGGATATAAGGGATAGTAGTAGCATAGTTGGTATCGGTGAGGTAACGGTACACAGAACAGCGGAAATTCTGGCCACTCAGTTGGATTTGGATATGAACGCAAACTGCTGGTCCATAGCATATGGTCAGATGACTTCATTCTGCGTCAGGAACACCATCACGAAAGAGGTTTTGATTGAAAGAGTTGCTGCCAAAGATGACAGGCTGGCCGAGATTACTTTGATGGATAAAATCATCTTTGTGAACTCATTATTGCTTTCGGACTCATTGGAAGTGGTTATATAACAATAGATTAATATGATTCAAAAAAACAACTTATGAAACACGCAATGCTTAATCAAATTAAAATTGTGGCTATACTCCTGCTTGCATTTGTGGGATGTACCGAAAAAGAGACTCAGGTAGAAGTCTCATCTGTGTCGCTGAACACAGCGACAATCGAGATGGTTGAAGGCGAGACTTTCAGCCTTGTCGCCACCGTTCTGCCGAAGGACGCTGAATATGACGGTGTGATCTGGGCTTCGTCCAACGCCTCTGTCGCCAGCGTGAATTCCGGAACCGTCACTGCAATCAAGGAGGGTACAGCCACAATCACCGCCAGTGCCGGTGGCAAGTCCTCCACATGTACCGTAAAGGTCTCGACCAAAGTGGTGTCCGTAACATCAATCACTCTTGACAAGACTTCTTTGTCAATGAAAGTTGGAGAAACAGAAACGATAACCGCAACGGTTAATCCTGACAATGCCACAGACAAAAATGTGACGTGGACTTCCTCAGACGAGTCGGTAGCCAAGGTTGCCGACGGCAAGGTGACCGCCGTCAAATCCGGCAAGGCGACGATAACCGCCAAGTGCGAGGACAAGACCGCCGAATGCGCAGTCACGGTGACGGTTCCAACGGGTTCTGTAACCCTTGACAAGACATCCCTCTCGTTGGCTGTAGGCGAGACCGCGCAGTTGACTGCCACTGTTAAGCCCGACGATGCGACTGACAAGACTGTCGTTTGGACTTCATCTGATGAATCAGTCGCTGAAGTTATCAATGGCAAAGTAACTGCTCTAAAGTCTGGAACAACAACGATTACCGCAAGATGTGGAGGCAAGTCTGCGGAATGCATCGTGACTGTAATAGTTCCAGTATCATCGGTAAATTTGGACAGGAATGATTTGATGTTGCCAGTCGGAGATGCTGCAACTTTGATAGTCAAGGTTAAACCAGATAATGCAACTTCGAAAAACGTAGCATGGTCATCCTCTAATGAATCTGTTGCAACGGTCAAGAATGGCAATGTGGTTGCTGTTAAAGAAGGCGAGGCTATTATTTCAGCATCGGTTGGAAATATTTCTGCATCTTGTAAGGTTGTTGTTATCAACACCAATAGAGTAATAAAATATACGGCCAAAAGTGTAGTTACTCCGTTCAATCAGGATGCATTTGGCGCGAAGATCATTTCGAATGAATACTCTTATCCAAATGGAATGATAATTTTTGATGCCCCCGTGGCAGAAATTGGTAGAAATGCCTTTTCTAAATGTCAGACATTAAAGACAGTTGTAATTCCTGAAAGCGTGTCAGCTATTGGTGGCTACGCATTTTATGAATGTACAGAACTAAGTTCTATAAAGCTCCAAGAAAGGGTTGTCTCAATTGGCAGATCCGCTTTCCAAGGATGCTTTTCATTGCCTGATATAGTTTTGCCAAACTCAGTGACTACAATAGGAGGAGATGCGTTTAATGGTTGCATGAAGTTGTCAAATGTAGTCTTATCCAAGAATGTGGAAAAAATAGGAATGCGTGCGTTTCGTTATACGAATATTAAGACTTTGGATTTGCCTCATAGTTTGCGATATATTGAAGATCATGCTTTTCTGGCTTGCGATAAAATCACTAATATAATCATTCCGGATAGTGTTGTTTCTATTGGAGTAGGTGCTTTCTATGCTTGTACTTCTTTGGTTTCGGTAGATATACAGGGAGGTGTGAGTTCTTTGCCTCTGCTTTGCTTTGGGAAATGTCCTCTGTTATCTACTGTAAGGTTGCCAAATACTATTAATAAGATTAATGATTCAGTATTCGATGGCTGTCCAGCATTAAGCAATTTGTACATAAAAGCTAATATACCACCTGAAATACGTAATGTATATTATGTTGGTTGGCCTACAGAAAATATGAGCATCTGGGTCCCACGAGCTTCTGTTGATGCTTATAAAGAGAAGTGGGTTCAACTCAAGGATAACATCAAAGCTTATGATTTCTAGAATCTTTAAAGATATTCAACACTATGAGAGATAGATATACTTACGAACGAATTTCGGAAGCGACTGAAATGTTCCTTCTAGGCGTTGAGAGAAATGATAACAATGCAAGGATCAGCGAGGACACGGGAATCTGTCAAACTCGTATCAAAACTTGGAAACATAGATACAATATCATTGCGAGGCGTTATCAAGCGGAGGATAGGCGTTGTTTGCAATTCATCAGCAATCTGACTTATGGTGTCTCGGAAGATGTCTGGAATCGGGGGCTTTGCGCAATAGATGAAAGATTGGAGGAGATCAGAAATTGCGGAGGTTTGTCGAATGACATCAGAACTATTCTTGAAGAAATCGCTGACGGGATTGACACAGCGGTACGTCCAAAGAGAGGAACGAACGTTGAAATGATTGACAATGCGGTCGCACATTTTGTGAACGAAGCAGAAAGATCCAGACAAGAATGATATCTGATTCACATTCAGATGGAAACAAAGTCTTATATCTTGAAAAGAGAAGAGTTCCTTTCCAAGGGCAAACTTATCAATAAGTTCATGCCTTTGGAAAGGGCTCTTTCTTTACTTGAGACCAAGGCAATCTGGTTTGCCAATCCAGAGACGTGGCCTGATCCTTATGAGAAATATTTCTTATGTGCGAAATACGGCTCGAAGGAATTCCAATGGAGAGGGCGAATTTTCTGCACATGCTTTACAAACAATGCTTCAAGTGAAGCGTCGTGGAATGCATATTCGAAAAACGAAATATGTGTTCGTTTGACTTTTCGTGGAGATAGATTATTGTATCTCCTGGATGATTATCAAAAGAAAAATCCGAGACATAAAGTATTCTTTGACAAGGTGCAATATCGAAGGACAAATACGATGACTAAAAAATTATCTGACATTTCATTCGATCCACTTCTTGAGGGGAAATTCTCATTGAATAATGACGAATCTAAAGTGCGCCTTATGCTTCTTAAGCGAAAAGCTTTCTCCTACGAAGACGAGTATCGGGCGATGATTGTCAAACCGCAAAGCACCAAGGAACGAGGCCTTCGATTTATGATTCCGAATATTAATGAATTAGTCTCATCTGTGTGTATAGATCCGCGAGCTGGAGAATACACATTCAAAATGCTTAAGAAATATCTAAAGGTAGAATATGGTTTCCCAAGCAGGGGCATACAACAATCGTGGCTTTATAAGGATATTAACCCAAAGATGAGTTTATGAAAAAGATATCAATAATATTGTTAACATTGTTCCTGCTTTTCTCCTGCGGCAAATACGATGACTCCGCTGTTCGAAGCGACATCGAGGAGCTGGAATCCAGGGTGGCGGCATTGGAGCAGCAGTGTCGGATTATGAACGGGAACATCTCGGCGCTGCAGGCGTTGGTCGCGGCGGTGCAGGGGCGGGACTGCGTGGTGAGCGTGGCGGACCTTAGCGACGGGACGGGATATTCAATCACGTTCGCTTCGGGGAGGACGGTCACCTTGCTCAACGGGAAGGACGAAGTACGGAAAAGATGGTGCTGACGTGAAGGAGTTTTCGCAGACGGTTCACCACGAGGTTGGCGGCCACGAATTCGTCAAACTACTTGGTGCAATATTACTATTTTGGAAACATTCCATAATGCGATTCAAAACTTATTTTGTGTGCAAAGGTTCGATTACTAATTGAGAATAAAGAATGTCTTGTGTTAAAAGTTACGGAGAATTTGTATAATATCCGTAATATCTTACACCTTTGTCAAAGTATGAAAGCTTGTGACGAATGAATGATATTCAGGAACTTACCTTTCGTTGACCTGATTATCAGCGAGTGGTGAGTAAGGTGTTAATTATCAAGGGAATAGTATATTGCCTTTGGCGGTTATTGACTAAAGACAGAGTACTAAAGTCTTGATTGTTAGTGCTTTATTTATCACGGTCGCTTCGACAGGCTCAGCGACCGGCTTGGGAAAGAAACAATAGTTGGCTTTGGGAAAATTACAACAGTTTCTTTATCTCTTCCTCGTCTGGCAGAAGTTCTTTCAAGCGTTCTTGGCTGGACTTGTAGGTGGCGACACCCATCGGTTTGGTGTAATCCTGAAGGACATACTCAACATAAGCACGGTCGGCATCCTTGCACAGAACGATTCCGACAGACGGATTTTCGCCTTCGATGCGTTCCTCATCGTCGAGGACTCGGAGATAGGCGGCTAGTTGACCGAGGTACGCCGGTTTGAAAGACCCTTTTTTGAGTTCAATTACGACCAGAGATCTCAGAACACGATTAAAGAATAGAAGATCCACCCAATGATCGTGTCCAAGCTTGTTGTAATGAACCTGATTGCCAAGATATGAGAAGCCACGTCCGAATGTCATGATAAAGTTCTTGATATTATGGACTATCTCGTTTTCTACCACATGTTCGTCTATGTCTTCGTCCCTTTCGCCCAGCTGCTCGACATTGATGTAGTCCAGCAGATATTCATCTTTGAACATCTGGATTGCCTGAAATGCCCGCTTATAGTCTGGAATGGTCACGCCAAAGTTATTCGGCATTTTGCCTTGATTATGGTAGGCATCCTCGGAAATCTTTCTCTCCAGGGCATCAACGGACAGGCTGAGATCGGCACAAAGCTGAATATAGAATTTTCGCTCCTCGACATCTTTCACCTTCGTGATAATTATGCAATGATGGGTAAAGCCTATACTCAAGAAGGCTGTCCACGGGAAGTTCGAGAAATTCGCCAGTTGTAACTGTCGAATTTTATTATTCTCAGAATCAGCAACCTGCAATTCGCCAGTCATGACTGGCGAAGTTGCTTCAAGCGACTTCCATTCTTCATAGAAAGCTCGCATTGACTTCAGGTTTGATGGAGAGAATCCTCTCAGCCCAGGTATCTCACGGCGCAACTGTTCGCTGATTGTCGCAATGGCTCCCTTTCCCCAGAAACCCTCGCGGCTATTGTATGAGATGAACCGTCCAATGCCGTAGTACAAAGCCAGTTGCTCCTGATTCACACCCTTCAAAGCTTTCGCTTGGCTCTGCAGAATAGCGGTTTTTATCTGCTTGACAGCATCATTGTATTGTGTGGAAAGTTTCTCTTTCATACTCGTCAATTAATAATTAGAATTATAGGTCGGTGAATGCCAGTGCCTGACCGGAAGGGGAGTCGGGGAGGAGACGGCTGTCGGTGATGACTTGTTTGCCGTTGAGGAACACACGATCGATGACACCACGAAGTGTTGTACCTTCATACGGTGACCAACCGCACTTGTAGGCGACATTTTTTACTGAATATTCCTGCTCAGGAACATTGCGAACCAAATCAGCGTGACTTTTGACGGAATATTCCTGCTCGGGATCGAGGATAACCAGGTCGGCGTAGTTGCCGACCTTCAGGTGGCCTCTGTCTTTTATTCCGAGGATTTCGGCCGGTCTCTCCGAGAAGGCTGAGGCGATTCGTGAAAGACTGATCAGAGCCTCGTCATCGGCGTTTTTCCCTTCGTTGTACAAAGCCGCGGCTGTCAGCAGGGCCGAAAGTGACTGCTGGACTGAAGGCATGCCGGAAGGACATTTCAGATAGTTGTCCACTTTCTCTGAAAGCAGGTGAGGAGCGTGGTCGGAGCCTATGGTGTCGATTATGCCTTCCGCAAGACCTTTCCTCAGAGCCTCACGGTCAGAGGCCGACTTGATGGCCGGGTTGCATTTCACCTTCCCCTTCAACTTCTCATAGTCCTCGTCGCAGAACCAAAGATAATTCGCTGAGGTCTCAGCGGTTATATTCGGGTTGTGAATTTTGGCGGCGCGGATCATCTCCACCTCCTCGGCTGTCGAGACATGAAGCACGTGAAGTCTGGTGCCATATTCAATGGCCATCGCAAGAGCCTTGGCCGTGGATCGGATGCATGCCTTGCGGCTGCGGATCCGAGGATGCTCGCTGAAAGGAATATCCTCTCCGAACTTCGCCTTGGCGGCCTCCAGATTCTCCTTGATGATTCCCTCGTCCTCGCTGTGGATCAGGATCATCTTTCCTTGAATCCTGAACAAATCGGAAAGAGCATCATTATCGTCCACGAGCATATTCCCGGTGGAAGAGCCCATAAAGACTTTGATGCCACCGAACTCTGCGCCGTGGCCTTCGGCAAGATATTCCCGGATCATCGCCGCGTTGTCGTTTGTGGCCCCGATGTGGAATCCGTAGTTTGCCCACGAGCGTTCGCTGGCCCGGTTCAGTTTGTCTTGAAGAGTCTCCAAGTCGGTTGTCGGAGGCTTCGTGTTCGGCATGTCGATGAAGGATGTGACCCCGCCGAGCAGGGCAGCCTTTGACTCGCTTTCGATGTCGGCCTTGCGCTCCATACCAGGTTCCCGGAAATGCACGTGGGCGTCTATTCCGCCGGCCATCAGCACCTTGCCGTCCAAGTCAATGATCTCCGAGTCCGGGAAAGCCTGAACGGCAGCAGAGTCGTCCAGGTCGGAACCGCCACGGTGCCATATTCCCGCAATCCGCTCTCCATCAATGGCAAGGGCTCCCTTCTTCGAGGAAGCCCCTGTCACTATTGTCGCATTGGTAAGTAAGATCCTTGCCATTGGTTATCCTTTACGATGAAACTTTCTGAATTTCAGGCGGATGACACCCCAGAACGCCTCTCCGAAGATTCCGCCGCTCATCTTTGAAGTGCCAAGCTTGCGGTTCACGAATATGATCGGGACCTCCGCCAGCTCGAATCCCAGTTTCCAGGCCGTGTACTTCATCTCGATCTGGAATCCGTAGCCCTTCATCCTCACATCGTCCAGGTCGATTGTCTCCAAAGCCTTGCGGCTGTAGCACTTGAAGCCGGCCGTGCAGTCGTGGATCTTCATCCCAAGGACTGTCTTGACGTAGATTGACGCGAAGTAGGACATCAGAATCCTGCCGATCGGCCAGTTCACCACACTGATTCCGTCGCAGTAGCGGGAGCCGATGGCGACGCCTCCGCATTCCGCGCAGGCCTTGTAGAGTCTTGGCAGATCCTCCGGGTTGTGGGAGAAGTCAGCGTCCATCTCGAAGATGTAGTCGTAGCCGTTCTCCAAAGCCCATTTGAAGCCGGTGAGATACGCTGTGCCAAGCCCTAACTTGCCCGAGCGCTCGATCAGGAACAACCTCTCCGGGAATTCCGTCTGGACTTTCTTGACAATCGCGGCGGTCCCGTCAGGAGAGCCGTCATCAATAATCAACACATTGTACTCTCCTTCAAGCGAGAATACTTTTCTGACAATCGCTTCAATGTTCTCTTTCTCGTTGTAAGTCGGAATTATGACGACTTTCCTGTCCATAGTATAAAGTTATTATTTAGTTTTCATCATTTCCTTGACCGCAGCCTCAAGTTGCTTGTCTTCGCCCCTGAGGACGGATGCCGGGTCATTGTCAACCTTGATGTCTGGCTCAATCTGTTGGTTCTCAAGATATTTGCCTTCCTTGAGGCCGAATGAACCGACCTGAGGGATTCCAAATACCATACCATTAATCTGGGTCTCCCACCAAACGGCGGTCATAGTGCCCGGAACCGGCATTCCGATCAGTTTGCCTACTCCAAGAGTCCTGTACGTGTACGGGAATCCGCAGGCGTCAGAGTAGTTGTCTTCGCACATAAGCACGCAGGATGGTTTTCTCCATTTGTTGTACGGCTCGCTGCCGATGTACTGTCCCCTTGGCGTAAACCTTATATATTCCTTGCCGCTGAGGAAGGTCGCAAGGTCGTCGTGCAGCCAGCCGCCACCGTTGTGCCTGGTGTCAACAACCGCCGCGTCAGCCGCCCTGTACTTGCCAAGCAGTTTTGAATATACCGTCCTGAAGCTTGGCGAGTCCATTCCCTGGACGTGCGTGTAGCCCACTTTACCGCCTGACATCTTGTCCGTCATTTCCTCTCTCTGCTTCACCCACCTGCGGTACATAAGGGATGATTCTGAATATCCCGGCTCGATGAACAGCTCGACATCCTTCTTTCCTTTCCTCACAACGATGGCAACCTTCTTGCCGGCCTTGTTCCTGAGAAGACCGAACCAGCTCTCGCCAGCCTTTATCGGCTGTCCGTCAATGGATTCGATGATGTCTCCGGCCTTGATTTCTGAATCAGCGAGATTCAACGCACCGCCCGGAAGCACCTCGGCTATCTTCAGTCCATCGCCTTCGTAATCATAGTCATAAATGGCTCCCAGCCAACCCATTGTGAACTTTGAGCGTTGACTGTAGCGTGCTCCGGTGTGGGAGCCGTTCAGCTCTCCAAGCATCTCGGAGAGAAGATCCTGGAAGTCAAAGTTGTTGGCGATGTATGGCATAAACCGCTCGTAGTTCTTCTTGTAACCAGCCCAGTCGATTCCGTGGATCTGTGGATCGTAGAACTTCTCGTTCACCTGCTTCCAGACGTGGCCGAAGATGTAGTCCCTCTCGGCCTTAGGCTTGAACTCATAGTCTCCCGAGAACGAGATTGTGCTCGTCGCTCCGCTGGCGATCGTGATCTTCGTGATAGAGCTTCCTGTGAAAACATAGAGATCCTTGTCGTCGGCTGACGGTACCAATGAACCGTACACTCCCTTCTTGATCACTTTCACGTCACCTTTCTTGATGTCCATCTGGCAGAGGTCATAGCTCTTCTCCAACCTTGTGGTGTAGAATAACTTGGTTCCGTCCTGGGTGAGATAGAAGTCGCCGAGTCTTCCGGAGAAGCGTGTCAGGCGGGCTGTGCGGAACTCCCTGTTCTCCAGGTCAAGAACGAGTTTCTCAGGCTTCTCCGCCTGCTTGACAGAATCTTTCTTTTCCTTCTTCTCGATCTTCTTCTCGGACTTGTCTCCGTCCTCAAGTGCCTTGGCGATCTCAGCGTCCTCCTTGTCCCGGTAGAACTTGGTCATCTCCTTTCCGTCGAAGAACATAATGTAGATGTCGCTCTCGGCTCCCCAGCTTCCGTGGCTGCGGTAACCGTCCTTGTCTGATTCCCAGGCCATCGCCTTGCCTTTGAGCGTCCATTTGAAGTTCCCGTCGGAATAGCCGCTTTGGGTCAGGTTCGTGATCTCGCCGCTCTCTATGTCGATCAACGCGATGTCGGAATTGTTCCATCCGCCGTTGATCTGGTAGTTGCTAAGGAGATATTTGCTGTCCGGGCTCCACTCGAAGCCCTGGTCGCCGTCAGCGTAGGAGTAATTCACGCCTTTAAGCAAAGACTTTTCCTTTCCGTCCTTGGTCGATTTGATGACCAGTTCGGTCCTGTCGCGCAGGAACGCCACCCATTTCCCGTCCGGAGAGACAACGGGCTGGAAGCATGTCTCGCTTTCCGATGTCACAAGCTCTTCCTTGAACTTGGTGGCATAGGTGAACATCTTTTCCTTCTTGTCGGTCAGCGAAGTCTTGTATATTCCCCAATGACCGTTCCTTTCCGATGAATAGTAAAGCTCGCGTCCGTCCTTTGAGAAGCTGACGTTGCGCTCCTGCTCCGGTGTGTTGGTGATTCTCTTCGTGGTCTTGTAGTCGGCGGACGTGACGAAGACATCGCCTCTGATCACGACAGCGATCTCTTTTCCGTCAGGGGACACAGCCATAGAGGACGCTCCGGTCGAGAAGGTGAGATATTCAACATCATTCTCGGTCTCGTCCTTCGCCACGGTGATGTCGAGCTTCTTGGGCTCGCCGCCGTCCGTCATTGTGTAGAGGTCTCCGTTCCAGGAGAAGCAGAGCGTGCCGTTGCCGGCCACGGAAAGGAATCTTACCGGGTTGTCCTTGAAATGTGTCAGCTGCTTAGGCTCTCCAGGATTCCCGGTTGAGGCTTTATAGACGTTCAAAGTCCTGTCAGCCTCCGAAATATAATAATATGTCTTTCCGTCAGCGGCGAAGACCGGATTCCTGTCCTCTCCGATGAATGATGTCAGTTTCGTGAATGTCCCGTCGCCGGTGACCCTGAACCTCTCACCCTGAGCCGAAGCTGGCTTATAGAGCCAGATGTCCCTTGTCACGGATGACTGGTGGTGCTTGCGGAGCGGATCCTCGTAGCCTTTGTAGTCTTCGTAGATGACCTCTCCTGAGTTGTTCACACTCATAGCCATGAGAGGCATTGAGGTTACAAGTTGAGGCCTGCCGGCTTTCTCGTCAACCTGCCAGACCTGCGGGCTGCCCGGGAATCCGCCATAGACGGCGTCCTGCTGGATGTTTGCCTGGAACAGAACCCTGCCGCCGTCAAGCACGCAGAGAGGAGTCTCGTTACCCGGGTAATCTGTCAGTCTTCTCGGAACACCACCCTCGGCGGAAGTGATGAATATGTCCTTGGAGCCAGCCCTGTAGGAAGAGAACACGATCCTCTTCCCGTCCGGAGTCCAGAGGGGATCCGAGTCATAGGCTTGGTTCGTGGTGATCTGGAGTGCCCTTCCGCCGTTGACATCAACCGTGAAGATGTCGCCTTTGTAGCAGAACGCCACTTTCGTTCCGTCTGGGGAGATCGCGCTTTTCCTGAGCCATTTCGGCGTTTCCTGCGCTGTCATTGCCGTGGCTGTCGCCATGACAGCCGCAGCCAGAATCAATGTTCTTCTTAAGGTCATATTCATTGATATTAATTAATATGTGAGCCGCCAGGGCGACTATTTGACAAAAGTATCAATTTTTACCGATATTTTACTATTTTTGTGACTGCGAAAATGCTAAAATTAATATTCTATAAATATTATGAACAGAATCGATTGTTTTGTCCCGTTCGTGAGCGATGAGCAGGTGGCTGTGACCGCCGCGAACCTCCGCGCCGAGTCCGAGGTCGCCAAGGTTGAGTTTCTTGACGCGGCCATATTCAAAAGCACAACCGGCATCAGGAAGATTGCCGAGTCCGCGGCCGCTCCTTTCACAATGATTTACACCAAGACGACTGAACTCAGCTTCGGCCAGTTCGCCCTTGAGCGCTTCCTTTCAATCGCTGAGGATTCCTCCGCCGCCATGGTCTATGCCGACCATTTCAACGAGGTGGACGGCAACCGCGCCTTCGCTCCGGTGATCGACTGCCAGGAGGGCGCGCTCCGCGATGACTTCGATTTCGGCTCTGTGCTGATCTACAGAACCTCCGCGTTGAAGGAAGCCGTCGCCAGAATGGACGTTGACTATGAATATGCCGGCCTCTATGACCTGCGCCTCAAAGTCTCCCAGAGGGGAAGCCTTGTCCACATCAATGAATATCTTTACTACGAGATCGAGACGGACACCCGCAAGTCCGGCGAGAAACTCTTCGACTATGTGGATCCGAAGAACCGTGCTGTCCAGATTGAGATGGAAAAGGCTTGCACACAGCATCTTAAGGATGTCGGAGGTTACCTTGAACCGAAATTCAAGCATATCGAGTTCTCGGATGATTCCTTTGAATATGAGGCCTCTGTCGTCATCCCTTGCAAGAACAGGGTGCGCACGATAGGCGACGCTCTGACTTCCGCGCTGAATCAGAAGACCACTTTCAAATATAACGTGATCGTGGTTGACGACAACTCCACTGACGGAACCGTGGATGTCATCAAGAAGTTCATTGATGACCCTAAGCTCGTCTATATCGCGCAGGACAAGAGTTACCATGCGATCGGTGGCAACTGGAACGCCGCCCTGCACCATCCTAAGTGTGGTAAATTCGCCATCCAGCTGGATTCTGACGATGTTTATTATGATGAGAACACAGTGCAGAAGTTCGTGGACGCTTTCTATGCCCAGAACTGCGCCATGGTTGTCGGTACCTATAGAATGACGAATTTCCAGATGGAGACTCTGCCTCCTGGAATCATCGATCATCGTGAGTGGACTCCGGAGAATGGCCGTAACAACGCTCTGCGCATCAACGGGCTTGGCGCTCCGCGCGGATTCTACGTTCCGATGCTTCGTACGATCAACTTCCCTACGACGAAGTATGGGGAGGACTATGCGGTGGGTCTTCGCGTCTCCAGAGAGTACCAGATAGGCCGAATCTACGATGTTGTCTATAATTGTCGCCGTTGGGACGATAATTCCGACGCTTCGCTCGATATCGACAAAGTAAACGCTAACAACCTGTATAAGGACAGGATACGTACTTGGGAGCTGCAGGCGAGAATAAAAATGAATAAAAAAAGTTAAAAATTTTTCAGAAAAAGTTTGCAGGTTCAAAAATAATGTCTACCTTTGCATTCCCGTTCGGAACGAAACACAAACGATCTGAACAGGAATGCAAACAAGTTCATTGAAAAGACTGAAGGAAGTACAACAAGTACCGAGAACGAAATG
>ERZ1034719.97-NODE-97-length-70605-cov-10.791821_pt1 | contig 70605 bp, 62 predicted proteins | sample MGYA00520703_ERZ1034719 | MGnify/ENA primary metagenome ERZ1034719 (study PRJEB33766, sample SAMN09781716) | gut metagenome | biome: gut microbiome | host: Homo sapiens | place: Madagascar | study: EMG produced TPA metagenomics assembly of the PRJNA485056 data set...
ATAGGCAGCTGCCGGATCCCAAAGAAACAGTCAAATGACTGTTTCTTTTTTTGTTACCGGTTGACTGCGGTTGTGCGGATTTGATGATCCGTATTGACAAATCGCATTGCATTAAATATAATTTTAGTCAGCAAAGTGGATAAAGCTTTAGAAAACGGAGAATATCTATTGAAAAAGAGTTTTAACAAAACAGCGCGAGTAAAAGCAGCATTTAACCCGTATGATCCGGCGTTTAATCCGGTGCAGGACGCAATAACTCTTTGCATTGTTGTTCTGACTTGCCTTGTTCAATGTTTGATTTTGAATGCGTTTTACACGCCGTACCACATGCTGTCCGGCGGAATTACCGGCATTGCGATTCTGCTTGACTACACTGCGAGTATTCCCCGATGGGTCACGCTGGTTGTGCTTAACATTCCGGTGCTTATAATCGGTGCAAAACGTGTGAATGTTAAATTCATTGTTTTCAGCGCAATCGGAACAATATGTTACTCTGTTATGTTTTCGCTGCCTTTCGTGCGCGATTTTACGATTGACTTGGGTGAAAACTCTGAGTTGCTGTCGGTCATTGTCGGTGCGGCGCTTATCGGTGCATCGGGTGTTCCTGTTGTAAAACGCGGCGCAACATTGGGCGGAATGGATATTTTGAACGTTATTCTGAGCCGCCGCCTTTCGGTTCCGATGGGAAACATCTGCATATGCTATAATATTGTGATTATGGCTGCGTTGGGCGTGTTTTTCGGGCTTAAACCCGCACTGCTGAGCCTGATGGCAACATTTGTTTCTTCCGCCGTGCTGAATTACACAATGGCCGGGTTTAATCATACGGTGACTGTGTTTATAATCAGTCAAAAGTGGGATGAAATCGCTCCGCATGTTCTCAACGAGATGAAGCGCGGCGTGACTTTCCTGAACGGAGAGGGGGCATATACGGGTGAACCGCGCAAAATTGTTTATTGCATTGTTCGAACCACCGAAATTGCCGCCCTGAAAGCAATCGTAAAAGCAAACGATCCCAAGGCTCTGTTTTCCGTAATTGAAACCAAGGAAGTCGTCGGGAGAGGTTTCGGAATCATGAATTAACATTGGAAAAAATGAATTAAGGAGAAATTGAATGTACAAGAATATTGACAAGCAGGCAAAGCTCTGCCTTAAGGACCTCGTTGACTATCGCGACGGACAGATTGTGAGCAGAACCCTCGTTCAAAACAATCTTGTCAGCATGACACTGTTTTCTTTCGATAAAGGTGAAGAAATTTCAACACACGCTGCCGGTGGAGACGCTATGGTGACTGTGCTTGAAGGCACGGGACGGTTCACCGTCGGCGGTGATGTTTTCATCCTTACTGAGGGCGAAACTCTCATCATGCCGAAGGACATTCCGCACGCCGTATTTGGCGAGGAGAGGTTCAAGATGCAGCTCATCGTTTCTTTTTGATTGCCTGAAGCTTACTGAGTTCGGCGAAGCGGATTGAATTTTCTTTCCGGCATGAAAGAAGTTTCCCGTGTTGATACTGACGTGCCGAGAACAAAACTGCCGCTGCCGTATTTTTTGCGTATGATGTCGGCAGTTTTTTCAATTTTGAGCTGCCTGTCGGTTTGTTCATAATCGTCAAATAAACAGAGTTGAATCGGCTCATTTGCGGATACAAGACCGCATGCACGTATGCCGAGTGAGCGTATCGGACGTTTCCAATCGTAGCTCTCGCAAAGCAGATTGAACGCTGCATCGCGCAGTTCGATTGAGAGACAACTTGGGCGCGGAAGCCGAACCTGCCGCTCAAACGTTGAAAGAGTGCTGTCGCGAACATGCAGAACAACAACGCCTGCTTTGAGTTTGTGTTTTCTCAGCCTTGCGGCGACGTTTTCGCCGAGTGATTGAAGCATACGGAGCGCATCGCCCGCACAACAGATGTCGTGCGGCGGAGTGCTGCTGTTGCTGATGCTTTTCAGTGCCGTCTCAATTCCGTAATTCTGCACCGGGCTTTCATCGAGTCCGTTGGCATAACGGTAAAGCTCTGCACCGCTGCTGCCGAGCCATGCGCAAAGAAGAGCGGGATCGGTGCGGGCGAGATCGCCTATCGTAAACACGCCGCGCAGATTAAGCCTGTGCATTGTCTCCTTACCGACAAAAAGCAGACTTTCAACCGGAAGCGCAAAGATTTTTTCCTTAAAACCGTTTTTCGTGATGACCGTGGTTGCATCCGGTTTTTTCATATCTGAACCTAATTTGGCAAAAACTTTGCAAAAACTGACCCCGACTGAAGCCGTAAGACCGAGTTCGCGGCGATAGCATTCGCGAATCCTGTCTGCAATTTCGCGGCCGTCTTCGACGGTCGGGGCATAAGTCGTGACGTCAAGCCACGCTTCATCCATTCCGAAAGGCTCGATTTTGTCGCTGAAACGCATGAGAATTTCGCGGCTTTGACGCATGGCTTGCTCGTATTTTTCGAAATGCGCGGGGACAATCGAAAGATTGGGGCATTTTCTAACCGCAGACACGATGGTTTCTGCGGTCTGAATCCCGAAACTCTTTGCAATATTATTTTTTGCAAGAACAATCCCGTGCCGCGCTTCAATATCCCCGCCGACAACAAGAGGAAGCCCTGCAAGCGATGGGCAATCTCGGATTTCAACTCCGGCATAAAAATTATTGATGTCAACATGGAGTATCGTGGCACACATATCGCAACGCCTCTGCAAGCTCGTACTAATCGCCTAATGAGCGACTGAACATATAATAATACTCTTGAACGGAGATGTCAAGAGGCGATTTCTCAATATCAGAGAATTTTTTTAAAAAAATCTCTTGCAATCGGATACGAAATGCATTATAATGCAGGTAAGGAATTACAGGTGCGTTTCACGAGTTGAATCGCGACCGGCTGCGGAGGGAAAAATGAACGGAAATCGTGAATTCGGAAGGAAACTGGCAGAGCTTCGCAAAGCGTGCAAACTCAATCAAACTGAGGTTGCGCAAAAAATCAGCCTTGAATGTGCAACTTTATTTAATCGGGATCCAATAACGAACCGCGCTGTCAGCAAATGGGAGACCGGCGACAGTCTGCCGGATGCACAGCAGTTCATCTCCCTGTGCGGAATTTACGGAGTGTCAGATGTGCACAGGGTTTTTCGCAGCAAAGAGTGCAGCGACGATCCGTTTTACGGTTTGAATCGCGTGGGCATGGAACGCGCGAACGAATATATTTCAATGCTGCGCACGAATCCGAGCTTTTCGCATCAGGCAAAAATCACTCGGATAAGGCGGCAGATACCGCTTTACGATATGCCGGCATCGGCAGGTTCCGGCGTTTTTCTTGACAGCGACTCCTACACACTGATTGATGTTGACGAAAATGTTCCGGAAGCAGCAACCCTTGCTGTCCGCATAAGCGGGGATTCAATGACGCCGCTGTTTAACGACGGACAAATTGTTTACGTGCATCATCAGCAGGAACTTGAAAACGGTGAAATAGGCATTTTTGTTCTTAACGGAGAAGCTTTCTGCAAAAAACTTGATTCCGAATCCGGCAGCGTCAGATTGATTTCACTCAACCCGAAGTATCAGCCGATAAAGATTAAATACTCCTATGAACTGCGGGTTATCGGAAAAGTCGTGGGATAAATACGGTGCGTGTCACGGCAGGTTTGAACCGGCGGAGGGCATCTCAGCGGCGGAACTTATTTGTTTGCATGAATAATTAATATGCTTCGGTCTGAATTTTCTTCAGAAAAAAGTGAGGACGGATGAAACAGATTCTGCGCAAAGCAATTGCTCTTATTCTTGCAGTTACGGCTGTGCTTTTTCCGCTTGCTCAGACGGCAACTTTAATCCGAACAACAGATTCCGCAAAACTTACAAGCTCAATCGAGACAGCCGATACAAACAGTGTTGTTATTAAAGCGGCGATAGAAAAGCATTATGACGGTGACGGTTGGAATTTTGAGCCGCGCACTTCCGACGGCGTTCACATAACGCCTCAAGGCGACGGTATGCACCTGAAAGGACACCCGGACGAGGCGTTCTTTGTGTTCGAAAAAAACGCAGCATTGGAATTCACGGCAGAATTTGATGCCGGCTGGACATATAACAGCAAATATTCATATTTTTTTGGGAATGATTCGGAGGCAGCCGAGGTAAAAAAACTTGCGGATGGCTCGGTGAAATTTACATACAGAGTGAAAAAAGGTGCAAAAATTGCCGTGACGGAACTTACGGCTGCGTGCGTGAATGCAACTGCGGATGCGCTGCCGCGACTGGATATAAGCATCGACTGCGATTTTGAATCCGTAACAAAGGATGAATGGGTCAACGCAAAAATATCGCTGCAACTCGGAACAAAAGTGTTTGCAAGCGGTAATTATAACGGCAGCGGCAAGGTTAAAGGGCGCGGGAACTCGTCATGGGGTTATGATAAGAAGCCGTACTCAATAAAGCTTGACGAAAAGGCTTCACTGCTCGATATTCCGAAAACAAAAAAATATGCAATTGTTGCGAGTTACACCGATTCAACCCTGATGCGGAATTATATTACTTATAAGGCATATCAGGATTTGATTGGTATCGATTATGTTCCGAAATGCGAATTTGTTGATGTTTATCTCAACGGCAAATACAACGGCATATATATTTTGGTTGAAAGAATTTCAATTGAAAAAAACAAAATCAACATTGCAGAAGCGGATGAAGACAATATTACCGGCGGTTATCTGATTGAAAAGAACGTTCACGGAAGAGTGAACTACAAAAAGGATCAGGTGTTCGACTGCCCGTATCAGGCGAACCAGGTGAAGGATTATTTTGTCTTGGAGGAGCCTGAGATTGAAGATACTGAACTGAGGCGTGAGGTGCTGCAATATCTGAACGTCTACATGCAGCGGCTCCATAACTCGGTGATGGGATTCAGCTCGGAACAATATACTGAATACATCGATGAAGATTCATGGGTCGATTTTGTGATAGTTCAGGAAATCAGCAAAAACATAGACGGCAATTTGAAAACAAGCTGTTGGATGTATAAAGAGCGCGACAACAATAAGCTTTACATGACTGCTTTGTGGGATTTTGACCTTGCCTACGGAATCGTGAACTGGAGCAATGCGGATGAGGAACGAAACGATGCAACGGACTGCCCGGGCAGCGGAACATATGAAGACTTTATGATTATTAATTCATCCTGTCCGTGGATAAAAAAACTTTATCAGCAGGATGAATTTCGTGAGCTGTTGACGGAACGATATACCTGTTATCGCACAACGGTGATTGCGGAGCTTCAGGCTCTGATTCCGGAGCAGGCAGCGTATCTTGCAAAAGCCGAAGATGCAAACTATAAATTATGGAAGAAAAATTTCAGCCTTGGCGTTGCAAACCTGCAAACTTGGCTCAACGGAAGACTTGAATGGCTGGATGAAGTTTGGCTTATCGAAAATTGATTTGAAGGAGAAAAGTTTATGACCAAAATTTGTGCTTGTTTGATGATTGCCGCGCTGCTTTTTTGTTGCTTGTTCGCGGCATGCACACCCAAGAACGATGTGAATGAAGCCTTAAAAGATACGTTAAAGATTGAAATTCTCAAAATCGGCAAGGCTGATTGCAGCATTATTACCGACGGAACAACATCCATTGTTGTTGATTGCGGAGAAGAGGATGACGGTGCGGAGATTTCGGCAGCTATGGATGCGCTCGGAATCAGCAGCATTGATTACCTAATTATTACGCATTATGATAAAGACCATATCGGAGGTGCGCCGACTCTTCTGAAAAAATATAAAGTTTCGAAGCTTTTTGAGCCGGATTATACTCCGGTCGACACAACGGCATATGCTTATGTGTCATACAGAAATGCATTGACGGAAGCTGAAGCCAACGGAAAATGCGGAAGCGCAGAAGCTGTATCCGACTCGGTTGATTTGACCGTTTCCGACATAAAGCTGAACATCGTGGGCACGTTCGGTAAAGATTATGCAAAAAACCAAGACAATAACGATTCGTTGGTCGTGAGTCTCGAACATCTCGGAAACAGCTTTCTTTTTGCGGGCGATATTGAAAAGCAGCGTATTGCCGATATGCTTTCACAGGGAAGGGTACAACCTTGTGATTTTTTGAAAGTGCCGCATCACGGAGTTTATAACTCAAAGCTTGAAGACTATTTTTCAAAAGTTAACATGAAATATGCAGTCATAACGTGTTCCGATAAGAATCCTGCGGAACAAAAGACTTTGGATCTTTTGACGGCAAAGGGGTGTCGGACCTTTTTGACTTCGAACGGCACGGTGCATATTCGCAGCACAAAGAGCGGAATCGACATTACACAATAAGACTTTGCTTGTTTTCGATGACTATCCGATGGAGCGGCAGCAGATTCCGCAGGTGATGTCGCGTTTCAGCGCAGCTTTGTTTCGCACCTGCAAACAGGTTCCCTGTTTTGCCGAGGGCACGTTTGACAAGGACAAGCTTTATAACGATGAATTGGGCTGACTCTGTCGGATAACAGCGGATACGGAAAACCGAGCGTACAGCCGCATCGTAAAAGCTTGCCAGTTCGGCATTGCTATGCTATACTATAATTGCAGTAAAGGCTGCATGATTTTCCCGAAAGCCTGCGTAAGCAGTGCATAAGCGGGATGTACGGAGGACGATTCGGATTATGCCGAAAAGAAAAAAACTTACAGATGCGGACGTTAAAAAAGTAGAATCCGTCATCTTGTCTGACACTGATGTTGAAAAAGCGGATCGCAGCAAGTACGGTGTTGCACGCAGATCCATTTGGTATATATTGCGCTTTGTTCTTATTGCGTCAGTTGTTGTAACGCTTTGTTACGCTGCGCTTATGGAGGCAATGTATGTCAGCAATATATATATTATTGTGACCGAAGGAATGGAGATGCGCGCCGACTGCATTCTCGGGAACAAATCAAAAGCCGAGTTGACAGAGCATTTTACCGAAAGCTGGCTTCAGGAAGATGAAGCGGTGAACGGAAACAAGTATTCGCTCTATCGAGTGGATTCATATGATCACAGGCTGGAAATTGAAAAGTTCCGGGTTTGGCCGTGGTCAAAAGAGGCAACGCTGCAGGTCGTTGAGCGTGTTCCGAACATTCAGGCAACTCCTTACAGCAGCGATACAACCGACCCGGTTCCAAGCTGGGTTGCGTGCCGCTACGAAATCACTGTCGATAAGTTTGACGGGCGATGGTACATTACAAGGCTTACCGTTGTTGATGTCGATCCGCCGGAGGAGCCTCATGCAACACCGGACTATTCCAAACTTGAGACGGATATTCCGCACTATTGATTCTGTGCCGCCGCGATATTTTGAACGGCGCATTGTGAACGATGACTTGGGCGGCGCGCTTTGCGCTGCTCTTTTGATTTGGCGGAATGAATTTTGAAGTGCGGCTTGAACATGAAGAGTAATTTATCATGTTTATTCCGAAAAAGAGGCAGAGGATGAGATGATAAGAATACTGGTTGTTGAGGATGACAGAGATATTTCGGCTTTGATACAGCTCGCGCTGAAAAATGCAGGGTATGACGTTTTTGCCGCTTTTGATGGGCAGGAGGGTGCAAATCTGCTGGAAACGCAAAAATTTGAGCTTTGCCTGCTGGACATTATGATGCCGCAGATCAGCGGATACGAATTGTTTTCATATATTAATGAGTATTCAATACCGGTGATATTCATAACCGCGCGCGGGGAACTGGACGACAAGCGGAAGGCATTTCGCATGGGTGCGGATGACTACATTGTTAAACCGTTCGAAATTGAGGAACTGCTTCTGAGAACCGAAAACATTTTGCGGCTGCACGGCTACAAAAACAACCTGCTTCGCGTCGGGGATGTTGAACTCGATGCGGAAGCACATATTGTCAGAAAAGCGGGAAGAGAAATAACATTGACGCCTAAAGAATTTGAGCTGCTGCATTTTCTCCTGCGGAATAAGGGTGTTGCTCTTTCGCGCTTTGCGCTTTACGAGCGCGTGTGGAATGACGGGGAAAGCGGCGATACACGAACACTGGATATTCACATAACACGGCTTCGAAAAAAACTCGGACTCGAAAATGAGATAGCAACGGTACATAAGCTTGGATACATCATTCGGGAGAAAACATGAGTCTTTCAAAAAAAGTTATTATAATAATAACTCTTGTTGTATTCGCCGCTTTTTCGGCGGGCGGAACGGTTCTGCTTGCAACCAACAGCAGAGCGGCTCTTGCGGAATCCGTTGCACAGAATTCAAGGCGGAAGCAAATGAGCTGCTATGCACTTGAAAGCAAACTGCTTGCCGACAGGCTGAACGGAAGAAAAACGGATAAAACCGAGCTTGCGCGGTACGCTGATAAGATGGTTGCGTATGCAACGGGAGAAGAAATTGAAATTATCGATTCAAACGGGCAGGTTATTTTTTCAAACCTTAAGGGAGATGCGCCGGTTCTTCGGCAAAACTCATATTCCGTTGAAAAAAATGAAAATGGGTATTTCAATTGTTTCAATGCAACGCTGAGTTCGTACGGAACGGAATTAAACATTATCATGCGATATGATATTTCGTATGTGTTTGTCGAAAGAAAACGCCAATACATTGCATTTTTGCTGATTGAATCGGCTGTTTTGCTCTGCTCCGGGCTTGCTGCCTTCTTCATAACAAGGCGGATAACAAGGCCTTTGGAGCGGTTGGCTCAAACGGCAAACCGAATCAGCGGGGGAGAGTATTCGCTTCGTACACGGATTGATTCCGGGGATGAAATCGGCTCACTGAGCAAAAGTTTTGATGCAATGGTTGCCGAGCTTGAGCAGCAGCTTGAAAACAGGACGGCTTTTGTTGCCGATTTCTCGCACGAGCTTAAAACGCCGATGACCTCCGTTATCGGGTATGCGGATATTTTGAGAACGCATGTCCTTGATGAGCATGACAAATTCATGTATGCGGACAGAATTTTTAAAAACGCAAAGCGAATGGAAAACCTTTCGGTAAAAATGCTGCGAATGCTGAAGCTTTCTCAAACGGAACCGACACTTGAGCCCGTTGAGTCGGAACTCATTGAGCGCGGAATCCGGCAGATGTTTGAAAACGGAGAAAATTTGGATATCAACAGTGAAAAAGGAATAAAGATACTTTGCGATTACAATCTGCTGCTGACCCTGCTGCGCAATCTGATTGAAAATGCGTTCAGGTTTTCTGACGGGCAAAAAGTAATTGTGAAAATCGAAAGAAGCGGTAACTGCTGCCGCTTCGGCGTTGCGGACAGCGGAAGGGGCATGACTCAAGAAGAAATTCGCCGCGCTGCCGAGCCTTTTTATAAGGCGGACAAATCCAGAAGCGCAGCGGGTTACGGAATCGGATTATCCATTTGCAAAAGCATATGCACGCTTTTTAAAACAGAGTTGAAATTTGAAAGCGAACTCGGCAGGGGAACCTGCGTTTCGTTTGATTTGGAGGTGACTGAATGAAGAAGCATGCGTTGCGGCTTTTGGCAGCATTGCTTGCCGCAGCGGCTGTTGCGGGACTTGCTGCGGCACCGATAATCTATTTTAAAATATCGGATAAATTGCTCCTGAACAGGGAATTTACAATGGATGAACTGCCTCAAATTGCAATCGGGAGCAGTGAGATCGAATTCTTGAAAGGTGCGGAAGAATATCTTTGCGGCACAGCCTACGAAACGACAGCGGAAGAGTGCGGCGTGGAGGAAATGATCTCGGCACTGGACGATTTTCTTTCTGCCATGCCGTTTTTGGAAGAAACGAAAATTGCAGTCATGTGCTCTTTGAACGAAGCCTCATATTGCGATGCATACGGAACCGAACACGTGAAAACATACACCTGCTATAATAAAGATTATGTGATGCCCGCACAGGAGGTCGTTGCAGCCGTTGAGGACGGGACTCAAAAAGTGGTTGCGTTCAGCATTCGGTTCAGCGCAGAAATATCGATTGCGGATTCGGAAAGCGAACGCCTGAAATTCATGGAAAAATACCTTGAATACAGCACGCTGGATGTACTGCCGGACTGGAAATACAACGGCTCACGCTATTATTCCGAAACGGTCGGGTTGTTCCTCAATGTTGTGCTTGACGATGAGAACAAAATAATATATATCGGCTTGGAGCGCTGACGGAAACATTTCGGAAATAATCGGGGTATACACTCTTTGCAGAACTTAAGCAGTCACTGATTAAATCGGAGAGGCGAACGGAATTTTCGTGTACGGTCAGTGATTAAGTAAACGAGGGAGTGTGCTGAAATGAAAAGATTTGTTCTGTTATTGACAGCGGCGGTAATGCTCGCTGCCGTATGTTTTTCGGGCTGCAAAGGCGCAGTCGGAATTGATTCCGGGCGAACAAAAGACCCGATACGGTTTACTGCCGAACCGACGCAGGCGGTTTTACCGACGGATTTGGTTTTGCCGACAAGCGTGCCCGAATCGCTTTCGGTGAATGAGAACGAGCAAAAAGCAAGCAGTTTTGTGCTTGATGTTACCCTTTCAACGGATGAGCATATGCTCACGGTTGAACAAACGACGGATTATCTAAACCCGGCGGGAAAAAATCTTTCGGAAATATACTTCAACATCTATCCCGAAGCATTCAGTGCGGACGGGGGCGGTGCAGCTGTTCAAAGCATAAAGCTGAACGGCAGTGAGTCACAGCTTGAAAACGTTAAAGGGACCGTGTTCAAGGCTGTTCTTGCCTCGCCGTTGGCCGCGGACGAACGCTGCAGGATAGAAATTCGATACAGCGTTCGGATTCCGAACATAAAGAATCGCTTCGGTTGGCAGGAAAACATTTTCAACTTGGGCAATTTTGTAATCACACCCGCCGTGTATGAAAACGGAGCCTATGCAGTTGAACCGTATGTTGATATCGGCGACGCGTTTTATACGGACATTGCAAACTACAGTGTCCGGATAAATGTTCCTGAGGGATACAAGATTGCTGCAACGGGTGAGCTCGGAGCGGACGGCATGTATCACGCAAAAAACGTACGCGATTTTGCATTCTGTGCAAGCGACAGATTCGAAACACTGGCAAAAGACACGGGAAACACGAAAATAACCGTATACTATGATTCCGCGCTTCCGAAAACGGCGAACAGGGTGCTTGATGTTGCAGCGAAATCGCTCGCTCTCTACGGGGAAAAGTTCGGAGAGTATCCCTACAGCACGCTCAGTGTTGTTCTTAACGGGCTGACCGGCGGGGTGAACGGAATGGAATACCCAACTCTTGTTATGATAGCGCCGGAGATTTCGCTTGATGATTTTGAGAAAATGGGTCTGGATTTTAAAACGGACGAATCGGCCGCCGCAACGGTTTACTCAATGGATCATTCCGTTTGTCATGAGGTTGCGCACCAATGGTTTTACGGTATTGTCGGCAATGACCAAGTGAAAGAAGCGTGGCTTGATGAGGGCTTTTGCCGATTTTGCGAATTTGTTTACGATGAAGCATATCCGCCGGAGTTCACCGCTGATATAAGCGGCTTCAAAACGGAGATGAGACTTAAGCTGAGCGCTGCACGTGTTGCGGGAATCGGGCGTGATGCGAACATGAGTTATGCGGACGATACAACGGACCTGACAAAGTCGCTGTATTATTGGAATGATGAGGATCCGATGGGTTATTCCGATATTTATGATAAAGGAGCGGGACTCTTGTATGCAATTTACGGAAAGCTGGGCAGCAAAGCGTTCTTTGATGCGGTAAAAGGTTATGTCATAAAGTTTAAGTATGATTTTGTGACAACTGAAAAGTTTAAAGAGTATTGGCACAGCATGGCGGATGTCGGCGAAATCATCGATGCATATCTTTCCGTGCCCGCGCAGAGCGCGCCGAATGCGGAATAAAGGACACGAACGTCCGAACAGTGAACGATATGCAGCCGGAAGCTGCGCAGCGAACCCGTACCCGCTTGAATCAAATCGAGTGGGTTTATTCGGAACACTGCGCAGCTTTCGGTTGTTTAATTATCGGAACGGGATTTATCCGAAAAAACTCAAATTAAATTCAGCAAAGTCCGTCAAAAAGCACGGGAATCATTTTTTGAAATTCGTGCAGCAGCGGAATGCTTATTTCGCGCATGGCGGGGTGTGCGGCGGGCGCACAGCGCAAACGGAAAAAGTGCCGCCATTCGCGCAGATTCATCGTGCAGATGAACTCCGTTTTAAGGCTGTTCGGAAGCACGCTCCGCGCATCCTCGGGCTTTGCGCCGCAGTTCAGCATTTCGAAATACGCCGTTTCCGCCTGCTGCATGGAGCTTTTCCAAATATCAAAGAGCTTTGAACCCTCTTCGGCGAAATAAGGACGGATAAATGTCAGCTCGCTGCCGAATTTTGATTTTTGATAATTGCAATATCGGGTGCTTTCCTGAGAAAAACTGGCAATCCTGTGCCGAACCCACTCGTGAGAAACTCCGCGGTCGCAAATTATGCGAACGCTCACGCTGAAATGCTCGATCGGGCTTTCATGCCCGCGTTCAAGCATCATGCGGATAAGCCGCTCGGCGGATTCGTCCGATATTGCATCCTCGGATTTATAGCAGACTCGTCCGCAAAGTTCAAGGTGCCGCAGCACTTCATGCCCGTTCGGGCGGTTGATGATTTCAAAAGACGGGTTAATTATCCTCATTTGTGTACCTCATGCGAAAACTAACATAACAGGAAGAATAATCAGTTATATCGATTGTATTGCGTGCGCACGGGTTCCCCGTTCGCACCGCGGGAAACGACCTCTGCAATGCCTGCATTTTTTATCAGTCGGCTGCAAATAACACAGGGCGCAGGTGCAGCAAGCTCACCGTTGGAATCAAATCCCGCAAGATAAAGCACCGAACCAAGCATTTCATGGCGTGCGGCAGAAATTATTGCGTTTTGCTCGGCGTGTACGGCAACGCATTTTTCGTATTGTTCACCGTGGGGAATGTTGTTGGCTTCGCGCCAGCATTCGCCCGTATCACAGCAGTTAGGTTCGCCGCGTGCCGCGCCGTTGTATCCTGTGGAAATTATCTCATCGTTTTTAATTATCACGGCTCCGTACTGACGACGAAGACAGGTGGATCGTCTTGCAACGGCTGCCGCGATCGAAAGGTAATATTCGTCTTTGCTTATACGCTTATCCATTATAAATTCTCCTTTGCTGCTTTCAAACCGCTGCTCAAAACTTTTCGCACAGAGATCGTTTTGAAAAACGGGAGTGAATCCGCTTTTGACTTTATGCGCCAAATACATTACTTTAGTTTAACATTTCGAGACCGACTTGGCAAGAAAAAATTCGAGATGCAGCAAAAGGGGGCAGCAAAAGGGAAATGTTTACGGCATTCACGGAAAACAGCGGATTTTTTGCCTTGATTATGCTATAATAAAGCGAAACAGGCGGCACACCGGAAAGCAAATCCGAAGGAAGATGCGGCACGAGAAGGGAGATTCGGAATGATAAGAAGAATTGTTGTTATTGATGAGGAAAAATGCAGCGGCTGCGGCAAATGCGCGGAGGCATGTCATGAAAACGCAATCGGAATGATTGACGGAAAAGCAAGGCTTTTGCGTGATGATTACTGTGACGGACTCGGAGACTGCCTGCCCGCCTGTCCTGCGGGAGCGATAAGCTTTGTTGAACGCGAAGCGGTTCCGTATGATGAAGCGGCTGTTCGCGAAAATCAAATGCGTTTAAAAATGCTTGCGGACAAACGGACGGAAACGGCGCATAACTCGATTGCGGCACCCTGCGGTTGTCCGGGGACGGCGGCGCGCACATTGAAGACCGGCGGAAAAAGAACGCCCGTGTTTGCATTCGGAACAAGGTCCGAACGGACGGAAGAAGAATCGAAACGAGCGGAAGAATCGAATTCATGCCTTGGCCAATGGCCGGTGCAGATAAAGCTTGCGCCCGTTCGTGCGGCTTTTTTTGATGATTCGGAGCTGCTGATCGCCGCGGACTGCACTGCATATGCGTTTGCGGACTTTCATGAGAGGTTCATGCGCGGCAGAATAACTCTTATCGGCTGTCCGAAATTGGATTCAGTTGACTATTCCGAAAAGTTGACTGAAATAATCCGCAATAACGAAATAAAGAGCATAACGGTTGCAAGGATGGAAGTTCCCTGCTGCGGGGGCATTGAACTTGCCGTCAAAAAAGCAGCTGCGGCAGCGGGAAAGTCTTTGCCCGTTGAAGTGTTCACGATTTCAACACGCGGATGCATATTGTAAAATTGCCGATAAAGCGAGCAATGAATGATTTTCTGTAAAGGAGCCGCAACGACAAAAATGCAGATTGAAAGAAATGACAGGGAAACAACGGTCGTCGAAGCAATGCTCAAAGTCCCCTGTGCGGGGGAGCTTTTGGGAGCGGCTGTCGGGCTTGTTCGCGCGGCGGATTCGAATTCACGCACGGATGAAGGAACTTTCGCTTTGCTGATAAAGGCTTTTTCACTGCTGAAACAGTTTGCCGAGGCGGTTTGTTCGGCGGATACGGTCGGCGAAACCGAGGCGGAGATGACGCAGGCAGAATTGCTGAAATCAAAACTTCCCGAGGCTGTTGAAAAAATCCATGCCGAGAAGCACAGGCTTGTTCCGGATTGCAGCAGCTGCGCCGCACCGTGCGGACGAACGGAGGATTATGATGTTCGCCGCATAATCGATGCGCCGCCGGAAATTCGCACGGCAAAACTTTGCCTTGTCCAAAGCCTTTTGAACACCGCAGTCGGGCGGCCGTTCGGTGATGAAAACACGTTTATGTGCATTGCACGCGGACTTTTCATGCTCGGCGAGGATTGCACGGCGGAAGAGTTGAACGGGGCGGCGGGGGAGATTGAGAACCTGCGGAAGGTTTCGGCTTAAATTGGTTTTTTCATCACCGTATTTTTAAAAACAGACGGCAGAAAGCTTCCCGCTGCGGAGCTTGCTGCCGTTTTTGTCGGTTGGAAATAAACGTTTTTTTGAAAATGCGGTTGACGGAACAGCTGTAAAAGGAACCGTTGCGGCAAATATGATTACCGACTGTTCGCACAAGCGGCACAAAGGCCGAAAGTAAGCAAACGCTGTTCCGAAAAATGCAATTCATTCACGGCGTATCCCGAGCCAGAACCAACTGCCGCTGTTTGAACGAACGCGGCGAAGGTTTCCGCAAAGACCTGCGGGAGGGCGGCGGCTTGCACTCGGCACGGCGACGATGCCGTACATTACGCCGCGAACGCGAGCTTTGCCGAACAGACGGCGGTCGTTTTGGCGTTTTTTCCAATACGAGTTGGGAAAAAGCTGCGGGAACGGGTTTTCGGCCGCGCTTTCGTCCGAGCGGGCGCAGCTTTCGCAAAGGGCACCGATATCCGCATCAAAATCGGAACGGTGAACGGCAGGATTCGAATTCTCGGCGGGATTGCCGTTTGCTGCGGAAATTCCGCTTCCCGCAAACAATTCTTTCGCTTTGCCGAGGATTCCTTCCGTAACGGGAGATTTTGCGGACTGCAAGCCGTTTGGCGGCAGGGCAGAGTTCGGAGCGATCGCTTTTTTTTCACTTGGGCGCATGTCACGCCTCTTTTGCCCCGATTTCCCCGGTTCTGTGCCGCCCGCCCTTCCGCTAACGGCGGCGGAAAGGTGTTTGCTGTTTTCGGCTGAATGTCCCGAAATTTGCAAATCGGCTGTGCATTGAGTGCTGTCGTGCCGGTTCCTTTGCATTGCATTTCGCTCTTTCGAGAAGGCTGCTGCACGAATCCGTGCCTTAACGGCCTGCAAATCATGCCGCACCGCACCGATGCTGCCTTCCGCGATAAAATCTCCGAAGGAGTTTGCAATTACGGCGGCACGAACGCATGAAAACAAGGCTGTGCCGCTGAACTCACCGGAGTCATCGGAAAACCGAAATGATGCAAAATCTTCTCTGTCAATAAGATAAACGGTAAATCCGCCGTGCGGGGGTTTTTCACGAAGTTTCAGTACAAAGCGGGTGCTTTTGCCAACTGTTGTCAGTCGAATCGATCCGCTTAAACTTCCGCGTAATGTGATGAATCCTACCATATCGCCGCCCTCCCTTCTGCAAGAATATGCTGTGGGCACGCAAAAGTTGCAAAACTGCGAAAAATTTAAAACCGGCACACACAAGAGCACGTTAAAAACTTATATATGAAACAAGGTGCTCGCAGGGGGTGTTTGCCCTTGTTCATTTCGGTATAGGTATGCTATAATACCATTGGAGGAGTTTGGCTTTGTTATATGAGCTTATAAAACCTTATAGTTCCGTTTCGCTCATCGGCATGTGCAAAAATGCGGGAAAAACAACGGTGCTTAATCGATTGATAAAGGACTGCCGCAGGATGGACGAGAGCATTGCGCTGACATCCATCGGAAGGGACGGGGAGCGAAGCGACCTTGTGACGAACACGAAAAAGCCCGAAATTTTCGTTTACGACGGCACGATTATTGCAACAGCCGAAAAGCTGCTTTTTGCGGGCGGAAATTTGTCCGATTCCGGAAATGATGCGCAAAAGAACGGCATGAACAGCGGTATTTCCCGGGAAATACTGGACACAACAGGAATGCCGACGCCTATGGGAGAGGTCATTATCCTTCGTGCATGCAGTGACGGTTTTATTCAGCTTGCGGGTCCGTCCATGACGGCGCAGCTTGCGCGGCTTAAAAAACGCATGTTTGAGCTCGGCGCGGCAAAAGTCATTATCGACGGTGCGCTGAGCCGAAAATCGCTTGCAATGCCGGCTGTCAGTGATGCGGCAATATTGTGCTCGGGCGCAAGCTATTCCCCGGATATTCGAAAAACTGTTGAAGACACATGCTTTTCGGCGGAGCTTATGATGCTTCCGCAAACGGAGCGGACGGAATATGTGCATCAATGCAAACAAAAATACGGCGTGTTTTTCGGCAGCGGAACCCATGGCGGTGAGCAAACGGAGTTTTCGGAGCTTTCCCGCGCGGCGGAACTTGTTCGAAAAGGCGGCGCAGAGGCTGTTTTGATGCGCGGCGGGGTGCCTGATTCGGCGGCAAATGCGCTTATTGCGGCGGGACGTGCGCTGAACGGACTTGAGATTATTTGCGAGGACGGCAGCAGGCTGCTGCTTTCGCATAAAAATTATGAAAAACTTGTTCGTGCAGGTGCAAGATTTACCGTTATGAACAAAACGCGGCTGCTTGCGGTGACGGTCAACCCGTTTTCCGCAAAAGGCAGTCATTACAACAAAACGGAGTTTTACGATGCCATGTGCAGCGGTCTCGGCGGACGCGTGCCGGTGCTTGATGTTGTGAGCGAATTCGGCTGCGAGGCAGCGGAGTAAACCCGTGCGCGTAAAATCGATACTTCTGCGCTTTCGCGAATAAATTATAAAAAACCAATTGACATTATAAGACTATGCTTGACAAACAACAGCAGGCAGCGATAGGATTTGCCTACATAATTGAAAATTTGCAGACTTGTTCCCCCTTCGGAGAGGAGCTTGCGCGGCATACCCATGCGTATCCGTGTGAAGAGAATGCGCGGCTTTGCCGCGAACTGGAAAACGTTCGCCTGCTTGCGGAAACGATCCGCAGCGATGCCGCAAGGGAGGCACTGTCCGCCGCCGAGCGTGCGCTCATGCAGCTTAAAGATGTTCGCCGTTCGGTCGTGCGAAGCCGCGAAATGACGCTTACAGACGTTGAATTCTTCGAAATTAAACGTTTTTTGATAAAGCTTGATGCGCTTGCGGAGGCATTTTCAAAGATTCCCTGCGGCGAAAGGCTGAATGAAATCGATATTCACCCTCTGCCGCATGCGCTTTCAATAGTCGATCCGGACGGAATGCGCGCAATGACTTTTCGCGTGAGCGACAGCGCATCCGCGGAGCTTGCGAAAATTCGGCGCGAGCGCAAACGGGTTGATGCCGAACTGCGCCGAGATCCTGTCGAGGGGCGGGATGCGCTTGAAGCGGAAAGAACTCTGCTTGCCGCAAGGGAGGAGAGCGAAGAACTGCGCATTCGCACGGAGATGACAAGAGCTTTTGCTGCACATTCTCACGAGGCGGAGCAGGTGATTAAAAGCATTGCAAGGTTCGATTTTGCGCTTGCAAAAGCAAGGCTTATGTGCAGCAGGGGCGGCAGCATTCCGAAAGTTTATGCAAACGGGCAGCGGGTTCTTCTTAACGAAATGATTAACCCGCAGACAGCCGATGCACTGCACTCGTTGGGGCGAAAGTTTACTCCGGTCAGCATCGAGCTTTTATCCGGCTCAACCGTTATCACGGGCGCAAACATGGGCGGAAAATCCGTTGCGGTCAAAACGCTTGCGCTGAACGTGCTGCTTGCGCTGTGCGGTTTCCCCGTTTTTTGCGGGGAAGCAGAATTGCCGCATTTTGCCGGCATACACTTGCTCTGTGAGGATATGGAGGACAGCTTGGGCGGACTTTCGAGTTTCGGCGGGGAGATGATTCATTTTGACGGCATTCTTTCCGAAATAAAAACCGAAAGCACCGCACTCGTTCTGCTTGATGAGTTTGCGCGCGGAACGAACCCGCACGAAGGTGCGGCGCTTGTGCGGGCGGCAGTGAAGTATTTCAACAATCGACGCGGCTGTTTTGCGCTGATAACAACGCATTTCGATGATGTTGCGTGCTGTGCGCCCATGCATTATCAGGTCATCGGACTCAAAAACGTTGAACCTGCCGTGCTCGATGCAGCATTGGCGGGAAACGATGCTTCAAGGGCTTCCGTGCTGCCTAAGCTCATGGACTACGGCTTGTATCGCGTTGCAAGCGATGTGAATCCGCCGCGTGATGCGCTGGCGATTTGCAGAGCAATGCGTGTTTCCGATGAGTTCATGCGCTGTGTAAATGCGGAGGAAACAAAACAGTGAACCCCGTGCCGCGAAGAGACGGAACGAATGCGGCATTAAAAATAAAAATTAAAATGGCTGAAAGGCAGAATACAGGAGGATTTACAATATGAAATCAGGAAACAAAAAACACAATGTGCGCATTGCGGCTCTTATCGCGGCAGTGCTTGCGCTCTGTCTTGCGCTGACAGGCTGCATGATGGGCAGCGGCAAACAGCCGAGTATCAATGCAGAGGACGATTCAACCGTTGCATATGCCGACAGGCAGCTTACCTTTGCGCAAAATGTGCAGTCGATTCAGGTGAACGTCAACACAGCGGTCGGATTCTTCTGCTATGAAGACAATATGTATAAAATTTTGACCGATAAGACCGACAGCGGTTCCGATGCTTTGGATACAGACGCATCGGATGCGACAGACGCACCGAATGTGACAGCCGCACCGGATGTGACAACTGCTCCGGACGCACCGAAAGCTGACACGGCCGAAGACAACACGGTTAAATATACCGTTGAGCTTTTTGAAAAGGATAAGGACGGAAACCTTTCGGAAACGCCGGCATCTTCAGATAAATTCACTTATGAAATCAACGAAAAAAACGGCTATCTGTTTGTGAAATCCTCCGTTCTCGGCGAGATTCGCATTAATGCATCCTGCGCCAACGGCAGCGAATTGAAAGAGACTGTAAAGCTCAATGTCAACCGCCAATCGGTGAGCCTTTTCGACATTGTGATGTTCGTTATCGGTCTGTATCTGCTCTATTCCGCAATTTCCGGCCGCGGCAGAATCTTTGATGCCGAGTTTGTAAAAGAGGGCATGGAAGCAAAACACAAAAAGGCAATGCGCATAAGCTGCCTTGCAGCGGCTGTCATCATGATTGCGGCGGGCGTTGTTTCCGCTTTGGACGGTTTCGGCAAGCTGCAAACGGTCAGCATGATTCTGTTCGGTTTGCTCTGCGCCGTGTTTGTTGCGGCGATCATCTGGACGGGCAAATACGTTGACAAGAACGCAAAACGCGAAGCTCAGCAGCAGCCGGGAGGCGGCACGCCCCGCGCACCCAAGGCGGCGTTCGAGTTTGACGATGATGAACCCACAATAGACGACGTTAAGAAATAATCAGCGGAATAGCTCCGCAACCGATTGAACTTTGACTGAAGGCTGAATCCGGCGGAGCTTTTTGCGGAAGTCCTGCGGATATAAATACAAAAAACTTGAATTAAGTGAGGCAAGCAATGGAAAACAACGAGAACATCACTCTTTCGGAAGAAACGGCAGCTCCCTGCGGTGCAGACACGAAGCGCAGCTTCGGAAACATCGTGAAGCATTATGCGGACAGGTACTTCATTAAGGCTCTCGGAGCAATGGCAAAGGGTCTTTTCGCCTCTCTGCTCATCGGCACGATAATTGCGCAATTTGCGCGTATTCCCGCACTTTCGGGCATTCTTGATCCGATTGTGAAGGTTGCACAGAACGGCTTTGTTGTCGGCGGTGCGATCGGCGCGGCGATTGCTGTCGGGCTTGGTGCGAAAGCTCTGACACTCTGCGCTGCGGTCGTTGCCGGAGCGATAGGTTATACAAGCGGCGCAGGCGGCGCGGGTCCTATCGGGGCTTATATTGCTGCCGTTATCGGAATCGAAATCGGAAGGCTTGTTGAAGGCAAAACAAAGGTTGATATTCTTCTTGTTCCCATTGCGGTGCTGCTGACGGGCGGCGTTGTGGGCGTGCTTCTCGGGGCACCGCTCGGCGCATTTATGAAGTGGCTCGGTTACATAATCGGCAAAGCAACCTATCTGAACCCGATTCCGATGGGCATCATAGTTTCCGTTGTTATGGGCATCATTCTGACGGCTCCGATTTCAAGTGCCGCAATTGCTTCCATGATATTTGTAACGGCAAATGCCGCACCGGATGTTAAAACCGGGCTTATGCTTGCAGCGGGTGCCGCAACGATCGGCTGCTCATGCCAGATGGTCGGTTTTGCGGTTTCAAGCTTCCGCGAAAACCGTTGGGGCGGCATTGTTTCTCAGGGACTCGGCACATCAATGCTTCAGGTGCCGAATATATTGCGTCATCCTGCAATCCTTGTTCCGCCGACGCTTGCAAGCGCGATCCTCGGGCCGTTCGGAACAACGGTGTTCCAAATGCTGAACGAGGGCATTTCGGGCGGCATGGGTACCTGCGGATTTGTGGGTCAGATAGGAACATTTACGACAATGCTTCAAAATGGCAGCGAGTGGTGGTCGATACTGCTTCGCGTGCTGCTGCTGCATATTGCTGCTCCCGCTGCGCTTTCTCTGCTTTTCAGCGAAATAATGCGCAGGCTCGGGTGGATAAAACAGAACGATATGCTGCTTGACTGAGCTGTGCGGCAGCGAAACGTTTTTAAGTTTTTCTTGAAAGGAAATGAAGAACATGGAAAAATTCTATTTATATAACACTCTCACAAAGCGTGTGGACGAGTTTGTGCCGCGTGAGGCGGGCAAGGTCAGCATGTACACCTGCGGCCCGACCGTTTATCGTTTTGCGCATATCGGCAACCTCCGCTCCTATATCATGGAGGATGTGCTCGAAAAATTCCTGCGCTATATCGGCTATGATGTGAAGCGTGTGATGAACATAACGGACGTGGGGCATCTGTCAAGCGACGGTGACACCGGCGAAGACAAGATGGTCTCCGGTGCGAAGCGCGAGGGCAAAACCGTTATGGAGCTTGCAAAATTCTATGAGAATGCGTTCTTTGACGATTGCCGCAAACTGAACATCAAAACTCCCGATGTTGTCGAACCTGCGACGAACTGCATTGCCGAATACATAAAACTTATCGAAAAGCTGTTTGAGAACGGCTATGCATACGAAGCGGGCGGAAATATCTATTTTGACACCTCCAAACTCAAGGATTATTATCAGCTCACGGGGCATTCGTCGGATGACTTGCTTGTGGGTGTGCGCAGCGATGTTGAAGAGGACGGAAACAAGCGCAACAAGTCAGACTTTGTGCTTTGGTTCACAAAATCCAAATTCGATTCTCAGGAATTGAAATGGGACAGCCCGTGGGGCGTCGGCTATCCCGGCTGGCATATCGAGTGCTCTGCAATCAGCATGAAGCATCTCGGCGAGTATCTCGACCTGCATTGCGGCGGTGTGGACAATATTTTCCCGCATCACACAAACGAAATTGCGCAGAGTGAAGCGGCCGTCGGGCATCCGTGGTGCAGCCACTGGTTCCATGTTCAGCACCTGAATGACCGTGAGGGCAAAATGAGCAAGTCGAAGGGCAATATCCTGACGGTTTCCGTTTTGCAGGAAAAGGGTTACGACCCTCTTGTATACAGAATGTTCTGCCTGCAAAGCCACTACAGAAAGCCGCTTGAATTCAGCTACGATACGCTGGATAATTCAAAAGCTGCTTACGAAAGGCTGCTCAACCGCATTGCGGGCATACCTCAAGAGGGCGAAACGAATGCGGCACAGTTTGAAGATTACCGCCGCCGCTTTATCGAAAAAGTGGGCAACGATTTGAACACTTCACTCGGTCTGACGGTGCTTTACGATCTTCTGAAGGATTCGGATGTGAACGGCGCGACAAAACGTGCAATTATTGCGGATTTTGACAGGGTGCTTTCACTTAATCTGCTTTCGGGCGGCACGAACACTGCGGAAGAGCATTCGGATGAGTTTGTTCGGTATGTTGAAGGACTCATTCGCGAACGCGCAGAGGCAAAAAAGAACAAAAACTATGCCCGTGCGGACGAAATTCGTGCGGAGCTTGCAGAAAAAGGCGTTACGCTTAAGGATTCGAAGGAAGGCACAAGCTGGACAAAGGCATAAATCCGGGAAGAACCGCAAAGCGGAGGGGCAATAATCTTTGCTCCCCCGCCGAAATTTATTCGGAGTGTTTGCTCCTAAATATTGAACTTAACAAAAAGCTAACGAAACATAACGAAATATAACGAAGAAAGGTGTGATATTATGAGAAAATGCGCTGTCGGCGGTCAGGCCGTTATGGAAGGCGTTATGATGAAATCCGACAAGGGTATTGCGATGGCAGTGCGCCGCGCGGACGGAAAAATTGTCGCAAGTTACAAAAATCAGGTTTCAAAAGCGCAGAAGGGCACTTTTTGGGGGCTGCCTATAATTCGCGGAGTTGTTGCGCTTGTTGAATCGCTCACAACCGGCATGTCCACAACGATGGATTCCGCAAAAATGTACGGCGAAGATGCGTTTGCGGATGAGGAACCGACAAAATTCGAAAAATGGCTTGCGAAAACTTTCGGAAAATCCGTTGAAAAAATCGCAATAACAGTTGCGCTTGTGCTTGGCGTTGCGCTTGCTGTCGGGCTTTTTGTGCTTCTTCCGCAGTTGATTTCGTCGATGATTTTCGGGCAGACAAAGAGCCTTTGGCGTTCGCTCGTCGAGGGTGTTTTGCGCGTGGGAATTTATATCGGTTATCTTTTCGGCTGTTCCTGCATAAAAGACATGAAGCGGCTTTTTATGTATCACGGTGCGGAGCATAAAACAATTGCCTGCTATGAGGCAGAGGATGAGCTGATTCCCGCCCGCGCGAAAAAATACAGCCGGCTGCATCCGCGCTGCGGAACGAATTATCTTTTCCTTGTGATGGCGATATCGATTCTGTTTCTTACCGTTATCGATGCCGTGTTCATCTACGGATTCAAATTTGAAATTCAGAACAGCATTCTTGAATTCCTTTTCCGCTTCGGCGTCCGCATAATTTGCATTCCGCTCATTGCGGGCATAAGCTACGAGGTGCTGCGTGCAGCGGCAAAGAGTGACGGCTGGTTTGCAAAAGTTGTTCGCGCTCCCGGCATGGGCTTGCAGCTTATCACAACGAAAGAACCCACCGAGGATATGCTTGAGGTTGCAATTGCGGCATTTTATATTGCAATGGGTGAAAGAAGCTGCGATTACTATAATAAACTTGCGGATGAACCCGAAAACCCGCAACCCGCCGATGCAGCGGAGCCGCACGAAAACGCAGAAGCGGCAGCGGCAGCCGAAAAAGCTGAATGCACCGGAAAAGCGGAACCTGAAGCAAAAGCGGAAACGGCGGCCGAGGCGCAATGACAATTCGCGATGCCGTTGCACTTGCCCGAAAGGAGCTCGTTGAAACGAGCCTTGAAGATGCGGAGTTTGAAGCGCGCCAGCTTGCGGCATTTTGTCTCGGAAAACGCAGATTGTACACGTTTGAGTTTGCGGATGAAATGCCGGGTGATGCGCTGAAAAAGCTTCAAAGCTGCATAATGCGCAGAAAAAATCATGAGCCGCTGCAATACATAATCGGCGAGTGGGAGTTCATGGGACTGACGTTCACGGTGAACGAAAACGTGCTGATTCCGCGTGCGGACACGGAAACACTTGCCGAAGCAGCGGAAAAAATCATTGCGGAGCGAAAGAACACAACTGCACCCGTAAAATTTCTTTTGGATGTCTGCACGGGCAGCGGCTGCATAGGAATTTCAATTGCCAAGCGGACGGGCGTTCCCGCGCTGCTTTGCGACATAAGCCCCGAGGCTGTTTCCGTTGCGGAGAAAAACATTCAATTAAACGGCGTCGGGGAGCTTTGCATGTGCAGACAGGGCGACCTTTTCGAGGCCGCGCTGCCCTTTGCAAAAGAGCGGGCAAGCGGGTTCGATATTATAACAATTAATCCGCCTTATATATGCACCGATGTTATACACTCACTTCAGCCGGAGGTTTTGCGCGAACCGATGATTGCACTTGACGGCGGCGCGGACGGATTGGAGTTTTACAGGCGCATTCGGAAGGGTTATTCATGTCTTTTGAACCCCGGCGGCGTGCTGCTGCTTGAAACAGGCTTCGATCAGGGCGCGGCGGTTTCAGAGCTTTTTGCGAATGACGGAGCTGTTTCCGTGCTTTCGGACATTTGCGGAAACGATCGCGTGGTGGTTGTTGAAAAAAGATTGAATCGGGGTTGAACAATTGCCCAAACATATGAAAGATAACAGGATATGCTGAACAGACTTAAACAGATGAAGCTGCATTATGAGCAGCTTGCGGAAAAAATCGCCTCCCCGGAGGTCATGGCGGATATGAACGCATGGCGTGAGCTGGTCAAAGAGCATTCAACGCTTGAACCGATAATTACCGCTTACGATGAATACCTTGAAACGGAACGCGGCATTGCGGATTGCAGGGCGATGCTCGATTCGGAAGAAACCGAGCAGGAGATGCGAACCCTTGCGGAAGAGGAGCTTGCGGAGCTTTCCCATAAAGCGGCGCAGCAGCAGGAGAATCTGAAGATTCTTTTGCTTCCGAAGGATAAAAACGATGAACGAAACGTTATTATGGAAATACGCGCGGGCACGGGCGGGGATGAGGCGGCACTGTTCGGCGCCGTGCTGATGCGCATGTATCAACGCTATGCCGAGCGGCATAATTTCAAATACGAGCTCATCGATATTGCCGAAACGGAAATGGGCGGGATTAAGGAAGCCACGTTCAGCCTCAACGGCCGCGGTGCATATTCCCGAATGAAATACGAGAGCGGAGTACACAGGGTTCAGCGAGTGCCCGAAACGGAGACTCAGGGGCGGATCCACACAAGCGCGGCAACGGTTGCGGTGCTTCCCGAGGCGGAGGATATTGACGTTGAAATCAATCCCGGGGATTTGCGCATAGACACATACCGTTCAAGCGGCGCAGGCGGGCAGCACGTTAACAAAACGGAGAGCGCGATAAGAATAACGCATCTTCCGACGGGGCTTGTTGTTCAAAGCCAGGATGAGCGCAGCCAGGGCCGCAATAAAGAACAGGCAATGAAGGTGCTTAAAAGCCGCCTTTATGAAATGTATCGCGCGGAAGCCGCGGCAAAAGAAGCATCGGCGCGCAAAAGCCAAGTCGGTTCCGGCGACAGAAGCGAAAGAATCCGAACCTACAACTTCCCGCAGGGACGCGTTACGGATCACAGAATCGGCATGACAATTTATAAATTGCCGCAGTTTATCGACGGCGATATGGATGAAATTATCGAAGGACTGATTCTTGCCGAACGCACAAAGCAGCTTGCGGGCGAGGATGCGGAGTGAGTCGGGTCGGAAAGACAATAAACCGCTGAAAACTGATACGGATATAATTTAAACATCGACCGTTCCGATTTTTGGAACGGTCGATGTTCTTGTTTAATACAATTTGAATACAATAAAGAATGCATTCCGAAACACGGGGTGCATTCGGCACCGACTTATGCCATGGGCTTCAGTTCGGGGGAAATGATAAGGGTTGCTTCGGTTGCTTCCTGAATCTGCTCAATGGTGAATTCGGGGTTGTATTCGGTAAGCAGCAAACCTTCGGGAGTTACGAGCATAACGCCCATCTCGGTGATGATCTTTGTGATGCACTTAACTGCGGTGTAGGGCAGTTTGCATTTTTTAAGGATTTTGGGCTTGCCCTTTGCGGTGTGTTCCATTGCAACGATAACGTTCTTTGCGCCGACGAGCAAATCCATTGCGCCGCCCATGCCGGGCATTTTTTTGCCGGGGATGATCCAGTTTGCAAGGGAACCCTCTTCGTCAACTTCGAGGCCGCCGAGGATTGTTGCATCAACATGACCGCCGCGAATGAGTGCGAAAGAGGAGGCACTGTCGATGAAGCATGCGCCGGGTGCTGCTGCGGAGGGGCTGCCGCCTGCATCAACAACGTGGAACGGATCGCGGTTTTCGTCCGTTACGGGGCCGGTGCCGATGGTGCCGTTCTCGCTCTGAAGGATAACATGAACGTTTTCGGGAAGATATGCGGGAACGAGGGTGGGAAGACCGATGCCGAGGTTGACAACATCGCCGTCTTTAAGTTCTTTTGCAACACGCGCTGCGATGAACGCCTTTATCTGAGCCTTATCCATTAAAGTTTGCCTCCTTCAACAACATAGTCAACAAATACGCCGTAAGTGCGGACGTTTTCGGGTTCGATTTCGCCGATTTCAACGATCTCTTCGGCTTCGGCAATAACCGTGTCTGCCGCGGTTGCCATAACAAGGTTAAAGTTGCTGGTGTTGCCCTTGTACCAAACGTTGCCCGCCTTATCGATTTTTGCACCGCAAATAACGGCAAAATCGGCATGGATAGGTTTCATGAGCAAATAATCACGGCCGTCAATCGTCTGTTTGCCGAGGCAATAGGGGCTGTCTTCAACGATGGTGCCGACGCCTGCGGGGGTGAGAACACCGCCGAGACCGCCGCCGCCCGCACGAATCATTTCGGCAAGGGAACCCTGCGGAATGAGCTGCACTTCGAGAGTGCCGTCAACCATGGACTGGGTCGCAACCTCGGGATTGAGGCCGACATGGGTTGCGATGAGCTTTTTAATCTGCTTGTTGTGAACGAGCTTTGCAACGCCGTAGTAATCCTCACCCATGGGGCCGCCGGGCATTGATGCATCGTTGCTGATCATGGTCAGATCCTTAACGCCGCTCTTTGAGAGAGCATCGATGAATTTGTGGGCGTTGCCGCAGCCCATAAAGCCGCCGAACATAACGGTTGCGCCGTCGGGGATAAGCTTTACGGCTTCTTCCACAGTAATGAATTTAGGCATACTTTCTCTCCTTTTGATACTGACCCGAAAAGGGTCGGATTTTTGAAATCATTTAAACAGAAACGGCGGAGCAAACGGGGTTTGTGCCGCAGCTCCTCCGTTCAACTGTAAGTATATACCTGTCGGAGGAAAAAATCAAGCAAAGTTTCCGCAAAACTTCGATTATGCTGGGGCAGCGGGCAGGTATGCGGGGACAGCGGGCAGATATGCGGGGACAGCGGGCAGATATGCGGGGACAGCGGGCAGATATATCCGAATGCAGTGAATCCCGCTTAAGCTTTTCCCTGCGCCGCATATGCCGCGCGGGGGACTTTATGCATCAGTCTTCATTTTCGCCGTTCGGCAGCGGCGGAATGCTGAGCTTTGTTTTTGCTTCTCCGCGCTTCAGCTCCGCCATGATGCCGCGAAGCTTTTCGTTCACGCTTTCAACCTCTGCTTCAAGCTCCCGCGCCGTCATGCGCAAAGTGCCGGTGCGCGTGCTTGCAAGCTGAATCATTCCGTCGCCCGTTGCAACGCGAACGGAGTAGTTTTTTCCGATTTCGAATATCAGCCGCTCGATGAACATATCGGCCGTTTCGTTTTCCTTTGTGTATGCAACGCGCAGAGAATGATAATTGAAACGCTCTCCGGCATTGCCCTTCAGTTTATAGCCGTCAAAAACGAGTATGACCTCGTTCTTTTTGTATGCGCAATAGTTGCTGAGGATGTCCATCAGTTTTTTTCGCGCGGCGGCGATATCGCTTTTTGCAAGCTTATTCAGCCCTTCCCATGCGAATATGATGTTATATCCGTCAACAATGAGGTAATCCTTCTTTTTGGGTTCGGCAGGCTCGGAGCTTTTAAATTTTGAATCCGAATCTCCGTTTTGCGCGGGGCGTTTGTACTCCGGCCGCTTGATCGGGCCGAATTCACGGAGCATGATGGCTTCAAGCTCCTTTTCGTCAACGTTCAAATTGCGGGAAAGCACTTTCGGGTTTACGGCACGGTGATTATCCGATTCGTGCGGCACGGAGTCGCTCGGGCGCGGAGTGCCTGTAAGGTTCAGCCCGGTATCAATATGCATATAGTTCCGAACGTCATTCCATTTAACAATGACTCCTGCGCCGTGGGAGCAGAAAACGGAATCGGGAGTGTTTTCAAGGTCACGCTCCGGGTCATAGGCGAATTGCGCGATTACGCTTTCGGCATTTCGGCATTGCCCGTAGTGCGAAAATTCACAGCCGAGCCGCCCTCTGCCGCGTGTGTATGCCGCAAGCTCACGCGTGTAGCCGCGCATGGCGGAGACGGGCGCAGTGCCGCAGAATGCGCAGCTTTCGCCGTCGGCGCCTTCTTCGGGCGCGGAAAAACTGCCGCCCATGCCGCGAATGTCGTTTATTGCTCTGCCGAGGTTTTCACGCGGGAGTTCAAGTCGGAACGAGTAGAAGGGCTCCAACAGGATGCTTTGCGCGCACATCAATCCCTGCCGTACGGCGCGATAGGTTGCCTGTCGGAAATCGCCGCCTTCGGTATGGTGAAGGCTCGCCCGCCCCGCAACGAGGGTCAGCTTCATATCCGTTATCGGTGAACCTGTCAGCACACCGAGATGAATTTTTTCGCGGAGATGCGCCAGCACAAGCCTTTGAATATCCGGATCGAGTGAATTAGGCGCACATGCGGAGGCGAAAACAAGCCCGCTCCCCGCGGGCAGCGGCTCCAACAGCAGATGAACTTCCGCGTAATGCCGCAGCGGTTCAAAATGCCCGACACCTTCAACAGGGGCAAGAATCGTTTCGCGGTATAAAATTCGCCCGTCATCAACCGAAATTTCAACGCCAAACCGCTCCGAAATAAGCTTTTTCAGAATTTCAATCTGCATTTCGCCCATCAGCCTTGCCTGAAGTTCGTGCACATTATCGGTTTTGTCGAGTTTCAGCGTCGGGTCCTCGTCCTCCAGCCGTTTGAGTTTCGGAAGGAATGTTCGCGCATCGCAGTCACCGGGAAGAAGAATTCGATAGCTCAGAACAGGTTCAAGCAGCGGAGGAAGTGCGGAATCCTCATCGCCCAAGCCCTGCCCGGGGTACGTTGCGGAAAGTCCGGAAACGGCCGCAAGATCGCCGCATTCGGCGCATTCGGTTTGAGTGAATTTTGCACCGGAACAGAACACTATGCGGGCAATTTTTTCGGTCAGTCGTTCGCCGTTCCGTGCAGTATAGGCAACGGCAGTGCGCGGGGACAGACTTCCGCCCGTGAGACGGATGTGTGTCAGGCGCGTTCCCTGCGGGTCGTAGGTGATTTTATAAACTCTTGCCGCAAAATCCTTTTTAAATTTGCGTTCGCGGGAATAAAGCGAAAGGCAGGCGATAAAGTCGGAAACACCGTCCGTTTTCAGCGCCGAACCGAAAAAACAGGGAAAAATCCTCCGTTCCGAAATTGCGGCGGCAATGTCCGCATCGACAATTCGTTTCGCGGAATGCTTTTCAAAAAGCTCATCATCGGCAAGAGCAAGATTTTCAAAGAAGGCTTCGCTTTTGCAGAATTCGGAGTCTGTACCTTCGCAGGGTTCAAATGCAATGCATCTTTCCGAAAGCCGCCGCTGAATCTCTTCGATAAGTTCGCTGCGGTTTCGTTGCATTATGTCTGTTTTATTGATGAAAATGAATGTCGGAATGCTGTACCTGTGCAAAAGCCGCCAAAGGGTTTCGGTATGGGACTGAACTCCGTCGGTGCCGCTTACAACAAGCACCGCGTAATCAAGTACGCTCAGCGCGCGTTCCGCTTCGGCAGAAAAATCAACATGCCCGGGCGTGTCAACCACAGTGAACTCTGTATTATTATAATTGAATTTTGCCTGCTTTGAAAATATCGTTATTCCGCGCGCCTTTTCAAGCGTGTGCGTGTCGAGGTATGCGTCGCCCCTGTCCACCCTGCCGCGCTTTCTTATCGCGCCGCTGAGGTAGAGCAGTGCTTCGCATAATGTTGTTTTGCCTGCGTCAACATGCGCAAGAATTCCGATTGCAAGCTTTTTCATAAATATCCTGCCTGTTTCACCGCAAATGCGGACGAACTTCGTTTTAAGGTAATTATAACAGGAACGGAAGGGAAAACAAAGATATATTTAAAACCCGAAAACGGAAAATAAAATGCGGACAGGTGCGGAAGCTTAATGCTTTTAATAATACCGAATCCTGCATTTTTCTGCATTGACACGGCCTCCGGTGAATGTTATAATAAGCTGTCAATTGATTTTTTGCGATGAATGGGCAAAAACCGCGCTCAACGGAGCACAGAGAGTCTGCATTAGGTGCGAGCAGATGTCCGCGTTCGGTTATCCCGCCCATGAGCACGGAAAAGTAAAGTGCATTGAGCCGTTTGCGGCTTGCAGTGTTCCGCAATTTTCTGCGCAGAAGTGCGTTACAACTTTCGAGGCGGAGTGGCTGCCATTTCGCGAAATAAGGTGGTACAGTGCTTAACGCGCCCTTGTGAATTTTTTCGCACGGGTGCTTTTTTTAAGCAAAAGTCAGATGCTTTTATTATTCTTAACGGAAATATTAATAACAACGGAGGAAATATTTCAATGGCAAAACAAAAAGAAGAATTCGTTACGCATATCGCGTCCCGAACCGAAGATTTTCCGCAGTGGTACACGGATATCATTCTGAAGTCCGACATGGTTGACTATTCCGAGGTTAAGGGCTGCATGGTCATAAAACCCTACGGTTACGCCGTGTGGGAACTTATGCAGCATGAACTTGATACGCGCTTTAAGGCGACAGGGCATAAAAATGCGTATTTCCCGCTGTTCATCCCCGAACACCTGCTCCAAAAAGAGAAGGACCATGTTGAAGGCTTTGCGCCCGAGGTTGCATGGGTCACTCAGGGCGGTGAAGAAAAGCTTGCGGAGCGTCTCTGCGTTCGCCCCACGAGTGAGACTATCATATGCTCAATGTATTCAAAATGGATCCAGTCCTACCGTGATTTACCTCTGCTCTATAACCAGTGGGCAAACGTTGTAAGATGGGAAAAGAACACCCGCCCCTTCCTGCGCACGAGCGAATTCCTCTGGCAGGAGGGCCACACCGCGCACGCAACCGCCGAGGAAGCACAGGAAGAAACCGAGCGTATGCTTGAAGTTTACCGTGAATTTATGGAGAACGTGCTTGCAATTCCCGTTATCTGCGGCAGAAAGAGCGAAAAAGAGAAATTTGCGGGAGCGGAAGCAACCTATACCCTTGAGGCGATGATGCAGGACGGAAAAGCTTTGCAGATGGGAACGAGTCATAATCTCGGCGACCATTTTGCAAAGGCATATGACATCACTTATCTCAGCCGCGAGGGCAGGCATGAATACTGCTTCACAACAAGCTGGGGCGTCAGCACCCGCATGATCGGCGGCCTTATCATGACTCACGGCGATGACCGCGGGCTTATGTTCCCGCCGCGCATTGCGCCCGTGCAGCTCATCATACTGCCCATTGCACAGCATAAGCCCGGCGTTCTCGACAAGGCATATGAGCTGAAGAAAATGCTTTCCGATGCAGGTATTCGCGTTGAACTCGACGACAGCGACCAGAGCGCGGGTTGGAAGTTCAACCAGTGGGAGATGAAGGGCGTACCCGTTCGTCTTGAAATCGGCCCGAAGGACATCGAAAACAATCAGGTTGTTCTTGTCCGCCGTGATACGCACGAAAAACTCTTCGTTTCCATCGACGGCCTTGCAGACACGCTCAAACAGCTGTTTGATACCGTGCAGAACGATATGTATAACCGCGCAAAAGAAAATCGTGTTATGCATACTGTCATTGCAAAGAATATGGACGAGCTTAATGCGGGTGTTCAAAATGGATTTGTAAAGGCAATGTGGTGCGGTGACCGTGCATGTGAGGATAAGATTAAGGAAATGACAGGCGCAACCACCCGCTGCATGCCCTTTGATGCCGACGATATCGGCAGTGATACCTGTGTTTGCTGCGGCAAAAAAGCAAAGGCAATGACGTATTTTGCAAAGAGCTATTAAGAGCTGCCAATCTGAAAAAAGTGAAGTCGAGGTGTTTTTTTAAAAAACCTAAATCGACCGAGCCGATTAATCAAGCCCCCGGCAATTTGCCGGGGGCTTGTGCGGTACATCGGCTTCGCCGATGCACCGCGGACGACGGGGTGAACCCGATGGAGACTGTGCGGTTAAGGCTTTACCGCTTTCCGCCTTTTTTCTCGCCTTCACGGCGTATGGTGCCGATCGTTTTGTCGCTGCGCGTTTGTCTTGCCATGGAGAATCTCCTTTCTGAAACATTGAAGTGGACAGAATCAGAAATGAACGATTATTGTCGGTTCGCTGATTTGACTGTAGTTCTCATCTTGAATGGCAAGCTCAAATTCCAGCCCTGTAATTTCGGAAAAGTCGCTGATATCGAGCTCATTGGTGATTTCGATGTCAAGAATCGCAAATTCTCCGTTCAGTAGGATTTGCGAGTTGCCATAGGCACCTGACAGTAATTCGTTTATCGAGACATACTCACCCTCAAAACCAACAATTAGTCCTTCTTCCCCTGTGTTTTCGACTATAAACAAGGCACTGATACGATCGGTTAATCCGTACGGATCTTTAGCAAACCCCTTGAACACAAGACGAATCCCATAATCGTTATATGCTTCGATTCCTGTTTTATCGAATGAAGCGGAAGCATCGGAAACGTTTACGTTGACACGCTCCTTGTCTATGACATCATAAATAGTATTTTCGAGGATAAGATCAAACGAAACGGAGCCGATTTCGGTGATGCCGAGAATACCGCGGTATTCCTCTTCGTGCCAGGGGGTGAGATTTACAGTAACGGCACGATGCGTTGACGGACGGATCGGTTCCGACTCCGCCAGGTAGCTGCTGTTGATAACAAGTCCGTTCAGAGCAACGCGGTTGATATTTATGAGAATTGTATCGCGCGAATCATTTACAAATTCAAGATACAACATCATTCCATTATCTTCGGAAATCATTGTCTGTGAAACGAGGCGGATTCCGGAAGAGTTATAAAGTTCCTCGGTGCCGAAAAAATCAACGCTGTAGTCGAGTTCGTTCTTTGCAGCATTGCTTGTTACAGCATCTTGAAAGCCGTTGGGGTTGAACGTGTATGAGTCGAAAGCGGAAGTTTTGAGAATAACGAAATCGGTTTCCGCTTTAAAATCGGAGTAATCTTCAACGGTGAATTGAAGCCCCAACTCAGCAAGTTCATAAATTCCGTGCAGTCTCATTTCATTGTAGCTGATATACATTTCTCCGTCAGCTTTCTCACCGGCAGCAACGTCACAGTTCAGATTTCCTCCGTACAGCATGTACCCGTTCACCGAGGTGCTATTAACGGATGAGAAACTGAGCTCTTCATCACGATTGTTTTCAAGCAGCAAGTTGAGAGTTACTCCGCTGTCTTCGTAGGTGAGATCCTTTGCCGTGATTACAATACCTTTATCATTATAGAGTACGGTTTCCTCGATGGTCGCGGTTTTCTTGAATTCATCGAATTTAGCATCGGCAGGATCTTCCGTTTCCTGCGGTTCACCGGTTCGTTCGGGGTCTTTGGTGGTGGGATCGGGATCGTTGGTTGTCTGCTCTTGCTTATTGCCGTCATCAGGATCGCCGTCGTGTATGTTTATGACACACGCGGCAAGGCTGAGCATCATTAAAAGTGCCAGCAGCATTGCGAGAGTTTTTTTAAACATGGTTAATTCCTCCGTTCAATGGGTACTTCTCAAGAGTAGTTGCAGTTCGTTCCCTGCGTCCGTGATTTGCGGTATGAAACTGCGGAGATCGCGGACTCACGGGCGTTTGGGTGTGATAATGCCGGCATGGTTCGGTTCAATGGCATCGGACAAATCTTTGCTTTTGAATTCAACCGTTACTGCGGCAAAATCGGATTGTTTGGCAAACATCGTTATGCGATCGGTTAAACTGCTGCAGACCAATCAACGGTTTTCTTGACCGAAATGTGTTCCCCCCCCCCTTAGGATTTAAACTGCGAGCGACTAAAGCCCGGCACAGATATATATATTTCTACAGCAATCCTAACATAATAATTGTACAATAAAAAACAAATTAAGTCAAGCACTTTAACCTCGTCCCGAGCACTGCGGCTGTTCCTGCCGTCCGAAATGCCGAATCGTTCCGGCAAATCGGCTGCTGCATTTATCGGAAAGGCAGCTCGTTTTTTTACAATTAATCCGCTTTTTGTTGGGTTTTATGCAAATAAATTATGCGCGAATGCAGCAAACCGGACAACCCTTCTTGAGTTGCCCGGTTTTGTTTTGGGACTTATGCAGCAGCCACTTTTGCATTACATCGTCAAGCCGATGTGATGCGGACGACGGGGTGAACCCGATGGAGACTGTGCGGTTAATGCTTTACCGCTTTTTGCCTTTTTTCTCGGCTTCACGGCGTACTGCGCCGACGGTGCAGTCGCTGCGAGTTTGTCTTGCCATGGAGAGCCTCCTTCCCGCAAGATTGAAACGTGCTGAATCAGAACTGAATGCTAATCGTCGGTTCGCTGATAACCGAGCCGTCGGAATCGCTGATTTTCAGTTCGAATTCAACTGAGCTGATTTGAGAAGCAGCACTTAAGCTGTTTTCCTTAAGAAAGCTTTCATCGATTTCGACAAAGAAAACGGAAGTTGTGCCGTTGGGCGTTTCGTTCGGATAAATAGTGCTATCGCAGGCAATTCCGTTTATTTTGAGAGTGTCGCTAATATATTCCACCGAAATTTGTTCACCTCTGTTATTCTTCAACAGCAGAGCAACGATAATATCAGAGCGATATTCACTGATTGGGTCGATTGCAGGTTTTGCAGTAATGCTGATCCCGTCACTGTTAAAAACTTCAGTTCCTGTTGAATCGAAGGAAGCTGTGTCATCCGAAGTCTTCATTGAAACCGTTTTACCGTCGGCGATAGTGTTATAATTCTCATCATAGGCTTCAACGCTGAAGGAAACGGTGTTCATTCGTGCAGCATTGAGTGCGCTTGCGCAAGCGGGATCTGCAAGCATGTCTCGTGTGTCTACTTTAATAATGGTGCGTTTGCCGGGGTTGGGGGTTTCAACAGCGCAAGAGCTGTCGTTTATCAGCAAACCATTGACCGTAAGCTGCGAAATGCTAATCGTTGCTGCAATATCGGAGTTATTTTCAAACTCGAGCATTAAATACTGCTCATTTTCGTCATTGGTGTACAATACCTCCGTAACGAGACGGATTCCGCCTTCATTATACAGTTCATCAGCTGCAAAATAATCGATGTTGTAATGATAGGTGTTCTGCGCAGCCTGCGTTGCGGCCGTGTTTGCAAAGCTGTGCTTGCTGTAGTCATAGCCGTCTGCGATGGATGTTTTGACTGCGAGCGGCCCCGTATACGTCTGGTTGTATTCCTCGTCCGTAATTGAAAAACCGATTTCAAAGTCCGCTATTTCAAAAATCCCGTACTGCTTAAGCGAGTAGAAAGACATATCAAAGGATTCGTCCTGGGTCGTGTTTGCGGGAACCTGACAATTCATGAATCCTTCACTTACCATGTAGCCGTTCACGGAGTTGACACAATACCCGACGGAGCCGCAGCTGTAGTCGAGTTCTCCGTCCGTTTTGTTCTCGATTGAAAGGTTGAAGATTGCCTCATAGTCGGTATATTCAAGACTTTTGAGAGTTATTTTTGAGATTTCGTTATCAAACAGAACCGTTTCTTCAACCGTTCCCGTCGGATTGAACTCAGCAAGCTTTTCGCCGACATCATGCGGGTCAACGGTGGGTTCGGGTTCATCGGTTTCAACGGGCGCATCAGTGGTATCGCTTGTTTTGGGTTTATCGTTGCCCTTGTTTTCATCTTCGGGCTTTTCCCCTCCGCAGCCGACAAGGCCTGTTATCATAAGTGCTGCAAGCAGGACTGCGATAATTTTTTTGAACATAATTTTTCCTCCGATTGATTAATTAAATTTTGATTGGTTGCGCCTGCGTTTCAGCCCGCACAGCAGCTCGGCTCATGCGGGCGGAATAAGGCGGGGTTACTTTTGTTTGCTTGTAAAAGCCGGTTTAGTCCGTTTCGGAGCCTCAGTTCAACTCAAGCAATTTCTGACTGACACGGCCCATGACTTCTATATAGTAGGCATAATCCGCGACGGACAGATTATCCCCGTTATAGGCAGTCATTGTTTCGGCAAATTCCGTATATTGGGTCATCAGCTCGGTGTATTCGGAAAGCATGGAAAGGGGACGACCCTCTTCTTCGTACTTCTTAATAAATGTTACGTATTCATCGATGAAGGCTTCATACTTGTCCATTGCAGCTTTAAAATCTGCACTGACCTCTTCGGGTTCTTCGGTGGGCTCTTCGGTTTCCGCAGGTTCATCCGTCTCTTCCGGTTCCGCTGTTTTCTCCGGTTCTTCTGTTTTCTTCGGCTCTTCGGTCACGCGTTCCTGCCGGTTTCCGCCGTCATCGGGTTCGGCGGGTTTGTTTACGCCGCAGGCGGTAAGGCTGAGCATCATTACAAATGCCAGCAGCATTGCGAGAATTTTCTTTAACATGATTAATTTCCTCCGTTTAATTGATATGTTTTAATGATGTTTGAGGCTGCGTTCCCCGGCATTCGTGATTTACTGCACGAATCGGTTCGGAACGCAGCTGCATGGTCGTTTGTGTGTGATAACGCTGACAGGGTTCAGTTCAATGTCAGCAGTTTTGCCTGTACACGGGCGTTAACCTGAATGAGATATGCCGCATCGGCATCGGAAAGCTCTTCACTTTCATACTCAGCCATTGCCGAGGCAAATTCGGAGTATTGGGTCATCATCTTTGTGTAGTCGGCAAGCATGGATACGGGTTTGTCCTCTTCTTCGTACTTCTTAATGAATTTTACGTACTCATCGATGAAAGCTTCATACTCGTCCATTGCAGCTTTAAAATCCGGGTCAACACCGTCGGCAGCATCCGGTTTTTCCGTAGGCTTGCTGCTGTCCTTATCATCCTTGCCGGATTGCTCCGTTTTATCGGAAGTACGCGGCTTTTCGGTTCGGACAGTCTCGGTTTGTGCGCTGTTCGATGATCCCGAAGGCTCAGAGTCCTTTTGGGACTTCGACACGCATAAAACGATAACGCAGACAACAACGGCGGCAGCAATGACAAGCACTGCAAGAAACTTGAAGAATCCTTTAAAAAATCCACTCATTATTATTCTCCCTTCTCGGATTCATCGGCGGCACCGGCAAAATTTGCTGCGGCACTGCCGTCGACTATGTGCAGTTTTTTCATTTTTGCCCTCTCGGCAAGCGTCAGTATTGAGCCAAACATTTCGGCTGCAATTCCGATGAACGCAAACCAACATGCGCAGCCGAGCTTATAGCTGCTGCTTTCGGAAAATGTACCGCGAAGGTCAAAATCCTTCAGAATCAGCAGAAACGCGCCGAGCGCAAGCATTGTGAACACGATTGCGGGTATCGGCTTTTTAAGCACGGCGAACAGAAGCGTCAGCAAAGCGAATACAGCGGCAGCGATAATGGTACCCATTGAAAAGCTGCTGTCTAAATTGCCCGCTTTGCCGAATGCGCGTGCAAGTTCAATCAGCGAAAGATTGATTGCATCTCTGCGGGTCATGTTGAGTTCCTCATCGTAAACCCTGTCCGGCGCTGCGGACAGCCATTCACGATATTCCTTCCTTGCCGTTCCGAACGGCAAAAGGAACGATGCAGCGAGTATGAGCGCACCCAAAAGCATAGCAATAAAAGGCAAACTGCCCTTTAAACGACAATTGCCGCAGGCACTCTCAACGGTTCTCTTGGTCAAAATGTGTTCCCCCTTTCGGATTTAAGGTGCGAGTAATCAAAACCCTGCTTCAAAAGGTGTACTTTTTGAGAGAGAATATTTCGATAATATTCGGTTGTCAATTTATCAGGTCGGGAGAAGTGAAACTGAAAAAATTCACTGAAACGGTGTCGAAACGCTTGACTTAACTTGTTTATGGTTGTATAATCGTTATATCGGAACCGCTGTCGGAAAGTACACTTTTTGATAAAGGTTCCTTTTTCGTTGTGAGTTCATTACGAATCGTCGCGGGGTTCTTCGGACTCGCTCCGAAAGTCGCGCAGACGCCGATAGAACGTTGCCTGACTCATGCCGCACATTCGAAGAACAGCTTCAAATGACAGATCCTTGCTTTCCCAACGCAGCACGAGTTCTCCGAAATCATCCGGGAGGGGTTTTTCCGGCCTTCCGAACCGAACCCCGCGCTGCTTTGCGGCGGCGATACCCTGCGCCTGCCTCTTTTTGATGTTTTCACGTTCGCTTTGTGCAACGAATGAAAGAATTTGAAGCACGAGATCCGCAATGAACGTTCCCATAAGATCCTTGCCCTGCCGCGTGTCGAGCAGAGGCATGTCAATTACGCAGATGTCAACACATTTTTCCTTTGTCAAAATGCGCCATTGCCGCCCGATTTCCTCATAATCCCTGCCGAGTCGGTCGATGCTCAGCACATACAGCAGGTCACCGGGGCGAAGCTTTTTCACAAGCCGCCTGTATTGCGGTCGATTGAAATCCTTGCCGGACTGTTTATCCGTGAAAATGCATTCGGGCGGAATGCCGAGTTCCTGAAAGGCGGTCAGCTGACGCGCCTCGTTCTGATCCGCGCCTGAGACGCGGGCGTAGCCGTAAGTTTTCGGCTTTTGTGTTTCCATTGATTTTTTCCTCCGTAATTTTATTGCGTAAGCAGCCGCAAAATGCACGGCATGCAGTGCTGCGGAAGCCGCTCCGCGGCAGCACATGTTTTTTTCGCCGAAAGCTGCTTCATAACAGCGCATGTTTTTTTCGTCACCCGTTATTCTAAAGCATAATGCGGCAGCTTTTAAAGCGGATCGGAGGAAACTTCCCGCATGTCGGAGGATTGTTATTGAAATGTGTTTCGGTGTATGGTAGTATAATAACGGCGCAGATAAAGCAGACATTGCAATGCGTAAGGGCCGAAAAGCAAATAAACCCAATTCCATAAAAGGAGGTTTGCCATGCCGCTGCAAATTGTTGAAAATGATATAACCGAAATGAGAGTTGACGCAATAGTGAATGCCGCAAACAACTCGCTTCTCGGCGGGGGCGGGGTGGACGGCTGCATTCATCGTGCGGCGGGAAAGGGCCTTCTTGCGGAATGCAGAAAGCTCGGCGGCTGCGAAACGGGCAAAGTTAAGGTCACGTCGGGATATGATCTTCCCTGCAAATATGTGATTCATGCCGTGGGTCCGCGCTGGTTCGGCGGAAAACAGGGCGAACCGGCATTGCTGCGCTCATGTTATTTGAATGCCCTTGAAGCAGCAAGGGAACGCGGATGTGAATCGATAGCTTTTCCGCTCATTTCTTCCGGAATTTTCGGCTGCCCGAAACAAATCGCGCTGCGCATTGCCGTTGATGCAATTCGGGATTTCCTTGCCGAAAATGAGATGCTCGTCTGTCTTGTGATTTACAACCGCTCGGAATTTCCGCTTGAAGACGGCCTGCGAAGAGATATTGCGAAATACATAAATGACAGCTTCCTGACCGATACAACCGACACAGAGGAGCTTTCGGCATGTGCGCCGACGGGTGCCGCCCCGGGACGGTTTGCATATGAGGATGAAGCGCGGTTCATGCGCGGCGGAAAAACAAGGCGAAGACTGCCCCGACTTAAGTCCAAAGCCTCTTTGCGCGGCGCGGAGCGTTTTGCGTCGATTGATGCAGAGTCGGCGCCCGATGAAGCGGCGGAAGAAACGTCGGCAATGTTTCCGCCGATGTTTGATTATGCGCCCGCAATTTCCCTTGAAGAGGCATTGAAGCAAATAGATGAAAGTTTTTCGGAAATGCTCCTTCGGAAAATCGATGAGTCGGGAATGACCGATGCCGAATGTTACAAGAAGGCAAATGTGGACAGAAAGCTATTTTCAAAAATTCGTTCGGACAGGCTTTATAAACCCTCAAAAACAACAGCAGTTGCGTTTGCGCTTGCACTTGAACTTCCGATTGCGGAGGTGCGCGAAATGCTCATGAAAGCGGGATTCGCCCTGTCCCGTTCGAATAAATTTGACATTATTATTGAATATTTTATAAATCACGGCAATTATAATATCTATGAAATTAACGAAGCTTTGTTTGCATTTGACCAAAAGCTCATCGGTGCATGAGCGGGATATCGGTTCGAACGGCGGGGCAGAATCAATTTGCTAAAATATATCTCTGAAGCCCTTGACAATGCCGTATCAAATGAGTATAATAAGCAGGTACGTTGAAGAACGCACTGAACTTAATACGGATGCGCCCATAGCTCAGCGGATAGAGTGCCCGGCTACGAACCGGTAGGTCGCAGGTTCAAATCCTGCTGGGCGCGCCAAAAAAACAGCACCTTGTTTGAGGTGCTGTTTTTTGCATATCAAAAGCTTTAACTCCGTTCAAATTCCGATTAATGTCCGATGCAGCCCCCGCATAACAAGTTTGCGTTTTTAATGCGCCTCAAACGGCTGCCGACTCATTGTTTCGCACACGATATGAACCGGGCAGTCCCAAAATGCTCTTTCTGCGCGTTTCGCCGAATCCATGTCCGAAAATATTCCGAACACGACAGAACCGCTGCCCGTCATTGAGGCACCGAGTGCGCCTGCATCCTGCATTGCTGCAATATAACGGTCAATCTCCGGCGCAAAGCCGACTGCGGCGGGCAGCAAATCGTTTTGAAGCGCTGCGGCAATATCCGCGGGCGAACCTTGTTCAAGTGCGTTCAGCATGGCGGAACTCGGATCGCATGTGTGTGCGGGCTTTTTGCCGAGGTCGAGGGAGCGGAACAGCGCTCCGGTTGAAATGCCGCGATTACCGCGAACAAGCAGAAGGGGGAGTGCGGCAGAGGGAGCGGTGGTCAGCTTTTCACCGATGCCTTCACAAAGGGCACAGCCGCCGTGCAGACAGAACGGAACATCCGCACCGACGCGTTTTGCAATATCATAAAGCTCGTCTCTGCTTATGCTGCCGAAAAGCTGCTGCATGCCGTGAAGCACCGCCGCAGCATCCGCACTTGCGCCGCCGAGACCCGCTTCGGACGGAATATGCTTTTTTATTTGAATGCGCACACCGCCGCAGCCCGTTTTTTCCCGAAAAAGCCGTGCTGCGGTGAATGCAGTGTTGACGGGCGGAAGCGGAGTTGTGCATTCAACAATAATGCCGCCGTCGTTTGCTCCCGAGAGTTCAACAGTCACCGTATCGCAAACATCGATGCTGTGCATGACGGTTCGGAGATCGTGATAGCCGTCCGTGCGTTTTTTCAGCACTTCAAGGGTCAGGTTAATCTTTGCGGGTGCGTTGAGGATTATTCTTTGTTCCGTCATGCAATAAGCCTTTCTTTAATCAAATCTAATCACCGAAAATGCTTTCGGGAAAAATATTTTCAACTTTTTAACAGGTTTTTTCCTGCGTTCGGCAAAAACGGGATGATTCGACAAAAAAACAGAATCTTTCCGCACGGCACGAACCGATGTGTTCAGTATGCATGATTCAACCCGCTTTTGTCAATACTGAAATCACGGAGATAATTTCGTTCAAGGAGGATTTTCAAATGAAAAAACAGGAAAAAAACGGAAAAAGGAGCGCATCGGTGTTCGGAAGATTCTGTTCGGCAATTGCGTTGTGCACAATTATTGTGACGCTTGCCGCCACGGCATTGCCGATCATCGCGCTTGCCGTGCGCCGCATTTCGGACAGGCCTGCCGCAGGTGCGGCGGATGAAAGTTCGAATATCTATTCGGCGGAACGGGACGGCGCGGTTTTTCGCCTTCATATCCTTGCAAACAGCGATTCGACGGAGGATCAAAGGGTAAAGCTTGCGGTGCGTGATGCGGTGATTGAATACGAACGCGAACAGACAGGCGCGGCGGATGCTTTTGATGCGGCGGATGCGGAAAGCATTCTTCGGGCACACGGGGACGGAATTTTGCAGACGGTGCGCAGAACGCTGAAAAAATGCGGAGCGGAATACGATGCGCAGCTTGCCGTCGGCAAATTCGGTTTTCCGGAAAAACAATACGGGGAAACGGTCTATCCTGCGGGAGAGTATCGCGCGCTGCGCATATTGCTCGGCGAAGCACGCGGCAAAAACTGGTGGTGCCTGATGTTCCCTCCGCTGTGCATAGCTGACCTGAACGGTGCAACAATAGATGATAAAGGCAGTGAAGCGGGCGGCAGCGTTCCCGACGGTGCGGATGCGGCACAGAATGAACATGCTGAAGAAAGCAGGGAAACGGTTGAACCCGATGCAGGCGCGCCGGCTTGTCCGACGGACGGGAAAGTGCATTTTCGGAGCCTGATTGCGGAGTTTTGGCACAGTCTTTTCGGATAAAGGGCCGACGAGGAACGGGGTTCCGTGTGAAACCGCAAATGAAACAGTGACGCCGAAAACGCTGCCGATTAATGAAATTCAGGAGATTTTTGATATGAAACAATTGAAAAAAATTGCGGCAGCGGTACTGATTGCCGCAATGCTCTGCCTGCTTTTGCCGCAGCTCGGGGTAAATGCGGAAGCATTGAAGCGCGGAAGCCGCGGCGACCTTGTGCGGCAGCTTCAAACAAGGCTGCGCAGCTGGGGTTATTACAGCGGAACGGTTGACGGCGTATACGGCGCAAAAACCGAATCGGCGGTGCGCGCTTTCCAAAAGCGGAACGGGCTGACGGCGGACGGAATTGTGGGGCAGAAAACGGCGGCAGCACTGGGCTTGAATCTGCCTTCGTCAACGGGCGGCGGTTCGGCTGCATCCTCAAACGGAAACCTTTATTTGCTTGCGCGCCTTGTTCACGGCGAAGCAAGAGGGGAACCATACAAGGGAAAAGTCGCGGTTGCAGCGGTTGTGCTGAACCGCGTTCGCAGTGCATCGTTTCCGAACACGATTGCAGGCGTTATTTACCAAAGCGGTGCGTTTGACGCCGTGAGCGACGGGCAGATAAACCTTGCGCCGGATGATGAGTCAATCCGTGCCGCACGGGACGCAATGAACGGCTGGGATCCGAGCAACGGATGTTTGTATTATTACAATCCTGCGACCGCAACAAGCAGATGGATGCTCTCACGGCCCGTTCTGCTGCGCATCGGGGCTCATGCTTTTTGCTGAAAAACTGCGGAACTTTGAACAGAAAAAGGTCAAAAGGTGACGTTGAATTATGAGAGAAGAAACACTTAACCCGATGCAGGAGGCGATAGCATTCGGGCGGGTCATACCCGGCGCGGCGGCGGAGTTTACGAATGAGCCGCGCGCGGAGGAATTTTACAGCGATGCATTTTCGGCGGAAGGCAATGAGAACAGCGCACTGCGGGAAGCAGCAAAAACGAATGCGGAACGCCAATCCGAGGCAGTAAAGACGGGAACGAACGGAGGCGGTTCGGGCGGCGGGTTCAACCGTTGGCGAATGCGCGGAGCCGTTTCGGGAGGATTCCGAACGCTGATTCTGTATTTGATTCCGGCGATATTGGCGGCAGCGGTGATAATTGCGGCCGTTTGGGGCAACAGGCAGAAGACGCTTGCCGAAAATTACAAACGTACGGCGGAAAACATGTACCGTGCAGCTTATCATGAGCTTACGGAATCTGTTTATAACCTTAATATCATGCTTTCGAAACTGCTGATTTCGGAAGCGCCCGCAACGCTTTGCACAACGCTGGACGATATAAGGCACGAGAGCGGAATATGCGTGGGCTTGATGGCACAGATTCCGCAGTCCCATATTGACAATGCGGAGCTGAACGCTTTCCTTGTGCGCATATCGGACTATTCGGAAGGGCTTGCGGGGCGTGTGCTGAGAGGTACGCCGCTTTCGAATGATGACAGAGAACAGCTTGCTGCATTATTTGAGGCAAGCGGCAATATTTACGAGGAACTGCAAATGAAGCTGAGCAGCGGAGATATTCCTGTTGCTGCAATTGCGGCGGAGGATTTCTTTGAATCCGAAAATTCGAACGCGGCGCATGGCGGAAACGCCTCAAATGCCGGACAGGATGAGGCCGATTCGCGCTATCCGACCCTTATATACGACGGCCCGTTTTCCGAAAGTACGGAAAAACGCGAGCCGCAGGGGCTTTCGGGTGCTGAGATCGATGAAGCGGAAGCATATCGGCGTGCAAAGGCTTTTTTCGGCGGAGCGGGGAGCGAAACTCAACCTTCGGAGCTGAAACTTGCAAGCTGCTCCGGCGGCAAAATCCCGAGCTATGATTTTTCGGGAAAGTTTGCCGACGGACGTGAATTTGACCTTTCAATAACGGTGCGCGGGGGCGAGCTGCTCTGGTTCATGACATCGGCGGAGGGATACTCACAGGATGCGCCGAACGAGTCCGAGACGGACGCGCTGAATGCGGCGGGACTTGACTTCCTTGCGGCGAAAGGTTATCCCGCAATGCGGGCAACCTACGCGCAGTATTATCCGGGTGCGGTGCTGATAAGCTATGCCGCAACGGAAAACATTGACGCAGAGACATCGGATTCGGGAAGTTCGGCCGAAGGTTCGGAAAGTGCAGGCGGAAACAATGTGATAATCTATAATGATCTTGTGAAGATCTGGATAGACAGAACAACGAAAAAAATAGTCGGTGCGGATGCGAGAAATTACCTTTTCAGTCACATCGAGCGCAGCTTTCCGACTGTGCTTGCGGCAGAGGAGGATGTTCGAACAAACCTTGCGCCCGGGCTTGAGATAGTGCAAACGAACCTTGCGCTCATTCCGCAGAATGACCAAACCGAAAAGCTCTGCTATGAATACAAAGTTCGATTCGGCGGCAACGATTATGTGGTTTATCTCGATGCCGTGACGGGCGACGAGGTGCAGATATTCAGAATCATTGAGGATGAGAACGGGCAGCTTGCCGTGTGATGCCTTTGTGCCGCACAAACCGAATCAGCAGGGCGACGGCATAAACGGGAGGAAGACACGAAACACGGAAATGAGTAATTGAACGGACAATATCAAACAATACGAAAGCGGTTCTTCAATACAGCGGGGGAGCCGCTTTTTTGCGTTTCCGTGCGACGAACATACGGCCGAACATATATTTGAATGCGGGGCGGCGCCGCTGTTGAATAACGGGAGGGAGGTGCTATAATTCTTTTGAAGAAAAAACAGGAGGAACAGTAATGTTTTTATTTGATGCGGACAAAGCCGCAAACGGCGGCATTTTTCATGAACTTTGGGCAATTGTCAGAAATTTTGCAATGACCTCCGGATTGCGGCTTGCGGCGGCAATCATTGTTTTGCTTTTGGGGCTTAAAATTGCAAAAGCTGTTTTGAAACGCTATGAAAAAAGCCGCGCCTTTCAAAAAATCGTGCCCGATGTGCGCGGCGTTGTACGCTGGCTTGCGGGCTTTTTGCTGTATGCGCTGATAATCGTGCTTGTGATAGGCATTTTGGGAATCCCTCTCGCCTCGGTTGCAACAATAATCAGCTCTGCCGCAATCGCAGTCGGCCTTGCATTGCAGGGCAGCCTTTCCAACCTTGCGGGCGGAATCGTGATTCTTGCGTTCAAACCCTTCCATGTAGGTGATGTTATCCAAACGGGAAGCTATAACGGAACGGTGGAAAGCATCGGTGTGTTTTACACAACGCTCACAACATTCGACAATCAGCGCGTTGTTTTGCCCAATGCGGGGCTTTCAAATGCAAACATCACAAATGCTTCCGCTTTTGACACGCGCCGCGTTGACCTCATCGTTTCCGCCGGATGCGACACGGACAGTTCGGCCGTTCATGCTGCAATCGAACGCGTTGTAAAGGCGCAGAAATATGCTTTGAACGAACCCGCGGCCTTCATCCGCCTGAATGACTGCACGGACGGAAAACAGAATTTTGCCGTCCGCGTCTGGTGCAGAACCGAAAACTATTATGATTTATACCACGATTTGCAGGAGGGCATACGCGAGGAGTTTGTTCGCTGCGGCATTGCGCCCACCCTGCCCGTGATGAACGTGAAATTGAGCAAATGAGGGCGCATTGTTTGTTATGCGTTATACGTTATGCAATGCAGCTTACCGACGGTGATGAGCTTGACTTGAACGCTGCGGATATGAATAACAACGGCAGAGCCGAAATCGGTGATGCACTTGTGATTCTTCGTTCCGCAATGACTTTGTGAGAAATGCGGATAAAACCTGATAGGTTTCGGAATCTCGATTCGGTTATTGAAAAAACAAAAAGCAATTCTCGGACGGCAGGACGCTGTCCGAGAGTTTTAACGTAAAACGATTTCGGCAAAGGATGTCTTCAGCTGTTATCCGGGGCTGTTTGCACAACTGCTTCGATTGCGGTTGTGCTCTCCGGGTCAATGCTTTGAGTGTGCGGTGTCATCGTATTTTGCGTTTGACGGGCGGCAGGGTTTGCTCCTTCATTTTGAAGTCGGAGTTCTTTTAAAAGTTCCTTCTGAAGAGCAAAAATCGCATTGACTTTGTCGTAAAGGTCTTCTATCATTATTTCGGTCTTGAGATTAACTTTATAATCATTTTCGGCTCTGCGCCTGTCCTTTTCTTCCTGCCTGTTCTGACTCATCATTATGAGGGGAGCTTGAACTGCTGCCACACATGATAAGGCAAGGTTCAGCAAAATGAACGGATAGGGATCGAACGCTTTCGCAGCAAGCAGCACGTTCGCAAGCATCCACAGAATGAGAAGGCCGGCAAACGAAAAAATAAATGCCCAGCTTCCTGCAAACTTTGCAATTGCATCGGCAGCACGCTGCCCGACGGTGTACCTATCTTTTTCACGGTTCGGATTTTCCGAAACCTTGCTGTCCGCAAGAAGATTAAGCACGTCCTCATCGGTCATGTCGCGCTTAATTCCTTTGATGACTTCTTTTAATAACTTTCGATTCTCCTTCATTTAAAAACCTCCTCAAAAAACTCTCGGTAACGGCTTCAGCATTCCGTGTCGGGCATGGGAATGCAGTTCGGTGTATCAACGGGGCGGAAGAAAAAGGGGCCCTTCGTTTTAAGTAAAATAAGAGAAGTCCCGATCAAAAGCTCCGTATGGGAGGCGGGGTCATCCAAAGGAATGCCGAAATCCTCACGGATACGTTTGATGCGGTAAAGTATGGTGTTGCGATGCGTAAAAAGCATATCGCATGTTTTTTTGAGCGAACAGCTGCATATAAGGTATGTGTAAAGCGTTTCGCAGTATTGAGTTTCTTTTTTTCTGTCATGCGCTGCAAGTTCACGCAGTTTCGGCGGAATAATGTTTTCATTGCCTTCAAGCCGTTTCAGCATAAGCGGTGTGCGCAGCTGTGAAACGCTGCATACATTGCCGCAGCTGAATTGTCCGTATGTCATCAATTCAAGAGCATCGTGTGCGGCCTGATAAAGTGAAGGCAAGTCAAACAGATCTTCAATCTCGTCTGAAACGATGATTTTAAGCTGAAATTCTTTCGCCAGTGCAGTCAATTCGGCTCGACTGTAGTTATTATGAAGAAACATAAATATATTTTCATGATACACAAAAGCATGAGAGTCCGAAAAACAGGAATAAATCTCCGTTTTGAGATATCGTTTGCCGAGGTACTTGCTGTGGTAAGCAGAAAGGTCGATCAGCGCAAAAGCTGCCGGATGAAAATCCGCGAGGTAGGTATTTATAGTTTGCAGTTTGAAATATGGCGCTGACGGAAAGCCGCCGTCGAGCAGATGCATGAGTATCTCTTCGGTTGTTTCGAGAGGTTTGTCGATGCGGCTGACTTCGATAAAAAGCTGTTTTGCCAGAACTCTTTCGACAGTTTGCCATGTTTGCAGCGGAATGTCCGCCATGCAGCCGTCCGTGTCAACGCATATCAGATAGCCGAGCCGCACCCCGGAGCATGTGAGCGGGGCAAACCTGCGCAGGAAAGGGCTGTCAGAAAGCTTTATGTAGTCAGCACAGCCGCCGTTAAGGGATTCACTTTGGCTTATCAGCGCACCCGCTTCATATGTGATTTCGCCGAGCTTAACAGCATTTATAAACACGGAATCGGTAAATTTCGCAGGATAGTATGACGCTGCAACATGAAAGGTGTCGTTAATTACAAGCAACGGATAACCGAGCAGGCGACCAACGTCGGCTGCAAGTCCGGCTATATCATCATTTAACAAAAAATCGTTCAATAAAACAGCGATTTCACTGCTTCCAAACGGGGCTTCATTCATCAAATCTTGTATCCCTTCTGTTTGTGCGGAATGCACAAACGAAATCGATAATATTATATCCGCAGCGTATTGTCGATTCAAGACAAAAGATTAAAATATAATCATCAGAAATGAGAAGAGAAGCACGGACGGATGTTACGGAGATGCTTCTCTGAAGGAAAAGGGGTAATTATAATGAGTACAAAAGCTATCCGCATAATTGATATTGCAGCGGGAATTTTACTGACGGCAGGCGGTGTGTTCTGCCTTTGCAATCAGGATGCCGCGGTGGTATCCGCCGGGATTCTGTTTGGGCTTTTCATGCTTGCGGCAGGCATTGCGGAAATAGTCGTGTTTGCCGGAACAAGCAAAACTCTGTTGGGTTCGGGCTGGCTGCTGCTGAACGGAGTGCTGACCGTTATAATGGCTTTGCTGCTCCTGTTCAACCAATGGTTCACGCTGCTTTCATTGCCCCTGCTGTTTACACTTTGGCTTTTGTTCTCGGGTATCGGCAGATTTGTAAGTGCCTTTGACCTGCGTGCGCTTGGTGTGCGTGCTTGGGGTTGGGTGCTTGCCATTGGCATTCTGTTTACTGCGGCAGGCATTATATGCATGATGGAGCCGTGGATAAGCGTTGCGGCTGTCGGTTTAACCGTGGGACTGGTGCTGATTCTGCAGGGTATCAGCTTGGTCGTATGCGCCTGCATTTCTTCGGGCAAAGAGGCCTGAAAAAGCTTCTCGTTTCTGCAAGCAATGCCTGAGCACGGAAACAACTTTCCGTGCAGCAAAGCTTTAACATATATCAAAAATCAATATTTGGAGGAAATTAACTATGTTGCCGGTAGTATTTAATGAAAAAATGTTCGATGATCTTTTTGACAGTGACTTCTTCGGCGGAAGGAATCCGCTGTACGGCAGGCACGCAAAGAACCTTATGAAGACTGATATCCGCGAAAAAGAGGACGGCTATGAAATGGCTGTTGATCTGCCCGGGTTCAATAAGGACGAAATCAAGGTTGAGATTAAAGACGGTTATATGACCGTCAGCGCAAACAAGGATCTCGACAAAGATGAAGCGGATAAGAAGGGGCGTGTCATCCGCCGTGAACGTTATGTCGGCACATGCAGCCGCACTTTCTATGTCGGAGATATCAAGCCTGAGGATGTAAAGGCGAAATATGAATCCGGTGTTCTTAATATTGTTCTCCCCAAGGAGGAACAGAAAGAACTTCCGACTGCAAGCACGGTTACGATCGAATAATCGGCTTTCGACAGCTGAGAGTCACGGTTGACTGAAATTCAGCGGTACAGTGCCGCAGCATATGCGGCAAACGGCCTTCGCAGAAGGGAAACTCTTTTGGCGAAGGCCGTTTTTATGCAATTCTGATTTTGATAAAAATATTTCCGCGAGTTCAAAACAATTCAAAACAAACGGCAAATCACAGCCGCTCGGTTCAGACTCATTTTGTGGGATTTGCATTGCCGAGTTCATCAACAATGTTTTCAAAATGTGCCCCGCGTGAAGCCTTTACAAGCACCGTGTCCCCGGGCTTTGCAAAATGCAGCAGAGCAGTTGACACCGTGTCCTTCGAAATGCGGAAAACGTTTCGCATTCCTGCATTTTCCGCACCGAGAGCAATATCTGACGCAAGGTCGCCTGAGGTGAAGAGCGCGTCAAGCCCGCATTCGGCGCAATATGCGCCGAGGCTTTTGTGCAGTGCGGCGGAGTTTTCGCCCAATTCGAGCATATCTCCGAGCATTGCGATTTTCCGGCAGCCGGGTTTTGCAGCCGAAACGAGAGCGGTGAGCGCGGCGCGGACGGAATCGGGTCCGGCGTTATAGCAATCATCAATAACGGTGAACGTTTCGGAGCCGGCGGAAGCGGAGCTTGCCTCGAAATTTGCATCTGCATTATTTGCATCTGCATTATTTGCAGCTGCATTTGCGGCAGGGAGGCAGCAGGCAAAAAGCACGCGCCAGCGATGTCCAACAGGGCTGAAGCTTTCAATGCCCGCTTTTACCTGCTCGGCGGTCAGCCCGAGTTCATGTGCCGCAGCGGCGGCGGCAACGGCGTTTTGAACCATATGCAGCCCCGCTGCGGGCATTGAAACGGGGATTCGTGTTCCGAAATAATTCAGCACAAAATCGGTTTCCGCCGCATCAATGAAGCGTATGTTTTCGGGATGCACGGGCAAGCTTTCGTCCATGCCGTAAAACTTTACGGGGATGGGTGAGGTCTTTGCGTATTCACACAGTTTATCATCCGCCGCATTAAAAAACAATCTGCCGTTATGCGGCATATGCTTCACAACCTCGGTTTTGGCGCGAAGTACGCCGCTGCGGTCGATAAGGTTCTCAAGGTGCATATTGCCGATATTGGTGAAAACAACGTAATCGGGACGTGCAATTGCGCCCAATCTGTCCATTTCGCCGAAGTGGCTGATGCCCATTTCAACAACCGCAAGCTCGTGATGCGGTTCGAGACGGAAAAACGTTTGCGGCAGTCCGTATTCGTTGTTGAAATTGCCTTCCGTGCTGAGAACGCTGAATTTTTGTTCAAGCACACAGGAAAGCATCTGCCGCGTGCTTGTTTTTCCGACGCTGCCGACAACGCCGATAACCTTCACGCCGCTCTTTTCGCGTATGTAGCCTGCAATGCGCTGCATTGCGCGCAAGCTGTTTTCAACAAGGATCTGCGGAATCGGAATGTCAAGTTCATGCTCCACAACCGCTGCGGCGGCACCGCTGCGCCGTGCGGATTCAACATAATCGTGCCCGTCCGCCCGCTCGCCCTTATCTGCGATAAACAGCCAGTCGGGTTTAACTTTGCGGCTGTCGAGGGTGATGCCCTCAATAAGCATATCCCCGATGTATGCGGGGTCTTCACAGTGAACAAGCTGACCGTCCGCGGCGGTCATGGCTTCGGAAATTGTAAGGTTAATCATAATGCTGTATGCTGTCTCACTTTTTATAAAATGGAGTATATCCGCTTCCCTTAAACATCGGGAAGCCTGTGTCAATGCCGTCGCTCGGTTTCTCTCAAAAGCAGGCTTTCCTTAATAATCGCTTCAAGCAAAGCGGGAAAATCAAGCTTATCGGCCGCAGCTTCCTGCGGAAGCAGGCTGACGGGCGTCATGCCGGGCAGGGTGTTGGCTTCAAGGCAATAAATACCGTTTTCGTCAACCATAAAGTCGGCCCGTGCATATGCGCCGAGACCGAGAACACGGAAGACTTTGCGGGTTGCTTCCGCCATGCGCTCGGCGGTGTCCGAATCTATATCCGCCGGGCAGATTTCAACGGTGCAGCCCGGTTGATATTTGTTTTTATAATCGTAAAAACCATGCTTCGGGATTATTTCGATTGCGGGGAGAACTCTGCTGCCGACGATACCGACGGCGAACTCGCGCCCTTTGATGTATTTTTCAACGATAACGGTGTGTTCAAGGCTGAAAGCCGAATCCAGCGCGGCGAAAAATTCATCGTTCGTGCGGACGATTGAAACGCCGACACTCGAGCCGAGGCTTGCGGGCTTCACAACGCAGGGCAAACCGAGCTTTTCGCAGAGCTCGGCCGCGCGGCATTTGTCCGATTCGGAAAGAATCACCGCTTCGGGGGTCGGAATTCCGTGCGTGCGGAAAAGCTGCTTTGAAAGGCTCTTGTTCATTGCAAGCATGCAGCCCTGCGCACCGGAACCGGTGTAGCAAATGTTCAAAAGGTCGAACACTGCCTGCAATTTGCCGTTTTCGCCTTCGTCACCGTGCAGCGCATTGAAAACAATATCCGCACTTTTGCAGATTTCAAGAACGTTTTTGCCGAAAAAACCCGATGCACGGTCAAAAAATCTTTCAACGCACGGCGCGGCTGCACCGATGGCATGATTTTCGATCGGCAGTGCTTTTTCAAAAACCTCTTCGGGTCTGCAAGCAAGCGGAAAATCCACACATGCATCAACAAGCACAACATCGTGCCCCGTTTCGCGCAGCGCACGCGCAACCTGAATTCCTGTGGAAAGCGAAACATCCCGCTCGCTGCTCCTGCCGCCGCAAAGTACTGCTATCTTCATTTTATGTTATCATCCTTTCAAATTCAGCCAATCTGTTTGCAAAACCGCCTGCTCCGCAGGCACGAAAACAGTGTATTCACATTTCAAGCAAAAGGTGAATGCAATGACCGCTTTTACCCAAACCGAACGCCGAACCGAGGCTGCTTTTTGAAAACAGCCTGTTGAATCAATTCATTTTATGCAAAAGCACGAACTGTTCGGCGTGCTGCTTAATTATAGCACATAATTCGCCGGCGGCAAGAACTTTTGAAAGAAATATGAAAAAAACTGCCCGATTCTTTGACTGCTGCCGCAGGCGGAAGGAACGGTGCGGAACATAATGTTTTCATGTTTTTTACGCAAACATGTTTGAATCGGTAAACGAACAAAAAGTGTTCGGCAGTTTTGCTCGGTATGTGTTGACTTTTTGCCGCAACTCTGCTACAATACGAGTCGCAGAGGGGGATATCCCTTCTATTAAAAATAAATATCAGCTATGCGATGTAATCGATTGCTGCAAAGATCAACGTTCGGAACAACGAAAAAAGAACTCATTAAAGGTTCGAATCTTCGACATTTCAATGGGAGTTTTCGTGCTGAACGGGTGTTGATAAGGCATCGACTCAAATGAACGAGGCATTTTGCCCACGCGACCGGCACTGTGAGTGTGAGGGTGCGCCGAACCGAAGTTTTTGAAAGTCCTTTTTGAGAAAGTCTTTCGGGGGAACAAAAGTTCGCCATTACGGTGTTCAAACCGTGAGAAGGCAGGCGTTATCCGCAGGCGTTGAATTCATTCGTATGGTTTTTGCTCAAAAATTCGGCTCGGGAGAGCGGTTCGAAAACGTTTTGCGTTCAGCAGGACGGTTGTTCGCAGCTGCTTTGCGGATTTAAAAATTTCCGCTTTGCTGTTCGATTTTTGTGCCGAAAATCAATACGGGTGAACATCAATTGCCGCAGCACAAGTCAGGATACTTGCACCGCATAAAGCGCAAGCTTCGGGCGGTATCTCCGTATGGCTTATTTTTGTGCGGTTTCGGCAAAGCAGAAACTGCTTCAAAACATTGAAATTTCAGTCATACGCAAGAACTTTTCAAGTGCGCAGCGGAATCTGTTTTTTGATTCCGTGTGCGGCCTTTCCGGTCAGTTTGTTGATTCCACCGTGCTCATATTAAAATCAGAGGTTTGCCGAACAGCTTTTTCGCAGAACAGGTCTTGGCTTAAGAGCTTTTTTGCAGGGAGCATATTTGTTCGGCGCAAAAATCGGAAGTTTCGGAGGTATTTTTGCTATGAAGAAAACAATTGCACTGTTTGCAGCGGTTTTGATGCTGCTTTGTGCAGTTCCTTTCGCCGCAATCGGCGAGATGAACCTTGCCGCGGCGAAAACAGCGGGCGATTTTCCCGATGCCGTTTTCGATCCGCTCGGTGATGCTGCATCCGTTGAATACAGCCATAACACGAATTTCACCGGCGAAAGCGGCACGGAGTTCGTATCCGACGGTGAAAACGGAATAAAATCCGCCAGCGGCGGCATGAGATCATCCGTTGTCACAATCACGATAACGTTCGGAGAAGCTGTTTCGAATGCGCGCCTTTCGTTTGATTACAAGGTAAGCTCGGAAGCACGCTACGACTATCTGTCCGTTAACGGAAGCACGGAAAAAACTCTCAGCGGGGAAATCGACTGGACAAATTACTCTCAGACGGTCACTGCGGGGAGCGTTGTTACGCTTGCTTATGTTAAAGACAGCTCCGGCGACAAAGGAAGCGACTGCGTTTGGTTCAAAAACTTTGCGCTGCAGAGCCTTGGCACGGTCACGTTTGAAAATGTTGATCCGCTGGCGGTGCTGACGGTGCGCAATGCGGAGGGAAATATCGAAACTCCGACGGCGAACAGCAGCATTTATGCACTTGCGGCGGGAGATTATTCCTATACCCTTACCCGCTTCGGCTATCAAATGCAGAGCGGCGAATTCACTGTCTCCGGAGATATGAGCATTGAGCTTGGTGCGATGACGGAGCTTGAGACCTGCACGATTAGTTTTTCCGTTACTCCTGCGGAAGCGAGCGTCACCCTGACGCATCCGACCGGCGGCGAGATGCAGGCTGATGAGAACGGAGCGTTTGTGCTTCCGAAAGGCGAAGTTTACAGCTATACGGTTTCGGCGGCGAATTATGTGACGGCAAACGGCAGCTTCACGGCTTCCGCGGATGCGGTTATTGAAGTTGAATTGACGTATGCGGGCGAAGCGTGGGACGGCACAACCGTAACTCAGCCGGCGGAGGAAAACGGCGTGTACATGATTTCCGACGCGGCGGAATTTGAATGGTTTGCACAATTCGTGAATGCGGGCAACAGCACGGCAAATGCCGCATTGACTCAAAATATCAACTTTAACGGAAAAGCGAGAACCGCGTTCGGCATTTATGATTATGCGGACAACAACTCCGGCTATAACGGCACTTTTGACGGCCGAGGCTTTGCCGTTACGGGAATTGCGGGAGAAGACGGAATCCTTGACTGCATAGGTCCGGACGGCGTGGTGAAAAACATAATTGCAAACGTGAACATTGCAAGCGATGCAAACATCGGCGGCATTGCAAACACAAGCAAGGGTCTTGTTGAAAACTGCCTTGTTGCGGGTTCCGTTTCAACAAGTGCGAACTATTGCAGTTCGGCAGGCATCGTAGGTCGGGCAATGACGGGCAACACCGTTCGCGGCTGCGTCAACAACGCTGCAATTTCAAACACGACAAACAGCTATGCTTCAACCTTGAGCCTCGGCGGCATCGTCGGCTATACTTACGGCACGGTTGAAAACTGTTATAACACCGGTTCGCTTTCTGCAAAACAGGACCGCACAACGAACAAGGGCATCGGCGGCATTGCGGGGCAGATTCACGCGCCCGCAATCGTTCGCAATGTTTATAATGTCGGCAGCGTAATCGGTCCCGAAGCAGGAATCGGCGGCATTGCAGGCGTCCTTAAAGGAACGCTGCAAAACGCATATTTCCTTGAAGGCACCGCTTCAAACGGCGTTTCTTCCACGGAAGGAACTCCGACGGCGGAGTATGCATCAAAAACAGCTGAGGAAATGCGCTCTGCGGAGTTTGCGGCAATCCTCGGCGAAGCGTTCAACAACGACACGGACGGCATCAACGGCGGAATGCCCGTGCTGACATGGCAGGGCGGGAGCACCGAACAGCCGAATGAAATCGAGATTGCACTGCTGCAATATCCGGAGCTTATCCGTGATTTTGTTGACAAGACGCAAACGGTGGATATGAATGCGCTGATGAACGATATTCAGCTTCCCCGCCCGAGCACGCTTGAGGATGCAGGTATTCTTACGGATCGTTCCAATCAAAAAGTGCTGATGGAAAGCATGAATACGGATGCATTTGAGTTCTACGGCTATCACGGCATTGTTTATCGTCCGCTGCCCGGAAGCCCTGCCGTCACGGTTCAATACAGGATTTCCGTTCAGGACAGGAACACGGAGGAAATTCTCGGATCCCGCGTGTTTGAACTCACCATTCTGCCTTTGACGGAGGCGGAGCTTGCCGAAGCGGAGCAGGTGATGCGGAGTGCCTGCACCGAGGAAGTGTATTGGAACGGAATAAAGGGCGAAAATGCGAACAAGGACAGTGTCACGGCAAACCTTGCACCTTTCTCCGAATTGGTACTGAACGAGAACGGCGGTTTTGACTATATTCGCGGTGCGGTGAATATCACTTTCGGCGGCATCGATGTTGACGATCTGCCCGGATACGATCCGATGTCCTACCAGCCGTGGCGTGAATTCCGCTCAAGCCATCCTTCAATCATCACGTGCGAGAACCTGCTTGTGACAAGACCGGAATACGATACTCTTGTTACGATAGACAGTGTTTTCACATATACGAAGTATGCAAAGTATTGGGAGAAATTCGGTGAGAATTCCGATTATGCCCGTTTCGAAGCTTTCTTTAAGCAGCCTGTTTCGGTCACCGTTAAAGTTCTCGGAACGTCCGGCAGCGGAACGGTTGAGGATATTACCGCAACCGTTCGCATCAACGGCAGGAACTTTGCGGGATTCACAAACCCTGCCGAATTCACATTTACTGCGCCCGGCGATGCGGACAGCACCGTTTGGGATGCAATTTCGGCTGCACTTGCGGCAAACGGCTGCACTTTCGACGGCGACGGTTATCTGCTTCGCTCCGTGACAGATGTGAACGGGGTTACGCTTTCCGTGGGAACCTACGGTGAGGCCTGCGGATGGTTCTACAAGCTGAACGGTGAGGGCGATCAGCCCGCTGCCGGCACGAATGTGCTTGCAGACGGTGATGTGATAGAACTCTTCTACACCGACAACAATGAGGCGGAAGGAATCGTTACCCTTGTCGGAGATGTTAACGGAGACGGTATTGTGACTGTTGTTGATGCATTGATGCTGCTTCGCTGCGCACTCGGCACCGAACCCACAACCGCTGCCGCACTTGCAAACGGTGACATTGACGGCGACGGAGTGCTTTCCGCTGAGGAGGCACTTGCCGTAATGCGCATGGCAATTCAAATGTAATAAAAACTGTTTGAATGCGAACACAGCGTGATATGAATTAAACTGAAGGGGAAAGCTGCCGCACTGCGGGCTTTCCCTGTTTTTTACCCCGAAGCGGGGGAGGGAGCGAGCGGATAAGGGACGAAAAACGACTGCAACAAGAATATATCGAAACAATTTGCGGCAAATGCGGAGTACGGAAAACCTTTTTGATTGACAATTCGCTCTTTCGGGGATATAATAAATATTTATAATGGGAATACTGTTATTTAAAGGAAAAAACTCACGGAGGTATACAAATGGGCCTTATTGACCGACTGTTGGGCAACACGAGTGCGCAGCAGATAAAGAAAATACAGCCTCTTGTTAAAAAAATAAATGCACTTGAGGACGGAATAAAAAAACTTTCCGATGCGGAACTGCGTCACAAGACGGTGGAATTCCGTGAAAGACTGGCGAAGGGCGAAACGCTTGATCAGCTTTTGCCGGAAGCTTTTGCGGTTGTTCGCGAGGCTGCCGTTCGCACCATCGGGCAAAGGCATTATGATGTTCAGCTCATAGGCGGCATCGTGCTGCATCAGGGGCGAATTTCCGAAATGAGAACGGGCGAAGGCAAAACACTTGTTGCAACGCTGCCCTCTTATCTTAATGCACTCCCCGGCAAGGGCGTGCATGTTGTTACCGTCAATGAATACCTTGCTGCGCGTGACGCGGCATGGATGGGCAAAATTCATCGTTTCCTTGGTTTGACCGTCGGCTGCATTGAGCGCGATATGTCGCCCGAGGCGCGTGTTGCCGCATATAACTGCGATATAACCTACGGCACAAACAGCGAGTTCGGGTTTGACTATCTGCGCGATAACATGGTCGTTTCGATTGACCATGTTGTTCAGCGTGATTTGAATTACGCAATCGTGGACGAGGTGGACAGCATTCTTATCGACGAGGCGAGGACGCCGCTTATCATTTCCACAAAAGCGGAAAAATCCACCGATATGTACAAGCGCGCGAATGAATTCGTGCGCAGGCTGACACGGGGCGAAGACGTTAAAAAGCTCACCAAATCGGAGCTTATGCAGGGCATGTCACAGGAGGAGAGCGGCGACTATATGTGCGACATAAAGGCGCGCACGGTCGCCCTTACCGAACAGGGTATGCGCAAGGCTGAGGTTTATTTCAACATCGACGATATTTCCTCGGCGGAGAATACGGAGATAAACCACTATATCAAACAGGCACTCAGAGCCAACGCACTGTTCACCGTTGATAAAGATTATGTTGTTCAGGACGGGCAGGTCATTATTGTTGATGACTTCACGGGACGCCTTATGATAGGCAGGCGGTATTCGGACGGCCTGCACCAGGCACTTGAAGCAAAGGAAGGCGTTAAGGTTGAAAACGAGAACCGAACGAGTGCAACGATAACCTATCAGAACTTTTTCCGCATGTACCACAAGCTTGCCGGCATGACGGGAACGGCAAAGACCGAAGAAACGGAGTTTATGGGCATTTACAACCTTGACGTTGTTGAAATCCCGACAAACAAACCCGTAAAGCGTGTGGACTATAACGACGTTGTCTGCATTAAACAGCAGGAAAAATACAACGCCATTATCGAAGAAATCATTCGTGCGCACGCAACCGGGCAGCCGATTCTTGTCGGCACCGTTTCGGTCGAAAAATCCGAATACCTGAGCCGTCTGCTTACAAAACGCGGAATCAGGCACGAAGTTCTGAACGCAAAGCAGCACGCAAAAGAGGCGGATATTGTTGCGCAGGCAGGTAAGTTCGGCAATGTTACAATTGCAACGAACATGGCGGGCCGCGGCACGGATATTCTTTTGGGAGGAAACCCGGAATACCTCGCAAAGCGCGAAATGCGCCGCGAAGGTTATGACGATGATATGATAGAGTGGGCAACAAGCCACCAGGAGACCGAGGACGAGGCGATACTTGAAGCAAGGCGCAAATACGACGAAATCTACAAAAAACACAAGGCTGTTACCGATGCCGAACACGATAAAGTTGTTGAAGTCGGCGGTCTGTACATAATCGGTACGGAGCGGCATGAGTCAAGGCGTATTGACAACCAGCTGCGCGGCAGAGCAGGACGACAGGGTGACCCTGGTGCAACAAGATTCTATGTTGCAATGGATGACGAGCTGATGTTGAGATTCGGCGGAGATCGTGCGGGCAGCCTTATGAGCCGTTTCCTTCCCGAGGGTGCGGATACGGGCTTTGAACTGGGTGCATTGACAAAGGCGATCGAAACAACTCAGAAGCGCGTAGAAAGCCATAACTACGAAATCAGAAAGAGCGTTCTCAAGTTTGACGACGTAATGAACAAAATGCGCGAGATAATCTACACTCAGCGCAGGCAGGTGCTCAGGGGTGCGGATGTTCATTCGGAAATTGCGCAGATGCGTGACGAGGCCATTCTGTCGATTGTTGATTTCTATTGCCCCGAAAAGCAAAAGCGCGATGCTTGGGATTACGGCGGATTGGATCACGAGTTCTTCAGAATGTTCGGAATCAAGGCGACGGACCGCATTACGGCGGAAACGACTCACGGCGGAATGCTGAAGCTTTTGACCGAGCTTGCGGACGAACGATATACGGCTATCGAAAACCTGCTGAAGGAAAAAGGTTTCGACATGCGCGAAGTGGAACGCCGGTTCCTGCTGCTGACGGTTGACAAGCATTGGATGGATCATATCGATGCAATGGATCAGCTGCGCGAGGGTATCGGACTGCGCGCAATGGGCAATCAGGATCCCGTTGTGCAGTACCGCAACGAGGGCTTTGATATGTTTGAAACCATGACGGCCGAGATACGCAACGAGACGGTTATGAACCTCTACCACCCGGTAATTAGGGTTCCCGAACGGAGGCAGCCTGATATGATTCCGAGGCAGCCCGGCGCGGCGAGTGATCCTGCAAGGAATGCGGCAACGAATGCAGGCAGCCCGGAAAAAGCAAAACCGTTCCGCGTTGCGAAAAAAATCGGACCGAACGATCCCTGCCCCTGCGGCAGCGGCAAAAAATACAAAAAATGCTGCGGGAGAACCGCAGACTGATAACGGAGGCTCGGGTTTCGCCCAAACTCGACCGAAACCCGAGAAGCCGGTTTAAGCTTTTTTGAAAAATATTCTTGTTTTTAAAAAAGCAGATAATTCAGAGCATTAAAAACAACGGGCGCAAAGCCACAAGGAGAAAACAATGTTAGATATTAAGCGAATCAGAAAGAATCCGGAGGAGCTTGTTGCTGCAATGAAAGCGCGCCGCAACAAGGGGGCGGATGTCAGCGGCATTCTCGAACTGGACGAAAAACGCCGCGAAGTAATTCAAAAGACGGAACAGCTCAAGGCAAAACGCAATGAAGATTCCGCAAAGGTTCCCGTGCTTAAAAAGCAGGGCCAGGATGTTTCCGCACTGCTTGCGGAAATGAAGCTTGTTGCGGATGATATCAAGGAGCTTGATGCGGAGCTTGCGCAAATTGACGCACAATTTGACGACCTTCTGATGAAAATTCCGAATATCCCGCATTCCAGCGTTCCCGACGGTGCGGATGATCGCGACAATGCGGAGGTACGCAGGTTCGGAGAACCGACAAAGTTCGATTTTGAACCGAAAGCACATTGGGATCTCGGCGAGTCGCTGAACATTCTTGATTTTGCGGATGCGGGCAAGATAACGGGTGCAAGGTTCACGGTCTATCGCGGACTCGGTGCAAGGCTTGAGCGTGCACTTATAAACTATTATCTTGATGTACATACCGAAAACGGCTATACGGAGATTCTTCCGCCCTATATGGTCAACAGAGCTTCCATGACGGGAACGGGTCAGCTCCCGAAGTTTGAGGATGATGCATTCAAGGTTGCAGGCACGGACTACTTCCTTATCCCGACGGCAGAGGTTCCCGTTACAAACATTCACCGCGGCGATATTCTGAACGGTGAGGAGCTTCCCATCAAGTATTGCGCTTACAGTGCATGTTTCCGCAGCGAAGCGGGCAGCGCGGGCAGGGACACAAGGGGTCTTATCCGTCAGCATCAGTTCAACAAGGTTGAACTCGTGAAGTTCGTAAAGCCCGAAGACAGCTATGATGAGCTTGAAAAGCTTACGCATGATGCGGAACGCGTCCTGCAGGGTCTCGGCCTTCCCTATCGCGTTGTTTGCCTCAGCACGGGCGATCTCGGCTTCAGCTCTGCAAAAACCTATGATATTGAGGTATGGATGCCCAGTTACGGCAGATACGTTGAAATAAGCTCCTGCTCCAATTTTGAGGATTTCCAGGCGCGCAGAGCGCAGATTCGTTTCCGCAGGGATAAAAAGAGCAAGCCCGAACTTGTTCACACACTTAACGGCAGCGGCGTTGCAATCGGAAGAAGCGTTGCAGCAATCCTTGAGAATTATCAGCAGGCCGACGGCAGCATCCGCATTCCCGAGGTGCTTGTGCCCTACATGCACTGCGATGTAATCAAATAAGCCGCATGTCTAAAAGCAGCTTTGCTGTCGGCATCGAAATTGAAAAAACATTGCAGCAGAATTTGATATCAAAAAGCGTTCCGCACAACACGGGACGCTTTTAATTTTTGATAATCAGCTTTAAGCCGAACTGTTCGCTTTTATGCCTGCGGCTTGTGCGTTCACGGGCTGCGGGGGAAGTGAACAGCCCGCGAACCCGATGCCGAACGTAAAGGGCCCGAAATCGACTTTTGCTCTGCACTTGCAGAAAAGCGCAAAATGCGGTATGATAAGGATGGAAAATTGTGCGCCGATATGCGCACGGAACATTAAACCCGGACGGTTTTAACGAAATGAAAAATATCTATCTTATATCCACCGGCGGAACAATTGCATGTGTGCCGACCGATAACGGGCTTAAGCCCGAGCTTTCGGCAAGGGAGCTTTTGAACCTTGTTCGCGGAGAAACTTCGAATTGCGCAGGCAGCACTTGCGAGGGTGCAAAGCAGTGCAGCGTTTTCGGCAATGTTCATTGTGTTGATCTTTTCAGCATGGATTCATCCAATATTCAACCTGAGGAATGGATCACCATTGCGGAAGCGATAAACCAATATGCGGACAAATGTGATGGAATTGTTTTGACACACGGAACGGATACCATGGCATACACTGCAAGCATGCTCAGCTTTATGCTTGCGGGGATTCGGATTCCCGTTGTGCTGACGGGTGCGCAGTATCCCGCGGTTTATCCGGACTCCGACGGAAGGCGCAACCTTGAAAATGCAATCATTGCGGCAACGGCGCTCACGGGCGGGGTCTATATCTGCTTCGGCAATTCGCTGATGCTCGGCTGCCGCGCCGTAAAAACGCGCACAACATCGCTCAATGCGTTTGAATCGATTAATTACCCATATATCGGCACCGTAAGCGACGGCAGAATGCTTGCGCTGCACAGTCCGCAGGTTCGCAGCGAATACAGCTTTTCAACCGACATTGATCCGCGGGTTGCGCTCATAAAGCTTATTCCCGGACTCAGCCCGAAATTGCTTGACTGCTGCCTCGACTGCGACATTAAGGGAGTTGTTGTGGAGGCTTTCGGTTTGGGAGGAATGCACAGCATTCGCCGCAATCATCTGAAGGCAATTGAAAGGCTGATGGCGAACGATATTCCCGTCATTCTGACTTCGCAGTGCCTGTACGAACAGAGCACGCCCGATATTTACGAGGTCAGCCGTCCGCTGAAGGAACTTGGAATCATTTCTGCCGGTGATATGACAACGGAGGCGGCAATAACAAAGCTCATGTGGGTTCTCGGACACACGAGCGGCATTGACGGCGTGCGCAATATGATGCAGACGAACCTTGTGGGTGAGCTGACTCAAAAGGATTGAGATTGCGGGATGCTTCGAATCGTTTCGAACATTCCGAAAACGGCAAAGCCCCGAACGGGGCGGAAAGGAACGTATAAACATGAAAAAAAACATTAGATTTTTCACCTTTATGCTTGCGGCCGTTCTTGCGGCCTGTGCTTTCGCGGGCTGCGGAGGGAACGGACAGCCCGCAAACCCGACTCCGGATGCAAACGAAGTTTTGGTATCTCCGAGTATTTACAACGAACTTCTGAATGCTTCTTCCGCGCAATTCCTGCGCATAAACTCTGACGGACAGCAGAACGGTGAGCCGGTTGTGATTCGCGACGAGGAAACGTTCAAAACCGAAGTTTTGCCGCTTATTCCGGGCGCTCAGGCCCGCGCGGACGCAGAGGCGGCATATAATGCGGAATTCTTTCAAAAGTACTTCGTTGTTGCTGCAAAATTCTATGTTTCAAGCGGATCCACAAGCTTCAAACTCAGCGGAGTAACAACCTTTAACGGAAACATCAATATCAGCATCGCATCGGGCGTGAACGGCGTCGGCACGGGCGATATGGCAACTTTCCTCGGAATAATTTCGCTCAGCTTGGATAAATACGATCCGGAAATGCCTGTGAATATTCTTTCGGTGCCGCTGATGACGGATAAGGAAAAAGAACAATAAGCGCGTTCGGGTCTGTTTTGAAACAGCTGCCGGTCAGCGAAAGAACAATTAGGCAAAATGAACAGTCGAAAAACGCAGATGCCTGATGCGGAGGTTTGCAGCGGGTTCAGCGTTTTTGCGCAGTTTTAAATGATGATGCTTCAGCCGGCGCATCCCGCATATGCTTACCTGATACGTTTTTCATGCTGGAGACAAAAACAGATTGAAATGTAAAATTTGCTTCGGAGGCATTCGGATGAAAAAACAACTGAACAGAAGTGAACTGCTCGGCAGTCTGCCTGTGAAGCATGCGGTGCTGATGCAGATTCTGCCTGCAATTGCAAGCCAAATGGTTGCATTGGCTTACGGTATTGCGGATACTTATTTTGTCGGCCTGCTAAACGATCCGGACAAAACGGCGGCGGTCACGGTTGCCAATGCTGCGTTTTTGATGCTCACAGCTCTCAGCAACCTTTTCGGCATCGGCGGCGCAAGCCTTATTGCGCGGCTGCTCGGTGCGGGAAAGCCCGATAAGGCGCGGGAGGTATCCGTATTCTGCTTTTACGGCGGGCTTTTGAGTGCAGCCGTTTTCGGTGCGGCGGTCGGCCTTTTCAGTGAACGGATCCTGCTCCTCTGCGGCGCGCGCGGTATGACGCTTGAATACGCAAAGGGTTATGTTTTTTACACACTGACGCTCGGTGCGGTGCCGACGGTGCTGACAACTTTGCTGACGAACCTTGTTCGCTCGGAGGGCGCGGCAGCGGCTGCAAGCTTCGGCGCGATTCTCGGATGCATTGTGAACATTGCACTTGACCCGATTTTTGTTCTTCCGTGGGGATTGAACATGGGCGCAGCGGGTGCGGGTGCGGCAACCGCAATTTCGAATGCGGTAGGGCTTGCATTCTTTATCTGCTACATCATTAAACAGCGCGGAAAAACCGTTTTGGGATTAAATCCCGCACTGCTCAGTCATTCGCGTGAACATGCGGGTGCGGTACTGCGCATAGGCGCACCGTCCGCTTTGCAATATGCTTTGACGGTCGTTGCCGTTTCGGCGCAGATGAATTTTGTTGCAAAATACGGCAATGAGGCGGTTGCTGCCGTCGGTATAACGAAAAAGCTTGATCAATTGCCGCTGTTTTTTTCAATCGGCGTTGCCAACGGCATGCTGCCGCTGATAGGCTACAATTATGCTGCAAAAAAGTTTAAACGAACAGAGGATTCGTTCCGCTTCGGATGCATCATCTCACTGTCATTTGCGCTTTTTTGCGTTGTGATATATGAAATTTTTGCGCCGGGACTGGCATCGCTGTTTATCAAAAACGAGGTAACGGTGAAATACGCGGCAGCCTTCCTGCGCAGGATGGTGCTTGCAATGCCGCTGATGAGCCTTTGCTACCCGCTGATAATCAAATTTCAGGCGATGGGCAAAGCAAAAGAATCGATAACGGTTTCGATTCTTCGCAAGGGAGTTCTCGATATTCCGCTTTATTTCATGATGGATGCACTGTTTCCGCTGTACGGCTGCATGTGGGTTCAGCCGATTGTTGACACGTTGTCCCTCGGGGTTGCGGCGGTGCTCAACAGGCGAATTGTGCGGCATGATGAATCAACTCGGCTTGAAGCGGAGAAAAATGCGGAATGATGCAGCTGCACCAAAATGAGCTGTCAACAGTAATATATATACAAGCCCGCCGGAAGTATTGCTTCCGTCTGCGGGAGAATAAGCTGCCTTCAGCGGGCAGAAAGGGGAATTTATGTCAAAATGCATTATACTGACGGGCGGCGGCTCCGCCGGTCATGTGACGCCTAACATCGCGCTGCTTCCGTACCTTCGCGCACAGGGGTGCGAAATTCATTATATCGGACTTGCCGGAAGCATTGAGGAGAAATTGATTTCGGAACAGCGTGATGTCAAATTTCATGCTATCGAATCCGGAAAATTCCGTCGTTATTTTTCGCTGAAAAACCTTTCAGACCCGTTCAAAGTGCTTAAGGGAATATCTCAATCCAAAAAGCTGATGAAGTCGCTTCAGCCCGATGTTGTGTTCTCAAAGGGCGGTTTTGTGAGTGTGCCGGTTGTTATTGCCGCGAAAGGAAAAACAACAGTAATTTGTCATGAATCGGATTATACTCCGGGGCTTGCGAACCGAATTGCGGGCAGATTTGCCGACACGATTTGCGTAACATTTGAGGACACGCTGGAGCACCTCGGCAAGAAGCGCAGCGCCGCAGTTCATACAGGAACGCCGATTCGCCGCGAGCTTTTCAGCGGCAAGCGTGAGCGCGGACTTCAGTTCCTCGGTTTCGACGGCAAAAAACCTATTATACTTATTATGGGGGGAAGTCTCGGAGCGGCTGCATTGAACGACGGAGTTCGGGCAGCGCTGCCGAAACTTACAAAGCAATTCGATATTGTTCATCTTTGCGGGAAGGGCAAGCTGGATGAAAGCATCAACTGCCCGGGTTACAGACAATATGAGTATATCGGCAGAGAGCTGCCGGATCTGCTTGCAGCGACCGAACTTGTTGTAAGCCGCGCAGGTGCAAATGCCGTGTTTGAATTTCTCGCGCTCGGCATTCCCGCGCTGCTTGTTCCGCTGCCCCTCGGCGCAAGCCGCGGCGATCAAATCCTGAATGCGGAATATGTTCGCAAAAAGGGTTATGCGGCCGTTCTTCCGCAAGAGGAGCTGACCCCGGAAGTGCTTGTTGACAGGGTAAACGAGCTGTATGCTTCTCGTGAGACCTATCGCGCAAATATGAAAGCGGACCCGACATTGGACGGCACTCAAGAGGTTATGGCTGTTATTATGAATGCAATCAATAACAAGAACACGCATTGAATTCAAAAAAATGCTGAAATTTCTTGCAAAAATGTTTATTAAGACTCCGAGGGAGTACGATGACCCCGCAACGCGCCGTGCATACGGCGTGCTTTGCGGTGCGTGAACGGCACCGCGTAAAGTCATTACGTTTATGCGGTTAAGAATGCAATCAATAACGGAAATTGCGTTAGTAAGGTGAAAAATGCTGAAATTTCTTGCAAAACTGTTTATTAAGACTCCGAGGGAGTACGATGATCCCGCAACGCGCCGTGCATACGGCGTGCTTTGCGGTGCCATTGGAATACTGCTGAACATTCTGCTTTTTGCAGGAAAATTCATTGCGGGCAGCCTTGCAAAATCCGTTGCCGTGACTGCGGATGCGTTCAACAACCTTGCGGATGCGGGCAGTTCGGTAATAACCATGATTGGGTTCAGGCTTGCGGGACAGAAACCGGATAAGGAACACCCTTTCGGACACGGCAGGTTTGAATATATTGCGGGTCTGCTGGTTTCGGCTGCAATAATACTTATGGGCGTTGAGCTGCTTAAGACTTCGGTTGAAAAAATCATTGCGCCTCAGGCAGTTGAGTTTTCGGTTCTGACAGCAGTGATACTGGTTTTTTCCGTTGCCGTGAAAATCTATATGGCGGTTTACAACGGTTCTCTCGGCAAAAAACTTGCATCGCCCGCACTCGCCGCAGCGGCCAAGGATTCACTTTCCGACAGCATTGCAACGGCAGTTGTACTCGTTTCATCGGCTGTCGGTCACTTCCTCGGAATTAATATTGACGGTTGGTGCGGTGCGGCGGTTGCTGTGTTCGTGCTTCGCGCCGGAATAATGTCAGTTCGGGATACGCTCGCGCCCTTGCTTGGGACTGAGCCCGATCCGGAATTTGTAAAAAGAATCAACGACATCGTTCTCTCTTATCCGGAGATTTCAGCGATTCACGATCTCATAATTCACGATTACGGCCCGGGAAGGCAGATAATTTCGCTTCACGCCGAAATGCCGACCGAATCGGGTTCGGATATTTTTAAGCTGCATGATATCGTTGACAATGCCGAACGCCGACTTAGGCAGGAGCTTGGCTGCGATGCAACGATTCATCTTGACCCTGTTGCGGCGGAGGATGAGCAGACACAGATGCTTCACGAGCGTATGGAAGCGGCTCTGTTTGAAATCAACAGTGGGTTGACGATGCATGATTTTCGAATTGTTCCCGGTCCGACGCATACCAATCTGATTTTCGATGTTGTTGTGCCGTATGACAACAAGATGCCGCAGGCAGAGATCCTTGAAAAAATCGAATATGCCGCAGCGGAACTGCCTTCAGGGAAAAACGGCGGAAAATACTATGCTGTCGTTCGTTTCGACAGACCGTTCACGTGATGCTTCAGGAAATATCTCGGATGAAGCAGATCGGCTGCACGGCATTATTTCCCGGGAAATTTATGCATATTGCGCAATAAAGCCGAGTAACGGTTCGTTATGCAACAAAAAAAGTAATATGCGGCGCAATATATAAATGCGGATTTTTTTTGCTGTCAAAACGGCTGAAAAAGTGGTATAATCCATGTATGCGTGAATTGGATACGCGAAAAACATAATGTAATTTTAGGAGGTTCACAAATGCCCGAAACGAGACCCTATATCCCGTGGGATGTTATCACAAATTTCATGAAAGATGCGTTCATGGGCTATGGCGTTCCCGAAAGGGATGCGGAAATCTGCACCGATGTTCTTGTTGAAAGCGACAGACGGGGGATAGAGAGCCACGGCTGCAATCGGTTCAAACCGATTTATATCGACAGGTTCGAACAGGGAATATTGAACCCTGTCACAAATATTGAAGTGCTGCGCGAAACGCCCACAACGCTTGTTTATGATGCTCATAACGGCATGGGCATGGTTGCGAGCCACAGCATGATGGAAAAGCTCATCAAAAAAGCGAAAACTTACGGAATGGCAGCCGGTGCAATCCGCAACTCCAGTCATTACGGTATTGCGGGTTATTGGGCAATGATGGCAACTCGGGAAAACATGATCGGCTTCACCGGAACGAATGCAAGGCCGAGCATTGCGCCCACTTTCGGCGTTGAACCCATGCTGGGAACCAACCCGTTCACAATTGCAATGCCGACTGATGAACCGTTCCCGTTTGTGATTGACTGTGCAACATCGATCACCCAGCGCGGCGAAATCGAAGTTCTTGCAAGACAGGGCAAACCCACACCGGAAGGGCGTGTTATCGGGCGGGACGGAAAGTTTATGACCGACAGCGATGAAATTCTTGCGGCACTTTTGCGCGGCGAAGCAAGCTTCATGCCCGTCGGCGGATATAAGGGATACAGCTATGCAACCGTGGTTGAAATCCTTTCCGCTGCGCTTGCACAGGGCAACTACATGAAGATGCTCACCGGCATTGCGGAGGACGGTTCCAAAAAACCACATGGGTTGGGGCATTATTTCATGGTTTTCGATCCGGAAGCGTTCATGGGAATCGATGCGTTCAAAAAGACTGCCGGGGATATTCTGCGCGCTTTGCGTGCTTCGAAGGTTGCGCCCGGGCGCGAACGCATATACACGGCGGGAGAAATGGAATATCTGAAGTGGCTGGATCGAAGGGACAAGGGCGTTCCGGTCGGCGAATCGGTTCAGCGCGAACTCGCCGCCGTTCGCGATAAACTCGGTCTTTCGCAGTACGTTTTTCCGTTCGAAAGGGAAACTTCGGCCGAAATGAATCCGGATAAATGAATTTGAGCATTAAAGGGAAATTCACGACAATTTCAAAACCGACCTTGCCTAAAATTAAACCTGCCGCCCGAGTGATGAAGCCCGAGCGGCAGGCGGCGGTTGATTCAATTCCGCCCGTATATTTAAATTATTATCGTTTTTTGTTACCGGAAACGATAAAACCGAAACTTAGGTTCAAATTGTTTTACGATCAAGACTGAACGCATGATTGATCAGCCCTGCGGTGTTTCTCTCGGATAGCTGCTTGCATAATCGGCAAATTCTGCATAGAGCTCTTCATATGCTTTTTTATTGGCTTCCTGCCAGGTAAGACCTTCCCTTCGATAGTTTGAGGCAAGCGGACGCAGTCGATTATTATATATGGTATCGCACCCATAGGGCTCAGAGTAGGAGATTATGACCATCCTCTGTTTATCAACGGTGATCCGAAAATCCATACCGATGCCGCTCATAGAAAAAGTAGGATTGGGGTGACTTGTGAAGACATACACATCCGCCGTGATTTCGGTTTCTGTTTCATCCACAATCTGCTTGACATACACCTCCTTAATGAATACAGCGGTGAATTTGTAATCCGGATTGAATTTCATCCGGTCGATCGCAATTTGATTATCCCAAAAGAACAGATCCGTATCCTCGTTTCTGTCCATAATGTTGGAAAAATCCATAAGCTCAAGGTTCATACAGCCGACGTAATAGCGGCACTGCATTTCCGCTGCAAGCCATTCGACAGTTACGGGATCGGGTCTCGGATTTAGGTCTGCCATCGGGGCTTCGGTTTCCGGTGCGGCGGTGGGGGTCTCCGTCGGCGCGGCGGTTTCGGAAGCAGCCGAATGCGGCGGGGCGGTGTTCTGTGCGTCTTTGTCGGTTCCCTTGCAGGATGCAAGAACAAATGCGGACAGCAGCGCAAGGATAATCGATAAAAATCTTTTCATTTTTTGATCCTCCGTATTTTGAATTTGCTATCGCTTTTTTGTCGTCGGAAACGATAAAACCGAAACTTAGGCTCAAATTGTTTTGCAATCAAGGCTGAACGCATGATTGATCAGCCCCGCGGTGTTTGTCTCGGATAGGCAGTGGCAAAAGCAACCGTTTCGGCATAGAGTTCTTCATATGCCTTTTTATTGGCTTCCTGCCAAGGCAGCCCTTCCCTGCGATAGCTTGAGGCAAGCGGAAGCAGTCGAGCAGTATATATGGTAGAGCACCCAGAGGGCTCAGAGTAGGCGATTATGACCATTCTTTGTTTATCAACTGTGATCCGAAAATCCATACCGATGCCGTGGTCGTCAATACTGGGAGTGGGGCGATTTGTTAAGACATACACATCCGCAGTGATTTCGGATTCTGTTTCATTCGCGATTTGTTTAACATATGCCTTCTCAATGGTTACATTGACAAAATTGTCTTCCCGGCCGAGTTTTTTTAGATCGATCTCAAGCTGATTATCCCAAAAGAACAGATCCGT